>Ga0187864_10000949_pt1 | contig 30249 bp, 19 predicted proteins | sample June2016WEW_11_4_FD_132985 | JGI IMG/M metagenome (GOLD analysis project Ga0187864, IMG submission 132985) | Peatland microbial communities from SPRUCE experiment site at the Marcell Experimental Forest, Minnesota, USA - June2016WEW_11_40 | ecosystem: Environmental > Terrestrial > Soil >...
ACGCGTTACAGCGGCAGCGAACTGGTTTTGCGCAAACTCGCGGAGATGGGGGCGGAGGTCTCCGTGCATGATCCCTACGTCCATCATTGGTATGAACTGGAGAGTCAGGACACCTACCCCGCGCCGGGGCGCTCCTGGGCGAGGTTCTTCCGCAACCAACAGGACCTTGTCAACATCCGAGTGCAAAAAGATCTGCCCGCCGCGCTCAAAGGCGTCGAGGCCTTGATCCTTGCGGTCCGGCACAAACCCTATTTACAGTTGAAACCGGACGAGGTCGTCAAGTGGGCCGGTGGGCCCCTCGCCGTGGTGGACTGTTTCGGCATTCTGGAAGATACGGAGATCACCCGCTACTTCGAGCTGGGCTGCGAGGTGAAGGCCCTCGGTCGCGGGCACATCCAGCGCCTTAAGGAAAAGGTCCGCTCGGCGCGAGCCTAATCGTGATTTGTTAAGTTCATTCGACCTGATCAGCACAAATATCAATAGGACTGGCTCTGTCGGCGCTATCTGCATCTGTCCAGCAACCTGAACCATTCAAGTCTACCTACCTCCCATATCCCGCTTGCAGTTCGTCAGAGTTGGGGGCTGACTTACGCTCCTCCTCTGGCAAGGGTTGATCGTGTCCTTTCGGCAACGCTGCTTAACTCCACGCTCCTGAAGTGCTAGCGTCGGTCTCATGCCCAGTGGGGCAAGGAGGACCGACGATGACCAACGAGATCTCTGACATTCCCCCTGACATGCGGAAGGTTTATCGGCGTCTGCGGCGATGGCGCAGTTCGCACGTTCGCCGTGAACCGTTTCCGGATGCTCTGTGGGCGGCGGCAGGAGAACTGGCGCGGGATCATGGGATCAACCGCACAGCGAAGGCTCTGCGTCTGGAATATGGGAAGCTGAAGGAGCAAGCGGAAGCGCTGGGGCCCACGAAGAAGGTTGTGAGAAAGGCGCCGTCAGCGATCCCGTGCCACGCAAGGTCAGCCGTGCCGCCGACGTTTATGGAGTTGCTAACGCCGCGGGTCGGCAGCGCGACGAGCGCGGTGGTGGAGTTAGAAGGGCCGCGGGGCCGGATGAAGATTGAGTTCAATGGCGTGGCCCCGGCCGAGTTGGTGGCGCTGAGCCGGACCTTGTGGGATGGCGAGGCATGATCCAGATCACCCCGCAGATGCGCATCCCGGCTGCAAATCGGGCGCACCTCCGCGCGCCGCATATTGAAAGCGAAGAAGGCCCTCGCATGACGACGAAGAACAACCGTGTGTTGTATCAACTCAAAGTTACGCTGCTGGAAATTCACCCGCCCATCTGGCGGCGTATCCAGATCCGGGAAGATGCAACTCTGGCCAAACTGCACCGTACCCTGCAAATTATCATGGGTTGGGAAGATTATCACCTCCACGAGTTCTCCATCGGCCACCGAATTTATAGCGTGCCCGACCCCGACGATGACCTGTACGAGCGCAAAGTTATTGACGAAAGACGCGTGCGGCTGAAGGAAGCTGTCCCGCGGGTAGGAACCCACTTTGGGTACTTGTACGACTTTGGTGATAGCTGGCGGCACGACCTGCAACTGGAAGCCATCGTTCTCCCGGATCCGGAAGAGACATATCCCTGTTGTCTCGCAGGAGAACGTCGCACCCCACCCGAGGATGTGGGGGGACCGTCCGGTTACACAGACTACTTGGAGGCGATCGCTGATCCTGGACACGAAGAGCACGAGAACGTGCTCCTATGGCGAGGCCCCTTTGACCCCGAGGCTTTCTCACTTGCGGCCGTGAACCGACAACTGCGAACGAAGTTTCGCCTGGGCAGAAACACCGCATCCGCGCACAAATCGCCACCCTAGACTGACCGCCCGCACCTTCACCAGACTCCGCGCCGCCCAAGCATCTGTCATCAGCGCCTCAATTAGGCAGCCCTACCGAAAGCTCACAAACCTTCAAGGCCCTCGGGATCGACTTCGTTTCCCTCTCGGAGCAAGTGGATACCAGCACACCCACTGGCAAGATGGTCTTCACCGTGCTTGGCGCTGTCGCGAAACTCGAACGCAGCCTGATTGCTGAGCATGTCCGTGCCGGCATCAGGAATGCGAGGGCCAAAGGGAAGAGGCTCGGAAGGCCGAGAGTCGCCGTGGATGCTTCCAGAATCGCGGTTCTACGCGCCCAGGGTTGCTCCTGGAGCGCCATTCACCAGGAGACCGGCACTGCCAAGGGAACAGCCCAGCGGGCTTTCTATAGCCTGTCCGGAATTGGTGCATGTTTGACCCGTTGATTCTCTGGTACCCTCGCGCGGTGGTGAGATGGCCAATACAACGCCACCACGTCCGCCGGAGGTCGGGTCAGTTCGCCTTCCCGTTGTTTAACAGATGGGGATTTCCCAACACTTATGCTTGTTCGGGGTGCCGACAAGCCGGTTTTCGGTGGTGTGAAACACCGTCCCAGGCGACCGCTGATTGGACGTCAGTGTGGCTTCTGGGCTTCAGCCATGATCTCACGGTACCTGGGATTATTACGCAAGCCGGCGAGCTCCGGATTGGCCTCGATTTCAGAGCGGGGATAGCCACTCTGGACAGCGCTCGTCAAGCAATCAAGGGCCTTTTGCTGTTCGCCCGCCAGCGTATATACCTCCACCGCGAGGCTCAGCACATCCACATCCTTGGGTGCGATGGCCAGCGTCTGGCCGATTAACGCGCGTGCCTTCGCCAGGTCCCCAGACTTAGCTTCATACATGGCGAGGCTCCCGAGCGCATCCGTATCCCGCGGATTGACTTCAAGGGCTCGTTCCGCCAACCCGATGGCCCGAGCGTAAGTTGCCTTTGCACGATCCTGCTCGCGGGGCGTCCAGCGATAAGCGTCAGCCAGGTTACCCCAGCACAGGTAACTTTGGGGTTCAAGCTCGACGGCCTTCTCAAGGGGGCCAACGGACTCCGCGTAGCGGCCTGTGAAGAAGGTTGCGGTGCCAAGATTGGTGTAGGCAGTCGCATCGGGCCGAATTTCGAGTGTGCGCCGCCACATGGCTGCGGCTTCGTCGAGCCGGCCCAAATTGTAGTAAGCTACTCCCAAGTTTGTATAGCCCCAGCGATTGTCTGGTGTCAACTCAGTGACGCGCTGAAACATCGGCACAGCCTTCTGATAGTTACCTCGACCCAAATAAAACCTTCCCAGCCGGTTGTAGTTGACCCAGTAGGAGGGGCGGAGCTTGATGGCCTGCTCATATGTTTGCTCCGCGGCCTGGAATTGGCCCGACTGCTCGTACCCCCAGGCCAGGCCTCTGTAAGCGTCGTCACAGGTGGTCTCTCTCTCCGCGGCCGTCCGAAACTCCGGGGCCGCCTTCTCATACTCGCCCGTCAAGTTGTAGAGACTTCCGAGGCAGATATGCCCGGCTGCAAGCTCGGCATCCAGGCTCACGGCTTGTTCGCAGGCCTGGCGCGCGGACTCAATCCATTGTTTCTGCTTCGTGTTGTCGTATTTCAGGAGATAGCTTCGTCCGAGCCCGGCTTGGGCCGAAGCGTATCCCGGATCCTCCTTGAGCGCTCTCTGGAAGAGCGCGGTGGCGTTGTCAGCGTTCTGAGGTTGATCGGAACGCTGCAAGTAGCCCAACCCTTGTACATAGAAGTCGTAAGCGTTGAGGACGGTAGTGCCGTGAGCGGTCAACTCCTGGGCCTGTTGCGGTTGAAGCCGGACGTTCAGCATGTCAACGGCGCTCGAAACCACCCGGTCCTGCAAGGCAAACAGGTCTTTCGCTCCGCCCGTGATGGTGTCTGTCCGCAATTGCTTGGCAGTGCGCGTATCGATCAGGCTAAGGTTGATGCGCACGTCATCTCCGACGTGCTGCCAGCTCGCTTGGAGCACCAGATTAGCTCCCAGTTCCGTCCGCGCCCGCTCGATGCTGTCCACTTTGCGCTCTCGGACCTCGCTGGCAGGCGGGACTTCCACGGAAGGCAGTCCGGCAAGCTTGGTGGTTACGGTTTCGGTCAGACCCGCGCAGTACGCTTGATCTTGTGCCTCTGCTGCGACGGCCCGGAAGGGCAGAACCACCAGGTTCCTCTGTTCAGAGAGCCCGCCGATTGACCCTTGGCGAAGCGGCGTCCAATGCCAGAGCGCGACAGCAGCCAACCCTAGTAACAGCAAAGCTGCGGCCACCGCGATCAGCCCTGTGGCCCGTCGCGTCAGCCGCGGTGCGGCAGATGGCGCGGTCTGCGCGGTGATCACTCCTGACTCCGTGTCGCGCTTGAGTCGTTTCAGATCGCTGCGCAGATCGGAGGCGCTTTGGTAGCGCAAGTCGCGGTTCTTTTCCAGGGCCTTATCGATGATTTCCCCGAGCTTCGGTGGCAACTGAGGATTCACTTCGAGGGGTGGCCTGGGTGCCTGAGTCAGGATCGCGGTGAAGATCACGGCTGAGGTGTTTCCGCTAAACGGTAGCTGACCCGTGGCCATTTCGTAAAGCACCGTGCCGAAGCTGAATAGGTCCGTGCGGGCGTCCGTCTCCCCGCCACGCGCCTGTTCTGGCGACATGTAGGCGACGGTACCGATCGCCGCGCCCGGCACGGTGAGGTGCTCGGAATCGATTGAGGCAGTGGGCGTGTCCGGTAGGGGCGAACCGGGCTCGGCCCTCACCGCTAATTTCGCCAGGCCAAAGTCCAGGATCTTGGCCTGCCCGCGACTCGTAACAAAGATGTTCGCCGGCTTGATGTCGCGATGGACGATTCCCTTCTGATGCGCCGCGTCGAGCCCGTCGGATATCTGAATGGCCAGTTCCAGCAGTTCCTCTGTCTTAAACGGTCTCGCCGCGACACGGTGCTTGAGGGTTTGGCCCTCCAGAAGCTCCATCACGATGAAGGGTTGGCCCTCGTGGTTGCCGATTTCGTGGATAGTGCAAATGTTCGGATGATTCAAAGCGGAGGCGGCCCGCGCTTCGCGCTGGAACCGCTCCAGGGCCAGTCGATCGGTGGCAAGTTGATCGGGTAGGAACTTCAAGGCAACGTGGCGCCCCAGGGTCAGATCTTCAGCGCTGTAGACCACGCCCATGCCGCCACCACCCAGCTTTTCCAAGATCCGGTAGTGGGAAACGGTTTGGCCTAACATGATTGTTCTACTCTCCCGGGAACTCGCCTATCGTACAACAGTTGCGGCGCAGTTAACACTGCCGAACATGAGCCACGAGAGAACCTAACAGTCGCAAGCGTGCGTCGCTCTGACGCCAGGCCGTGGGCCTCAGCAAATGGCCTCCGCCGTCTCCACAAGCGTTGTGAGCGACGCCATGAAATCAGTCCGATGTCCAAAAGCGGGTCTGTGATGAGAGCCCTTGGATCGCGCACCTTCCTGCAAGGCGCTGCCGCTGATCCATTTCGAGATTTCGCCTAATAATTGCTCTTTCGGAGACTGAGACCTTCGAGTCGCACGCCTCGATAACTTCTGGGAACAGCCCAAGTATCCAACAGAGATTTGCAGGTCACATAGGGTTCGCCTGGAATAGGCGGTCGAGACCGTTGGTAAACTCACGCCGTTACTCGGGGAAAGCCCAACACTGCGGGGGCATTCCTGGGGCCTGATCCACCAAGAAACGGGCATCGCCAAGGGACCGCACAGCGTGCCTTCTACGGCTTGCCAAAGAGCCTTGTGCCGTTAGCTCGTCGATCCTGGGGAAATGTGGTCTCGGCGGTTCTCGCGGGCAGGGCTGCTTGAGGATGCCCAGCGGTCTCCAACAATCCCTTTTGGAGTGGAGGCCGGCGTGGCCCCTAAGTTTGCAACAGAGTGGGCAGTCGGAACTCGTGGCGCGGATTCGTTCGTGTTTGGAGGGCAACGTTGGCGGGCGAACCGGCTGGTACTAGACGTGAAGCCGACTTTTCAGTCCGAATCCTGAGTTAGGACCGCAACTGTCCTGCCTACAACGACTTGCAACGAGTCTAACTTGGCGGGGCGGTTCCGCCGGGATTGGGATTGCGCCGCAAGGAGTCTTGGCTGAATGGTGCCATAGCGCAAGGTGAGAGTATTTGTCGAGAACTCCGATCTCTGCCATAGGTCCCACCTTGGTGAATATCAATACAGATCCACCGCGCGGAGCAGGCAACCCAGGGGCGTGGGCGGAATATACATGTCGTTTGGGGCCGCAGTAGTTGCGACTAGAAATTGGCGAGCTGTTGCTTCAAACGATCCGGGGAGAGATGGCAGAAGATCGGGGAAAAGCCGTGCTGTGGAACGGCATCACCACTCTGGCTAAGAACGAGGTAAGACTCCTGACCGGTGTTCCAGGGAGTCCAGTGCGGTAGACCTGGCCCGTTAGGATCTCCGAATTTCGCAAAGTTCGTCCAATAAGTCTGCATGATTTGCGAGAGCTTGTAGTCCGTCGAAGTGAACGGTAGCCAACTGAACGTGCGAGCCTGAAAAGTGCCGAAGACGTAAGGAAGTTCCAGCGCGTGGAAGGCGCCGAGCTCCGACTCACCCTTTCCTGGAACCGTACGATCAAAGCGGTAGACAAATGCACGCCGCCCCGCGTGAGTTGTCAGTGCCGCTTCCGCTCCGACGGGACATGCCACCAGGATGTCGTTGGCCGCCTGATCGATGGCGGGGTTGCCGTGAAGGAGAATTCGAACCGTGTACGTCGCGACCGTCAGGTCCGTCCAGTTGCCGTAAAGAGGGCGCGCCACACCCGCGAATTGCTTGAACGTTTCACCAAAGCCCGGCTTGGCAGCGGGCTGAGGCGACTTCTTTGCCGCCGCCGCCGCAACGACTCGAAAGGCGGCAAACTCTCTGGCATTCAAGCCCGCGAGTAAATCGACCGGCTCAATCTTTCCTGAGGCAAAGGCTGTTGCCGGTGACCGGGGGAGGACCCATCCGTCAACGATCGAGGCGTTGGGGTCGTAGCCCTTGAACTGCGAAGCAATCAGGCGGTCTTCAATGTCAGCGACCTGGGTGGCCGGCAAACTCCTCAGAGCTTGAAGTTGCGATCCGGGCTTACCACCTACCGCTTCTTTTCCAACCGCTAGTCCCAGCGGTTGCATCTGAACAACGGTGCGTGCGGGTCCGAGCCCGAACGCAGGACCGCTCTCCGCAATGACTCGGCGAAACAGGCTCTTGGTGAGGGGAGAAGCCATCAGCGTCGTCGCGTCGACCGATCCCGCCGACTCGCCAAAAAGTGTCACATTGGTCGGGTCGCCGCCGAATGCGGCGATATTCTGCTGCACCCACTCGAGCGCGGCGATCTGATCAAGAAGGCCGTAGTTTCCTGAGCTGTGGTGGGGAGATTCCGCCGTCAGCTCGGGATGAGAGAAGAAGCCCATGGCTCCCAGGCGGTAGTTGACCGTGACGATGATGACACCGTGAGACGCCAGGATGGCGCCGTCGTAGGCGGCTTCCGTCCCGCTGCCGACCCTGTTGCTGCCGCCGTGCAGCCATACCATGACAGGGAGGTGCGCGCCCGGCTGCAATTGAGGTGTCCATACGTTGAGGTACAGGCAATCCTCCGAGGGATCGAGGGTCTGACGTTTGAATGCGACGCCATAGGCTGCTGCGAGTGGCTCGATGAAGTTGTCGGTGCCCGCAACGTTCTGGATGCACGGATGGGACGGCCTGATCGCGTCGCGCACCCCCGGCCAAGAGGCAACCGGTTGAGGCTCGCGCCATCGCAGGGCCCTTACCGGAGGCATCGCGAAAGGGACACCTTCAAATACAGCGATATTGTCCCGCAACACTCCCTCAAGCGTGCCGCTGGTCAAATGAACGAGAGGTCCTTTGGGCGCCACATGCTGCGGCTTTTCAAGCGATGTGAGGAGCATTGGAATGGCAAGACAAAGACGAAGAAACCGCATAAGTAAGCCTTTCCTGTGGATTCGAACCTGGCCTGTCCTGGTGGCCGTGGTGCCTTTTCATCTCCGAGATGGACGACCAACGTTTACTGAAGGAGAGCATGGTCGCCCACCAAGCGAGAATCCCCTCGGCGCCGTCAATGGCGTCGAGGACACAACTGAGGGCTTTGGACCGCAGGGCTCTCGAGCCACCCCGCTTACGGCCATACGCCTTTTTTGGGTCCCACGAGCCACACAACGGGTGGGTTTGCCTTCATAACTACGGTAACAACTATATCATCGGCCCCACTTGCTGGGCGACGGCCTACACGTAGACGTAGAAGTGCCCTATGCCCGCTCAGGTCTGCGGCAGAAGAATCTGATCGGTGACTACCCGTGATCAGACGGCTTAATGGCGAGTAATCCGTTGACGCCGGATAAGTCTACCCTTGGCGACAAGGCAGGACCGATCTGCCCAAATCTGCGGCAAATCCTATGAGTTTCAGAGGTTTTCTTCGGTGGCAATCCCCGGCCTATCGGATTGGCGGGTTCAACGGAGACTTTGGGGATAAGCCCCCACATTCTCCCCCGGAACTCCCGTCACCATGATCCGCGTAATATTCTCTTACTTCTGACTGCCCTTCAGATACCGGTCGAACCATTCGATAGTGCGTTGGACGGCGTCGATCTGGTTCTCGCGCTTGGCGAACCCATGACCTTCGTCCATATAGTAATGGGCGTCGACTTCCTTGCCCTCCTTCTTGAGAACCGTCACGGCCTGCTCGGCTTCCTCCTTGGGATCTCGAATGTCGTTTGCCCCTTGCAGCACCAGCAGCGGCGCCTTGGCGTATGGAAAGTATTTGATCGGGGACGCGTCTTCGTAAACCTTGCGGTCCTTCACCGGATCACCCAGGATCGACTGGTCGTACTGCTGAAGAGCCGGGTCCTCGTGCTCCTGCTCGGTGAGCCAGTCGGTGATACCGAAAAGTTCCACCGCCGCCGCCCACACCTCCGGCGTCTTGCCGATGGCCATCATGGCCATATAGCCGCCGTATGAGCCTCCGGTAATGCCGATCTTCTTCGGATCGACGTACCCGGTAGCGGCCAGAAAGCGCGCCGCGTACACTTCGTCCTGGAGATCGCCGCCGCCGATATCCTTGTAGTTCGCTTTCTGGAATTCCATCCCGTAGCCGGTTGACCCTCGCACGTTGGGGGCTATGCAAACATAGCCGTGAGATGCCAGCGCGGTTGCGGTCTTATTGAAGGAGTCGATGGTCTGTCCGGTGGGACCACCGTGCGGAAGGACGATTCCCGGGTTGCCGCCGTCCCGCTTCAGGTTGAAAGGCATCCACACGAAGGCGCTGATGGTCTTGCCGTCGAAAGTCTTGTAGTGCACCAACAACGACGACGGCAGCAGCGCCGGGTTGAGTCCCGCGATCGCGGAAAAGCTCAACTGCGTGGCTTGCCGTGATGCTAAATCGCATACCCACAGATCGGGTGGCCGCTGCGAGCTTTGGTGCGACACCAGCAAGCGATCGCCGCGCGGCGAAAACGGCGTTGGGTTACCGGAAAAGAAGGTCAAGCCAGCAGGAAAAGAGATTTTCTCCGGCTGCCCGCCATCACGGTCAGCCAAGTAGGCGTCGGTGCGCCCGTCTTCGTTGATGATGAAAGTGTACTTGCCACCCTGCGGCGCGAAGTTGCCGGAGCTGGCATCCCATTTGGTGTCCGTGACCCATTGCAGCCTCTTCCTTGCGACGTCAAGCAACGCGACCTTGTTGAATCCCGCTTTCTCATTGGAAGTCACGAGCAGAGTGCGCCCATCGGCCGAAAGCGATGAGCCGAAATACAGGACTTGGTCCTGGTGGGGCGTCAGGTTTTCACGGTTGCCGCTCGCCACGTCCACGCGATAAACGTCGGCATCAGTGAATCCCGCATTGGCGCGATTGGCATAAATGCTCTTTCCGTCAGGGCTCCATGCCACATAGTCCCAAAAGTGATCTTTGCTTTGCTCGCGGGTGAGGTTGCGTACCTTGTGGGTATGCCAATCGAGCAACGCGATGTCCGGCGTCGACGACGTCTTGGGCTTGTACGACATCGCAACGGTCGCGCCGTCCGGCGAGAAGTGCGGGTTTGTTTCCGAAATGTCCGCCGTGTTAGTAAGATTCACGGCTTCCCCCCCGGCGCTCGGGATGGCGAAAATGTCGAAGTATTCCCGGCCGCCGCGATCCTGCCCGTAGAGTATCCACTTTCCGTCGGGGGACCAGACAGCGCCGCTTTCCCGGTCATCGGACTGGGAGAGCTGGATCGGCCAACCGCCCGACGCCTGCACCTTCCACAGGTTGTTGCGTCCGGTCAGATTGGTGGTGAACACGATCTCCTCGCCGTCGGGGGACCACGACGGTCCGCCCACGTTGCGCGTGAAGAAAAGCTCGTCGATCGGTATGGGTCCGGCCGCTGGATTGGCGGGCGAGCTAACGGACTTCGGGTCCGTCACCTGGCGATCGTCAGGTCCGGACGATGCCATCAGGACAACTGTGGCAAACATAATCGCTAGAGCACGGCATGTCCTCACGTGTCCCTCTTCAAAGAAGGCCAGAATGCTCAGACTGTTTTCTTCGGGTCGTGGTCTCGTTCCAGCGCACTCCGATCCCATTTGGCCAAATTGGCCGCGGCTTCATACGTCGACTGGAGAAAGTCAAGAAGGGTGTGATCCGGCGCCTCCGACTGGCGCACGATGTCATACGGCAGGATGAATTCCCGATAATCGGCGCTGTAAAACGCCCCGTCCGGCTTGACAGACGCCTCCGAGAACCCGGTTGGCTCCGGATACGCGTAGGAGTAGAACGCGGCATAGGGGACGGCTCCCCCACCGGGCCAAAACCCGCAGCTACTCACCTCGTGTGAGTACGCCTCGCGGGTAACCCAATCAGGCAGATTGGGAATCCCGCCGGGATGTTGCGGAGCCCGCCGCCCCGAAAACCGCGTGACCGCCAGATCCAGGGCGCCCCAGAATACGTGCACGGGACTGACCTTACCAATGAACCGGGCGCGGAACTCCTTGAGCACCCGGTCGGCCTGCACGAGGATTCGCCAGAAACGATGGGCGTATTCCCGATCATATGACCGGTGGGATTCGTCCTGGTCGAAGTTGATCGGCGCGGGAACTTCGTTAGGTTTCTTGTGGATGACGACAGGCAACTCGAGTTTCTCCATCTCCTCCATTAGGCGGCGATAAAACGTTGCCACTGATTGAGGTTCGAGTGGAAGAGTACCGATACGCCCGTCGCTGGTTTGGATAACCAGTTGGTGATGGAGGAAATCGAAGTCGATTTGGAACGTCCGGGGGCCGTACGGAATGGGCGACGTAGTAAGCCCTCTGGAAGTCACATAAAGCGTGACATGCCAGGAGTGATTGATCCAGGGACTTCGCACGAGGCGAATCTTGCCAACGATCTGAGTCCACATATGCAAAGTCGCGTAAGTGTCGCTCCAGGACTCCAAAGGAAGGCTCGGCCAAGCTTTTTCGTGCGAATCAGCCTCTCGTTTCACCACGGTCCTCCTTCGGCGCGACTGCCTTGGCGCGGTCGCAATCATCTCCAGACGGGCCTCGACAAAACCGTTCGTGGAAGCCCAAGACGAAAGCACTGACAGCGTGCCTTGCACAGGAGTTGTTCATCAATGCCCAGCTCCGGGAAACTGCTGCGGCGAAAATCAAGAATAATTCTACTAACACGCTCAGTCAAACGGGTATTACACGGCAGCGCACTTCGCACGGCTTGTTTCGCCTCGGGTGTCGGCGAATTCAGCCCGGCACCGGAGATAGTCGATAGATCCCGAGTGACGGCGTAGTGTAGACTAACCGCACTTCCGCCGATTTCCAGTGAAAATCCCCTTCCCAACCGCCCAGGCTTTTAGCGAAGAAAGCGAAACCCTTGATCCCAGCGCCCCGCTGTGCCGAATCGGCCTATCTGAGAAGTCACCCGTTCTTCTGTGGCTCCCGGCTGACCACGCAGCCGGCGGACTTGCATAGCTTGCCCAAAAACCCTACTCTTCGGCTCGCCGCAAGCGATTGATTCGCAAGAGCCGGTTTGAGCAGATTCCGCTGCCCGGAATCGGATGATTTCGGGCAGCCCTGCCATTTCAGGATATCTTGAAGGAATTCGAGCTTCCGATCCCCTCGGTTGCAATGTAAGCGTCTGGTGCAGCTTTCAATTATCCAGAAATTGGGTTTGTTAGCACCGGACTAAAAGGGATCCGTTTTCGCCGGTTTGGTGGGGTCCAGTCGGGCAAAGTGCGCCAGGCGGGCAACACGCCACCTTCCCACCTTGACAGGCGCAGCCCCTGGTGACGAGTTCTACTCCGACACGGCTCAGTCCGATTCAGAACAAGCAACTACCCTCCGGCGCGCTCAACAGGAGAAGGAATGTTGAAACACGACGCACGCGGTGGCTATCGGGGGTCAATCCCATGGCCGGGCTGTGGTCGCTCGCAGCGTACCCGAATCCAATCGGCCGGTGAGCCCAAGCGACAAGCTACCAGTACGTTCGCCGCATTCCGTCAGCAGAAGCACACGCAGAAATTGGCGCCTTGCTGATTTTCCGCAGACGATGATCAAACGGCAAGAGGAATTTTGGGTGTCAGTTTGTGCTCTGTCTGATGATCAGCCTACCCTTCACTAAATGGGCCGAAGCGCGGGTACTGGCCATTGACGGGCTGTTGCCGCCCTACCGGCACGCCGCAAAGCACTTCCGCGGCTACCCCGTTGTACGTCAATGTGGATCGCTTCCGATTGGCCTTACCTAGCCGCAATCTCCGGAAGCTCTTGATGTAGAATAGGTGCTGTTCGTTTTCGACTGGCAAAATCACAGTCTGTAATGGACTGGCTCGGGGGGCTGATCTGGTCGGTAGCACACTCTCGCACTATCGGATCACCGCCGCCATCGGCAAGGGTGGAATGGGCGAGGTGTTCCGCGCCACGGACAGCGAGCTCGGCCGTGAGGTGGCGCTGAAGCTCCTGCCCGAAGCCTTTGCGCACGACGCTGAGCGCATGGCTCGTTTCCAGCGCGAGGCGCAAGTGCTCGCCTCGCTGAATCACCCTAACATCGCCTCCATTTACGGCCTCGAAGAGTCGGACGGAGTGCGCGCCCTGGTGATGGAACTGGTCGAAGGGCCCACTCTGGCCGACCGCTTAGCTGTAGCGGCCGTCTCTGACCGCCGGCCTGGAAGCGGCGCTCAGAGCGCGCCGCTGCAATTGGACGAGACCCTCCACATCGCCAAGCAGATCGCCGAGGCGCTGGAATATGCCCACGAGCGTGGTGTTGTGCATCGCGACCTGAAGCCGGCGAACGTGAAGATCACTCCGGAAGGCATGGTCAAGGTGCTGGACTTTGGGCTGGCGAAGTTGGCAGACGACACCGTAACGCCCGCCTACCCTTCGAGCTCGCCCACATTGACGGCTCAGGCGACGCAAGCGGGCATGATCATGGGCACAGCGGCTTACATGGCGCCTGAACAGGCGCGTGGCCAGACAGCGGATCGGCGCGCCGATATCTGGTCGTTTGGCGCGGTGCTGTTCGAGACGCTGACGGGCCGGCGGGCCTTTGCGGGTGAAACCACTTCCGACGCTCTGGCCTCGGTGCTGAAGTCTGAACCCGATTGGAGCGCGCTCTCTGCCTCGACGCCGTCCTCGATCATCCGGCTCCTGCACCGCTGCCTGACCAAAGACCGCAAGCAGCGTCTGCAAGCCATCGGCGAGGCGCGCATCGTCATTGACGAAACGCTGGCGGGCGCGGACGAGGCAGGACTGGGCCTCGTCCCGCCCACCGTCGCGCAGCAATCCGCGCCCCTGCCGCAGCCCAAGCGTCAGGCACTACTGTGGCTGATCGCCGGCCTGACGTTGATCGCCGGCATTGCGGCCGGGTGGTGGACGCGGGGGCGACAAATACCGCCGAGCCCAGGCTGGTCCGGTGAGATGCTGGGTGGCCCGAGTGACGCGGTGGGGCCGCGGATTTCGCCCGACGGTCATACGGTGGCTTTTCAGGCGGGGCTGGACGGCTCGTCGCAGGTCGCAGTCATGGACTCGCAGTCGGGCGACTGGACGCTCCTGACGAAGAATCGCTCCGGGGGAAGTATCACGGAATTGAACTGGTCGCCCGACGGTAGCAAAATCTACTTCGACCGCTTCGTTTCAGCTCCACAGGGTATCTACACGGTTTCACGGTTCGGAGGTGATGAACACCTGGTTCTGGAAGCCGCGATGGGACCGGAGCCGCTGCCTGACGGCAGTTTGCTCGCGATCAAAGTGAACAAGGACCGAAATAAACAACTGTACCGGTTCTGGCCCGAAGGCGGGCGCCTGGAACCTCTCGATGCCCTTACGGCGGGCTGGGGCGGCATAAGTCCGGTGCGAGCCTTCCGCGACGGTAAGGAGGCCGTTTTTCTTGGGGAGACGCTCGAACAAGCCAAGACAGGCATTTCCGTCGCAAGTGGGAGCAGTAGTGCCCCACCTAACCTCTACATCATTGATCTCGCCTCGGGAAAGGCGCGGCGTCTTGCGCCCGAACTCGATTTTCCACTGTCCGCTATCAATTTATTCCCCATCGCCATCGCCAGCGATGACCAGTCCGTTCTGGTTGATAGCCAGGCTGGCGACCTCCATCGCGTGATCTCGATTCCACGCCACGGCACAGGACCCATCCGGACATTGTTCTCTCTGACTTTGGGCTCCGATTATATGGACGTAGACAAGGATGGCGACATCTACCTGGACCAGCTAAGCCGCCCACTTGAAGTTCTACGTTTTCCGGCTGCCGGTGGAACGCCGGAGACGTTGTCCAGTTCTGAAGGAGGGGCCGGGCGCGGGTCGGTAACGGTTCCATTGGCTGATGGCCGCATCGTTTTTGCTTCGCTGGCCGCCGGCCGATCACGACTGCTGGCGGTCAAATCTGGAGGCGAGGTCGTTCCCCTCATTGAAACCAAGGATGAGACCTCGTTGCCGGCCTGCCAGGTCGGTAAGGATCGGATTGCTTTCGTCCAGGGCCCGCCCGGCCGCGCCGTTATCGCATTGGCCTCCCTCGCCGACGGACGGATTGTGAAGCGGCTCGCTGGAACTCCCGGGACCGACATCACCAGCCTCGCCGCCTCCCCCGACGGCGAGACGCTTTACTACGTGGTCTCAGGAACAGTCTGGGCCATCCCAGCGAGCGGCGGACAGCCGCGCCAAATTGGCCCAGGAGACTCCGTCGTCGCCGACCCGAATGGTAAAGATGTGATCGTACAACTCATCGATGAGGAGGGCGTCCGGCTCCTGAGAGTGTCGGTTTCCGGCGGGGCGGAGCAACCGATTCCCACCGTAAGTGATCTACCCTTGGCCCCCGTCCAGCTCAGTCCGAACGCCATCGGGAAGGACGGACGGGTGTTACTGTCTGTCGCTATGCCTGATTACTTCGGAGCGGGCATTCTCGATCCGCGCAGCGGCAAATTGGAGAAGATTCCGTTGAAGTTCACCGGCGATGTTCTGGCTCCCGGCTGGCTTAGCGATGGCCGCGTGGTCTCGGGCGCATGGCCGTTCAGATCTGCGCTCTGGCGCTTCCACGCGATTTCAAATGGAAGCCAGTGACCGTTTCGACGAGAACTAAATGGGAGGCCCCATGCGAACTTGCCAGCCTGGAGGTAGAATGAAACGACTGATTCCCGGAGGACTGCTCATTCTCCTTTCGATCGCTGCGGCGCTGCTTGCAGACGGGCCTGCGACGTACCATTTAGCTCCGTCGCCCAAAACGGTGACGTGGGGTTACTTCGATCCTTCCACACCGCCCGTGTTGCGGGTTCGCTCGGGGGACACCGTGGAGGTCGAAACGCTGCCCGCCGGAGGAAGCGCGGCATTAGAAGCCGCGGGCTTGCCTCGTGATCAGATGCAACCGGCCCTTTTGGAGGTTGAACGCGAGATCAAGGACCGCGGGGAAGTGCCCCACATTCTCACCGGACCCATTTGGATCGAGGGCGCAGAACCCGGGGATACGTTGGAAGTGAAGATCCTCTCCATCGAGCCCGCTGTTCCCTATGCGTGGAACAGCTTCTTGCCGGGGAAGGGCTTCCTTCCGGACGATTTTCCGTACGCGCATTTCAAGCTGACACGGCTCGATCTCGCCCGCAAAGTGGCGCTATTTTCGGATGGCATCGAGATTCCGCTGCGACCGTTCTTCGGTGTTATGGGTGTGGCTCCGCCCGCTGCCATCGGCCGCGTCAGCAGTGGCCCACCCTGGATTCACGCCGGAAATATGGACAACAAGGATTTGGTCGCGGGAACGACGCTCTACATACCCGTGCACGTCAGCGGCGCCTTGTTTTCGGTAGGCGACGGGCACGTTGGACAGGGAGACGGGGAAGTCTGTCTCACCGCCATGGAAACAGCTTTGCGGGGAACCCTGCAATTCTCCGTGCGCAAGGACCTTCACCTGCGCTGGCCTCGCGCCGAAACTCCCACCCACTTCATCTCCATGGGTTTTAACGAAAACCTCGAGGAGGCCGCGCGCATCGCGCTCGAAGAGATGCTCGACTTCTTAGTGCAGGAGAAACATCTCGATCGCGATACAGCGTATATTCTCGCCAGCGACGCGGTGGATCTGCACATCACGCAGCTTGTGGATGGCAAAAAAGGAGTCCATGCCCTTTTGTCGAAGGCAATACTTGTCCGCTAACCTTCCCACGGGACCTCCGTGCCGCCTTATGTCTACAGGCGGCGATTCCGTATCCTAGCGCGGCTCGCGGGGCTATGGTATTGAATGCTCGTGATCCTGACTAGCCGTTTGCCCGTCACCGAGTCGTCCGTGACAACGCGGGCCTTGTCGCGTGCAGTCTTCAGGGTGATTGGCCATGCCTGACGATTCGCCCAGGCGCCAGGCGGAATCGGCCTTCGAGCGTCGGTAGTTTGTTCTAATGGTGTTCAATCGATTGTGCTAAAATTCTTTAGCGAGACAGCACCTTTCAAAACATGATTGTAAGCATGGCATTAACCTCGGGGAGCAAGCTCGGTCCCTACGAGATTAAAGAAAGGCTCGGCGCGGGTGGGATGGGAGAGGTGTATCGCGCGCGCGACACGCGCCTGGGCCGCGACGTGGCCATTAAAGTTCTGCCCGAGCGATTCATCTCTTCTCCCGACTTTCGTCAGCGCTTCGAGCGCGAGGCGCGGGCCATCTCCTCGCTTCAGCATCCGCACATCTGCGTGCTCTACGACGTGGGCCACGACGATGCCGCAGGGGAATACCTGGTGATGGAATTCCTCGACGGCGAGTCGGTGGCCGAGCGGCTGAAGCGCGGCAAGATTCCCTTGGCGGACCTTGTCAGAATCGGGATGCAGGTAGCCGGGGCGCTCGAGAAGGCCCATCGCCAGGGTGTGGTACATCGCGATTTGAAACCGGCCAACATCATGCTCACCAAGAGCGGGGCGAAGCTGATGGACTTCGGCTTGGCGAAAGCGATGGCCGTAGGGGCGAGCAGCGCTCGCCCGGCCGAACGCAGTTCGGCCCTACACGACCAACCGGATGCCTCCGCGCCGTTGCTCACCGCTGCGCTGACCGCAACCGCTGGCGCAAGTCCCGGCAGCCCCATTACTCAGGCCGGAGTCATGGTCGGAACGATTCACTACATGAGCCCGGAGCAGATCGAGGGCAAAGAAGCCGACGCGCGGTCCGACATCTTCGCCTTGGGCGCTTCGCTCTACGAGATGGCGACCGGCGCACGGGCTTTCGAAGGAAAAAGCCAGCTTAGCGTGGCGAGCGCCATATTGGAGAAGGACCCCGAGCCCATCAGCAAGGCGCAGCCGCTGGCGCCGGCGGCGCTCGACCGGTTGGTAGCTCAGTGCCTGGCGAAAAACCCCGACGAGCGTTTGCAAAGTGCGCACGATGTAGGCGTGGGGCTGAAATGGATTTCGGAGGCCCCTGTAGCGGCGGTCTCCGACCGCCGTGGCGTCGATCAGAGATCGACGCTACAGCGCGCCCTCCCTTGGACGCTCGCTGCCGTAGGTGTCTTGGCCGCGATCATTCTGGGCAGCCTCTGGCTGCGATTGTTGCTTGCGCCGTCGATGTCGGTTCACTCTTACATTCTGCCGCCGGATAAGGCAACTTTGAATCCCTATGGCCCGGTGGAGATCTCGCCCGACGGCCGCCGCATAGCCTTTGGGGCGACGGCCAGTGCAGGGCGGCCCATGCTGTGGGTGCAGTCTCTCAATTCGGCCACGGCACAGCCGCTGGCCGGGACCGAGGGCGCCACTTATCCTTTCTGGTCGGCGGACAGCCGTTATCTGGGATATTTTGCCGGCGGCAAGTTGAACAAGAGCGACGCGAGCGGCGGCCCGCCACAAGCTCTGTGCGATGCCCCCAATGGACGCGGCGGCGCCTGGAACCAGGATGGGACCATCGTGTTCGCCAGCGACCAGCAGGGACCTCTGATGCGAGTTGAGGCGACGGGTGGCACGCCCGTGGAGGCGACGGAGTCCGTTGGGGGTATGACGCTGCATCGTCGGCCGTCCTTCCTGCCCGACGGAAAGCATTTCCTCTATTATTCCTTCTCGGTATCGGGCACCGACAGCGCCATTTATGCCGGCGCGCTGGGCTCGAAAGAGCAGGTGCTCGTCCTCCGCAATAATTCGGCCGCTATTTATGCCGAGCCAGGGTATTTGCTGTTTGTGCGCAACGGGACCTTGATGGCGCAACGGTTCAACCCGCGCAAGCTGGCGATGGAAGGCAACGCCATGCCGATTGCAGATCATGTGGGAGCGGGCAGGTTCACAGCCTCGAGTGGCGGCGTGCTGCTCTATCAGGAAGGGGAAGTTAGCACAGTCTCGCAGTTGATCTGGTATGACCGCACGGGCAAGCAAGGCGAACTGGCGCTTCCGGAGACCGCACACTATTCCGACCCCATGCTTTCGCCCGATGGGTCGAAGCTCGCCGTGACGATTGCCGATTCCCCCTCTACCTCGGATATTTGGGTGATTGACCTCGAGCGCAAGACCAAGAGCCGAATCACCTTCGGACCCGGAGGAAATGAGGCTCCCGTCTGGTGGCCGGATGGCAAGTCCATCGTTTTCGGCTCGAATCGGGACGGAGCGTACACCATCTACCGCCGGTCGGCCGACGGCGCCGGTGCTGATGAAAAGGTACTGGAAACACCTGGAGCTCAATTATGGCCATACTCTGTTTCGCCCGACGGGCGTTACATCGCATACCAATTCTTCCTGGCATCGAAAGCCAACCGCGGGCACGACGTCTGGGCGCTCCCCATGTTTGGCGACCGGAAGCCTTTCCCGGTGGTCAGCACCCCATTCAACGAGGTGGATCCGGCCATTTCACCCGATGGTAAGTGGGTCGCTTACGTGAGCAACGACACGGGCCAGTACGAGGTCTACATAAAGGCGTTTCCAAGCGGCGAAGGCAAATGGCAGGTCTCAACCACAGGTTCAAGAGGCCTGGCGGCTTGGCGGCGCGACGGCAAGGAACTCTACTTTGTTTCCATGGGAGGGATGATGACGTCCGTGGAGGTGCGCGAAAAGGGCGCCAGCCTTGAGCTGGGTACTCCGCAGGAGCTGTTCCGCGCCAACACCGCCTACATTACAGGCACCCCGTTTGTAGCCTCCGCCGATGGCAAGAGATTCCTGATCAACGGGACCACGGCTCAAGCCGCAAGCCCGCCGCTGACCCTGGTGACCAACTGGACGGCGGATCTGAAGAAGTAGCACGCGTGCACGTTCAGTTCTGCGGCGCCCGGGCGTTGCCCGCGAGCTGGTCCGAAGCCCGGATCTCCAAAATCCGTGAGGTTGTGATGGTCTGATACACGGGGTGCAGGAATTCCAGGTGCATGCCTCGGCCCACGAACCGAAGCTTCAACATCGATCCGCCCCACGTGCTTCCGGCAATTCTCACCGCGACGGGACCGGGAAAGTACTGGGGGTGCCCCGAGATCAGTTCCTGGCCGCGACCGCGAACGACGATGGTGTACCAATGATGTTGCGTCTCAACTTCCAACACCGCACCCTCTGATAGATCATCCAGGTACACGCCACCTTCAATCTCCGACTGCACAATGTTCCGGTTCACCTCGTCACTGAAGCTCGGATGCGGCGTGAATGGTTTAGGAATGGGAACCGGCGCCGTGTTTTCCACTGTCGTTGTCTCTGCTTTCCCTAAGCTATGTTTCCCGTGACGTGGAATCCCTACCCGCCGGAGACTGTAGCTTGCGTTTGCGGCGGGAAGTTCATCCGCTGCTGAACGGAAACGAACGGCGCGGCCGGATTACCCGCGATCAAACGGTGTAGCGTTTACCGATGGCACCCGCGCCGCTTTAGTGGTGGGTGTGTTGTAGCGGGTCAATTCCCGGGGAGCCAGCTTTACGGCCTGAACCAATTATCGGACCGGCACTATCTGAGCGGCCACCAGTAGCGGTGAGCAGCCAAGGGGTCGGACCTACGTGGCGAGGATTCCCTCTTTTTTGCCCATTGACGCCGAACGACTTTCCTTCAGGCTCCTGATATTGTATACCTATGCCCACCTTATGCTGAGGAGCGCGCGCATGACCAGAAGACAACGCCTTGTTTTCGAACTGTCCCTGATCGTTTGTGTCACTCTTCTGCCGGGCAATGGCTTACGAGCTCAAGAACGGGAGGAGCCCGGCAAGCCGGTCGGCAAGGTCTCCGTCGTCGGAAACCTGATCCTGATGGAGCTAGACAAAGGCGCGCTCGGCCAGGAGAACCTCTTCGACCTAGGGCAGCATACCCTTCGCTTCACGCCCGGACGGGCAGGATACCGCGTCGAAAACCTCCCATTGAAGTGGGATGCGGACTTCGGCCAGCAAGTCACTGACCCTCGGGTCACGCTGCACAGCTTTTCATTTCCTTTTTCCGGGAAGAGTTGGGATTCGTTCTCGGTCGGCGTTACCGGATCGATTCGGTTCGGGGAAGCAACCAACGCTGGTAACTTTGGTCCCGGCTCGGGACCCCGCGACCAGGGTGGCGTTTCGATTGGCCGCTTCGACCCGTTGAGCGAAGCGGCGGCGAGCATGGCGAACACCGTTCCGGCGATCTGCGTGTTTTTCAAGCCTCGCATGACAGGCGATCGCTACGTGAAGGAGCTCGCTGATCGCGTAGTCGTGACCTGGGACGTAACCGAACCGTACGGGAACATCCAAGACTTTACTTGGACGAAGACCATCAACCGGTTCCAGGCTGTGCTTCACAAAGATGGCGCGATCGAGATGTCGTACGATCAGCTTGCGGCCAAGGACGCTATCGTCGGTATCTACCCGCTCGTCTCTGGCGCAGCAGAAAAACCTCTCGCCTCCCTCTCCGCTACGGAACACCCCTCGGTCGCTGCCCATCTCGACCTTAGAGGCCTAAAGCTTTCTGTCGTTAACGGCTTGTTCCTGAAGGTCACGTTCGAGACCGCCGGACCTGTTTTGCCCGAGGGCGATTCGGGCCTCTCAGGGATCGCCTACCGGGTCTATTTTTACATCCACAAGCCTTCTACGGCGCCCGCAAGCGCTGCGGCTGATGCGGATGCCGTGTGGACGATTCGCGGCTTTTCGTTTCGGAACCGCTCGAGCGGCGCGTCGCGATACGTTGCGTTTGGTCCGGGCTTATCACGGGTCGTCGAGACCAGCGGCAACACTATTTCGATCCAGGGAATCCTGCCACCGGTGCTGCGCGGTGCCGCCGAGATCGACGTTTCTGCCGATGCTTCTGGGGCTGATTCGGCACAGCCGGCGGCGCAGATCTCTGCCCAGCCGGTCGTGCTGGGCGGCATCCGCAGTCCTGAAGTACATCTGTCTTCTCTCAAGCCGCAGGACAGTCCCTTTTCGGTTGTCTATGAAGCTTTCCATTATTTTGCTCTGCCCAATCCCCGTGATTTGACTTGCACGGTGATCAAGGGCCTCGGTGACAACTTCGATTTTCTCCCCTACTACTCGGACTTCCGCGTCGACAATCAGGAAGCGGGTACTCCGAGTGATGGGCCGCTGGGAGCGGTGGGGGGCGCCGTTACCGGAATTGGCGCGATGCAACGGGGCCTCGAGTCCTACTGCACGCCGGGCAGGTTCCAGTGGCAATTCATCCAACCTGTGTACGTCGGCTCGAATCAGATGCAGGAACGTCCGCCCGCAGACGCGCCGATGGGCACCAGTCACGACATCACGTTCTACCAACGGCAGCTCGAGGAGATTTCGCAGGACGGCAAGATGCCACCGTACATGTACGCGATGTCACAAATTGCGCACGAAATGGGTCATCGATGGGCGGCGTTTGTTTCGGCCAAGGTGGGCAGCGAGACGATTCCGCTCGGTCCCGTCCACTGGGCATTTGGGTTGCAGGCTCCCGTCGCGTTTCCGTACCGGCGGCCTACGGAAGCATCCATCATGGGCGGCGGGGTGTGGCAGGACAACTTTGACGGCACCTACACGCAACTCGATGACGACTATTATGTGCCCGCGACGGGATGGTCATACCTTGATCTCTATCTCATGGGTCTGATCTCCCCGGCTGAGGTTCCCGACTTTTTCATTCTGCGGCATCCGGTCGCCGCGGGCAAAGACGCCAATGGGCACCCCATTTTCAAGGCGGACCGAACCAAGGTCACCATTCAGGACGTCATCGCGGCCGAAGGCCCACGCTCGCCCGCCGTTGACAAATCGCAACGGCAATTCAATACCGGAATGGTCATCATGGTTCAGCACGGCGCGAAACCGAGCCGCGAGCTGATCGAACGAACAGAGGCGGTTCGCAAACTGTGGATTGAGTATTTTTCGATTACTACTGGGCACCGCGCGTTGATGACCGCGAACCCGCGCTGAGACCGGGGGCTGTCTCTCAGCCTTGCCGTACTGCCCGAGCTGGCCTTGGCCCGGGACCCAAGTTGCTTGGCATATAGGAGTGGCGCGGAAGTTGACAGCGAGACTCGCGGTAGGGACGACCATCGCCGATCGCCCCCTCACAGAAGCTTGCGGTCCCGGTACAATCCGGGTTCACAGCCACCGTCCCGATGTAAACAGTCCCCCTGGTGTACGCGCCCCCAAGCGCCAGGAATGCCAGAAGAATTGCCCGTGGTGTCTCAATCTGGAGAGGCACTCGAAGCCCCCTGACGCAGGACGAGCAAACCACCCTCAGTGGCCGCCTTCGCTCCTGTTTTGATTCAACACGGCGGTCCAGTTCGCCACAATCGTTATGGAGGCTGAGTTCGCCTCGGGGACCGAGTCGATGAGGAACTTTCTGCCGTCCGCCGCCACATCGAACGGACGCGCCATCGCTTGAACCGCGACGCGGGTGGAAAAGAGAGAACGGACAGCGCCGCTTTCGAATGTCGAACCTTGCCCGTTGACTTCCGCGGCCATCATCTGTAGGTCGGGTGCCAAGTAGAACAGCTCTTTACCGTCACGCCCCCATGAAGGGTTCCCGCCCCCAGCGGTCGAAATTTGCCGAAAGCTCTCTGGGTGAGGGAACGAAGTTACGTACACTTCATCCCGGCCCGTCTCGTTTGAGGTGTAAGCGACCCAGCGCCCATTCGGGTGAACCACCGCCTCACCCCCACCCGCCGCGCTTACGGTCAGTACGAAGGGTGTTCGGTCTCCAAAAAGGGGCAGGACCCCTATCTCAGTCCTGCCTTTTTGGCTTGGATCACGTTGTTCAAATAAAAGGTATCGCCCGTCGGGCGACCAGTCAGTCGGATTCTTGTTCAGACTGTTTTGGAGCAGGAGTTCATCTCCGCGAGAGCTGTTCGCGGGCTTCCGATAGAGGTTGAAGACGCCCTCACGGTTCGAGGCAAAAGCGATCTGAGTTGCATCCGGAGACCACACTGGGGACATATTCACGACTTCGGTGGTGCCGAAGGTCAGCCGCGTTTTAATCTTGCTCGCCAATTGGTACAACCAGATGTCCACGTTTCCCGTGGCGGGATCGAGAACGTCGACGGCCAACTGTTTTTCATCCGGTGAGACCTGCGGACTGTAATAGACCATCGATTCGTCCAGCGTATCGGTCCGGTGGCCCTCGCGGTCGTACCACTCCAACTGTGTTTTGCCTGAGGCGGCGCCGGTCGAGTAGGCCAGAATGCCGCCAGCCGAGGCTGAGAAAACAGCACCTAGCGTCCCGGGCGAGTAAGCCAGCGATTCCGCCAATGGAACCGGGTCCCCTTGCACTCTCAGCATCCCCGCATCGAAGGGCTGGGCCACGAGCGTGCGGTTTCGCACGTAGAGCAGGTTTCCGTTCTCGTAAACAGCTTTCGACCTCAAAAGCAAAAGCCGATGAACTTCTTTCGAATCAAGCGATCCTACGTAGAGGCCTTCCTGACCTCCAGCGGCGCCGCGGGCATTGCCCGAGTTGTAGAGGAAATGACGGCCGTCGGGCAGAAACCACGGCCAGCGATGGGTGAGGCCGCCGGCCGTATTGACGACAGTGACAGCGGTCGGAACGCCGCCCAATGATGACACTTGATAGAGGGGTCCGATGACGTCGGGAGCGAACACGATCACTCCCTGCGGACTCCACGATCCTCCCCGCGCAGAAGGTGCATCACAAAGCGCCAGGGGTGAGCCGCCGGCCGCATCCACCCGCTTCAATTTGCCTTGGCTAAAGAATCCCACCGAGCGGCTGTCGGGCGACCAAAAGGGGTAAGAGGCGCCGTCAGTTCCCGCAAGCGGCTGCGGCTCCAGGCTACCGAGGGACCGCACCCAGAGGTGCGGACCCCCCTCCGGACCCCTGCCCCCGAACACCAGCATCCGTCCGTCGGGCGAAACGGCCACCGGCGCGCTGGCAAATCCCTCAAAGTTGAAAACCGACTTCTCTGGAGGAGATATCTCGAAGCGGATGGGACTGGGTGCAATGGCTTGCCTTTGGAAGTAACCGAGGTCCCTGGCGAGGGCGAGCCCAAACACCACAAGCAGGGAGGCAGCGGCAAGGGTCCACGCCCGCCACTTTCTTGGCCTTTTCGGAGTAGCTAACGGTGTTGATTTCGTTTCCGGACCCGCCTCAACAATATCACGAAGCTGGATCGCGATGTCCTGTGCAGTCTGCCAGCGCTCGTCGGGGTCTTTGGCCAGGCAGGTTCTGAGGAGCCGCCGAAACGCCACGGGCGCATCTGCGCGCAACCCCTCAAGAGGGGGCGGCTCGGAGTCAAGAACAGCCTTCATGACGGCTAGCGTGCTGTCACCTCCGAAGGGTGGACGCCCGGTCATCGTTTCGTAAAGCACGCATCCCAGCGCAAACACATCGGTTCGTGCATCCACTTCACGGCCTTCGATTTGCTCCGGCGCCATGTAGTGAAGCGTGCCGAGCACAATGCCCGTGGCCGTCAGACGATCTCTCTTCACCTTTGCCTCGGAGTTGAGAGAGGGACACTGCTTAAGGGTTGCGAGGCCAAAATCGAGGAGTTTGGCCCCGGCCTTGGTCAGCATGACGTTGCCCGGCTTCAGGTCGCGATGGATAATCCCGCGCCGGTGCGCCGCCTCGAGAGCCGTGGCCACTTCAGTGCCATACCGCAAAGCCTGCTCGACAGCCAGCGGGCCCTTTCTGATGCGCGCCGCCAGAGTCTCCCCGTCCAGGTACTCCATCACAATGAAATTCACGCCGTCCTGACTGCCTACATCGTAAAGCGCGCAGATGTTGGGATGGGAGAGACTGGAAATTGTGCGGGCCTCCCGAGCAAAGCGCTCACGGAACTCGCCATTCTGCGACAGGGACGCACAAAGGACTTTGATGGCCACCGCGCGACCCAATCGCGTGTCCTCAGCGCGGTAGACTTCTCCCATACCGCCCTTGCCCAGCACGTCTGAGATTCGGTAGGGTCCGAGCAGCGTTCCGTTCGCAAGCGACATGGTCTTAGTCAGAAGGTACGAAAGAATCAGCCGCTTGTCACCCTGAGCGAAGCGAAGGGTCTCCGTAGTTCCCTATGGCTCAACGATTCATGAACAACTGCAGAGATCCTTCGCTTCGCTCAGGAGGACACATTCCAAGTCTCTTCGCGCCTTCTCAGCCTCCTTAATGTTTCGTCAGATTTCGCACGGCGCCCTGACGCTGGAGTACGGGAACCTTCGGTTGGTTGAGATTCAGCACGGCGCCTTGACGCTGGAGTGTGGGGACCTTTTGTTGGCCGAGATTTCCCGTGCCTTGTTGTGGGAGGACCGAGCTTTCTGACGCGGCCAGATTTCGCATCGCGTTCTGTCGTTGGAGCGGTGGACGCGCCAGTTGCGCTGCGTTCGCTGCCCTGAACTTGGAAGCCAAATCGAAGCCTCCCAGTTGGTCCGGGCGCGCATTGACGAGCATCCCCATGAATTCCAGTCGCTGTCCGCTCTTCCATTCCGGTTGCCAGCCCAGATACTCGGTCCCCGAAAGGGCGTACTTGGACAATCGGATGTACTCGCGCGCCTTCTTTAGGATCGGGTCAGCCTTCTCGTAGATGTCCGCCATCGTATCCATAAATCCCGGCTCTCCCCAGTACTCGACCGGAAAGTTCAGCCACGCGCCGACGCTGGCCATGCTGAGAAAGCAGCAGCCGAGCAGGGGCGAGGCATTGAAGAGGTCAAGGTTATAATGGCCCCAGGCGAGCAGTCGATTTCCTTCCTCCATCTCCTGGCCCATGATGGCGTAGAGTTTCAAATGAATGAAGAAATCTACGACGGTCTCAGCCACGCTCGCCACCACCCCGGGAATGAAGGCTGAACTGACGATGCCGGCAGTGTCGTACCCGATGTCCACCCAGGCTAAGCGCAGATCGCGCTCAATCAGGCGCACGACGCCGTCCAGCGCCGCCCGGGCGTTGCCTGGACTGAAATCGATTCTCTCGCGGTTCGCCGTGGCGCGCTCACTGTAATGCTTTCCCACCTTGTAGATGTGGTAGGCAATCTTAGCGGGAGCGTAGGCGGCGCTCAGAAAGTTCTCCAGCCCATGCATGGCCCGCTCCAGACCGTTTACGCCCAGGTGCTTGAACACAGCGCCGGGGTCCTGCCCTCCCAGAATCTCCTTCGCCATGTTGGAGAGCTTCTCCTTGCTGACGCCCTCGGTAGCCAGCTTCTTAACCGACGTGGAAGCTGCGGCGACGGGCGCCGAGGCATTGAGGACAGTGGCGAGTTGCGACTTCCACGCCTGGTCCTTAAACACCAGGGAGCGGCCCCGGAAGTACGTAGCCACCGCATCTTGTTGCTCCTTTCGAAGCGCCTTCATCTCCTCCCATTTCTTCGGATCTTTCATCTGGGCGCAGGCGAGAGCAGCGTCCGTCAGCATGATCTGGTTATACAGTTTCTCAACCATGCCGGACTTGAGATTCCGATCCGCTTTCCTCCAATCCTTGCCGGACGCGTTATGGGCATCGATCCAACCAGCCATCGCCACTTTCAATTGGCCGAAACTCTCGCCGCGGGTTGCATGGTATAGCTTCAGAGCTTCATCGAGCTTCTGCGTCGCAATGCGGCGGGGGGAGAACGGCCCCAGCGAGGTCCCGCGTATCCACTCGTCGCAGGTGATCGTAACCTTGGCTTCACCTTTACCCTGGTAAAGTCTCACCATCATCTCGGCTTGTCTGATTTCTTCCGGCGTCATACCATCTCCTCTTGTTCAGCGCGCGCGCCCGCGAGCTTCTGCGGCAACTTCTGGCGAACGCCTCCGACCCCTGCTGCGAATTCCCGTATCCTGTGTGCGACCCAAGCCTTGCTCTGTTACTCGTCCTCGCACAATCTACCTCATCAGCGGGCAGTCCTCCAATGCCCCAAAAGTACTATCAGCGGGCTACGGTGATCGGCTGCCCGGGAAATCGGGTGGCCAGGTGAAAAATCGGCAGCTTGTGGATGTGGACCTTGCGGCCTCGGGCGGTTGGCGGGCAACCCTGAGGTTGCACCCATTACCGCTGGCGCCAGCGCCTGGTTTAAGAGTTTTCCGCAGGCATCGCACTTCTCGGTGATGCGGAGGCATTGAGAACGAACGTAGGCGACTTCGGCGGCGGTGAATCTCATGATCCACCGTCTTTGGACTTTTCCTCTTCGTTGGAATCAGTGTGAGGCGAGTTCTGGTTGCGCAGGGGTTGCGGATTTTGCCGGACTTTTCCGCGTTCTGCCGTGCTATCTCTTTTATTTGCTGGATTTACAACAAGGGGATTGAGACTCTGGATCTGCGTATCGGGGTTCGAATCCCTGCCTCCCAGCCAATTCATTCCGAAGCATTTCCAGTCCTCGGGCGGATGGGCACGTTCAACAGTTCCGCGTCCGTGCCTGGCCCAGAGGAAACTTCCCCGCTCACGAGTTCATCAAATAGGCAGGCGAGCAGTTGCCTTCGTCGGAAGGAGATGCGATGGGAGGTCCCGCTCTGGTCGCTGCCGAACCCTACCTCATCAAGCAGGATTACGAACACTATACCCCCGAGCAGCACGCCGTCTGGACAGAGCTTGTGCGGAGACGGCTCCCCCAAGTAGAGGAATATGCGTGCCAGGAATATCTTGAGGGTGTTGATATCATTGGCTTGCGGAAGGATCGCATTCCAAACCTGGCCTCCATCAGCGAGAGGCTGCGGCCACGGACAGGCTGGAACGCCACGCCGGTCAGCGGCTTTCTTCCGGCCGGTGCGTTTTTTGAAATGCTGGCGGCTCGCAAGTTTCCAACGACCACCTGGCTAAGAAGCCGGGACTCGCTGGACTACATTCCTGAGCCGGACATCTTCCACGATGTTTTCGGTCACGTTCCCATGCATTCGCATCCTGTGTTTGCGGGTTTTCTCCAGCACTACGGGAGCGTGTGTGCGCAGATTGAGGACAAACTGGTCCTTGAGCGGCTGGGGCGGCTCTTCTGGTACACGGTTGAATTCGGCATCATGCGGCGAGGAGGCAAGATCAAGGTGTACGGCAGCGGGGTGATCAGCTCACACGGGGAATGCACGAATGTGATTCAGGGCGGTTGCACAGTGAGGCCGTTTGATCTGGAGACCGTTCTTGAGACTCCCGTCAAAGTCGATGAGCTTCAGAAAGTCCTCTTCGCGATCGAGAGCTTCGAGCAAATCTACGAGGCTATGCAGGAAGCCGAAAGACGCGTCTCGCTGTCATTCTGAGCGCAGCGAAGTATCCCGCCCTGGCCCTTCCCCTGTCATTCTGAGCGCCGCGAAGAATCCTGACTCCTGAATCCTAGTCCTACCAACTGTTGTACGGAGTGCCTTCGAGGAAAGTCTCTTCCGAGCCGCTGTGTACGTCTACTATTCCCAGCGTCTTTTGGTTAGACGAAAGCGGCTGGTCTTCCTTGGTCTCCTGCCAGGTCTCGTTCGAGCCGGTGAAGGGGTCGGTGGGCAGCAGCTTCAGGTAGCCTTTCTCAACTATCTCGTCGAGGCTCAAGGGAGCGCGGCCACTGTCCAGCGTGAAGCGGTCAATAAGATAGCGGAGGGTGTAGAGGTGATCGCGCAGCACGGCCTCCCGCGCCCGTATCACGGCAGTTCTGTAGAACGGCGTAGAGATGGACGCCAAGATCAAAATCACCGTCACCACCATCATCATCTCGAGGAGCGCGAATCCCCCGCGGCCGGCACGGGCCTTGGCGTCGTGCCGGCATTTCACATGGTGGAATGATCGGCTATCCATGGCGAGCTACCCTGGACGGAAGTTTGTTGATGCCCCGCTGCTCTACCCGGTCCTCCCCTGCACGACTCTTCATTCGCTACTCCGTGCCGGCTTATCCCTGCGTTATCCAGAGCTAGCGCTGTGCGGCAGCGGCTGGCGATCACTGCTGGCCCGTGGGGGGGCGCGGGGGGGGCACTATGTGCAGGATCCCATCCCTGTCTATGCCCAGATCCCTCTCCAGCCTTGGAAACAACGCCGCGAGGAGCCCCCCATAGAGAAGCGCAATGGTGAATCCGCAAGGAAGCGTTAAGAGAGCCACCGCGAGCAAAAGAGAATTGCCTCTCAGCCCAAATAGGTGCGCCACGAGGAAACCAGCTAACACGCCGCCGGCAAGCAAGGGCGGACCAAGCACCAGCCTGCCGATCTGAGGTATCCGCAGTCCCGTACCGCAGCTTGGACACTGAAAGGTGCCCCTGCGGATATGCGCCCTAGGGACTTCGCGGTTACAAGCAGGGCATTTGGGCTTTCGCATTCGTCAGATCTCCTTCGCCATGCGCCGAAAGGTCATACGCAGGGCCCTAGTGGCTGTTCCAAACGGCCGAGGCCGCCTGACCCGCGGCACCGCACCAGCTTGAAGGCGCCCCGGGCGGCGACACAAAACCGTAGGCAAAGGCCGACACGCACCCCACGGCCGCAGGATTGCTAAGCGCGAAACCCCAGACGACCTGACCAGCGGCAGCAGGTAGCGCAGAGGTACGCGCCGTTTGCGTTCCTCTGCGGCTCTTCCCTGACGGTCATCGAGGCCTCAAATCCGGGTGTGTTCATCGGCAGGCAACAACACCCGGTCGATTTCGAGCCCGCTCGGCGTAGCTACGGGGCGCTCGACGCTGCCCGTGTAGTCCTGCACGCTTGACC
>Ga0187864_10000950_pt1 | contig 30188 bp, 20 predicted proteins | sample June2016WEW_11_4_FD_132985 | JGI IMG/M metagenome (GOLD analysis project Ga0187864, IMG submission 132985) | Peatland microbial communities from SPRUCE experiment site at the Marcell Experimental Forest, Minnesota, USA - June2016WEW_11_40 | ecosystem: Environmental > Terrestrial > Soil >...
AGGCCGAACCTGTGCACTCAAGATGGCCGAGATCATCGAGAGGGGCTGGATGCCAAGAAGAACAAAACCCTCCTCGAAGAGGAGAAGTGTTTTCACTTGACATCCCCTTTCATAGAACCCTTTTTCCCCCTTTGCCGGCCTCGCTGCGGGGTCCGGTGGAGCGCTGCGAATTGTGCCGAGCGGCGTCGAGCCGCTGGGGAGTGAGACAAGTAGATTTGCGTAAAGAGATAGTAACTCCATGAATCGGAAAGTTGGGAGCAGGGGCGGTAGGTGAACCGTCCCCACCGAAGGTGAGACAGACTTTCACAGACCTTACAGCCTACCAGAAGTAAACAGAGTTGTCAAGTAGAAAATGAGTTACGTCATATCCTAGGCATCAATGGGTAGGGCAAGCCCTGCCCCTAGAAGCTGTAGGGGGACGGCTTGCCGTCCCCTGATCGTGTAAGTTGCTGGGCTTTGATAGGGGCGGTTCGCGAACCGCCCCTACCGCCGACTGGCGCGGGGCGGAGCCCCGCGTTGCGTGGGACCGGAATGAACAGAGACCGCAAAGCTGCGCCAGCGCGCGGTCGGCGGAAGCTAGGACATTTTTTCGATGGTACGTAAAGTCCGTGGACTCATGGTCGGAGGTCGTCCATGATGTTCGCACTATTCGAATGAGTACAAAACGCGAAGCAGAGATTCAAAACCGATTCGGTAAGAGAGTTCGTGAACTCCGTAAGCAGAAAGGGTTTTCACAGGAATCACTAGCATTAGCCTGAGGCCTGGACCGTACGTACATTGGCGGTGTCGAACGCGGGGAAAGAAATATCAGCCTCGTCAACATTTACAAAATCGCCAGAGCCTTGGACGTAGAAGCAAGGGAGCTGTTCTGATGCCGCGCCGCACGCTTCCTAGACTTCCGCAACTTCTAACTCGCAAACTGTACAAGAGTGGCCAAACCCGAGGCGCAGATGATGATGAGATATATCAAAACCGCGTTTTACGCTCAAGCACGGTCTTGATCTCATACCCGGTTTGGAAAGGTCACTTCACGCAAACGGAGGCAGAGCAAAAGTTTGAGAACGGGTATATTGTTCTGATTTCGCCGAGCGACTATTTTGATCACCTTCACAACACCGATGAGCTTGCTCGCAATGGTCTAGCGCTGGGACAGAACGCTCTGGTTTTCTACGAAACCCGTGCGGACTGGATTGCAAACAATCCTGCAACATTACACTGGCAGCCAGCAGAGAGTCGATTAAGACCACTCCGAGGGCAATATGTCGCTCGTGTCTCGGCCACCACTGCAGCCAAGAAGAGCAAGAAGATCAACTACGGATTCACCACGAAATCGGACAAAGGCGCCGGTATTCGAGTTTATGAATACGCCAACGAAACCACGATAGACGAATGCCGATGCCAACTCGAGGCCCTCTTTTGGCTTTGTGACGATTCTTGTACAATCGCCACCGCTAACGGGATGACGGCGGCGAATGCAGCTCTGCGAAGAACCGAGGTTCTCAGGATCTGCGAGGACCGTGGATTACTTGATCGGAACCGCCTGGCAGTAGCGCGTATGCTGAATGAGCGCGGACGGACAATTTGCCCCCTGTGTCTGAGAGAATTATTGAGCCAAGGGTTTTTCAGTCGCATGAAGCAAGCAGAAGGGCGAGAAGTCCTCGACCTGACGATAACACAAATCAATCTCTTTCATATCGAAGAGCTAAGGATAGGCCTGTTTAATCACCGGCCCTACAATCTAGGCTGGGGGCATCACCACTGCAATGTGGTGGTCAAAGACGCTGGCATCCGCCAGACATTGGTATGGATGAGTGAAGTTCTGCAGCGCAATATTGAGGAGCGTCACTTTTCGCCAGCGAACAACGAAAACTGAGGAACTTTGTATACCGGCTTCACCGTAACTTGACCAATTTCTTCCTCTCCTTCACGGTGTCCCATCCCACACGCCTGGAGGCGTTCAGCTATCCTTGACACCCATAGCGGGTCTATTTCCATGGATATGCTGCGACGTCCTAACTTGATCGCCGCGAGCGCTGTACTCCCAGAGCCGGCGAAGCAATCAAGCACAATATCCCCTGGAAAGGTGGTGGCCTCGATGGCATGTTCAAGCAGCGACGCGGGTTTCTCCGCAGGGTGCTTGCCTTTGAAAGGGCGCACCGAGGGAAACGTCCATACGTCAGTAAACTCTTTGGAGGCATCCATGGAAAAAACACGGACAGCATCCTCGTAGGCTGGCATCGACTCCACCCTTCCAGTTTCAAGGACTGCCTCGCATATTCTTTCATATTGCTCACGGCTCGGAGTATTGCGACCAGCTTCCCAGTTGGACACTGCCCCGCCGTGATTAACCCTACCGTGTGCGCCAATTTTTGCAGTCAGTTCATGCATCGATAGGCCAGATTGTTTCCTTACCTCACTCAGAAAATGGGCGAAGGGAGAACGATGAAGGTTACCCTCAACGGCTGGCTCGGCGAAAAGTATCCGCTCCGAATGTGGATACCACTGCCGCAGGGCTTCTTTCTTCATCTTACCTTTCCAGCCATCAAAGCCGGGGTCGTTTGGCTTCGTCCACACGACGTGGGAAAGGATGTTGAAGTCCTTGGAAAACAAAACCTCCAGACGTCCGCTCATCGAGGAATCACAGAAGCAAAAGAGGGAGCCGTTCGGTCGGAGCACTCTCCGCCATTCCGTCGCGTATTCAGCCATCCATTCTAAGTATTGCTCGTCTTGAGCAAACGCTGTATCACCGTATATGTTCTGCTTCTTCGTAGCATGGTATGGTGGGTCCGTCAAAACCAACGATACGGAATGGCTAGGAAGCCGACGCAGCAGGGGAAGAGCGTCACCTTCGGCAACAAGCACGCGTGGAGCCGTTAGTATCAATTGCCTTCCAATGGCTGCTCTGAGGCGATTGAAATCTTCCTGCCTGAAACTTGCAGCGATCTCCGATATTTCTTGCGGTGACGCAGCCCGCAGCGCGTGGCCAGGTCGCGCTTCGTGCACCGCTGCCTTCTCGGTCATCTGAAATATATCTCCGCCGCGTAGGCACAATCGATTCGGCACCGCCTTCCTGCCGCAGAGCATATTGTATTCCCACCTGCAACTCAACAGCAAATTCTTGATTAGGCGGGCTGGAATCAGACTCCTGCCTTTTGGAGTCCGCGATGTTCCGAAGGGACAGGTCTGTGCCGCCCGCTCAGTGCAGTCGATGCATGCGGAGCACGGACACGCCATTCAAGAAGTAACACCGCCAGCTTGACCGCGGCCAATCCCCAGGCGAACTCACCAGCCCGCGCCTGACCGGGTTCAGTTTCTCTCGGCGCTTCTTTTCGGTGTAGATGTGGAAGGGGTGAAAACGCCGATTCCAGAGCGGGTAGCGCAGCGCGGCGGAGCTGCAACCAAACAAGCTCACCACAGAGGCCACAGAGATCACGGAGGCAGAACACCAAGGAGGTTTTTCTCCGTGGGCTCTGTGCCCTCTGTGGTGAGTCTTCCCTTACGCCCCGGTCAGCTAGAATGTCGACGCGTCCAGCGCCAATGTTAATGGGCCTGCCGCGTACTGGCATGAAAAATTCTTGCTGGAAAAACAAGAATTTACGAGCTTGCAATGCAGAGTCCCCGGTGCTGGGACTCTGCGGTCCTTAGTGTGAGGTATTCGTGCGCGGGCATTGATAATAGAGGAACTCAAAAGCCGCAGAGTTTGAAAGGCACAAACTGTGCGCTACCTGCTTCTGGCGTACTTCCTCGAGGCGTTGGAGGAAGTCACGGCAAAAGCGCGGAGAAAGAAAAACCTGGGCCCGGCGGTAGGTTCTGGTGGTGAGGAATGGCAGTTCGCCGGGGCGGTAGGGGCGAGGGTAGATCGGCATGGCGGCAGAGTATCAACGCGCGACTCGATTGAGGGAAGTGCGCTCCAGAGCCAGCGCCCCGCGCTTCATCTGCGGGCGGCAGGCGTGAGTCGCCGGAAATCAACGTTCCTCAGGGCCGCCGCGGCACTCCGGACAGCCGCTCACGCGGTGAGCCCACGCCAAGTGCAAGCGCGAGTTTGTTCGCCGGCGGCCTAAAGCGTGTTTACGATACGCGCCTTGAGCGCCTCATACTCCGCGTCCGAAATCAAACCCTTGTCGAGCATAGCCTTCGCCCTCTCCAAGCGGGCCACGGCATCGTCCTGGCCTCCGCCCGAAGGCGAGGCAAGGCCTGCACCGGCTCCGGGAGTTCCGAACTGAATTCCTCCGGACTTCGCGCGCAGTTCCTCGAGCTCCCGCACCCGCCGTTTCTCCCGCCACGCTTGGTCTTGCGCTTGGCACACGCGGTAGACCGCCCCCGCTTGACTCTTGCGAAGCCCTGGGAAGGTTAGGGCGGCCTCTTTGCCAGCGATCGCTAGATCTGGGCCCCCGAAGAAGGCAACTGTGAGGCGTGCTCCGAAGACCCCAACATCGACGCGCGCTTCCTTGAGATCTTGCCAGCGCACGCTGCTCGGGTGAAAGCCGCCAAAGAGACTGCGCTGCATGCCGATCAGCCGCCCGGTGGTGGCCGCGACCAGTGCGCGCCGGTGGGTCAACGCAAAGAAGCGCCGCTGCACCGCACACGCCTCGATGGCTTCGCCGGGGACGAGGAGGGATACGAGCTGTTCAAGCGCCCGCACGAGACGCGGCTCGCCGGCGACTTCCTTCGTGATTTCGGCGGATACGCTCACGGCCTCTCCTCTTCAGTGATGCACCACTCCAAGAAGGTGCTAGCGCTGGAAACGAAGAATACTTCAACTGAAAACGCCCAGTCAACCTGAGTCAACGGCGTCAATGGCACAGCACCTCGCCGAGCTGTTTCGGCGCCTTGGAGTACTGGCAAATACCGTCTGCTCCCGGAAATTCCGAATAGGTCCCCTGTACCACCGCAGTGTCTACCGGCGGTGAAGGCGGCACGACAAGAACTCAGGTTAGCCGCACTGACACTGAAGAAAACTGTCCAACGAAGATTGCGGGCCCGTCCACTTCGACGGAAATAGGGCAACGTACACTGCACAATCGTGTCGCTCACGCCGCTTTGAAACAGGAAAGGAAGCTATGACGGCTCTACCCGGAACTAGAAGCAGGAAGGGCGCTTCCCGGTTTCTCCGAAAAGCGCCCATGGTTGCGGGGGCTGGATTTGAACCAGCGACCTTTGGGTTATGAGCCCAACGAGCTACCAGACTGCTCCACCCCGCGATACTAGCATATCCAAAAACGGGAGAAATGGCAATATGCATTTAAGTGGCGCATTTAAGCGGGAGTGACGATTAGATTGGTATGTAAAAGTCGTCTCGTGGGCAAGAGAAACGTTCTTTGGTGCGGCGACCGTTTTATCCCGCCCGCTCAAAGCGTAATCTCACCTTTGCATTTAACTGCACGATGGGACGCTACACTGTACAGCCCGCTACGTCCGCGCGGAGTGGAAGAGCCGTTCAGTCGCCACTTGACAGTTTATTGAGGCAAGCGGAGTATCGATTCCGTCAACTGCGGAGTAGCCGCAGGAGCATCCAACGCAGGCTGGGATGAAAGGTGGTCGCGGAGCAAGAGGTGCCGTTCGCGGAAATGGCGGCGCGCCCGGCGTCCCCAGCCGCGTACGAAGTAATAGTTGAGCGTGCCGCCCATGACCGAGCCCAGTAACGGCACCAGGCGGACGAGTCCGTTTTCCGCAATCTCGCCGCCGGCTTGAATTGCGATGCGTTCCACGATGCGTGGTACGAACCGCTCGATAACCTCTTTGCGCACCAGGTCCTTCCCCAAATCCACGCCAGCCGCGCTGGCGGCTGCCAGCAACAGATCGGCCTTATCGTCTTCGCTGGCATATTCGAAACCGTGTATCAAACTCAGTTTCTGAATCATGCGCCAGGTGATGCCGCCCAGAAAACCAACATCGGGGAGAACCGACAGCACACCGCCCAAGCCCGTTCCCGCCCCTTCCAGCATGGCCATCTTCATCGAAGCGCGAATGGTCTTATCGGCAAGATAATCTACGACCGGGAGCGGTAAGGTGTTCATTGCGCGGAAGGAAGTGATGGGTAGGCCATAAGCGCGGCGGAGATGGTGCAAGAATTTATCGGGATTCACACCTACGCCGCGGTAGGCGCGGAGCAGGCCCGCCTTCATACCCTGCTCGACCCTGCGCCGGACCCAGGATTTACTTAAAGTCGCCATGTTGCTTTCGATGCCTTGCCGGCCGAATAGGATGCTGAAGGGACGCTCGTGTGTTCGCCTCTTGCAAACACACTTTACTCCTTGCAGCGGCCGGCTGATGAAGCAGCCGGTTTCAGGCAAAGCCGCAAAGAGCGCCAAGATCGCAAAGAAGCGAACCGTTGGGTTCTTACTCTCGGTGCTCGAGGGCCAGCACAGCGTAGGCCGTGGCGGCATCACTCATGAAGAGGCCTGTGTAGGAAGCGAGGTCACGTTGCTTATTCAGCGAATAAGCCAGCCAACGGCCGTCCGTCTTCTCTTGATTCTGCACCAGCCATGCCAGGCCCCTTTTCAGCTCGGGCTGGTCGCGCTTCATGCCAGCCTCCTCGAGCGTCAGCGTAACGACTCCGGTGGCGTAGCCGTCGCTCTTGGTTTCGAGAGGCGTGTTGTCATGACGCTTCCAATCCCCTACAAATGCCGATAAGCTGAAGCCTCCGTCCGCCTGCCGTTTGCCCAGGGCCTCATTCATGATGGACTTCTGTTGTTCAGGCGTCAGGAGTCCCGGCACCTTCGTCGACGCCCAGACCAGAAGCACGCGGTCAATCAGCTTTTGCGATTCGAACCCCTCAACAAGATACTCACGAAGCAATTTCACCTTGTCTTGAATCTGCGGGGAGAATTGATAGCCGGCGGGTGCGCTTCCCACGGCAATCGCGGCCAGAACCGCGCCGTAGTATTGGGAATCACCCTCCCAAGGGGAATTGTGGAACTGTAGCCAGGACCAGGCGCCTTTGGCTTCACCCGTCTTCAGTTGCTCTGCCCACATGTTCTCGAGCGCCAGCCGCGTGTCGCCGCTCAACTTGCCGGTGGGCGCATCGTAACCGACCAAAATCAGAGCGTTGAGAACGGATTCAGTTCCGCGCGATTCTGAAGTTTTGGGAAACCCTCGCTTGGCGTCGGGATAAAAGGGCTCGGCCTCCTTCCACATTCGAACCCGCTTCGTAACGTTATCCAGAAGCCGGCGCTCCACTGGTGAGACGCCCTGCTCACCGAGAGTCGCCCGGAGGGCGGGCCGCGCCATCGCATAAGGCACCACCGTGTGGCAGGAGACGCAGAAGGTTCCATGGTCACGAGCCGCCACGTCCCAGCCCATCCACCAGGTCATTCGTCCATCGAGGTAGGCGGCGGCCGCCTTGCCACGCCAGGAGGCGGAGTCGGCAGTCGAGGAAGGGCCATCCGTGGCGAGCATGGTCACGGCGAGACAGGCGACGGAGATGTAGATTGCGAATGTAACTGCCCTCATGAAATTTCTCCTCCCTCAGCTCTTTGCCCCTGCGCTAAGTATAAAGCCATTGGGATTTCTTCTCCACTGCTAATGCGCAGATGCTAATACGCAGATCTCCGGCACGGCGAAGGAAGTCGTTCCGCTTCGTCGGGCTGAGGTTTGCTGTACACTCATAACCATGAGCATCAAAACCCTGAGTAGCCGTGAAGTGTACCGCAACGCTTGGCTGCGCGTCCGTGAGGACGAGGTGGAGCGCAGCAACGGCGTCCACGGCATCTATGGCGTGGTGGATAAAGACGACTGCGCCATCATCCTGCCCATTCAAGGCGAAACCATCTACCTTATCGAACAGTTTCGCTACACCGTGCAGGATCGCTGCCTGGAGTTGCCCCAAGGGGGTTGGGAAACCGCCGGTGTTGACCCCGAGGAACTGGCGCGGGGAGAGCTGCGGGAAGAAACGGGCCTGACCGCCCAAAGCATGACCCGCCTCGGGGCGCTTTGGATCGCTTACGGCTTCACCCATCAGAAGCAGCATGTTTTCCTGGCTACCGGACTGGCGCCTGCCGAAGCCGATCCAGACCCCGAAGAGCACGATCTGATCCTGCGCGCCGTCTCGATTCGCCAGTTTGAGGGGATGATGCTCAGCGGCGCCATCCGCGATTGCAGCACCCTCGCCGCCTGGGGCCTCTACAAGCTTTGGATGGAACGACGGGAGGATCGCACCGGGTAGGGACGATCCTCGTGGTCGCCCGGGAGGTGGCCGCCCTCCTAACGACGAAGGGCAGCCACAAGGGCTGCCCCGGCAACAGACGCGCCAAGACAATTTTCCGGAACCCTGATTTGCGTGTCGGCGTATTAACCACAAGAGGGCTTTCCAGCCGCGAAAGGGCAAAGCTGTAGCGGTTGCGGGACGCTCGCGCTAACTGGTGTTCGCAAAGCCGTATCTAGCGCGCTTAGGAGGCACATCTATGAGGTCATTGGCCGCTCAGCTCAGACAGGTGCTCCGGAGGCTCCGGCGCGCGCCCTTCTTCACTGCCGTCACCCTGCTAACCCTGGCGGTGGGCATTGGCGCGAACACGGCGATCTTCAGTGTGCTGGAAGGCGTATTACTCAAGCCCTTGCCTTACTCTCGCCCTGAGGAATTGGTCGCCGTCTGGCTGACAGCACCGGGCATAAACCTCAAGGAAGTGAATCTGTCGCCCTCAACCTACTTCGTATTCCGCGAGCAGAGCCATACCTTCCAGGACATCGGTGTCACTACCGGCTACGCTCTGAACGTCACCGGCCTCGGCGAACCGGAGAAGGTGACCGGCCTCGTCGTCACCGACGGAATCCTTCCGATTCTGGGGGTCTCGCCTATGCTCGGCCGCTTGTTCACCCGTGCGGACGATACTCCGGGTAGCGCGGACACGGTAATCCTGACTTACGGATACTGGCGCCGTAAGTTCGGCGGCGACCGCTCCGTGATCGGAAAAACCATCACCGCCGACGGAAAGCTGCGCCAAATCATTGGAGTTCTGCCGCAGGATTTCCGTTTTGAAGACTGGAGTGACCTCGCCCTTCTCATTCCCATGCAGTTTGACCGCGCCAAAACCACATTAGGCCAATATAGCTATGACGGCATCGCGAGGCTCAAGCCGGGGGTCACACTTGCCCAGGCGAGCGCTGACGTGGCTCGGATGCTCCCTATTGTCGACCGGAGTTTTCCCCCTCCGCCCGGCTTCAGCGTGCAGATGTTTCAAAGCGCGCGAATCGCACCGAACCTCCACACCCTGAAGCAATATGTGGTAGGCGACGTAGGCAAGGTCCTGTGGGTATTGATGGGCGGCCTCGGTTTGGTGCTGCTGATTGCCTGCGCTAATGTGGCCAACCTGCTTCTTGTCCGCGCTGAAGGACGCGAGCAGGAACTCTCAATTCGCGCCGCCTTGGGCGCCAGCCGTCTGCGCATCGCGGCGGAGTTATTTCTGGACAGCCTCGTTCTGGCGCTGCTAGCGAGCGGCTTCGGTTTGGCACTGGCTTACGGCGCGTTGCGTGTCCTGATCGCTTTAGCGCCGTCGGGCCTGCCTCGTCTCGAGGAAATCGGCATCGACGGCACGGTGGTCCTCTTCACGCTCGCACTATCATTTGCCGCGAGCCTACTTTTTGGTTCCATCCCCGTCTTGAAATATTCGGGCGCGCGTTTGGGAACCGGACTGCGCGAGGGCGGGCGTTCCATGAGCGAAAGCCGGCAACGTCACCGCTCACGCAGTTTCCTGGTGATCGCCCAAGTGGCGCTGGCGCTCGTTCTGCTGATCAGTTCCGGACTGATGATCCGTACCTTCCGTGCGTTGACTGGCATCGACCCGGGATTCGTTGCGCCCTCGCAGCTTCAGACATTTCGAGTCAACATTCCCGATACACAGGTCAAGGAACCCGAACGCGTGACCCGGCTTCAGGAGGAGATCTTGCGTAAGATTGAGGCCATTCCGGGCGTCTCCTCCGCCAGTTTCTCGTTGAGCATCCCCTTGGATGGCAACGAGTGGGGCGACTCACTCTTCGCCAGTGACCGCACTTATTCTCAAAGTGACATTCCGCTCGTCCGATACAGGTTCATTGCGCCGGGTTTTTTCAAAACTCTTGGCACGCCGCTTCTGGCGGGCCGCGACATCACTTGGAGTGACATCTACAACAAGCTGCCTGTGGCTATCGTTTCCGAAAAAGTAGCGCGGGAATACTGGCGCGACCCATTGAGGGCGCTGGGCAAACAAGTCCGGGGCAACACCAAGGAGGGCTGGCGCGAGGTTGTCGGGGTTGTCGGTAATACTCGTGATGACGGAGTGGAAAAGGCGCCGCCCAGTTCGGTGTATTGGCCGGTTCTTCTGGCGAACTTCGAGGGCAACGACATGGATGTGCGCCGCTTTGTGACTTACTCGATTCGCAGCACGCGTGCGGGCTCGGAAAGTCTGATGAACGAGATGCGGCGGGCGGTATGGTCTGTGGATCCAAATCTTCCCTTGTCCGATGTCCGCACCCTGGATAATCTCTACCGGCGATCCATGGCGCGGACTTCCTTTACGCTTGTGATGCTGGGCCTTGCAGGTGGAATGGCTCTCCTGTTGGGCGTCGTAGGCCTCTACGGCGTGATTGCCTATTCGGTGTCGCAGCGCCGGCGCGAAATCGGAATTCGCATGGCGCTTGGGGCGCATAGTCAGCAACTGACGGGAATGTTCGTCCGCCATGCGTTGCTGCTGACCGGCATCGGCGTGGCGTGCGGGTTGGCTGCCGCGCCCGCCCTGACGCGCCTGATGTCATCCCTGCTGTTTGGAGTACGGTCCGTCGACCCGGTAACCTATGTCGCGGTGTCGCTGGGGCTGGTCGCGACGGCCGCGCTCGCTGCTTATCTGCCGGCGCGCCGCGCCGCCGGTGTGAACCCTGTCGAGTCACTGCGGGCGGAGTGATGTGCTGTAGGGGCAGCCCTCGTGGCTGCCCCTGGGTGGCCACAAGGGCCGCCCCTACAACCCGTGCCGCGTTGAGTTTTTTCCTACCACGCAGAGCCCCATCAGCGGTATTCTCATCTGCTTTGAAAACGTGTAGGGGTAGGGCTTGCCCTACTCCCGGCGATGCCGGCGGAACAACGAGGGGACGGCAAGCCGTCCCCCTACAGGCAGGTAAAGGGCGGGAATCGCTTTCACGATTTCTCGGTGCCCGTCAGCCGACGGGCATGCGCGACTGCTTTAAACAACTTCTCAAAATGGATTGAAGGGGGTGGAGAATGGCGAGTGGTTTTAATCGAAGGGACTTTCTAAAGGCGGGCAGTGCAGTGACTGCTGGGACTTTTATTGCCGATGGATTGAAGACCCATCTGCTGGCGGCTGAGGAGCAGCCTGCCGCGCCCATCGCGGCGAACGACCAGATTCAAATTGCCCTTATTGGCGCCGGAGGCCAAGGGTCGGGAGACACCCGCACGGCGCTGCTGGTACCGGGTGTGAAACTGGTGGCCGTGGCGGATTGTTACGACGGCCGCCTGGCGCGCGCTAAGGAGATTTGGGGCAACGATATCTTCACCACGCGCGATTACAAGGAGATTTTCTCCCGCTCGGACGTGGATGCCATCCTGATCGGCACTCCCGACCACTGGCACAAACAGGCGGCGGTCGACGCGATGAATGCGGGCAAGGACGTTTACTGTGAAAAGCCCATGATTCATGCCTACTCGGACGGCCCCGAATTTGTCGCCACTGCGAAAAAGACGCAACGCATCATCCAAATTGGGAGCCAGCGCGTCAGCTCGCTTCTTTACAAAAAGGCGCAGCAGATCGTGCAGTCCGGCGCCATCGGCAATATCACTGCCATCAGCGCCTGGTGGGATCGCAACGCGGCCGTCGGCGCCTGGGATTATTCTATCGCCCCGGACGCTTCCGAGCAGACCATCGACTGGCCGCGCTTCCTCGGCACAGCGCCCAAAATCCCCTTCAATCCGGAGCACTTCTTCCAGTGGCGAAAGTGGAAGGCTTATGGCACCGGTGTGGCCGGCGACCTCTTCGTTCATCTTTTCAGCGGAACGCATTTCGTCACTCAAACTACGGGCCCCAATCGCGCCATGGCCACCGGCGGCCTGCGATTCTGGAAGGACGGCCGCGACGTTCCCGATGTGCTTCTGGGGTTGTTCGATTATCCGCAGGGATTCAACCTGGCGCTGCGCGTCAACTTTGCCTGCGGCGGCAGCGAGAGCGAAGGATTTGTGTTCAACGGTACGGAAGGCTCGATGACCATCGGCGATGGCGTCACACTGTATCGAGTACCGCGCGAGACCGAGCCGGGGTACAACATCGAGACGTTCACGCAGGCGATGCAGGATAAATTCCTCGAGGAGTATCGCAAGAAGTATCCGCTGACGCAGCCCTCGGCCGGGTACTCTGCCGTGGAGAAATTCTCCGTGGCGGATGGGTATAGCGACAGCTACGATCACTTCAAGAACTTCTTTGCGGCGGTTCGATCGCGCCAACCGGTAGTGGAAGACGCAGTCTTCGGATTCCGAGCGGCCGGCGCCGCGCTGCTGAGCAATCTGAGCTACGAGCGCGGGGCGGCGGTTCGCTGGGATCCGGACGGCATGAAGCTGCTGTGATCGTCGGCTGACGATTGTCGGTTGATGATCGACGATGGGCGATTGTCGATGGCGCCAGGAACGGCGCGAACCTTCCGAGTTCCTCCCCTCGCCCCCTTGGGGGAGAGGGTGGCCCGCACCGGCGTTTTCATCAGCCGGTGCGGGCCGGGTGAGGGGTCGGGCACGACACGCGACCCTCAGCGTTACCTTGCAATCGCCGCGGGCGACCAGAAGGGCCGCCCCTACTTCGAATCGCTCATTGTAACCGTCTGGCTAAGTGGCGTGCTCCTCGACGATCCGCCCACCTCAATCTTGTACTCTCCGACTGGCAGTTCCCACCTCTCCCTGGCCGCGTTGAAGATCGACAGAAACTTGGGCTCGATCGTAAGGATGACGGTCTTGGCTTCGCTCGGAGCAAGCGAGACCTTTTCCCATGCGACCAAGCGTTTGAAGGGTTCACCGGCGCTCGAAGGCAATGTGGCGTAAACTTGCGCAACTTCTGCCCCGGCGCGCCCGCCGGAATTGGCGACACGGAAATGTACTCTGAGGTATTTGCCCGCGGCCGCTTCTAGCTCAGAGTAGACGAACGTGGTGTAGGAAAGGCCGAATCCAAACGGGAAGAGGGGCTCTTTACCTTCCGACTCGTACCACTTGTAACCGACTTTCAAGCCCTCCGTATAGTTGATGTCGAATGGCTTCTTCTGCTCTTTTGGCTGGCTGTTCGCATCCAGCAGCATTCCTGTCACGGTCGCGTGGGGCAGGTCAGCCTCGCTGTTCGGGAATGTCACCGGGAGGCGGCCCGAGGGATTGACGTCACCAAATAGCACGCGCGCCACTGCCTCGCCTCCGCGGATGCCTGGATACCACGCCTCGATGACCGCGCTCACTTTTTCGAGCCACGGCATGGTGACCGGGCCGCCGGTCTCGAGCACCACAATCGTGTGGGGATTCGCCGCCGCGACTTGATTCACGAGATCATCCTGGTGTTCGGGCAGGGAAAGGTTGGGCACATCGTGGCCTTCCGAGGTGTGTTGCCAGACGAAGACGATCGCAAAGTCGCTCGCGGCCGCCAGTTTTGCGGCCGCGGCGGGATCGGTTCCAGGATCGAAGTTTACTTGCGCATTGGGTGCGCGGGCCTTGAGCGCCCTCAGCGGAGAAGAGGGATGCCACACGATCCCGCCATTGTACGGGACGGTATTGCCGCCTGCCGCATTGACTTGGTCGGAGCCGGAGCCTGAAAGCACTCCTACGTCTGCGTGCGCGCCGATCACCGCAATTGACTTGATCGCCGAAGCGTCGAGCGGCAACTGCCCGTTGTCGTTCTTAAGCAACACGATGCCGCGCTCCGCCGCGCGCTGAGCCACTTCCGCGCCGGTGAAGGGATTAACGGGGCGGGCAACGGGTGGATTATCAAAGGTGCCGAGAGCGAACTCCGTCCGCAGGATGCGATGAACCATCTCGTCCAAACGTGAAACGGGAACCTCACCTTTTTCCACCGCCGCCTTCAGCGGGTCGCCAAAATAGCGGCCGCTGGGCATTTCCTGATCGAGGCCGGCGAGCGCAGATTTGACCGTACTGTGCGCAGCGCCCCAGTCCGTCATCACCCAGCCTTTGTACTCCCAGGCCTTTTTCAGAACGTCGCCCAGCAGGTAGGGATTCTCACAAGCGAAGACACTGTTCACCCGGTTATAGGCGCACATGACGGTGCCGACATTCGATTCCTTGATGGCAATTTCGAAAGCCAGCAGGTCGGTCTCCTGCATGGCGCGCAGGTCGATGACCGCGCTGCCGATGAACCGCCCCGTCTCCTGGTCGTTCACGGCATAACGGTTGATGTTGCCAATGACCTGCTGGTCCTGGGTGCCCTTCAATTCCCGGCCAAGCATCTTCCCGATCAAGAGAGGGTCCTCGCCCAGGCATTCGAAGTTCCGCCCGTTGCGCGGTTCGCGAATGATGTTGGCGGTCCCGCCCAGCGAAACGTTAAAACCGAGATCGCGGACCTCTTTGCCGAGTTGAGCGCCATATTCGTACGACCCGTCGAGGTCCCAACTGGCGGCGTTGGCCAGCGCGCTCGGCAACGCGGTGGCGTAAACCCCGCGCGGGCCGATAATCACGACGCCCGATCTGCCGTCGGTCATCTGCAAGACGGGGATCCCCAGCCGCGGAATTCCCGGCACGTAGCCGGCGCCGCCCAGCCAACGTTGCTTCGCCGACGGTCCCTCGATCCCGTGAACCAGCGTGATCTTTTCATCCAGCGACATCTGCTGGATGACCAGATCGGCCCGCTTGTCGGGCGACAGATTCTTGTCCAGCCACGGACCTTTGACTACGGGTTGGGCCGCGTCTTTCGCATTCTGCGCAGAAGCAGCCGTCAAGAAAGCACTCGCTATTAATAGGGCAGAAATTCCCGCCATCCTCATTACCCTTAAAAGACAGTATCGTGCTTCACTCTCGTTCATTGCCGCTCTTCTCCGTATTATTCGAATTTCTAGCGCGGGGCAGCAGTTCGCTCGTCCCGCGAAGGCGAAGAGTATAGCAGCACGCGGCGGCTGGAGTGCAAGAACTTGGGGGCCTCGGGATGCGCGTTAGAAGGAATGGCAGGGAGCCACGCTAGCGATCAGAATCTGTCATCCTGAGCGAAGCGAAGGATCTCCGTAGTTTGGCATCGCTGAGCAGTTCACGAACAACTGCGGAGATCCTTCGCTTCGCTCAGGATGACAGACGGTTGATGCTCCAATACTGCGAAAAGACGCGGCGCGTGTCTACGAGGAGTCGCCGGAGCCCATCATGCGCGGCCGCACGCTGAATCCTCGCGTCGCCAGCGCAAGGTACATTATCCCGATGAGGAACCAGATGCCTCCCACGACTCTCGCGACGTTGTCCAGATTCCACCACATGATTCCGCAGAAGACCGCGCCGAACAGCGAGAGGCCGGAATCTACGATTGTCCTCAGCCTGCTCCGATGAGGCCGCACGAAGGCGAATTGCCAAAAGGCGGCCAGGTTCACGTTCATGAAAGCGAAGAAGGCCCCGTAATTCTGGAGCTCCCCGGCATGCTCGAAGGCGTTGCCCAGATGTTGAAGGGCGATGGCCCCGGCCAAGACGATCCCGCCGACGATCAGGATGTTGTAGGTCGGAGTGTTTGAGCCAGGGCTGAGATGTGCGAAGACTCGTCGCGGCAGCACGTTGTCTCGTCCCATGCCAAACAGCAGGCGGGCGGCGCCCAGGATGCCGGCGAGGCCGCCGCCAATGTCAGCCAGCAGGATGCAGAAGCCCATGGCGTGGAACAGGCCGGGCCCGCCCACGCGCCCGCAAATGTCCATGAAGGCCGTTTCCAGGTTCGGCAAGGTCCGCCAATCGGGCCAGACACGCTGGCCAAGGTAGGCCAGGAATCCGCCAAACACTCCCGTGAACAAGCAAACCAGAACGATGGCCAGCAGCACGTTGCGCTTGGGGTTATGCGTATCCTCGGCCAGCGTGGTAACGCCTTCGAAGCCGAAGTAGGTGAGCACCGAATAGGAGGTCGCAGTCCACACCGTACGGACAGCGAATGTCCTGGGATTGTAGAAGGGTTGAGTCGAAAACAGGCCGCCCCAGCTTTGGCTGTGAAACAGGAACCGGATGGCAAGCAGGATGAAAATCACGGCTACGAAGGACATCGCCGCTAACAGGACCTTGTCCGACATCGCCGAGGTTTTAATCCCCCGAAGATTGGGAGCGACCATGATGAACACCACCACGAACATCCCCACCACGAAAGGCACCTGCGGGAGGTACCGCGCATGGATGACGATGGCGACCCAGATGCCGTTGACCAGCGGCGTCAAACCGTAGTCCATGAGCACTGCCCAGCCCACCAGGAATCCCAGGTAAGCGTTCAACCCTTTGCCCACGTAGGTGTAGGCGGATCCGGCGGAAGGGTAGATAGCCGCCATGCGGCCATAACTGAAGGCCGTGATCAGCATGGGCAGCATCGCCAGGAGGAGGGTAGTTACGTAGTGGCCGTTGGAGAGTTTCTGGGCGACTCCAAAGAGCGGCACTGAGGCGATGGGCTGCGTGAGTATGATGCCGTAGAACACGAGATCCCACAGCGTGAGGACGCGGCGCAAACGGGGCGTCTGCGCGTCGCGCGTTGGCGCTTGTGATAAGACTTGTTCCATGGCACCCTGAAAGAATGGCGTGATTTCGAGTATACCATTAATCCATGAGGAGGGACGATGCCAGGCCCAGGTATGGAGTTGATAGGGGAAGAGGAGAAGACGGAAATACTCGAGGTTTTGGAGGCAGGATACCTTTACCGGTACGGCAGCACCGACGATCCGCGGTTCAAGGCCAAGGTGGTGAAACTTGAGCAGGAGGTGGCCAGGCGGGTCGGCGTGCCTCACGCCGTGGCGGTGAACTCCGGAACCTCGGCGCTGCTGGTGGCGCTGATCGGGCTGGGGGTGGGTCCGGGAGACGAAGTGATTGTGCCGGGATACACCTTCATCGCCAGCATCTCGTCGATCATCTACGCGCGGGCGGTGCCGATTCTGGCGGAGGTCGACCGCACGCTCAACCTGGACCCTGCCGACGTGAAGCGGAAGATCACGCCGCGCACCAAGGCCATCATGGCCGTCCATATGCTGGGCAATCCGGTGCGGCTGGACGAGTTGAAGGCCCTTGCAAACGAGCATAACCTCCTGCTCATCGAGGACTGTGCGCAGGCGTTCGGGGCGCGCTACAAGGGGCGGGCCGTCGGGTCGATGGGGAATGCGGGCACCTACAGTTTCAACGTCTACAAGACAATCACGGCGGGCGACGGCGGCATGGTGGTGACCCGCGACGAATCGGCCTACCGGCGTTTCTTCGGCCTTCACGATCAGGGGCACTCACCGCTGCGCGCGGGCGTGGAGATCGGACGCCGAGCTTTTGTGGGGCTGGATTTCCGCATGACGGAATTGACGGCCGCCGTGCTGCTGGCCCAATTGAATAAGCTGGGAACTATTCTGGAACGTTTGCACGCCAACAAGAACCGCTTCAAGCCGGCGATCAGCGAATTGCCGGGCTTGGAGTTCCGCGAGATCACCGACGTCGAGGGCGAATGCGCCACACTGCTCACGGTGTTCCTGCCCAGCGAGGAGATTGCGCGCAGCCTGGCCAAGGACCTCGGCACGCGCGTGGTGGCGGATTCGGGCTGGCACGTTTACTCGAACATGGAGCAGATCCTGGAGAAGCGCACGCCCATCGAAACCGGATGCCCCTTCCATTGCCCGCTGTATACGGGGCCGGAGCAACGGTATTGGAAGGGCATGCTGCCGCAGACAGACGCCCTCCTGGCGCGGGCGATCAACATCGGCATCGGGGTGCGTGATCCAGGGTTGGGCTCGGAGTTCGGCGTGACGGTTCGCGATGGGTTCGATGTGGTCGATGTGCGCGCGGCGCAGTTCCTGCGCGCGGCGCGGAAGTACCTGTAGCGCGACTGATGTCTCGACTGGAATGTCTGGAAGTGACCCCTCACCCGGCCCGCGACTGCTGATGAGAGCGCCGTCGCGGGTCACCCTCTCCCCATGGGAGAGGGCGTGCGCTGCGGAAGGGCCGCCGCTACTTCTTGGCTTTGAGCAGCGCGACCGCACCTGCTGGCAGTTGCACCGTGGCGAGCGTTCTGCCTTGCTCGCGCGTCACCTGGACAGGTCTCCCATTGAGCGCTTCTGACACAGCATAGCTCCCCCGGAAGCTCACCGCGACGCTCTCGGCATCGCCCCAATTCGACAGAATAGCAATAGGCCCCGAGGGATGGGCGAGGCCGCGGAAGCAGACTTTATCTGAGCCTTTGGTGAGTTGCACCAGCGCAGTGCCTTGGGCCTCGAGCGCCGGCTTGATGATGAGCCGTTGGACAAAGGGATTGCCGCGCTTGAAGTAGGCGAGCGTGAGAGCCGACTCGAAGTAGAGCGCTTCGCCCTTGCCGAGCCGATGGCGCGTGGCGAAGGGTTTGCCCTCGCGGTCGCGCATCACAACTTCCGCACCCTTCAGTTCCAGGGGGAGCTTCCATAACTCTCCCGCGCGCTCGTTCTGGCCGGTGACGGAGTAGGGTTCATCGGCTTTTACGGGGTAGATGTCGGAGGCCTCGACGCCGAATACGTCGCTCAGCCCGCCGGGAATCGTGGGCCGGATTTCGCCCATCTCAGTCTTCCACGCCGTCAACCCATCCGCCCAAAGCGTGCCGCCCCGATTCACGAAGTCCCGCAGCGCGGCGACGCCCTGGTCGTCGATGGCGTAAGAATAAGGCGCGTAGAGTACTGAGATATTATCAGAAAGGGTCTTCTTTAATTGATCGATATCCACAAACTGAATAGGGATATGGGCGCGGTGCAGCGCCAGGTAGCATCCCATCAGAGAATCGTCCACTTCGTCGCCGCGATGCTGGGTCCTCTCATCCAGGCTGTTGATGATGGCGGATTCCCGGTTGTAGAGGATGGCCACCTTGGCCGGCTGAGGTTTGGCTTCAGCCAGGTAGGCATTGCGGTTCAAACCGTCGATAACGGATTTGACGGCGGGAAGCCTTATGGAAGGCTTCCCGTGCAGGCTCACGAGGCCCCATTCGCCGGCTTCGGTGCCGCCCACGCGCGGATGCCAGAGCCAGAAGATGACCGCCTTGCTGCCGGCGCCGAACGAGTCCCAGAGCCAGCGGGTCATGTCCTCCGGCGTGGGATTCAGCGGAAATCCGCCGGTGAAGATGGTCGGTCCACTTTGCAATTCCGTGACCCACCACGGCTGGTCGCCCGCTGGCGTTCCGATCAGGTCGAGCCGGTAAGCGTAGCGTTCGCCGTATTCGGAATGCGCGGCAGAACGGGGGAAAATCCAGGCAGGATGAATCGAAGCGCCGAGGATATCAATGATGCGTTTTTCCTTCCAAACGTCCTGCCCATAGGCGCCGCCCGTAGGTGCCGTGACGTTGATATGAGTGGGGTGGGCCGTATCCACCGCTTCGATTTGGCCCTTGATCCAGAGGAGTTGATCCACCAAGTTGTCGATATTGAACTCGCGCCAGTCCACCACCCGATGGTAGTCACTCCAATACTCGGAGAGTTGATCGGGAGTGATCTGCGCGCCGGGAAACGCCTCCAGGGGTTGAAACCAGTGCCGGTTCAGCTCCGCTACCGTTCCGTACTTCGCTTGAAGCCACTTGCCGAAGGCTTGGATGGTCGAGAATTCCGTGTCGTACTTTTCAGGCTCGTTCATCAGCAGCCACACGCCCTGCGCAGTGTGGCCCCGGTAGCGGTTAACGACTTTCGAAATGTAGGCGGCTGCATGCCTGCGGATCTCCGGATCGTTCAGGTTTGTGCGGTTGTGATAGAAGGGCGTCCTCCGGACCCATCCGGGCGGGTCTTCGGCGCAAAGTGTGGCCACGATCTTGATTCCCGATCGGGCCGCCGCGTCATAGATCCAGTCGTAGCGGCTGAAATCCCAGTTGCCCGGCGTTCGTTCGATATCGTCCCAAATAATGAAAATGCGAGCCAGCGTCAGCCCGTTCTCGCGCATCAGGTCAAAATGGCGCTGAACGCTCTCCTTGGTCTCCGTCGGGTTCAGGAAGAATTCGGCTCCGACGCGTAGCTGTTGGCTCAACTCAGCCAGCCGAGCATCGGCACTCACGTTCGGAGTTTGCCTCCCCCGTACAATATGGATGGGGACCATGATTGTGCAAATCAGTGCCGCAAGAAAGAGCCCGTCCTTTGTTTTCATAGACATTCCCGGTTTGTTCCTTCAAAAACAGCTCTCAGCAGTCAGCTTTCAGCCGTCAGCCAGCCGATCCCCTCGTAGTGTAGGGAGGCTTCAGTGGGTGGTGCGCACGCTCGCGGGGTGGGTGGCGCATACTACATGCCGCCGTTCGGCACGTCTGCGATCAAGGCGACAGCGGTCGTCTGTAGCCGACGTTTTGTCATTTGCCCGGCCGCGCCCTGCCGCTCGGAAGCCTTGACTTCGTTTCCGCAAAATGTGCTGTTTTTGCTCCTTTCAGGCCCTAAATTGTGCTAAATTGCACGCAAAATGCGCATAATTTGCACCACTCAAAAAAGTGATGTGCTTTGTTTTCAGGTACTTCTTAGCTTCGTTCCCACTATTTTTCATTTTTTGTAGTTCCCTACATTCCGCCATAGCCGGGACCGTTCCGCTTTGCCGTGCGCCCCGGCATGCTCTGGGGCTCGCCTGCGACAATGTGTCCACAACATGACCACCGTAGTAGGCTATCACAGGTCCGTGAGGCTGTCAAGTGGAAAATGCAAAAAAGCGAGCGGACTTTCCCGAATTTCCGCGCCCCTCCGGGCGGGACCACGACAAAAAGCGCGACTACGACGAGATGTCGTTTCGCGACGCGCCCGTCGGCGGAAAATGAGCCGGTGTTGGAGTCTGTGCCTTTCAAGCCCTGCGCCTTTTTGATTTGTAGATAGGCGTTTGTAGGCAAGACACCTTGTGCGGCGCGGTATCCGAATCCCGGAAGAACCGCATCAGAATCTCAAAACCGGAGACTCTGATACCGACTAAGTAAACGCTTAACTAACAGATAATCATTAAAGCACTTTTTCCCTGGCTCCCGTCGAGAAAACCAGCTACAATCGCAGTGCATCTATCGACTTGAAGATTCCAGGATTTTCCAGCCTCGGCCCCAAGACGGAGGGGAATATGCGCAAAGCGACTCTGGCGTTATTCGCTACCACCATCCTTCTTTTCATGACAGGATGCAGCAGCCAATCACCAGTTACTTCCGTGGCGCCAACCAACCCGGCGCCCGGTGTCGCCCCGGTCGGACTAACGGTAACAGACGACCCTCCCGCCGGCGTGGTGGTTTTGTTTTTCCAATTGAGCATCACGAGCGCTTCCTTCCAGCCGGGAAACGTCTCGCTGTTGAGCAGCACCAATCCGATCCCCGTCAACGTGACCCAGCTTCAGGCAGACTCGGCGTTTCTGGGGAGCACGAACGTGGCCGCAGGAACTTATGACAGTCTCACGCTGACTTTCGCTAATCCCCAACTCACGATCTATAATGGCACGGGCGCGGCAATGGGCAGTTGCGCGAACAACACTGTTTGCCAGCTTACGCCGGCCACCACGCCCTTGACGCTGTCTTTTTCTTCGGCGCCTTTTCCCCTTACCGTCACCGCGAACCAGCCCGTGGCCTTACAGCTCGACATCCATCTCAACACGATCATTCAATCCGATCTCTCAGTAAACTTGGCCGCCACAAACGCCGTCAGCGTTTCACAGTTGCCGTCGTTTCCGGCCGGACACCCGAGCTCGGGGCTCGGCAGGTTGTTCGGAACCGTCCAGAGTTTGGGCACGAACCAATTCACGCTTCAAACACCCTGGGGCCGAACCCTCAGCATCGATGTCAACAGCAGTACTACCTACAACATCCCAGCTAACGCCATTTGCGGCGGACTGTGCAACATTGCCTGCCAAGGTTTTGGCTGCCTGATGGTTGGAGACATCCTTAAAGTGCGGGTGAGCCTACAACCCGATGGAAGCCTGCTCGCGTCCGAGGTGGACTACATCGAAGGTCCGGGACAGGAGACTTACGAAGGCAGCGTCGTGAGCCTCAATACATCTGGCAGTAATACGACCATGAATCTCATCCTGCAGAACGCGGCGGCCGGGTCCGGCACGTCTACCGCATCTTCCTTGGGCGCTTTCGCCAGCGTGACGGTGCCGACAACGGGTGTCACCTACTCGGTTGATTCAGGCAGCTTCACTATGCCGTCCGTCTCAACTATGGGAACCTTCTCTAGTGCCGGGAGCCTGCTTGCCGGACAGGAGGTAACGGTCACCCCCAATGGATCTGTGAGCACATCGACCAGTTCAGGATCCAACTGGGGTCTGCCCACCCTTACTTTCACCGCCAATAGCATCACTTTGGAACCCAGTCAGATCACAGGGCAGATAACGAGCGTCGACGCATTGACCTCGAGCTTTCAGATCTCCCCAATGGTAAATTACTTCATGCCGCATCTAGGCAATTCTCCGGGTTCCTGGAATTCCGTTGACGTATCCGCATATGCCACGTCGCAGACAACCTACGAAGGCCTCAGTCAGGACAGCTTTTCCGGCCTAGCCGTGAATAATTCTGTTTCCGTACAAGGCTGGCTCTTCCCGTACACGGGTGCGGCTCCAACCTGTGTGCCGGGGTGCGGTCCCGTAACTTATGGCGTGGTCGTAGCAAAATCCGTGCGTGGCCTGCAGATGGGTTCCTTCTAGGCAGGGGGCGCAGAGTTTGTGGCTTTCAAACTCTGCAGGTTCTATATTGAATAATTCCTTTATTATTAATGCCCACGCACGAATATCTCACACTAAGGACCGCAGAGTCTCAAAACCAGAGACTCTGCATTGCAAGCTCGTAAATTCTTGTTTTTTTAGCAAGAATTTCTCATACCAGTGCGCGGCAGGCCCATTAACGTTGGCGCTGGACGCGTCGTCATTCAAGGCGACCGGGGCGTAAGGGAAGACTCACCACAGAGGGCACAGGGCCCACGGAGAAAAACGTCCTTGGTGTTCTGCCTCCGTGATCTCTGTGGCCTCTGTGGTGAGTTTGTTTGGTTGCGGCTCCGTCGCGCTGCGCTACCGTTTACCTGGCGGGATTAAGGTATCGAAGAAGAAAACCGAGCAGCCGTTCGGACTGGAAAAACTCAGGGACCTCTTCATGGCCCTTGCCCGGGACCACGTCGACCTCCGCGTTGCCTCCCAAGGCCTTGTAGCGGCGCGCGAGTTCCAGCGTGTTCGGCTCGAGAGGCACAACTTTATCGGCATCGCCGTGAATGTGGAAAATGGGAACCTTGGCACGCGCCAGGGGCGGCAGGCGATCGATGGGGTTATTCTCACCAAGGTGCTTTCGCAGCTCCGCTTCACTCATCCCGTAAGCTTTCGGGATTCGGTCTCCTCCCAAGTTGGGCCAACCCGTCAGGTTAGTGACAGGGTAGATTCCCGCGATGCACCCTACATCGTGCGCGTGCTCCACCGCCCAGTTATAGACCATGATCCCGCCGCGGCTCTGTCCCACGAGGCAGGGCCGAGGCGACAAGGCGTATTCCTTCCGAACGAATTTGTAAAACTGCGTGTAAGCTTTCCGCCCTTGAGCGTTCCCCCAGGATTCTCCCACGTCGACGCCCGCGATCCAGATCCCCTTGTCCAGCAGGCGAGTGAACAGCCAATCGAGGGATTTATTAGGGTACCGCCCCATCTCGGGTCTCGCCTTTACAAACGTGGGCGCATACCAAACCCACGGCTTCTGTCCTGCGGTTTCAGGCCCATTCGGCTTGATGACGAACCCACTTCCTCCAGGCACGGTAAAGTCGAAGCGAGTGGCGCCATACTCTTTCGACTCGACCTGCGCCAAGGCGCTTTGAAGCGGCAGAATCAGCAAGGCGAGGGGCAATGCCATGGCCAAAAGCCAGGGTGTGATCTTCAAAGACAGAACCGAATGTTGTGTAGAATCCATAGTTCACGCGTCTGGGAAGTATAACCGCGGGGAGGCCGGGAAGGGAAGTAGCTCTCAGTCGTCAGCTCTCAGCTTTCAGCTATCAGCCTCTTGCCGGCCGAGAAGCAAATGGATTCCCGCATTCGCGGGAATGACGAACCTGAGTTGATGCTGGTGGGGCTTATTTTGGACAGCCGGGCTGAAGGCTGAGAACTGAAAGCTGAAGGCTGAAGGCTGATAGCTGACAGCTGAGAGCTTCGTCCCTGACACCGGACACCTGAAATCTGCCCCATGTGCAAGATGGAACGCAGTTTGCAGTGTGGGGAGTGGGATCAAGCTTTCACGCAGCGACACAATGTCTGATCCTTGCGAGGGTTTTATGGACACTATGGTTCTACTCTTTACCGTTTGGGGCGTGATCACCTTGCTCTTCTTGGTACTGGTCGTTTACCGTTCGCGCCTGACCAAGAAAGAGACGGATTGGATCCCCCTGAGTGACGACGCAAAAGAAGACCAAGCCATTGAGGCACAAAAGGTTATCGAGGTGAAGAGCCACAAAATCACCATTCCCATCCGTGCCCTGGGCGTAGCCTGGGTCGTCTTGGCGGTCGTGATTGTCGGCTTCTGGTTCTACCACGGAATTACGACCCCGCCTCCGATTAGATAGGCAGCGACCCGTTGATTCCCAAGTGGCGGCGAGTCTTCGGATGGCCGGCGGTTTCTTTTTCCACCCTCATCGCCGGCTTCTGGGGCTTTTGCGGCAGAATCGAGAACTTCCACGCGGTCTGGTCCATCGCCAACTTGAGGAAGAACCTCGCCCGGATGGTGGGCCAGTGCGTGTGTCCAAGGACTCTGGTTCTTGAGCCGAAGGTTGGGCTTACCGGTGGGTTCGAGAGTTTTCCGACGAGCAGAGTCCTGACCGTGTTGGTGGCATTCCTCGCAGCCGCCCCCGGACAACCAAAGGGCTGGCCCCCGCGTGAGGAGGCCCTTACCCCTTAGAACCGCAGAGCCTTGCGCGGGGCCGGCCGAAGCTGATGGCCGAGAGTTCTCGCGTCCTACAATCCCAGTTGCTGCTTCAGGTCTTCGGCGTTGAAAGGCGAGCAGGAGAAGACGCGGCCGTCCACGTCGAAGGTGGGAACTTTCCGTTTGCCGTTGTTGGCGACTTTGACGAACTTCGCTGCCCGAAGGTCCTCTCCGATATCGATCTCTTCGAAAGCCAGCTTGTGCTCCTCCAGAAATCGTTTGGCCTGGCGGCAGTCCCCGCACCAACTCGTGGTGTAAATGCGGATATTCATGGACGACCGAAAATGGAAAATGGAAAATGGAAAGTGGAAACTGGAAACTGGAAACGAGCCTCCTCCTGCTCAGCGGGATACTGGCTTTCGATTTTCCAGTTTCGAATTTCGAGTTTCCGTCCTCACCCCTGGCGCTGGTGCGCCGTCTCGAGCCGGGCGATGGCGCGGCGCAAGGCTTCGCGAGCCCGTTCCATGTCAATCTCCGGGTCGGAGAAGCGTTTCAGCCGGTCCTCAGCTCGCTCCTTGGCTTTTTGGGCACGCCCGACGTCAATCTCTTCGGCGCGCTCGGCACTTTGCACCAAAACGATGACGCGGTCGGGAAGCACCTCAGCGAACCCCCAGTTGACGCACAGGAAGTGCTTAACGCCTTCCCGAGTGTAAGTAAGTTCGCCGGGCACGAGTTCGGTCAGCAAGGGAGCGTGGCCGGGCAACACTCCGATATACCCGCCTTTGCCCGGCACAGTCACCGCGCTTACGGCGTCGCGTACCAGCAAGTGGTCTGGACTCACGATGTTCAGTTGCAGTTCAGTTGGGAGAAGATCACTCATGGGATTGAGTCATTGAATCATTGAGTCATTGGGCCATTGAGCCATCGGGTCAATGGGAAATTCATTTAATGACTCAATGACTCAATGGCTCAATGACGCAATATCTTTACGCTGCCGCCTTCAGTTTTTCCGCCCTCTCCAGCGCCTCCTCGATGGTTCCCATCATGTAAAAGGCCTGCTCGGGAATATCGTCGTACTTGCCTTCCACCAGCTCTTTGAAGCCCTTGATGGTGTCTCCGAGCTTCACGTATCGGCCCTCGAGCCCCGTAAACTGTTGGGCCACAAAGAAGGGTTGGGAAAGGAAGCGTTGAATCTTGCGCGCCCGCGCCACCGTCAACTTATCTTCTTCGGAGAGTTCATCGATGCCCAGGATGGCAATGATGTCCTGGAGGTCCTTGTATTTTTGCAGGATGGCTTTCACGGCCCGCGCCACCCGGTAATGCTCCTCGCCGACGATGCGCGGATCCAGCACGCGTGAAGATGAAGCCAGCGGGTCCACCGCCGGGTAAATGCCGATCTCAACCAGTTGCCGCGAGAGGACGGTGGTGGCATCGAGGTGGGAGAAAGCCGTGGCCGGAGCGGGATCGGTGAGATCGTCAGCGGGCACGTAAATGGCCTGCACGGAAGTGATGGAGCCCTTCTTTGTCGAAGTGATGCGCTCCTGGAGTTCGCCCATTTCGGTTGAGAGGTTGGGCTGGTAACCGACCGCCGACGGCATGCGACCCAGCAGGGCCGAGACTTCCGAGCCCGCCTGGGTAAAGCGGAATATGTTGTCGATGAACAGCAACACATCCTGGCCCCCCACGTCGCGGAAATACTCTGCCACCGTGAGGCCTGTCAAGCCGACCCGCAGGCGGGCGCCGGGAGGCTCCGTCATCTGTCCATAGATCAAAGCGGCCTTGGATTTATCCGAGTTTCCCGGCACCACCACGCCCGATTCCTGCATTTCCAGCCAAAGGTCGTTGCCCTCGCGGGTGCGCTCACCCACGCCGCAAAACACGGAGACGCCGCCGTGTTTCAAGGCGACGTTATTGATCAACTCCATGATGATGACGGTCTTACCCACGCCGGCGCCGCCGAATAAACCCGTCTTGCCGCCTTTTAAATAGGGCTCGAGCAGGTCCACCACTTTGAGACCCGTCTCGAACATTTCGAGGTTGGTATTCTGTTCCTCGAGTTCGGGGGCGTGGCGGTGAATGGGGTAACGTATTTCCGACTCAATCGGCCCCAGCTTGTCTACCGGCTCGCCAATCACGTTCATCACGCGGCCCAAGGTCGCCTTTCCCACCGGAACAGTGATGGGTTCCCCGAGGTCAATCGCCTTCATGCCCCGAACCATGCCATCCGTGGGCTCCATGGCCACGCATTTCAAGCGTCCTTCGCCCAGGTGCTGTTCGACTTCCACGGTGACGTTAATGGGTCCAGGAACATCAAAGCCTTCCGAAATGATCCGCAGGGCATTATAGATGGGCGGAAGATGACCGCCTTCGAACGCCACCACCACGACGGGGCCGGTGATTTCAACCACTTTGCCGATGTGTTGCTCAGTTGCCATGAGAGGTCCTTTATTGAAAGAAAAGTCGAAAGTCGAGAGTCGAAAGTCAAAAGTGAAAGCGACACCTTTCGACGGCTAGAGTGTGAGTAGCATCCGGCGCCTCTCAACTTTCGACTCTCGACTTTCGACTCCTACGTCGCTGCCGCGCCGCTCACCACCTCGATGATCTCGCGCGTGATGGCCGCCTGGCGTACGCGATTCATATGGAGCGTCAGAGAGTCGATCAGTTCGGCAGCGTTGTTTGTAGCCGCGTCCATGGCGGTCATTTGAGCGGCAAGTTCCGCGGCCCGCGACTCCAGCAGGGCGCGGTAAACCTCGATCTCCACGTAGCGCGGCAGCAGCGCGTTGAATATCTCCGCCGCGGGCTGCTCGTAAATGTAGTCGATCAGCACCTCACCCGACGCCGGCTGCACCGGCTTGACGGGCAAGTATCGCTCCAACCGGACGCGCTGGGTCATGATGGATTTGAACTCGTTGTAAACGAAGTCGACCGCGTCCACCTTTTGTTGCGTGTAGAGATCGATGATCTCCTTCGCAATTTGGTGAGCGTGCGAAAACTCCAGGTGCGCAAAGAGGTTGATGTGCTCCGAAAGCATTGTGCGAGCGCGCCGGCGGAAGGCATCGCGCCCTTTGCGGCCCACGACAATCGTCGAGACGTCCTTATCGCGCTGCGACTCGATGTATTCCTGGGCAGTGCGGATCAGGTTGGCGTTGAACGCCCCGCATAGGCCGCGGTCGGCAGTGACGAGCACCAGGAGAACCTTTCCGATGGGCCGCTCGGCAAGCAAAGGGTGATCTCGCTGCTCGGTGCGGGCGGCCAGACTCTCGAGCAGCGTCATCATCTGATTGGCGTAAGGGCGCGCGTTAAAGATTGCATCCTGGGCGCGCCGCAGACGAGCCGCCGCAACCATCTTCATGGCGCGGGTAATCTGCTGCGTGTTTTTCACCGACCGAATGCGACGCCGAATATCAAGTAAAGTTGCCATGGCTCTAAAACTTATCCAGGGTGTCATCCTGAGCGAAGCGAAGGATCGCCGCAGTTTGTAACGAAGCGCCTGTCATTCGAACTGCCGAGATTCCCCGATTTCTGGGGTCCGATGGACCCCATCGGGGTCCAGAAATCGGACTTCGCTTCGCTCAGAATGACAGGCCAAGGGTATGGGATGAGAGGAGGCGGCCAACCCGCTTCCCCCGCTATTCTAAGCCACCTTCTCTTTCTCTTTCCGCTCCGCCCGGAACTTGGTTTTGTACTCGTCCAGCATCTTGCGAATCTCCGCTCGCAAGGGTTCGTCGATCTGTTTTTTCTGAACAAGCTGGCTTCCCACCGAGGGGTAAGAGTTATCCATGAACTCGTAGAGCCCGTGCTCGAAGGGTTGGCAATCCTCGATCGCCAGATCGTCGAGGTAGCCGTTAGTGCCCGCGAAAATGATGAGCACTTGCTTTTCCACGGGGACGGGACTGTACTGCCCCTGCTTCAGGATTTCGGTCAAGCGTTGCCCGCGGTTGAGCTGGGCCTGCGTGGCTTTATCGAGGTCGCCGCCGAACTGGGCAAAGGCGGCCACGTTGTTGTACTGCGCCAGGTCCAGGCGCAGCGTGCCGGCCACCTGCTTCATGGCTTTGATCTGGGCGTTGCCGCCCACGCGCGATACCGAGAGGCCCACATCCACGGCAGGCCGGACGCCGCTATTGAACAGGTCGGTCTGTAGGTAGATCTGGCCGTCGGTAATCGAGATGACGTTGGTCGGAATATAGGCGGAGATGTCGCCGGCTTGCGTCTCAATGATGGGCAGGGCCGTCAGCGATCCGCCGCCCAGCGCATCGCTCAGTTTTGCGGCGCGTTCGAGCAGGCGCGAGTGCAGATAGAACACGTCGCCGGGATAGGCCTCGCGGCCGGGAGGACGGCGCAGCAGCAGCGAGATTTCGCGATAAGCGACGGCGTGCTTTGAGAGATCATCGTAAAGACACAGCGCGTGCCTGCCGCTGTCCCGGAAGAATTCGCCCATGGCGCAGCCCGCATAAGGCGCGATGTATTGCATGGGCGCCGGGTCAGAGGAGCTTGCCTCCACCACAATGCTGTACTTCATCGCGTCATGTTCTTCCAAGGTTTTAACCACCTGCGCGATGGTCGAACGCTTCTGGCCGATCGCTACGTAGATGCATATCACGTCGCCGCCGCGCTGGTTCAGAATCGTGTCGAGAATGACGGCCGTCTTGCCGGTTTGCCGGTCGCCGATAATCAGTTCGCGCTGGCCGCGCCCGATGGGGATCATGGCGTCAATGGCCTTGATTCCGGTCTGCAATGGCTCGCGCACCTTTTGCCTGTCAATCACGCCGGGCGCCAGTCTCTCGATGGAGAGATACTTGTCAGTCAGGATGGGACCCTTGTCGTCGGTCGGGCGGCCCAGCGCATCCACAACCCGTCCCACCAACGCTTCGCCGACCGGCACCGACATGATGCGCTTTGTGCGCTTGACCGTGTCGCCTTCCTCAATCTTGACGTAGTCCCCGAAGAGCACCGCGCTTACCCGGTCTTCTTCCAGGTTCAGCGCCAATCCGGCCACCTCGTGCGGCAGTTCGAGCAGTTCGCCCGCCATGACGTTGTCCAGGCCGTGGATGCGCGCCACACCGTCGCCCACGGAGATGACCGTGCCCACCTCGCTGACGGAGACGCCGCGGTCGAAGTGTTCAATCTGCTCGCGAATAATTTTCGTGATTTCGTCTGTTCTAATCTGTGGCATTTGCTTGCTTCTCCCAGAGAGTCGAGAGTCAAAAGTTGAGAGTCGAGAGTCGAGAGTCGAGAACTCCTCCATCTCCTGAGCTTCGACTCTTGACT
>Ga0187864_10000951_pt1 | contig 30162 bp, 27 predicted proteins | sample June2016WEW_11_4_FD_132985 | JGI IMG/M metagenome (GOLD analysis project Ga0187864, IMG submission 132985) | Peatland microbial communities from SPRUCE experiment site at the Marcell Experimental Forest, Minnesota, USA - June2016WEW_11_40 | ecosystem: Environmental > Terrestrial > Soil >...
CTGCCACCGGCGAAGTACTCTCGAAAATGCCTCCATCTTTGCGCCGTCACACCTCAAGCGTCGAAACCGCGCTGATTCCGCCTCCCGTACGCCGCTGCTAACTAGCTTTGCGAAACTGCTGACATAACTTTCGTACTCTTTACAACAACCCTCAAGTCTACTAGAATGCCGCCGATGAACTACTCGGTGGATCACGCCGGGTCCAAAGGATGCGGTTGGAGGTGCAGGATGAAACGCATCATGCGTACTGTCACTCCGTCTTCGTGCAGCAGGCTGTACTTGAAGGAATGTACGGCATGGCAAGTCCGGCGCAGGTCGTCGCAACGACTTGAGGAAATGTCAGGTGGGAAGCAATTCGCAGTTGCGCTCTTGGTGATTCTCTGGGCGGCGGAAATCGCCGCTGCGCAGGTCACGTCCCCGACGCAAGACGTGCTCGGAGCGCACAACGTGTACGGCCGCGGATGCGTGGCGTGCCACACGCCCCACAACGGCGCGCCCGGAAACCTGGCCAGGCCCTCCAGAAACAGCGGCCGGTTTGCACTCTGGGGTCAGGATCTATCTCCCCACTATGGGATATCCCTGACGTCTGCAAGCCATCCGCTCGGCGCATATACCGCCACGGTGCCGGACATCAGCCGCGGAGGATTTCCGTCCCTTTCAGGAAACGGCTACCTAGATCTTATTGCCTGCCTTAGCTGCCACGACGGCAACCTGGCGACGAGCGACATGATGAAGGGCACAACCGTCGAGACCGTCAGCATCGCCGGGAAGACTTTCAATCCTCCCACGCTGGTCGGAGACGAGGAATCGACGGTCGGAAGTTATATGAACAACCATCCGGTGGGACCTAACGCGACCATATCCTGTGGCGGAAAAAAGGCGTGGGACTGCTCCGTAAACGCGGACGGCTCCATCACCTTCGCGGGCCCCAAAGGGAGAGCCTTCGTCGCCGACTACTTTGATGTGACAGGCGACGACGGTCCGTTGAATCACCTGGTTAAAGTGCCCGGGTCAACAGTCAACGGCGCCACGGTGACCAGCAGATCCTGGATCACCTGTACCACCTGCCACGACCAACACGACATGCCCTATTTCAGCACTCCGAATGGGGCTGTAAAGCCGACGCGCTTCTTTGTGCGTGGCTGGTACAATCCCGGAAGTTCAGCGACCAGCAACAGCGCAGCACAGTTTTGCCGCTCCTGCCACGCTGACAAGTCCAACGAAGCAAAAGGCCGGATGGTGCCAACGACCTAGGGTCGTAGATTCCCGTTTACAACCTTCCACCTCGACCGTTAGAATAACTCTCTTAGGTCCTGTCGTCGGGGGCGTGGTTTACCCAACAGTCTATGCCCGAAAATCTAGCCATTTATCCCGGTTCTTTCGATCCGATCACCAATGGTCATCTCGACCTCATCGAGCGAGCGCGGCGGATTTTTGGAGAGTTGATTGTCGCGATTTTGACGAACCAGGACAAGACGCCGCTTTTCACGGTCAGGGAACGTGTCGAGATGCTCCAGGAAGCTACGCGCGAAATGCCCAATGTCTCTGTGGAGACCTTCGGAGGTCTGCTCGTAGATTACGCCAAGCAAAAGAAGGCAGGGATTATACTGCGCGGCATTCGCGCCTTCACCGACTATGAGTACGAACTTCAGATGGCCATCATGAACCGCAAGCTCGAGCCGAGCCTCGAAACGGTTTTCCTGGTCCCCGCGGAGGCCTACAACTACGTCAGTTCCCGCCTGGTCAGAGAGATTTTCCAGAATGGGGGGTCGGTGAGAGACTTGGTTCCCCCGTTGGTCGAGGATCGGCTTCATCAGAAGGTTTTTCAAGGCAAAATCTAAAGGAGGTTGAAGTGCGGCTTTCCGAGCGCATTTCCCGGATTTCGGTTTCGACTATCGCCACCGTTCTGCAAAAGGCGGAAAAGCTGAAAGTCAAGGATGCTGGGTTGGCAGACTTCGGCGCCGGTGAGCCGGATTTCCCCACGCCGGACCACATCAAGAAAGCTGCCATCAGCGCCATTAATGATGATTTCACTAAGTACACCGCAACGGGAGGAATTCGCGAATTAAGGCATGCCTTGGTCGAGAAGCACGCGAAGGACTACGGGTCGAACTACACGGTTGAGGAGTGCCTGGTGACCGTGGGAGGAAAGCAGGCGATCTTTGAAGCGATGTCCGCGGTGCTGAACGACGGCGATGAGGTCATCCTACCGGTACCACACTGGGTAACCTTCCTTGAAATCATCAAGTATGAAGGCGCCAAGCCCGTTCTGCTGGAAACCAGCGAGAGCGAGAACTTCGCCGTGCACGCCAAAGCGATCGAAAAGCTGATCACCCCCAAGACCCGGCTTATCATCGTGAACTCGCCGCACAACCCCACCGGCGCCGTGGTTCCGCCCGGGGAGATGGAGAAGATCCTGGGGTTGGCCATCCGCCGTAACCTGCTTCTGATTTCAGACGAATGCTATTGCCATTTCGTCTACGACGGGCGCAAGCCGTTTTCGCTCGGGTCCTCGAGAGAACGTGAACACCTGCTGATTGTCGATTCTTTTTCCAAAACGTATGCGATGACGGGGTGGCGAGTCGGATTTGCCTTAGGTCCGGCCCGACTTCTGGCCAACATGCTGAAGCTCCAGAGCCACTCGACCTCGAACCCCAACTCCATTGCGCAGAAGGCCGCGCTGGCGGCCGTCGAGGGGCCGCAGGAACCGGTGCACGCGATGCTGGCGGAGTATCGTCGACGACGGGATCGTCTCATGGAGGGATTGAAATCCATACCGGGCCTCCGCTGTGTTCCTCCGCACGGCGCCTTTTACGCTTACCCGAATGTCGGGTATTATCTTAAGCAGGACGGTTTGGGCGATACCTCCGTATTGGCGGAGCGCCTGCTCGAAGAAGCGCACGTTGCGGTTGTCCCCGGAACTGCCTTTGGAACGCACGAGCACATCCGTATCTCCTACGCAACCTCAATGGAACACATCAACGAGGGGTTGCGACGTATGGCTGCGTTCTTCTCCAAGTTGTGAATGAACCATGTCCACGCTGAACACACCTCTTCAGCTTTCCACAGTTTTCAAACCGAAGATTTGGGGGCGGGAGGATCTCGCGCCCATATACCCGGCACAGGAAGAAACTGACCTTCCGGTTTCCCGCAAAGCGGAGATCTCGAGGGGCGCGAGTAAGCCCGGCGAATTGATCGGTGAAGTTTGGTCCAACGACGACACCTCCCGTTTCCTGAATGGCCCCGTCGCAGGCCTTACGCTGGCGGAAGTCTCCGAAAAGTACGGACCGGCGCTCCATGGGCGGGCTTGGGAGGGGGCGCGTTTCCCCTTGCTCGCCAAATACATCTTCACAAGCGACTGGCTATCGGTGCAGGTTCATCCCGATGACGACTACGCGCGCGTCCACGACCCGGGGAATGTCGGCAAGTGTGAGATGTGGTATATCCTCCAAGCCGATCCAAACGCGGAAATCCTCGTGGCAGTTAAGCCGGGAGTCACTCGGGAAGCTCTGAAATCGGCTTTCGAGAAGGGAACGTCGAAGGACCTCCTCATTCGCCACCGCCCCAAGGCCGATGAGGCCATCTTCCTACCGCCCGGTACAGTACATTCTCTTGGCCCCGGGCTGGTTCTATTCGAGGTCGAGCAGAATTCAGATCTCACCTACCGCCTTGACGACTATGGCAGACTTGGGCTGGACGGGAAGCCTCGTCCTCTCCATTTGTCGAAGGGTATGGACGTTTTAAAGGAAGATCTGCCTCCTCAGTGCCGCCTGCCCCGGTGGGAATTCCAGGAGCCCTTCGGAACTCGGCGGTACGTTGCGGCTTGCCGTTACTTCGCACTCGAGGAAATGTTCCTGCGCAAGAAAGCGACCTTCAAGAGTTCATCGCAACGAGTGGAGGTTTATTCCGTTCTGCAGGGCGAAGGACGTCTGGAGAACACCGCGGGCTGGTTGGGCTACCGGACGGGCGAAACATGGGTCATCCCTCCGGCAGCGGGAGCCTATAGGTTCGCCCCCCTCCAAACAACGCGCCTCCTGAAGTATTACGTTCCCAATCTCGTGCAGGACTTCAGGCGGCCGCTCGCGGCTCACAACATCCCCCCGGAAGACATCGCGAAGGTTGTATTTGATGTGTGAATATGGCGATAAATTCAGTGGTTAAACATGCCTATGGCGTCGTCATGGCAGGGGGAAGCGGCACGCGTTTCTGGCCCCTAAGCCGCCGGCGGCGCCCCAAACAACTGTTGACTTTGTTCGGTCGGCACTCGCTTCTCGAACAAACGGTAGCGCGCCTCCAGCCGTTCATCCCCTTGGACCGGATCTACATTTTCACTGGTGCGCCGTTATTGCGAAATATTCGGCGGCTTTTGCCGCGTCTTCCTTCCAAGCAGATTATTGGCGAGCCGGCCTCCCGGAATACCGCTCCTACGCTGGCCGTCGCGGCGCAAGAGATCGCCCGGCGGGACCCGGAAGGTCTTATGGTAGTCTTGCCTTCCGATCAAATCATTAACAAGCCGGCGCTTTTTCGCCGCCTGCTCGCTACGGCGTGCCACGTGGCGTCTCAGCCGGAACGATCGGTGGTCCTGGGCCTGAAACCGACGCGGCCTGAAACCGGCTACGGATACATTCGCCTGGGCCGGCGGCAAGGCCGAATGGCAGGGCACGAAGTGTTCCGGGTTGATAAATTCACGGAGAAACCGGCGCTCGCGGTGGCGCGGCGCTACGTCGCCTCCGGACGGTATCTTTGGAACGGCGGCATTTTCATTTGGAAGGCCGCGACGCTGCTCGAGAACTTCCAGCGCTTCCAGCCTGAGATGGCAGGTCTGGTAAGACAGATTGCCGACGCCGGAGGAATTCGCTCGCCCGCTTTCCGCCGGCTCTACCCCAAGTTCCAAAAAATCTCCATTGACTTTGCGCTGATGGAGAAGATCTCAGAGATCTACGCGGTGCCTGCGGATATCGGATGGAACGACGTGGGAAGCTGGGCGGTTGCGTACGAGCTAAGCCCGCAGGACTCAGAAGGGAATGTCCGGTCCGGCGCCGGGCTCAGCCTCGATTCACAGCGCAACACGGTAGTTTCGCCCAAGAAATTTGTGGTTACGGTCGGGGTTCATGATCTGGTCGTCGTCGAGACCGATGATGCGCTGCTGGTATGTGCGCGCGAGCGATCGCAGGACGTCGGGAAGGCGGTTCAGGAACTCGATCGTATGGGTCGGGATGATTTGCTGTAAGCGGGGCGCACGAAATGGTCACGGAAGCGCGCGAGGCGTCATTTCGAGCCCAGCTCCGATTGTCGCTCGGAGCCACATGATTTCAGGCGCGAGAGTCGGAGCGAGATTCCTCGCCCCGTTCGAAATGAAACTGTTGATCGAGAGGCCATGGTGGACAAGATCAAATTCGGAACCGACGGCTGGCGGGGTGTAATTGCTGTAGCTCGATTTTCCGTCGAATTCCTCCACTTGCGGCCGCTTCCCTTCAACGAGCACGACCGCGCCGCCCGTGGTAGCGCTGACCTTTAGGTCAGCAGCGTTGGGTGCCGGGAGAATGCCGACCTAAAGGTCGGCGCTACGACGCGGTGGCAAATTGCCGCACTCCAAACCAACCTCATTCAGGCTTCGGCTCTTGCAGAGGAAGCTTCTTGCGGATGCCGTCCAAGACACCATTGACGAAGTCCACGGAATCTACCGTGGAAAAACGCCGGGCGATCTCCAGCGCCTCATTGATGACGGCGGCAGGGGGAGTTTCGGGGTAATGGAGGAGTTCGAAAAGAGCGACCCGCAAGATGTTGCGGTCCACGGCAGCCATGCGCTCTAAACGCCAGTTTTCGGAATGCGCACGAACCACGCTGTCGAGTTGGTCGATATCCGCCACGGCGCCTTCGAAGAGATTGCGGGCAAAACCCTCGTCTTCAGCATCCGCTTTCTGGTTGGCGAAAAAGCCTGCCGCCACCTGGGTGGGAGTATAGCCGCAGATTTCCCATTGATAGAGCATCTGCATGGCGTATTCGCGGGATTTTCTACGTGAAGACATTGGTCCGTTGTCCGTCGTCCCTGGTCCGTTCTCTATTGTCCGTGGTTCGTGGTTAATATTCGACTGGCCATGTCGAGAATCAAAGTCGCAAATCCAGAGCAGAGAGTCGGCCCGAATCTTGACTTTCAATCTTCAAAATCCAGTTCCGATACTTGCGTCCTGAAACAACCGACCACGGACAACTGACAACGGACTACTTCCCCGTGAACCGCGCTGGCCGCTTCTCCAGGAACGCTCGCGTGCCTTCCTTCATGTCCGCCGTCGTGCAGCATAATCCGAACAGATTTGCTTCCAGGAACTGGCCCTCAGCTTGGGTCATTTCTAAACCATGGTTCACAGCTTCGAGCGCGAACTTCACCGCCAGGGGTGCATTGGCCAGGATTTTCTGCGCGAGCTTCTCGGCTGTGGCCATGAGGTCTTGCGCGGGCACGACCTGGTTGACCAGCCCGATGCGATAGGCCTCGGCGGCACTAACGGGCTCTCCGCTCAGCACCATTTCCAAGGCGCGTCCTTTGCCCACCAGTCGGGGCAAGCGCTGCGTACCAGCGTAGCCAGGAATGAGTCCCAGCTTGACCTCCGGCTGACCCAGGCGCGCATTCTCGGAAGCGATCCTTATAGTGCAGGCCAGCGCCAGTTCGCAACCTCCCCCCAGGGCATAACCATTGACGGCGGCTATCACCGGTTTGCCCAGTTGCTCGATAAGGTCCAGAATCTTCTGTCCGCGCCTCGACAGCTCTTTGCCTTCCACCGGAGTCTGAACTGCCAATTCGTTGATGTCCGCGCCTCCCACAAACGCCTTCTCACCGGCCCCGGTAAGGATGACAGCTCGCACTTCATCGTCTCGTTCGATCTCCTGAAAACAGTCATGCAACTCGTCCATGGTTTTCCGGTTCAGGGCGTTGAGCTTCTCAGGACGATTAACGGCCACATATCCGATTCCATTGCGCTTTTCGTAGAGTAAATTCTCGAAAGCCATAGTCCAGTCCCCCGGAAGAATGCTCAAGTCCCGCTTCGTAGAGTTAATCCGGCTAAGGCGGGAATAACAACGGTCACAACCGAATTAACTCCAAGTTTGACAGGTTATCGCCCTTTTGTTAGATTTTCAAAGGGTTATATAAAAGGGTTACACATTACGGACGCACGTCACGTTCGCAACTTCTCGATAGTCGCTCACATTGACCACGGCAAGTCAACCCTGGCCGACCGTGTGCTGGAGATCACCGGCGCGCTCTCACAACGCGAAATGTCCGCCCAGGTGCTCGACTCGATGGATTTGGAGCGCGAGCGGGGCATCACCATCAAGGCTCACGCCGTCCGTCTTCATTACCGTGCTCGCGATGGCAATCTGTATCAGTTGAATCTGATTGATACCCCCGGCCATGTCGATTTCTCCTACGAGGTGTCGCGCAGCCTTTCCGCGTGCGAGGGCGCGGTGCTTGTGATCGATGCCTCGCAGGGCGTCGAAGCCCAGACCCTGGCCAACGCGCAACTCGCTCTGAACAACAAACTGGCGATCATTACGGTCATCAACAAAATCGACCTGCCAGGCGCAGATGTCGATGCCACCAAGCAGCAAATCGAACACGCCTTGGCCCTCGATCCCAACGAGGCCCTGATGATCAGCGCCAAGCAGGGCACCGGCGTGAATGAAGTGCTGGAGGCCATCGTGGCGCGCGTGCCGGCGCCAAGCGGCTCGGCGGAAGCGCCTCTCCAGGCGCTCATCTTCGATTCCTGGTTCGACAGTTATCGGGGGGTGGTGGTGCTCAGCCGCATTGTCCAGGGGGCTTTGACCGTCGGCATGCATATTCGCCTCTGGTCCAACAACCAGGTCTACACGGTTGAGGAGATGGGCGTGATGACGCCGAAGCCGGTCCGGGTGGAACGGCTCGAGGCCGGTGAGGTAGGATTCATCGTCGCCAACATCAAAACCATTTCCGATACGCGCATCGGCGATACGATTACAGACGACGCCCGGCCCGCCGCCGGGCCTCTGCCCGGCTTCGAGGAAATCAAGCCGATGGTATTCGCGGGGCTCTATCCTGTGATCGCAAGCGACTATGAGACGCTGCGCGATGCGCTCGAAAAGCTGCGCCTCAACGACTCCTCGCTTTTCTACGAGCCGGAGAACTCCGAGGCCTTGGGCTTCGGCTTTCGCTGCGGCTTCCTCGGCCTGCTGCACATGGAAATCGTCCAGGAACGCCTGGAGCGCGAGTTCGACATCGACCTCATCACGACCGCCCCAAGCGTCCGATTCCGTGTCACGACCAAGGCAGGCGAAATCCTGGACGTGCACACGCCCACCAAGTTCCCGCCTGCCGGCGACATCGAAAAGGTTGAAGAACCCGTTATCCGTGCGCAGATCTTCACCCAGGACGAATTCCTGGGCGGCATCCTCAAACTGCTGGAGGAGAAGCGGGGCGTGCAAAAAGGATTCGAGTACGTTTCACCCAAGCGCGTCCTGCTCACCTACGAGCTTCCTCTGAACGAAATTGTGCTGGATTTTTACGACCGGCTGAAGTCTGTGTCGCGCGGCTATGCGTCACTCGATTATCATATTGCTGGCTACTGGGTCTCCGACCTTGTGAAGGTGGATTTTCTGGTGGCCGGCGAGCCGGTGGATGCTCTCTCCTTCATCAGCCACCGCGATCAGGCGTTTGGGCGCGGCCGCGTGCTGTGCGGGAAGATGCGCAAGCTTATTCCCCGCCAACTCTTTGAAGTTGCGCTTCAGGCTTCCATCGGATCAAGAGTGATCGCGCGCGAAAACGTTCCGCCCATGCGGAAGAACGTCTTGGCCAAGTGCTATGGGGGCGACATTACGCGCAAGCGCAAGCTGCTGGAAAAGCAGAAAGAGGGCAAGAAGCGAATGAAGCGCGTGGGCCGAGTCGATATCCCGCAGGAAGCATTTCTGGCTGTACTCAAAGTATCGGAAGAGTAGAATCTGACTAATCTGTGGATGGAGTAACACATGGAACTCAAAACCGTTCCGATCGAAAAACCTGCGGACATGAATTTCATCCTCGGCCAGTCGCACTTCATTAAAACCGTCGAAGATCTACATGAAGCGATAGTCCAAACCGTTCCCGGAATGAAGTTCGGCGTCGGATTCTGCGAATCGTCCGGCCCCGCCCTAGTACGCCACACTGGCAATGACCCGCGCCTGATCGAGCTTGCGCAAAAGAATGCCCTGGCGCTATCTTGCGGCCATTGCTTCATCATCTTTATGGACGGCGGCTTTCCCGTCAACATCCTGAACACCCTTAAGATGGTGCCGGAAGTGTGCGGGATTTTTTGCGCCACGGCCAATCCCGTCGAGGTCGTCGTCGCCGAGACCGAACAAGGTCGAGGCATCTTGGGCGTCATCGACGGCGTGAAGACCAAGGGCATCGAGACAGACGCCGACATCAAAGTCCGCAGAGATTTTCTGCGCAAGATCGGATACAAACTGTAGGTTGCGGAGGCGGCATATGTATCGTGCCGTATGTGTGACACTGGCTCTTTGTTTGAGCCCTCGTCCAGCTTTAGCCCTTCGCACCTCTCCTGACTGGGCGCCACGTGGCCAACCTCAAACTGCCCCAGCGGTCAACACACAAGGTCGCGCCCAACCGTCGGCAGAGCCTGACTCGCTTGACCTTTTGGAACAAGCTATAAGGTTCTACCGCAAAGGCGATTTCGACAGGGCCATCCAAAAGTACAAGGAACTACTCCAGGTGCGACCAAACTCGCCCGACGCCTATGCCGGACTAACCCGCGCCTATTTGAAGAAGAAGGATGTGGCAGACGCGTTCGATGCCACCACTAAAGGCCTGCAAATGGCCGATTCCCCAACCGTTCACGTCGCACTCGGAGAAGTCTACTTCCGCCAGGGGCAGATTGCTAAGGCGGAAGAGGAATGGGTGAAGGTCATCAACTCGGGCTACGAAAACGCTCGCGCCTACATGGGGCTGGCACGAGTGAGTTGGGCGCTTTCCAATTACAAGCGTGGCCGGAAAATGCTCGACAATGCGCACGACTTGGCCCCGGACGACCCCGACATCAGGAAGTTATGGGTGGGAACACTGAACCGCGCCAAACGCATAGAATACCTGCAGCAGTACCTCGCGGGTGAAAGCAACGATGACGCGGAAACGCGTGCCAGTCTGCAGCAGTATCTCAAATACCTGAAAGCGCGTGCGAAGGATCCGCGGGGTGCGTGCCACCTTATTGGCGAGACTGCTGGTACTGAACTGAAGTTGATCCCGGTCGGGGAAGACCTGGAGCACCTTCGAGGATTCGGCCTCTCCGTGGCACTAAATGGTAAGAAATCCCTATTGCTTCTCGACACCGGCTCATCAGGAGTCATGATCGACCATAAGTTGGCACGAAAAGCCGAGGTGACCGAACTCTCAGGGAAAGAGATTGGTGGCATAGGGGATAAGGGCACCAAAAGCGGTCATATGGGGCTGGCGGACTCATTGAAGATAGGCGAGTTGGAGTTCAAGAACTGTCCGGTGGAGATACTGGAGCAGACCTCTGTAATTGGACACGATGGACTGATCGGAGCTGACGTCTTCACCGCTTTCCTTGTCGACATCGATTTCGGCAATGGGAAGCTGCACTTGAAGCAACTCCCCAAGCGGCCCGGGGAAGCTGAGACGATTTCTTTGCCAACCGGCTGGGAAGATTCCGGTTCCTCGGGAGAAGAACCTCCAGGCAAGACCTCCGAGGTTTCAACGCCCCTTCGCCCTGGCCCTCAAGACAGCTACGTCGCGCCGGAAATGCATTCCTACACGAAGTTCTATCGCTTCGGGCATAGTATGCTTCTGCCGACTTCGATCGGCGACGCACCTGTCAAACTATTCCTGCTCGACACAGGATCTACTAACAATTTGATCTCGCCGAGCGCAGCGAAGGAGGTCACCAAGGTGCATGGCGACGCACGCACCATCAAGGGCCTTAGCGGTTCAGTAAAAAACGTGTACCGGGCTGACAAGGCCGTACTTCGGTTTGCTCACATGCGGCAGGAGAATCAAGACCTGATGGCGATTGACATGACGTACATCAGCGACAGAATTGGGACGGAAGTTTCGGGTGTCCTCGGTTTCGAGGTGCTGCACCTTCTCGACATGAAGATAGACTACCGCGACGGCCTGGTAGACTTCAGCCTTGATCCCAAACGCCGGTATCATTGAATTCTCCCTTTCGCACTTTCGTCACAAACATACGAGCACTTGAAACTCCGCGGGGGTTGCCGGGTTCTCACCCTCTGGGGCAATACCCAGCTAAGCTCAAGTCTCTTCTGGCTCGAAACTTTTTCTAAGGCCCTGACGTAAGTTAAATAGAGATTGTAGATAGGACCGAGTTTACCGGCTCAGTCTGATGGTGTAGAATGTCGATTAATAACCTCTTGGGGGTTCGCGAGCGCGACAAACAAGCGCCGCTGTTACAGGAAGCAGCCTCCTGCCAAAGAGCAGAATGAAAGTTGCCAACGTGGCCACTGTCATCACTCAAGCCCGGACTGCCATCGTCGAATCGCGAGCTCCACTGCGCTCGCAGACCAGTTTCTGGGTTGCGGTTCGCGAAGCCTTCTGGAATGCTCTCGGTGAACTCCGCAGCCACAAGCTGCGATCTTTTCTCACTCTGCTTGGTGTCGTCATCGCCACCACCACGCTCATTGTCGTGATGTCGGTGGTGAACGGCATGAACGTCTACATTGCCACCAAGATCGCCAATCTGGGCACCAACACCTTCGTGCTGTTTCAGTTCAGGTGGGCAACAGGCTACGATACCTATTTGAAAGCGTTGAGGCGCAACAAGCCCATCCGCATCGAGGAATACGAGTATCTGCGGGAGGCGCTGCCCGGCTATGAGGCCATGAGCGCCATCGCACAACTGAATCCCGGCCCCCAGGCGCGCTACCAGGGACATTCGATCGATGAAGTAACGCTGATGGGAATCACTCCCAGCCATGTCGACATCGGCAGGGAAAAGGCGCTTTACGGCCGCTACATTTCAGACCAGGACTACCGCCACAACGAGCGGGTCTGTTTTATTGGCCAGGACATCGTGGATAAGCTCTTTCCGGCGGTCGATCCGATCGGCAAGGAATTACTGGTGGGTGGGCAGAGCTTCCGCATCATCGGCGTGGCGGATAGGGTAGGCTCCGCGTTTGGCATCAGCGAGGACAACTTCGTTTTTGTCCCGCTCGGCACTTTCCGCGACCTTTATATGCCGCGCCTGGATCTCATGGTTTTCATCAAGGCGCCCGACTCGAAACACATGATGGAGCTCGAAGATGAAACTGAAGTCCTGATGCGGGCGCGCCGCCACATCCCCTACCACGACGACGACACCTTCGGCATCAACGCCTCCGAAACGCTGATGAACGCTTGGAAAAACCTTACCGGCAGCATTTTTGCCGTCACCATCGGTGTGGTGGCGGTGTTCATGGTGGTGGGCGGCATTGTGATCATGAACATTATGCTGGCGACCGTCACCGAGCGCACGCATGAGATAGGGATTCGCAAGTCGGTGGGGGCGCGGCGTCGCGACATCCTCTGGCAGTTCGTGTTCGAGGCCGCGGCCTTAGCTTTTACCGGCGGGACGGCGGGAGTACTCCTTGCCTACTTCATCGCCTGGCTGGTGGCGCAGGTTTTCACTGCCTCGGTGCCGTTGAGCGCGGTGATCGTGGGGATCACCCTGTCAACTCTGGTCGGGCTTTTTTTTGGGATCTATCCGGCGATGCGGGCGGCTGCACTTGACCCCATCCAGGCGCTGCGCGCGGAGAAATAGCATGATGACTTACTGGCGAGCGGTCGGCGAGAACCTGGTGCTGGCGCTCGACACTCTACGCACGCACAAGTTCCGGGCGTTTCTCACAGTGTTAGGCGTCCTCATCGGCACCACTACGGTGATTGCCGTGGCCTCCATCATCCAGGGACTCGATGCCCAGTTGGTGCAGGTCGCCGAGCAGTACGGCACCAATGTGCTTTGGATTTACAAGCTCCAGATGGGGACGCCGCACCGCCTGACCCGCGAGGAGCGCCTGCGCAAATCCCTCAGTTTCGAAGACGCTCAGGCGATCAGGGAGCAGTGCCCAGACGTCCAGGAAGTGTCGGTGGCCCTCTTCCAGCAGATCAGTGACTTTGGCCTGCCACCCTCCACGGCGCGCTACAAGGGCCGCGAGATGGCGGGCGCACAATTCATGGGCGTGGATGCCAACTACATGGCTCTGTCGAATTCGGAGCTGGCAGACGGCCGCTTTATCACGCCGGCGGACGACCTTCACCGCCGCGACGTGGTGGTTATTGCCAACAATGTGGTGGAACGCCTGTTCAAGCCCGACGACCCGGTCGGCAAAGAAATGGTCGTGGACGGGCACGCGTTCGAAGTCATCGGCACCCTCCAAAAGTACAAGGGTTTCCTGGGAGACAGTCCCGATGATAATGATATCTTCATACCCTACTGGACCTACAAGAAGCTCTACCCCGACGCTAAAGATCACTTCCTCAGCGTCCTGGTGTACCGTGGAAGAATGGATGCCGCGCAAGATGAAGTGCGCGGCTTGCTGCGTCGCCGCCGCCACGTGAAACTTTCCGATCCCGACAATTTCGGGATCTCGACGGCGGAGTCGCTGATCTCCGACTTTCGCGCCATCATCGGCACCGTGGCGCTGGTGATGGTGGTGATCTCCTCGATTGGCCTGCTAGTGGGGGGCATCGGGGTAATGAACATCATGCTGGTCTCGGTCACGGAGCGAACGCGCGAGATTGGAGTGCGGAAGGCCATCGGCGCGCGCCGTCGCGACATCACCTGGCAATTCCTGCTGGAAGCCATCGTGCTCACCGGCTCGGGCGGTCTCTTGGGAATTGCTGTGGGCTGGATGCTGAGCTTTATGATCCGACTCTTCGTGCCCGGCCTGCCGTCTACCGTGCCGCTCTGGTCCGTCGTGGCGGGCTTTGCCGTCGCGACGAGCATCGGCCTGTTCTTCGGACTTTGGCCGGCCATGAAGGCTGCCCGGCTCGACCCCATCGTGGCCCTGCGCTATGAGTGAAAGATCCGTTTTTGGCCGGAGGCAATCCTCGTGGTTGCCTGAGGGCGGCCAGAGGGGCCGCCCCTACAACTTCCTGCCCTTAATCGTGGCCTCAAGCTCTCCTCGCGCCAGTCGAATCGAAATATCGCTGCCCAGAGCTACTGCCTCTGCGTCACGGACGATCTTGCCGGCGGCGTCTCGAGTGACCGAGTATCCCCGCTGAAGGAGCCCTAGCGGGTTCCGCTCCTTCAGAATGGCCTCCCCGTGCGCCAGCCGGGTGTGTCTCTCCGTCAGGAAGCGACGGAAAGCGGAATCAAATCGTCCCCAGCGGTCGTCCAGCGCGGCGCGCTTCAAGCCCAAGAGCCGCCGGAAATCGTATCTAACCACCCCCGCCGAAGCTCGCAGCCATTCCTGTCTGGCCTCATTCAACCGGGAGCGCATCGAACGATCCAGCGATGCGACGCCGTCATCCACCTGCTGGGCCCTTTCAGCAATCCTGGTCGCGACCGTCTGAAAGGCGTGGTGCATGCGCAGTTCCGTCAGCCGTTGCCGGGCTTCGGAGAGTTGCAGCCGGATCATCTGGGCCATGTGGCGGGCGCGATTTTCCAGCTCCGCAATGAAGTCCTGCTTGCGGTGGACGACCAGCTCGGCGGCAGCGGAAGGCGTGGGCGCGCGCAGGTCGGCGACGAAATCTGCGATCGTAAAATCCGTTTCGTGACCTACGGCGGAGATTACCGGAATTCCGGAAGCCGCGATGGCCCTCGCCACCACTTCTTCGTTGAACGCCCAGAGGTCTTCGAGCGATCCCCCGCCGCGCGCCACGATGATCACTTCGACGCTCTGCTCGCGGTTAAAGAATGTCACACCTTCGACAATCTCCTCCGCCGCGCCCTCGCCCTGCACTTTGACCGGATAAAGCAGCACGCTCATATTTCGGAAGCGGCGGCGCAGCACACGCAGAATGTCGCGAATCACTGCGCCGGTGGGCGATGTCACCACGCCGATGGTCCGCGGCAGCACGGGCAGGGGCTTCTTGCGGGCAGTATCGAATAAGCCCTCGGCGGCAAGCTTCTGTTTGAGCTGCTCGAAGGCCAGTTGCAGCGCGCCCAGGCCGGCAGGCTCGAGGTATTCAACGTAAAGCTGATACTCGCCTCGCGCCTCGTACACGCTCAAATGGCCGCGCGCGATCACTGCAATGCCGTCCTGGGGTTTGAATTTCAGATACCGTGCCTGGTTGCGGAAGCACACCGCGCGGAGCTGGGCGGTCGCGTCCTTGAGCGTGAAATAGAGATGGCCGGACGCGGCGGGCCGGAAGTTTGATACTTCTCCAGTCACCCATACGTCCTTATATTGCCGCTCCAGCAGGTCTTTGATTTCCCGGCTCAGCTCGGAGATGCTGAAAATCTTCCGCGTTGGGCCGAAGTTGAGAAGTGCTTGTTCCATGTAAGAAGTCGTCAGTTCTCAGTCGTCAGTTATCAGTCAAACCCGGTCCAATATGCAGGACTGAAAACTGACGACCGATGACTGAAAACTTTGCTCACCGCCTCGTAAAATGCGAAATGATCCAAAGCACCAGGGTCAAGACTACGCTCAACAGCATGCACGTGACGATGGGAAAGTAGAAGTGCAGGTTCTTGCCTTTGTACACGATATCACCCGGCAGCCGCCCCAGGCCAAAAAGCGAGAACCGCGCGCCCGCCATCAGCAACAATCCGGCAGCAACCAGCAGCACGCCGACAACGAGCAGCAATTTGCCGAGCTGGAAAGGCAGCATAAAGACATTGTACTGGAAACTTCCGCGCTCGTAGCGCCGACCTTCAGGTCGGCAGTCCCCTCGGTGCTGACCTGAAGGTGAGCGCTACGCCGCCAGAATGATTGCGGCGGCGAGCGCCGCCGTTTTGTGGTCCTTCGTCCAAGGCGGGCCGATGGAACTTCCCAAGCTTGAAACCCTGCGCTGCATTCGACCCGCCTCGTTCCCGAATGTCGTCCTGGCCCGGTCGTCGAGGTCTCGCTCTTTAATTGCCGTAACGGGAGCATCCAGGCGCTCACAAGCTTTCTTAACAGCATCGCGAAAGAACTCCCCCTCGGCCGTGTGAATCAAAGCATGCGACGCGAGAATTGCGGGGAGGGCTGGCAGGGGACGGCCTGAGGCCAGAAGCACAGCGGAACCCGCAATTGAACATCGCCGCGCTTTCAAATCCTCGACCACCTCTTTAATAGCCTCGAAAGCCAGGCGCTCTGAGACGGCTGCACAGTTCGCAAGATAACTCGCCGCCTCTCGAAGTCCGAGACCCGCTGCGAAGTGATAGGGCTGCCTGGCCCCTGGGACGACGGGATCCGCAGTGACGATGCGCCTTCGGTCTAATACTTCTACCGAGTCTGCATCAGCGGAGATGGCCACCAGCACTCCCCAACCGGAATGCATCCGAAACCCGAGGGCTGCTCGCTTCACGCCGGAGGTTTTCATCAATGATTCAGGTGGGGGCAAGCCATGGCGTGCCCCTACGGAGCTTCAGAACGTCAGGTCCACTCCCCGGAAGAAATAGCCGATCTCGTACGCGGCTGTCTCGGGAGCGTCCGAGCCGTGCACGGCATTGTGCTCGATATTCGTAGCGTAGAGCTGGCGAATGGTTCCGGCGGCGGCGTTGGCGGGATTGGTAGCGCCCATGACCTCGCGCAGGCGCGAAATAACCTGTTCGCCTTCCAGCACCATCACCAGGGCGCGGCCCGAGCTCATGAACGTCGTGAGGCTCTCGAAGAAGGGCTTGCCGCGGTGCACCGCATAAAATCCTTCCGCCTCTTTCTTCGTAAGATTCACCAGGCGCGCCGAGACGATTTTAAAGTCATTCGTTTCGAAGATCTTAATGATGTCACCCATGTGCCCCGCCGCAACCGCGTCGGGCTTTATAATGGTCAAAGTACGCTCTATTGCCATATGCTCCCCAAAAGCTTAAAGGTCAAAGGCTAAAGGATAAAGCGTAGGACCAACGTTTACCCTTCAACCTTTACCCTTCAGACTCGCCTTTAACGTCTCGCCAATCAGCGCCGGGCTCTCGGCGACCGCAATGCCCGCCGACTGGAGCGCTGCGATCTTATCCGCGGCCGTCCCCTTCCCGCCTGAAATGATGGCCCCCGCGTGGCCCATGCGGCGGCCCGGCGGCGCGGTGCGTCCGGCGATGAACCCCACCACGGGTTTCTTGACCTGCGCTTTAATGAAAGCTGCCGCTTCTTCTTCAGCCGTGCCACCGATCTCTCCAATCAAGACGATCCCGTGCGTTTCCGCGTCTTCATTGAACAGCCGCAGCACATCCACAAAGGTCGTTCCGATAATCGGGTCGCCGCCAATCCCGATGCAGGTAGACTGGCCGATGCCCAAGGCCGAAAGCTGGCCAACCGCCTCATAGGTCAGTGTTCCACTGCGCGAGACGACACCCACGCTTCCTTGCAGGTGGATGTGCCCCGGCATAATACCAATCTTGCACCTTCCGGGCGAAATAATACCGGGACAGTTGGGGCCGATCAGCCGCGTCTTGGTTCGCGAGAGATAATGCATCACGCGCGCCATGTCGAGCGTGGGGATACCCTCCGTGATGCAAACTACCAGCGGCAACCCGGCATCAGCCGCTTCCAGAATCGCGTCCGCAGCGAAGGGAGGCGGGACAAAAATCACAGAAGCATTTGCACCAGTCGCATCTCTAGCCGCCCCGACCGTATTGAACACCGGAATACCGTCAACGGTGCTCCCGCCCTTGCCCGGTGTTACCCCGGCCACCACTTTGGTACCGTACGCCACCGCTTGCTGCGTATGGAACGTGCCTTCGCGACCTGTGATGCCCTGCACTAAAAGTCGTGCGTTTTCGTCAACGAGAATAGACATAGGATTGATTCATTGATCCATTGATTCATTAAAGTGATTCAATGAATCAATTCCGCACGAGCGCAACCACTTTTTCCGCCGCGTCCTTCATGTCGTCCGCGACGGTAAAGTTCATGCCTGACTCGCGTAGGAGTTGCTGCCCCAGTTCGACGTTCGTCCCTTTCAGCCGAACCACAACCGGCACTTTGGTTCCGAGGGACCGGACCGCCCCGATTACGCCATTCGTCACAATATCGCAGCGCATAATGCCGCCGAAGATGTTGATGAGCACGGCGCGCACGTTGGCATCGCTCAAGATGATTTCGAAACCGTGGCGAACCTGTTCTTCGTTGGCGCCGCCGCCTACGTCCAGGAAATTGGCCGGGCACCCGCCGGCGTACTGAATGATATCCATGGTGGCCATGGCAAGCCCTGCGCCGTTCACCATGCATCCCACGTTGCCGTCCAGTCGGATGTAGTTCAAGCCATAATTCGAGGCTTTCATCTCCAGCGGGTCTTCCTCATCCAGGTCGCGCAGCTCGCGGATCTCGTTGTGTCTGTAAAGCGCGTTGTCGTCAAAATTCATCTTGGCGTCGAGCGCCAGCAGGCGGCCGTTGCGAGTGAGCACAAAGGGATTGATCTCTACAAGGGAAGCGTCCGTGGCGATCATTGCCTGATACAGGCTGGAAAAGAAGCGCACAGCATCGTTCACCAGCTTCGCTTCCAGGCCGAGCCCGAAGGCCAGCTTGCGCGCCTGGAAAGGCTGCAAGCCCAGCGCAGGATCAATGAACTCCTTCAAGATCCGTTCCGGATGCTCGGTAGCCACTACTTCGATTTCCACCCCACCCTCGATCGAGGCCATGAATACAGGGCGGGCAGTGGTACGGTCAATCACCAAGCCCAGATAAAGTTCCCGCGCCACCTGCAGGCCTTCCTCAACCAGAAGACGCTTCACCACGCGCCCCTCGGGACCCGTTTGAATCGTGACCAGCTTCTTGCCGAGCAACTCTCCCGCGATGCGCTGAGCTTCATCCGGGTTGTGGGCCAACTTCACACCGCCCGCCTTGCCCCGGCCTCCCGCATGGATCTGCGCCTTCACCACGACGGTTCCGCCCAATCGCTCCGCCACCGCGCGCGCTTCCTCGGGGCTAAAGGCAACTTCACCGCGCGGCGTGGCTACGCCGAATTTTGCAAGTGTTTGCTTGGCTTGGTATTCGTGAATCTTCATAGTGGTCCGTTGTCAGTCGTCCGTTGTCGACACTTGGTGTACAGTTGTTTACGCAACCGTCGACGGCGTTAGAGGATTGCAATTAACCGGTAATCTGGCAGTATATGAAATGGGGAGCCTAATTGCAATGCGCGCACGATTTCGTATCCTGTTGGAAGTCGTGGCGATCTTCAATCGGAAGGCCTGAGTACGGGAGGCAACGGGCGACGGACAACGGACGCGTGAAGCCATGGAAATCCGCGAAACCATCGAAAAGCTGGAATGCCGCCAACACCTCAGCCGGGCCGAGGCTGGGGCGGTGATGGAGCGCCTCCTGTCAGGCTCCCTGCCCGACGAGGAGATCGTCAGCTTCCTCGCGGCCTTGCGGGACAAGGGCGAGCAGGCTGAGGAACTGGTCGGGTTCGCGCAGGTGATGCGAGTTCACGCTGCCGAAGGCTTGCGCCAGGCGGGAGTTGATCTGGAGGCGCTGCGGGGAGGCAGCCCCTTGCTCGACACCTGTGGAACCGGCGGCGATGGTCACGCCACGTTCAACGTCTCGACGGCGGTGGCGCTGGTGGCCGCAGCCGGCGGGGTCCGCGTGGCCAAGCACGGCAATCGTTCCATCTCGAGCCGCTGCGGCAGCGCGGATGTGCTGGAAGCCCTCGGCGTCTCGCTCAACCTGCCGTACGCCCGCATCCCCGACTGCCTGGAAGAAGTGGGTATGGTTTTTCTGTTTGCGCCCAGCCTCCACGCGGCCATGAAGCACGTGATGAATGCACGGCGGGCTCTGAAGACAAAATCCGTTTTTAACCTGCTGGGGCCGCTTACAAATCCGCTTCGCGCCTCCGTCCAGCTCGTCGGAGTCTACGATGCGTCGCGCACGGAGATGATGGCGCGCGCCCTGGGCGCCGTCGGTACCGAGCGCGCTTTCGTGGTGACGGGCTGCGACGGCATGGACGAGATCACTCTCTCCGGCCCGACGCAACTCTCCTCTTTCAATGCCGAAGAGGTCGAGACGCGCGACGTGACCCCGGAAGAGTTTGGCTTGGCGCGGACGCCCCTCGCGGCACTGCGCGGCGGAGACGCAACGACCAACGCCCGGCTTACACTATCCGTCCTTCGAGGCGAGGGCGGTCCACGCAGGGATGTGGTGCTCGCCAACGCTGCCGCGGCGTTTGTGGTGGCGACCAAGGCGGCAGACTTTCTCCACGGCGTTGCCATGGCCGCCGCAGTTATTGACTCCGGCCGCGCACTCGAGACACTACAGAGACTGGTGGACTTTACGCAGCGGAACAAGAGCCATTGATTCATTGAGCCATCAAATCCTTGGTTCATTGCGCTGTCGCATCACCGCTCGCTCCCCCTTCGTATGTCATCCTGAGCGAAGCGAAGGATCTCGGTAGTTCGTCGCTAGCGTTAGAATCCCAAGACAACTACTGACAACGGACCACGGACAACGGACGGCCCGCGGCAACGCTACATCTTCAGGAAATTGGCGAGCAACTGCCTTCCCGGCTGCGTGAGGATCGATTCGGGATGAAATTGAACCCCTTCGATCTTCATGTGGCGGTGCCGCAGGCCCATGATCAGGCCGTCGGGTGAGGTGGCGGAGATTTCAAGGCAGGGTGGGAGGCCCTCGCGTTCCACGATCAGCGAATGGTAACGAGTGGCCTCGAAAGGATTCGGCAGGCCTTCGAAAATAGTCTTGCCGTCGTGATGCACCTGGCTGATCTTGCCATGCATCAGTTCCGGCGCCCGGATGACCTTGCCACCGAAGGCTTGTCCGATGGCTTGATGCCCGAGGCACACTCCCAGAATAGGAACACAGCCCGCCAGCTTGTCGATTACCTCCAGGCAGATTCCTGCTTCGTTGGGAGTCTTGGGACCGGGTGAGATGACAATCGCACTGGGCAACTCTTTTTGGATTTCATCTACGGTGGTCTGGTCGTTTCGAACCACACGCATTTCCGCGCCCAGTTCACCTAAATATTGGACCAGGTTGTAGGTGAAAGAATCGTAATTGTCGATGATGAGAATCATTCCCCAAGCCCCTTCAAATTCATTATAGTTGGAACTTGCTTTTTGGGTTTTAGATTTTGGATTGGCGGAGGCGAAGATGCCACGAACCAAACGGCGGGAATTCCTGAAGTCGGGTATTGTTTCAGCAGCCGGAATCACCGGAATTGCCAGAAGTGCGGAGGCCCTCTCCTGGCCCTCAGTACCCTTTGCGGCTGAGGCAGCCGGAACGCCCCCGCCATTTCATCTCGGCCTGGTGACGTACAATTTGGCGGCGAACTGGGACATTGAAACCATTGTCAAAAATTGCGAGCAAACAGGCTTTGTGGGTGCGGAACTGCGCACCACACACAAGCACGGAGTCGAACCCTCCCTCAGCAAGCCGCAACGCGAGGAGGTGAAGAAGCGCTTTGCCGATTCGAAGGTGCGCCTCGTCAGCCTGGGGACGACCTGCGAATATGAGTCGCCGGAAGCTGCCACGGTCGAGAGGAACATCGAAGAAACGCGCCGCTGGTGCGAACTAGCGCAAGATCTGGGCTGCCTGGGTGTGAAGGTGCGCCCCAACGGATTCCCGCGCGACGTTCCGCACGAGCAGACTCTCGAGCAGATCGGCCATGCGCTGGCCAAATGCGGAGACATAGCGCGCGATCACGGCGTTGAAATCTGGATGGAAGTTCACGGCGAGGGCACTCAGATCCCCGCCAACGCTCATCAGATTCTCTCCGCCGCCAACCACCCGTTGGTCGGCGCCTGCTGGAATTCCAATCCCACCGACGTGGAGAACGGCTCGGTTCGGAAGAGTTTTGAGCTGTTGAAACCTTGGATTCGCAGTTGCCATATCAATAACCTGGACAATGCAGCTTATCCCTGGCATGAGCTCTTCACCTTATTCCGATCCGTCAACTTCGAGCGCTACACGTTCGCCGAGGTTGGTGAACCGAGCTGCGAGCCCCTGCGCTTCATGAGCTACTACCACGCCGTGTGGGATTACCATGCGGGACTGGGCAGACCGTGAGAAGGCAGTAGGCAGTTGGCAGTAGGTCAATTCTTTCTGGAGGGCGCGTTAGACCCGAGACATGAAAGCTCACACTTGCCATCTTCTCTTGCTTGCTGTTATCTCGATCTTGCTCGCGGCTGCAGTGAGCATTCTGGCCAATGACGACCAACCCGTAAGCGCAATACCAGCACTTGTTTCCATTAGATACTGCGACGGGGACACGCAGGTGTATTCAGTGTGGCTCAAGCTGCGGGTGAAATTCGTTAATCGAACAAACAAAACCTTAATACTCGACAAGGAGATCGGAAAAGCCTGGTACGGCGAGAAGGTAGCGCGAAGCGTGGAAGATCTTGCAGCCGGCAGGTACGAATACAATCCCAACATCGATTGGGTCTTCAGCAAGAAAGATGATCTACCTGCTGTGCCGAGTGCCGACGCTCCAGGGTCGGATTTTGCATTGCTTGTCCCCGGCCACACCTTCAATAGTGAAGTTAATATCACCGTATTTGCTCAGTACGAGAACCCAAAAAGTTTCGCAGGTTCGATTAGGCCAGGAGTTCATGTCCTCCAACTGGAACTCTCTGCATGGGATCACCCTGGCAAGGCCTCTGTATATGCGAATTCATGGCGAAAACTCGGAGAGCTTGTAACGGGAGTGATTAAGACTGAGCCGTTGGAGATACGGATACCTTCGAATCCTGAGGTTGAGCGCGGCTGCAAGTAAACCGATCTCTCTTCACGTGGCGCTTTCATCAGCCGCCGCAGGCCGGGCGAGGGGTCCCCACGTCGCAGAGGACAAGTCGAGAATTCTCTTGACCTTCGCTTTTCATTCGCCTAGGATGAGAGTTGACAGCAACCACACCAGCCTATGGAGGATTACATGACGATCAGCGAAGCGCTTCTGCCTGAGTTGGACGAGGAGATTACCAAGACACGCAAGACCCTGGAGCGGGTCCCCGAGAAAGCAGACTTCGTTCCGCATCCCAAGTCGATGCCGCTCGGCAAGCTGGCGCCCCACGTGGCCGAGCTTGGCGGCTTCGGCCTCATGGTGCTTACTACCCCCAAGGTGGACTTTTCCGCGGGCAGCTATAAGCCATTGCCTTTCGAATCCGCGGCCCAACTCGTCAAGGTATTCGACGACGGCGCGGCCAAGGTCCGGCAGGCGCTCATCGACACACCCGATGAGGCTTGGAAGGAGAACTGGATCCTCGCTTTCGAGGGCAAGGCCATTTTTGAGGGGCCTCGGTTTCTGGCCTACCGGCAGATGTTCCTCAATCACCTTGTCCACCATCGCGCCCAACTCGGCTTCTACCTGCGTTTGAACGGCATTCCGGTACCCGCCATCTACGGACCGTCCGCCGACGAGCCCTGGGGATGATCAAATTACTCCGTAGGGGCACGCCATGGCGTGCCCCTACACGCGCCATGGCGTGTCTCTGTGCGAGGGTGATGGGTCCGCGATCTACGCCGGCTCGATCTTGTATCGCTCCCCTCTCTGCGTAGCAAACTGTACGATTTCTCCTCTCACCGCAACGGCGATCGGCCGGCTATCGCTCGCGCGCGTTACCTTGGGCTGCGCATTGGGCCAGGGATTGACCAGCTTCGCCGTTGCACCTTTTTCGCTAAGCATCGTCACCTGTGAAACCGTTTTGCCATCGTAGGAGGCGCTAAGCAGGAAGGCCCCGAATGTGCGAAGGTCCCGGAAGCGCGCTCCTCCCAATCCCTGCGTGTTGGGAAAGAGGCGGATCGCCCCTGAGAAGCTCTGGAGCATGCACTCATTGAGCACAGCAGGCAGCGAAAGATTTTCCGTCCAAACGCCCATGCGCATCATGAAATCATAGTCAACGCCATCATTGTACCGGCCGTCGATCTGGCGGACACGGTCGTTGGCAATGCCGTTGGGCAACTGGCAGTAGCGCACCTCGTGCTTGAACCATTGGACATCCAGCATCCCCAACCGTGCGCGGATCAGGGGCTGATAGACAAGATCATTGCCTCCTTCCAAGCGAATGGTGCGCGCCGTGCGCCGGGCGATTTCCAACTGCTCTTCGTTGCGCCCCATCCCGACCTGATCTCCCGGAAAAACAGGGGCAAGTGTCACCGGGATATTGTAAACGTGCTCTGGTGGAGCATTAAGCACATCCAGCCACACTTCGCCATAGGGCCCCTGGGTTTTCGGGTAGGCGGCCAGATTGTTGCGGACCTCCGCCCATCGTTCGCGCTCGCCTTCGTCGACATTGAGGATCTTGGAGGCCTCGAGGACGGCATCGAGCAAGAACTGCACCATGGCCAAGTCCATAATGCAATCTCGATTGAGGCGGAAGTCCACCGTGCAGCCCCAATTTTCGGGCGAGGCCGAAGGCGCAATATGGTATTTGCCGTCGGCCCCCTTTTTCACGAAGGCGACCACAAAATCGGTGGCGGCGCGGAAAATGGGATAGACCCGTTGCAGAAACTGCTTGTCGAGTGTGTACAGGTATTGCCACCACAGGCTCTGCACCGTCCAAGGCGTCTCGCAGACTTCGTAGCCCCAAGGCGGCGCCGGGTAAGGCACCACCTGGCTCGGCACCGGATACGCGGAGTGCGGGAAGAAGGCGCCCGGCAATCCGAATTTCTCGCGGGCGTAGTTCCGGGCCATCGGCAGCAGGCTTTCGACCACTTCCACATAGGGAAGGTTCTGGTCCACATGATTGCTTGAAAACACTCCCCAGAAGACCTGCTGGGTGTTGTAGTTCATGTGATAGTCGCCATGCCAGGCAGTGCCGATCTTGCCGCTCGTCCAGTTGCCGAACAAGCCCGGGGCCACTTTCCCATCCCGCAGGCAGCAGGCCAGCAAGTATTGGTTGTGGTACCAAATCTTCTCCAGTTGCCGGTCCTCAAATTCGACGGCAGAGCGCGACCAGAAACCCTTCCAGCCGTCTTCCGTGTCCCGCTGGAGTTGCTTCACGGGGATTTGCGCCAACCGCACCGCCTCGCTGCGGGCAAAGGCCACGTTATCCGCGTGGTCGCGCGGAGTGAAAAGCGTAAGGTCGAGGCGGAAAGGCTGGTCCATCTGGCTGCGCAAGAAAACACACGGTGGGCCGTCGAAGTCCCAGTACGTTTCCTTGCTTCCCGGCCCCAGTTTTCCCAGCCGATTCTGGGTTTCTGCAAGACCTTCGATCAACCAGGAGCCTTGCATACGTCCATTCAAAGCGAAGCTGCGGTCCTTCGCTGTGCGAGGTGGATTCGGGTTCTCAGGTGTAGGCACCGTCGCCGGAAAATGCTGATAGGCGGAGAACTCGGAGAAACCCGCGCCCGCCTTGCCGTCAAGTTCAGGCGGCGGAAGTTTAGCCGAGGCATCAAGATTGGGGCAGTAGGAGATTGAGACGAAGGGCGCGGGCTCGTCGCTGGAAACTGAAACGTGCCCGGAGTTCCAGTTTACGAAACAGCGCAACGTCAATTTGCGACGCTGGCCGCGCAGGTCGTCGCATTCGAGTTCGAGCGTATAGAGTCCATTCGACGGGTCAAGCACTTGCCTGAGGACGCGCACTTTTCGCGAGTCCCAGTGAATCCACACAATCCCGCAAGGCCACGGGCGCGGCCAGGATTTCGCATACGAGGAAGTTACTTTCTGGGTGTATTCGCGGAAGAAGTCGATGCCATATTCCATATAGAGCATGTCAGGCTTGCCCTGTCGCTTGGCCTCCTCGCTGGCCCGCTCCCAGAGCTTCAGCAGTTCGTTAAACGGTAACACATGCTGGTAGTGATCCTCGCTCACCCGGATGTCCCAGGAGTCTTCCTTGCCCAGGTGGAGGGCCAGCGCGTCCGGGCGCACCGTGACGCAGAGTCCAATGTCACCGTTACCCAGGAGCATGCCCTCGAAGAAATTCGGCGTGGGCAGGTCGCGAATAATCTGATGGCGCTTGGCGATGATAAATCCGTCCAGATCAGCCTCGTCGGTCACCGGACGAGCGTTGGCCGGCAGCACTCCTGCGGCGGCCGTGGCGGCGCTTGCTTGCAGAAATCTTCTTCGGTTGGTTTTCACGCAGGACCTCCAGATAGTGTTGTTCAAGGCGCATATAGTATCACCGCTCGCGTGACAGTGGCAGCGCTCGTGGCCGTCCCGCTGAGGAACGGTTAACGGAAGCTTGCAGTCATCCTGAGCGAAGCGAAGGATCTCTGCGGTTGCTGTTCACCCCAACTGCTAAAGGACAACTGCAGGGATCCTTCGCTTCGCTCAGGATGACAGCAGTAGGTATTTCAAAGCTGCTGCTCATGTCCGAAGGGCCGGTCCGGGCTTCCAGGATGTACCCGTCCGCGCGACCGTTTCTGCGGGGCGGACATTGTGCCCCGTGGGGCTGATGTGGCATAAGAGACAATTGGCCGCTGCTGAAGGGAAAACCCTGCAGAGCGGCCCCACATCGAATTAAAAGGATAATGCATTCGATGTTGTGACACATTCCATTCATCCTTGGCCAAGGACTGCGTTGCTTTCCTCCGTAGTCCGTATGCGCACTATGCTCAATCTTCCTGAGAGGCTAAACTCGGAATGAAACCTTCGCTTCTGCTGTTAGCTTTCGTTGGGCTCATCTCGGTAAAGGCTCATGCGGTCGCCCCACCCCCTTGTCTGGGGGGCGTTTCGGTCAGTACTTTTCGTCTTCTGCTCCTACCGGAAGGGAAAGGCCCCGCATTGCCACTAAGCTCCGTAAATCTCATCCGGCCGGGCGACAGGCTGAAATACGAGCCCATTCACATACCTAACCCCATCAAGGACAAAGCGCAGATCGCGATTCTGCTTGTGCCGGCCTCTGCACTCTCCAGTGCGGCAGCGAACGCCGGCGCCGCGTCAGCGGGATTGGCGACGGTGGAAGAAAAGGGCGGCGCCACACCGCGCGCGGAAAAGAGCAGAGTTAAGCAAAAGGACCTTGTGGTTTTAGAGGCACGGCCGGCGAAGGAGCCTGCGCAGTGGGCGATTCCGACACAGGCCGCCGTCGTGGGCGTGGTTTTTGGTCCTCACGGGCTGGACGTAAAAAAAGTGAGCTCGATGGTTGAGAAGAATCAAGACCTGATCCCGCAACTCGCCGATTACGCTCAGCAGACCGCTACTGTCGAAGCGTTGGTTCAAACGCTTACTCAGGTCGAGCAATCGCCCACTTACGGAACAGACTTGAACGCGGCCCTGCGGGGATTCTCCGCTGCGTATGGCGTATCGGTCTCCAAACTCGACACCGCGGCTCCTACGGATCAGCAGGCGGCGCAATTGCTTGGGGCCGTGATGCCCTCCCTTTCCACCTACGATCCACTCACCTCGGAGCGAACAGCATTGCTCGCGCAGTCGACGGGGCTGGCCTCATCGGTGGCAGGCCTCTTCTTCGGCACGCCGGTCGGCCTGGCCGCCGGGGGCGCGGCGCTCTTTGAAAACCTCCGCATCATGGTTTTTCCGGACACCGATTTTCACGCCGCCTTCACCCAATCTATCTCCAGCGACGGACTGGCGCTCTGTAGCAAGGACCAGAAGCTGAAGCCCCGCACCCGCCCGGCCTATCTGTGGATGCTGCGCGTTCCGGATGTGGGAGCGCCAACGGCGTCGCTGCCGGAGACCCGGTGCCTACCGCTGGGTTGGAAATCCACCATTAAGATTGCGTGCGCGAATCCCAGCCAGCTCAAAAACCTCCCGCGAGTCCGGGATTGGGAATTAGTCTCCGCGGGCCACTCGGCGGAGGTTCCCGTAACCGTGAAACTCGGTGAACCGGACGACTCTTTGGAGTTGGATCTTAGCAAAACCAAACTTCCGGAAGGGCAATACCGCCTTGTCGCCAAGTGGGATTGGGATCCGATGGAAGTGCAGGGCGACATCAACTTGCGTCCCTTTGCGGATTTTTCGCACGCCAGACTCGGCCCCGGTTCCGAAGACCGCCTGGTGGAAGGCACAGGTCTGGTGAGGGTTCAACTAACGGGCGCGGATTTCGAGTTTGTCAACAAGGTAGCACTCGTTCCTTCAGACAACGCGGCAGGCTCCAGTCCGGCCTCGGCTCTACTAAAGGACGACGCCACACTCAAGGCCGAGGGATTGCCCAAAGATCTTTCCTTCACCGTTCCCAAGGAGAGTAGCGCGGGGGAGCAAGCGACCTTGGATTTGGACATTGACACCGCCAAGTTGCCGGCGGGCTCCTATTGCCTGAAACTCACCCAGACGAACGGATCGAATCATGACCTCGGGCTCGTGATCCACCCTCCCAACCCCGCCTTATCTAATCTTCCCTTGCGGGCAAACCTGGGGGAGACGCACCAGACATTCACGCTCGAGGGAACCGGCATGGAACGGATTGAAGGCATTTCGAGCGACAGCGCGACGTGGACTCTGGCTCCTGTTGCGGCGAATGCGCAGAACCTGCGCGAGCGAATGGCCACCCTCAAATTAATGCCGAAGGCGAAAAAAGGCGATATGCTCGACGCCAGCTTGAAGGTTTCGGATCTGCGAAGTCCTCTCAAAATCTTCGACGCCGTACAAGTGGTTGGGCCGCGGCCGAAGATCATCGGGGTGAACGAATCGTCCTCTCAAGCGACGGATGTAGCCTTGCGCCAGGGCGAAATCGCCGCCGGCGGTCCGGTGAGTTTCTCGATCCAGACCGAGAATCCCGGATCGAATCCCGGCTTCGAGCTGAGCTGTGCCAACCAAGGAGACGCGAAGAAACCCCTCTCTCTCCATCCTGGCGAGAGAGCCGGAACTGCGCAGTTGGATTTTGCCGGAGAAGGCATTCTGTTCCTGTCCGTAGATCCGGGATCGGTTGGCCGCTCCGGGTGCCAGTTGGAGGCCATGATAAGCGCGGATGAGACCGGCGCCTCGCAACCCTATACTCTGGGACGAGTCATTCGCCTTCCGCACATTCAGAAATTTGTGCTCACCGACCAGAAGAAAAGTGGCGACCTTTTCTTAGGAAGCCTCACCGGCCAGGAGTTGCAAGTCATCGAGAAGACGGGATGGGATAGCCAGGCAGGATACCCTGTACAGGGAATCCCCGTCCCCGCGGCCGGTGACCCCCAGAACCAGACCTTACAAATTGAACTGCCTTGGCCGCCGCCCTCGCCGCGGGCGCCGCTCTACGTCTGGTTGCGCGGCGAAAGCACGGGGCGCATCACTGAGGCGAAGTACTAAGCCGGCAGCGCAACCTCTGGGCTTTGCGCATGGTGAATAAAAGCCTCCGCGTACTTCACGCCCAGCTCCATGCCACGGCAGCGGTTCATCTGGTCGTGGACCGCGTAGAATTCTTCGGGCTTTTGGCTGGCGTGTACGAAGCACGAGGCGCGTTTGCGCGCCTCTGTTGCCGTGATGTCCACGTACTGGGTGGGCCAGAATTGTGATGTCTGCATTCCGGTCATGACTTCGAAGTAGTAGAGTGCGAATTTCCTTTGCATGCGCAGCCACGCGTCGTAAACCAGCAGCGAAGTGGCCCGGTGATCCTCGTGGGTGTCGATGGGCCAGTGAGTGAACACCACATCCGGCCGCTCGCCCTGCAGGATTTTCAGGTACTCGTCATAGCGCGCGTAGTTCACTTCGACTTTGCCGTTCACCTGACCTGCGAACACGGGGCGCGCTTTGAGAATCTCGCAGGCCTTCTGAGCTTCCGCGGTTCGGATCAGGCCCGCCTCGTCGTAAGTCTTACCTTGAATGCCGCGCTCGCCGCGCGTCAGGTAGAGGATCACGACCTCATGCCCCGCGTCAGACAGCCGAGCAATGGTGCCGCCGCAGCCGGATTCCGGGTCGTCAGGGTGCGCCCCTGCAATCACCACCCGGATGGGGTTTGGCGTAACACCGGCAGTCCTTGTCAAGGGCGCGCCCGCGGCAAGTGCTCCGGCCGCGCCGGCGGCCTGCCCCAGTAAATTACGCCGTGTTATTGATGTCATGATCGGTTCCTCCGCCATTCGTCGATAAGAATCTGGAGGTTGCTCCAGGTCCTGGGTGCATCCACGGTGATGTTGTCGACGGGAGAGAGGATGAACCCCTCCGGTCCGAGTTCGGCAAGGGCAAGCCGCACGGCCGTGCGAATCTCGCTCTCTTCGCCCATTTCC
>Ga0187864_10000954_pt1 | contig 30106 bp, 28 predicted proteins | sample June2016WEW_11_4_FD_132985 | JGI IMG/M metagenome (GOLD analysis project Ga0187864, IMG submission 132985) | Peatland microbial communities from SPRUCE experiment site at the Marcell Experimental Forest, Minnesota, USA - June2016WEW_11_40 | ecosystem: Environmental > Terrestrial > Soil >...
ATTGGAACGTCGCGTTCAGAGCGAAACGGCCCCACCCCTTGGCATGATGGCCTCTCTCGGCTGGATTTCAAGATAGTGGAGAAATTTGCCTGGATGGCGGCAGGTTCTGCGCCTGCTTTGCGTCTCGATGGATCGCCACTGGGGACTAGACCTGACGAAAATTCAGGGGTTCATATCACGCGTCTGAGGCTGTTTTTTCGGGGTATTTCGATTTGCCGGTCCTATCGCATCCGCTTGCGATGCGCCTCGGCGGCGTTTCCTGGCACGCGGCTTGTTTAGCCTCGCCGGACGTTGGGTCGCTTTGCGGAGCAAGTGCGTATGCAGGATGTCCCGAAGGATTTGGGTCGGCGCATCGTCGAGGCCGCTCGCCTTGCCGTTGCCCTTCATCTCCAGCGCGCCTTCGGTCTTGAGCCTCAAATCGGCGGAGCCGATCCAGACGGCGGAGCGCCCATGGACGGGGGCGCTTTGGCGACTCGCTCGGCGAATTCCACCGCCGGCGCACTTGCCGAAGGAGAGGCCGAATGATTTACGGCCTCTATCTCTCAGCCTCGGGCGTGATGACCAATTCGTACCGGCAGGACGTAATTGCCAACAATATCGCCAACTCCGAAACCGTCGGTTTCAAGAAAGACCTGGCGATTCTCCAGCAGCGCACAACCGCCGCTCAGGAACTCGGCCGCCAGAATCAGACCAATCCTCAGTTGGAAAAGATCGGCGGGGGACTGCTGGCGGCGCGGCTAGCGGTTGACACTCGCCCCGGCGAATACGAGCCGACCGGCAACAACATGGATCTCGCCCTGGAAGGCAACGGCTTCTTCGCCGTCAGCGGCGGCGGGAAAATGCATCTCACGCGAAACGGGCAACTCATCCTCAATCGCAACGGCACCCTGGCTCTATCCAACAATCCGGCCCAGACCGTTCTTGATGATAAACAAAGCCCCATCACTCTGGATGGCACGCAGCCAATAAGCATTGCTTCGGATGGAACCATCGCCCAGGCCGGCAAGAAGGTGGCGCGCATCGGTCTTTTCGACGCCGGCGATCCGGAGGAGCTTCAAAAGGATGGCGGCACGCTTCTATCCATCCCCGAAGGAGCAACCCTGACGCAGGCCACCCCGACCGTACGCACGGGATTCATCGAACGATCCAACGTCGATCCGGCAACGGAACTGACGGAGTTGATGGACACCCAGCGCCAGCTCGAAGCCAACGCGAACATGATCCACATTCAGGACGAAACGCTCGACAAGCTTGTGAACGATGTAGGCAAAATCGGTTGATTGAGGAGCTAAGGGACTCACGGGTTTCACATGGCAATTACCGCGCTACATTCCGCGGCCACCGGATTACGGGGGCTTTCCACCGCGATCGACGTCATCGCCAACAATTTGGCCAACGCCGAAACCAACGCCTTCAAAGGCAGCCGGGTCAACTTCGAGGACCTGTTTTATCAGACGCAACGGTTGCCCGGCACAACCAGCGGCAACGGGGATATCTCCCCGTCGGGAATCTTTGTCGGAACTGGAACGCGCATCAGCAACACCCAACTGGACCTGACCGAAGGCAGCATGCAGAGCACCGGCAACACCCTGGATGTGGGCATCCAGGGCACCGGATTTTTCCGCGTGAAAGTTCTGAGCACGCTGGGGGATGGGACCGCATACACCCGAAACGGACAGTTCTTCGTCAACAATCAGAATCAATTGGTCGTCGGGATGGGAGACGGGTACGAGCTTGATCCGCCCCTGACCATCCCGACGGGAGTGACCAACATCCAGATCAGTCAGGATGGCATCATCACCGGCATCCAGCCCGGCGCCACCACGCCGGCGCAACTCGGTCAGTTCAAGCTTATTCAATTCGTCAATCCTCAGGGGCTGCAATTACTCGGCGGGAATCTCTACCAGGAAACCGAGGCGTCCGGCCCGCCGATCATTTCCACTCCGGGCGATCAAGGCTCAGGCACGCTCCTTCAGAGTTACCTCGAAGCCAGCAACGTCGATCCCGTCAACGAGCTGGTTACCCTGATCCAGACGCAGCGGGCGTTCGAATTGAACAGCCAGACGATTCAGACAGCCAATCAGGCCCTTCAGACCATCACCAATCTGGGGCGTCAATAAACGCAACAGGGAATAAGAGTTCGCCATGAATAACTCACCGCTGAGCAAGCGAAAGCAAGTCCAATTGCTCGTGCTCATGACCATTCTCGCCTGGGCGACGCAGACGCTGCTGCATCAGTGGGGCTTCGGCCAGGAGGTTGGGTCGATTCCACTGAGCGACGCGGCCGCGCTGGCGGCAATGCCCGATCTCCCGAGCGGCGAGAAATTTGTTCCAGGCGATGCCAACAGCACGCCGGCGGGGACGCTGGAGTTGCGGCAGGAAGCTTCCATCTACGGCGCGGATGTCGCGCTCAAACAGGTTTGCCGCTGGTCGGAAGCCGATGCCGCCGTCTTCACGCCGATCGCCGATCTGACGCTGGTCCATCTGCCCGCGGGCGTCTCGTTCCGCACGATCACCGTTGACGATGTTCGCCAAACGCTTCACGGCGCGGGCGTCAACATCGCCATGATCAACTTTTCCGGCGTCACGAGCTGCGCCGTCACGCGCAGCGACGCGCAGGCCGGCGATTCGCAGGCGTCCATCCAGCAATGGATCGGCGCTCAGCAGCCCAGTTCGGCCAAGCCGGCGAATCCCTCCACCCTGGCCCAGAATGCCAGCGCGGTCGATCCGAATTGCCATACGCTTCGCGATTTGCTGGTCAGCGATCTTTCCCAGCGGCTGAGCATTTTGCCGGAGACCCTGCAATTGACGTTCAGTCCGGAGGACGAAAAAGTGATTTCGCTGGCCGAGCCGTGCTTTAAGTTTGACATTCGCCCTTCGCGTGCCCGCACCTTGGGAAACGTCTCGTGGGACGTGAAGGTCTTGACCGATTCGTCCAGCAAAAAGATGACGATCAACGCCGTTGCCCGTGCCTGGGAAGAGCAGGTGATCGTGGCCCGGCCTCTGGCCATTCACAAGATTCTCTCCGATGCCGACTTCACCTCGCGTCGCGTTTTGGTTGATTCCCTGTCAGACCATCAGCTTCTGGGATTGGACCAATGCGTCGGGCAGCAGGCGGCGACGGACCTTCGGCCCGGCGTGGTGATGACGGCACAGCTCGTCGATGCCGTGCCGCTCGTCAAGGCCGGCCAGCTCGTCACCGTGAATCTGACGCGCGGCACGGTCCAACTCCGCGCCGTCGCCCGCGCCATGGAGCAGGGGGCGCTGGGCCAAACCATCAAGGTTCGAAACGAGAATACCCGTGATTTGCTGGATGTCACCGTTACCGGCCCACAGGAAGCCCGTCTCGGCGAACCCGCGCCTGCCGATCAGGTTTCACAAGCCAATTGAAGGAATTTGAACCTATGTCCAAACCGTCGCGAATGTTCATTGGGACAATCAGTGCGGCAGCGGCCTTGACCGTGGCGGCGGCAGCCGTCGCGCAGGTTGCGCCGCCGTCGGAGAAATCTCCCTCCGCCTATACCACGAATCCCGACGCGGCCGGGCTTGGCCCGATCTCTCCACCGGCTCCGGCTCTGCCGATTGGCGTAATGGTTCAGCGTACCGGTGGATCGCTCTTGCGCGCAGAGACCGCCGGCCAATCCGACGGCGGGGCCCTGACTCCCGATCTCGCCAGCTACTACAATGTTCCGCCGGCCAAGCCCAAGCTGCTCCGCAAGCACGACCTGGTCACCATCGTCATCCGCGAGAACAGCCAGTTTCAGACCAACGGCACCACCGATTTGAAGCGCAAAAATGACCTGGACGCCATCATCGACAGCTACGTGACCCTCGGGTGGGAGAAGGGTCCGGTTATGGGCGAGCACTTGCCGGTCACTCCCATTGAGATGAAAACCAGCGGTCAGCGGGATTTCAAGGGCACCGCGCAGCTCGAACGCGACGATTCATATACGGGCCGCATCACCGCAGAAGTTCTCGATGTGAAGCCGAACGGCACGCTCATTCTTGAAGCGACGGAAAACATAAAAACGGACGATGAGGAGCAAAAGGTCACTCTCATCGGCACCTGCCGCGTCGAGGACATCACGGCCGATAATACCGTGCTCAGCAATCAGCTTTTCAACCTTTCGCTGAACAAACAGCACAAAGGCGCGGTGAAGGACACGACCAAACGCGGGTGGTTCGAACGATTTTTTGACTGGGTCAACCCATTCTGACGATGGTTATCGGTCGTATGCGCGAAATGCGCGGTTAGCGGCGGCCCCCGGGGCGCCGCGGGCTTTTGAAGATGACGCGAATGTCCATCCGCCTTCCAATCCTTCTGCTGGCGATCGCGCTGATGGCAGCGCCTGCCGCGGCCGTCAAAGTCGCGGACATCACTCGCATCGGCGGTGAACGGACCAACATCCTGACGGGCCTCGGGCTGGTCTACGGCCTCAAAGGCACCGGCGACGGCGGGGGCTTCACGGCGGCCATCGCGCCGCTGCGGTCGATGCTCTCCAAATTCGGCGACCCCGTTACCGTCCAGGAACTGAATAATGCCGCCAACGTCGCCGTCGTCATGGTGACGGCCACGGTTCCGGCGGCGGGAGCTCGCGACGGCGATCATTTGGATGTGCACGTCTCGAGCGTCGGCGCCGCCGCCAGCCTGAGAGGTGGACGGCTCTTCGTTACGCCCATGCAAGGGCCGTTGCCCGGCGGGCCGCTTCTGGCGCTGGCCGAAGGGCCGGTGACGCTTGAGGATCCGAGCACGCCGACGGTGGGTGTGATCCGCGCCGCCGCCGGTGGGGCGGTGATGGAGGCGGACCTTCCCGCCCGCGTGATCGATGCTGCGGGCCGATTCACCCTGATCATCGATGAATACTCCTCGAGCTGGGGAACCGCCAGCCGAATCGCCAAGATCATCAACGATTCCGAGTCCACCAACGGCGAAACGCTTGCCACGGCTATCGATGGCAAGAATATCATCGTCACCATTCCATCCAACGAGCGCGATCACCCCGACAGCTTCATCGGCCGCATCCAGCAATTGCCCGTGCAGATGCTTTCCACCAAGGCCCGGGTCACGATCAACCAGAAGACCGGCACGATCATCATGACCGGCGACGTTGAAATCAGCCCGGTGGTAATCAGCCACAACGGCCTTTCGATCTCAACGATCCTGCCGCCGCCGCAGCCCACGCTCCGCAACCCCGTCATTACGGATCATCAGGCGATCGCCATCTCCACGACGAGCGAGGGCACCGGAAATCTGCTGGACCTTGTCGCCGCCATGGAACAGCTCAAGGTGCCGGCGCAGGATCGCATCCAGATCGTCGAGGAGCTTTACAAGACCGGCAAGCTGCATGCCGAACTCGTTGAGGAATAAGGAGCGACATGACCGTTTCCACCATTCCATTTCCGACCACGCGCCGCGGCGCGGGGCATCCGATCGCAAACTTTGGCGCCCGCGGGCCGATGTCGCAGCACGACAAGCTTGTCCAGCAGACCCGCAAATGGGTCGCGATGGCTTTTTTCGAGCCGATGCTCAAGCAGGCGAGGCAAAGTCCGTTTCACAGCACGCTGCTGGACGGCGGCGAGGCGGGTCAGGCGTTTGGCGCCCTGTACGACGAGCGATTGGCTGAACGCATGGCCAGCAACGCTTCCGACTCGCTGGTCCAATCCATCGTCAACCGAATCGAGGCCAAGAGGTCACACCCGGGCCGTTCATTCGGTGGTCTGAACGCCGAGCGCGAAGGAGCGGATCGCGTGCGAGCCGCCCGTGCCGCGGCAGCCAGGCCGGTTCTGTCCGGAGACCAACATGTCCCGCCATATATCTGATCTGCAAGCCATCCTCATGCAGTTGGCGGCCGAGCATCGCAAGCTGTTCGATCAGCTTGAGGCCCAGCACGCCGCGATGAAGGAATTCGACCTTCCCGCCATCGCCGATTGGATCACGCGCAGCGAATCGACACGGCTGCGCATCAACGACCTGGAGAGCCGGCGTCGGAATTTGATGCGTCAAATCACCGTCGCCCTGAAACTTTCCGAGGAGCCCCGGCTTACCCGGCTGGCCGAGCTTTTTCCGCCGCAAGCCGCCGGTCTGCTGAAGGTCCGCCAGGAGCTGCGCGATCTGGCGACCAAGATATCGCGGCGGTCGCAAGGCTCTTCGCGCCTTGCATCGGCCGTGCTGGGGCATTTGAACACCGTCGTCCGTCTTCTCGCCGGCGCCGTCGAACGAGCGGGGCTATACAACAAGCAGGGAATTCCGCGCGTCGTGTCACGCGTCGGCGTCATGGACGCCGTCGGATAATTCGAGTCGGTCATGTCCATCAACGGAGCACTCAACATCGGCGCCAGCGCACTGACGGCCGCTCAGTCGGCATTGCAGGTTACCGGCAACAACATCGCCAATCTCGGCAATCCGAACTACTCCCGCGAAGTTGCCGTCGCAAGCGACCTGCCGGATCAGCAGCTCTCGCCCGGCGTGTATATCGGGACGGGCGTCGATCTTTCGGCCATCCAGCGGCAGGTCGACCAATCCCTCAACAGCCGGCTCAACGCCGCTGTCAGCGACTACCAGGCCGCCAACACTACGCAGGAGTTAAGCGGACAAATTGAGACCCTTTTCAACGCCCTGGGCAGCAATAGCCTTGATACGCAGATGACCACGTTCATGAACGATTGGTCTCAGCTTGCCAACAATCCCACGGACACCGCGCAACGCCAAGTCGTCATTCAGGATGGGCAGGCGCTGGCACAGCAATTCAACGGCCTCGGCACGCAACTCGAATCCATGCAGAGCAACATCGGCTCTCAGCTCACATCCCTGTCCGCAAACGCCGGCCAGTTGGCGCAGCAGATTGCCAGCCTCAATCAGCAAATAGCCACCAGCCAGGGCGCCGGGGGCGAGGACAACCAGTTGCTGGATCAGCGCGACGCGGCCGTTCAGAGCCTCGCGCAACTGGTCAATGTGCAAACCATCGATCAGAGCAACGGTACTGAGAACGTTTACATCGGTTCCGAGCCTCTGGTCGTCGGCACGACGAGCAACGGATTGGCGGTCCAGCAGAGCGAGGTCAACGGACAGCCAAACTATTCGCTGGCCTTCGCGTCCAACGGCGGTCCGGTCCAGGCCACCAGCGGGCAAATCGGCGCGACCCTCAGCGCGCAAACTCAGCTCAATACCGTTCAACAGCAGTTTAATTCCCTGTCGAGCGGACTGATTTTCGGCCTGAATTCCATTTATTCCAGCGGCCAGGGACTCAACGGTGTTGCCAGCGTGACCAGCACCAACCAGGTGCAAGACACCACCAGCGCGCTGAACAGTGCCGCCGCCGATCTGCCATTCCAACCGGTCAATGGCAGTTTTGTCCTCACTACGACGAATACTCAAACGGGCTTGTCCAGCAGTACGCTCGTGCCGGTCAATCTGACGGGCCAGCCGGGGGACGCGACGCTGAACAGTCTCGCCGCCAGCCTGAATGCGATACCGAACGTCCAAGCCACGATCCAGGGCGGGAAGCTGACCATCGCGTCCACCGATCCGAACGTGCAGATCACATTCAGCCAGGACAGCAGCCATGCCCTTGCCGCTCTGGGGCTGAACACGTTTTTCACCGGATCGGATGCAGCCTCGATCGCCGTCAATCCGATTGCCGCCGCGAATCCCAATCTTTTGGCTGCCGCCCAGAACGGCGACCCCGGCGACAATTCGAACGCCCTTGCGATCGCCCAATTTCCGTCGAGCACCCAATCGAGCCTGGGCAATCAATCCTGGACGGATGCGTACAACGCGATGATCGGCGGCATTGCCACGACGTCCGCCCAAGCTCAGAGCGACACCCAGTCCACGCAGGACATTCAGCAAACCCTGCAAACGCAGCAACAGTCGGTCAGCGGAGTCAACATTGACCAGGAGACCGTGAACATGCTTCAGCAGCAGCGCAGCTACCAGGGCGCCGCCATGTTCATTTCCACGGTCAATCAAATGATGACCACACTTCTGTCGATCACACTCTAGGAATACGAGTCATGTCCGTTCTTCCCATAGGTTTCACGAATGTCAGCACCCTGATGCAGGGCGACCTTACGTCGCAACACATCGACAGCACGCAAGCGCAGCTTCTGAAGGTGGAAAACGAACTGTCCACGGGTCAGGCGATCACCGTGCCCAGCGACAATCCTTCCGCCGCGTCGATGATCATGCAGCTCAACCAGACCCTCAACCGTCAACAGACCTACAACGACACCATCAACACCGCCAGCGCGCAGCTCGCCGAGACGGACACCAGCCTGGGCAACCTCACCACGCTCCTTCAGCAGGCGCAGCAGATTGCCTCCGCGGACGTTGGCTCCGACGTCACCCAAACTCAGCGACAAAGCGATAGCGCGGTGGTGCAGAGTCTCTATAACCAGGCTCTGTCCATCGCCAACCAGCAACTCAACGGGCAATACCTCTTCGGCGGGGCCACCGGGAATTCGCAACCGTTTACCGAAGCCAACGGCGTCGTTCAATTCTCGGGCACCGCGCAAACCCTGCAAAACAACGTCGATGACGGCATCTTCGTCTCCTTGCAGGCCAACGGCGCTCAGGTTTTCGGGGCGCTGTCATCCGGCGTAACCGGATCGGCTGACATCACTTCCGCGCTCACGGCGCAGACGCGTTTGTCCGATCTGGGCGGCGCTGCCAACGACGGCATTCAGCTTGGCTCCATCCAACTCGGCAACGGGACCGTCACCCAGAGCGTCGATCTCTCCTCGGCCTCCAGCGTCGGCGACATCGTCAACCTCATCAACCAGGCGGCCGTCGGCGGAATCACCGCTTCCATTACCGGACAGGGCCTGACCCTTTCAGGCGCGCCGACCGACAATATCACCGTCACCGGCGCCGCGGCGCAGGACCTGGGGATTGCCACCCCCGCGACCGGCGAAGGCGCGGGCGTTTCGGATGTCGGCAGCTCCCTCAATCCGCGCGTTACGCTGCTCACGCCCCTCTCCACCCTGGACAACGGCAGCGGAATCGACAACTCCGGCCTGACCATCAGCAACGGCCAACTCAGTAAAACAATTACCTGGTCTCCGACCGGCACCGTGCAGGATATGCTCAACGCCATCAACGGCTCCGGCCTGGGCGTACAGGCGCAGATCAATGCCGCCGGCACCGGAATCAACATCCTCAACGCCTCGCAGGGCACGAGTCTGAGCGTTGGTGAAAACGGCGGGCAGACCGCCGCCGACCTGGGCCTCCAAACCCTCTCGCTTTCCACGCCGCTGGCTCAATTGAACAACGGGCAGGGCGTTCAAACCGCCGGTGGAGCCACGCCCGATTTTCAGATCACGGCCAGTGACGGCTCCACGTTCAAGGTTTCCGTCTCCAACGCGGTGACCGTCCAGGATGTGATCAACGACATCAACACTGCCGCTGGACCGAAGATCACGGCGTCGCTGGCGACGACCGGCAGCGGGATTGTCCTGACCGATTCCAGCGGCGGGGCGGGCACTTTCAGCGTTACGCCGCTCAATGCATCCAATGCCGCCGCCGACCTTGGGCTCACCGTGGCGGCATCCGGCGCCACCATCACCGGCGCCGACGTCGGGGCGCCGACCTCCACGGGAATATTCGGCAATCTCCAGGCGCTGATGACCGCGTTGCAATCCGGCAACCAGAAGGCCATCACCGCGGCCGGCGGCAACCTTCAGAGCGATACCAACCGTGTGATCGAGGTTCGGGGCCAGACCGGGGCGGTCGAGCAGGAGCTGACCAGCCGCCAGACGGACCTGTCGCAACAGAAAACGGCGACGCAATCGTTGCTGTCGCAGCTTCAGAATGTCGATATGGCGCAGGCGATTACGCAGTTCCAGACTCTGCAAACGGCGCTGGAGGCGGGTTTGCAGACGGCGGCTCACACGCTTCAGATATCGCTGCTGAATTTTATAGCGTGAGGTCTTTTGGCACGCGGATTGCCTGCGGATTGATGCAACGTAGATTGTGATTGGAAAATAAACAACCAATCACTGGAAGCGCAGAAAAATCTGCCGGGAGCGGCAGAAATCGCCGGACGCCTGCGGCCGAGGATCGGCTGGCGGCGAAAGCGCAATCCGCGGTGGAAGCCGCGGCAAGCTATGCCGGATCGCGGGTTGCGGTCCGGTTCCAAGGCCGTGGCCGCCGGATGCGGCTGGGCGGCCCAAGCCCGTGGCGGATGCCGCGGCGCACGCGGGCGGCATGACGCCGCCGGCAGAACTTCCGCTTCCGCCGCTCGGCGGGCACACGCCGCCGGCCGCGGTCCGGATGCGAGATTGGAGCTCAGATGGAGATCAGAACTTCTCGTTTCGGCGTCATTACGGTTGATGAGGACCGCCTTATGACCTTTCCGCGCGGGCTGCTCGGGTTTCCCGATCAGACGCGTTTCGCTCTCATACAAACCGGCCACGGGAATTATTTCTTCTGGCTGCAAAGCGTTGATGAACCCGGTGTGGCCTTCATCGTGACGGACCCCAACACGTTTTTCAAGGAGTACGATGTTCCGCTGCGCAACGAAACGTTTGAGGACCTTGCCTTTACGGATTTGAAGTTCGCGCAGGTCCTCGTGATCTGCAACAAGGTCGGTGAGTGGCTCACCGGAAACCTTCTGGGCCCGATCGTCGTCAACGGTGAGAACCGCATGGCGCAACAGGTCGTCCTCACCGAGAAAAAGTGGACGACGCGTCAGCCCCTTCTGAGGCTTACCTCCGAAGTGCCGCTGGCCAAGTCGGCCTAAACCGCCGGCTCCGGGTGGGAAATGAGTCCGTGAGGGCGGAATGCCCGGACAGGGATGTCCGGGCCAGCGCCGGTTGCCGCCGCGAATGCCGCGGCGCGGTCAAAAGCAGGAAGGAGCCTGAACATGCTGGTTCTATCCCGTCAGCGCGATGAGACGATCATGATTGGTGACAACATAGAGGTCACCGTGGTCGACATCCGCGGAGACAAGGTCCGACTGGGCATTAACGCCCCGAAGGAGATCAGCGTTCATCGCAAGGAAGTCTATGACGCCATCCGCCGCGAGAACAAAGCCGCGGCGCAGGTCAAGCCCGAGGATCTTTCGGGATTTGGAAAGATCGGTTCCAAGCAGGACAATGAACAGAAGAAGTAGGCAACTGTCGCCTTTTTGCCATTAACAATCACGGAGGATTGACATGGGCAGCATCAACACGAACGTCGCTTCGCTAATAGCCCAGACCGCTTTGGGCAATTCGCAAACAGCCCTCGACACGTCGTTGCAGCGGCTGAGCACTGGTCTGCGCATCAACAGTGGCGCGGACGATCCGGCAGGTCTGATCGAAAGCCAGAACCTGCAGAGCGAAATGAGCGGCCTTCAGCAGGCGGTCAAGAACAGTTCGCAGGCGACCAACGTCATCACCACCGCCGACGGCGCGCTGACCGAAGTCAGCTCCCTGCTCGACGACATCAACGGTCTGGTCGTCAAATCCGCCAACTCCGGCGCCCTGTCGTCGGCCGAGTTGCAGGCCAACCAATTGCAGATCGATTCGGACGTCCAGAGCATCACCCGGCTCGCCGGCACCACGAGCTTCGGGGGGCTGAACCTTCTGGATGGAAGCCTCGATTACATCACCAGCGGCGTGGCGACCAGCGCGATCAGCGGGCTGACCATTTCCCAGGCCAATCTCGGCACGGCAACCAGCATCCCGGTGGACGTCAACGTCATCAGCAGCGCCAAGCTCGCGGATCTTCAATTCCGCGCCAGCGCGATCACCAAGAGCGTCACGCTGGAAATCGCGGGCAGCACCGGCGCCCAGACCCTTTCGTTTATCAGCGGGACCACCGCCTCGGCGATCGGATTTGCCGTCAACAATATTTCCGACAGCACCGGCGTTACCGCCAACCTCATCAACAGCGCTAACGCCAATTCCGGAATCAATTTCGAGAGCGGCGGCTATGGTTCGGCGAGCTTCGTCTCGATCCAGGCCCAAAGCGGCACGTTCCAGACGAAGAATACCACCGGCGGGGACACGCAGCGCGCCGTCGGCGCCGATGTCGTTGCCACCATCAATGGGGCCCTTACCGTCGGAAACGGGCTTGAGCTGAAGCTCAATACATCCGCTCTCGACCTGGATATGACCCTGAGCGACACCTTCGGCGCTGGAAAAACCAGCTTCGCCATCACCGGCGGAGGGGCGTTGTTCCAGCTTGGGGCCGATGTCAATAGTCAGCAGCAAACGAGCATCGGCATCGGCTCGGTCGCAGCCAGCTCATTGGGAAATAGCAGCGTCGGATTCCTGAACGACATCGTGACCGGCGGCGACGCATCGGTGGCAGCCGGCCATGCCGAGAAGGCCAGTCAAATCGTTAACGTCGCCATTCAACAGGTTGCGGTGTTGCAGGGCCGGCTTGGGGCGTTTGAGAAAAACACGCTGGAGACGAATTCCGCGAGTTTGCAGGTGGTTCTGGAAAACGTGACCTCCAGCGAAAGCGATATCTCCGACACCGATTTCGCTTCCGAAACCGCCAACCTCACCCGGGCGCAGATTCTGGTGCAGGCCGGAACGAGCGTTCTGGCCACCGCCAACAACACGCCCCAGACCGTGCTGACGTTGCTTCAGGGTCACTGATTCTTCGGCGCCGAATAATTGAGTTTTAAGCGGACGACCCGGTTTTTCCGGGTCATCCGTTTTTTCGCAGGCGAGGGACTCCGCGGTTATCGGTCCAACACGTCACATAAATTCAGGGTTTGGGGTCTAGCGGCCGGGGGGCCGGGTCATTCCCCTATCTTCCGAAAATCTTCGCTCAGTTCCCTAAAGTGTTTTCCCACCTCCGTCGATAGGCCGCGTATGCCCCGCGGTGGCGTGTGATGCGTCTCACGCCGGGCATACTTGCGGGAAAGGAGTTGGTCAGAATTTGAATTCCGCGCGGGGCCGTCGCAGAACGGTTCGGCGCCAGTGAGTGCTGGAGGTTCACCCTGACCGGCCAGCGATCATGATTACAGGGATTGGCTTTTCAGTCACGGAGAGACAGACATGAGTAGCGTAATCAACACGAACGTCAGTTCGCTTATTGCACAGAATTCTCTGTTGCAAAACAACAGAAATTTGAATACGAGCCTGCAACGGCTCAGCACGGGTTTGCAGATCAATACCGGGGCAGACAATCCGGCCGGCCTGATCGCCGGTCTGAGTCTGCAACAGGAACAGACCGGCATTCAGACCGCCATCAACAACGCCAGCCTCGCTGGCAATGTTATCGGCACCGCCGAGGGTGGTTTGAACGAAGTCAGCTCGCTTCTGACCCAGCTCCAGGGCCTGATCGGACAAGCGGCCAACTCCGGCGGCCAAAGCGGCTCCGCAATCGCCGCTGACCAGTTGCAGGTCGACTCGATCCTGTCCACCATCAACCGCATCGTGCAGTCGACCACCTTCGAGGGTCGCCAACTCCTCAATGGCAACCTGGCGTACACGACCAGCAGCGTGGGCTCCGCGGTCACCAACCTACAGATCAACAGCGCGCTTGTTCCCGGTGGGGGCAAGGTCGCGGTTGCGGTCCAGGTGGTTTCCTCGGGCAAGACGGCGATCTTGACCTACAACGGCGGCGCCATCAGCGGCAACACGGTCACCCTCCAGGTGGCCGGCAACCTGGGCAGCACTCAGTTGTCGTTCGCATCGGGTTCGACGGTCAGTTCAATCGCAACGGCGATCAACGGCGTGAAGAACGCGACGGGCCTTTCCGCGCAAACCAGCGCGGGCGGGTTACGCATCAACTCCACGCAGTACGGCTCGGCCCAGTTCACCAGCGTGCAGGTCATTTCCGGCAAGCTGAAATCGGCCTTCAGCGGCACCGAGGCCACCGGCGCGGATGCCAACGTGACGGTCAATGGCGCTCAAGCCCAGGCCGCGGGCCTGGACATCAGCTATCGCAACTCGTCGCTGGACGTGAGCTTTAACGTTGCGACGAAATTCGACAAGCCCAACACCAGCACGTTCTACATCACCGGCGGTGGTGCGACGTTCCAGCTTGGCTCTCAGGTTTCTGAGACCGGCCTGGCGTCGATCGGGGTCGGCTCGGTTTCCACGGGCAATCTGGGCGATTCGTTCAATGGCTATTTGAGTTCGCTGGGAAGCGGCGGAGCCAACGACCTCTCCAGCAGCAACCTGACAACTGCCCAGAATGTTCTCAACAGCGCCATCACGCAGGTGAGCACGCTGCGAGGCCGGCTGGGTGCGTTCCAGACCTTCACCATCGGTTCGACGGTGGCCAGCCTGGGCGTCGCGTACGAGAACCTGTCGGCCGCCGAATCGTCCATTATGGACACGGATTTCGCGGCGGAGACCTCGAACGTGACGCGGGACCAGATTCTGACGCAGGCGGCGACCACGGTCCTGTCCACGGCGAACGCGCAGCCTCAGAATGTGTTGACGCTCCTGCAACATATTTGAGCGAACCTGACTGGATCGCCGAACTCTTTCTCGCGAGCGTAACAACGCCCCCGGCCTGAAAAAGGTCGGGGGCGCTTTTCTTTTCTCTCGATCGGGCATTTATCATTTCGTCCCCCGATTTGCTACATTCTTCACCATGCCCCAGGTCGCGCTGTTCATTACCTGTCTGACGGACCAGTTCTATCCCCAGGTCGGCGTGGCCGTCGCCAAAATCCTGGAGCATTTCGGCTGCCAGGTGGTTTTTCCGGAAGCCCAGACCTGTTGCGGCCAGCCATTCTTCAACAACGGATTCCCTTCCGAAGCTCGCGCGCTCGCCACCCGGATGATCGAAATCTTCGCGCCCTACCGGCATATCGTCACCCCGTCCGGATCCTGCTGCGCGATGGTTCGCCAGCAGTACCACGAGCTTCTGCAAAATGATCCCCAGTGGCAAAAGCCCATGAACGATCTTCGCTCAAAGACCTACGAATTCGTGGAGTACCTCGATAAGGTCCTGAAGGTCGATCTTCACCAATTCAAACTTCCGGCCGTGCAGGAAATCACCTATCACTACACGTGCCATCTCCGCGGCATCGGCGTCAAGGACGAAGGCGTTCGCCTGCTGCGGCAAATCGGAAACGTTGAGTTCAAACCGCTGGAAAAGACCGACCAATGCTGCGGCTTCGGCGGAACATTCGCGATCAAATATCCCGCCATCAGCGGCGCGATCGTTGAAGACAAGATCAACTGCATTGCCCGGACCGGCGCCCAAACGGTCATTTGCAACGACGCCGGCTGCACCCTGAACATTTCCGGAATGTGCCACAGGCGAAAAATGGAAACGCGCGTCAAGCATATTGCCGAGCTGATGGCCGAGGCGATGGGAATCGATATACAGGCGTGGTAGACTTTGGCTCGGGCGCCCTCGCCCGCGCTTGCGACTCATGGCTTCGATCGTTCAGGACCAATTGCCCGACCCCAACGCCAACGCCGTCAGCGATCCCCACGCCGCCAAGTTCGATTTCCATTCCCTCAGTGTAAAAGCCGCGGGCGATGAGCGCCTTACAAATGCCCTCAACGCCAACACGCTTAGACAATACGAAGGCCGCCGGGAGCGCCTGCTCGAATTACCCGACCCGGATGGAATGCGATCCCTCGCCGGCGACATCAAGCAGCACACGCTCGACCATCTGGATTATTACCTGGAGCAGTTCCAGTCTTCGGTCGAGGGCAACGGCGGGCGCGTTCATTTCGCTCACGACGGCGCCGCGGCCCGGCGCATCATCGCCGAGATCGCCAAACAAGCCGGCTGCACCCGCGTCATCAAGAGCAAATCCATGACCAGCGAGGAAATCGAGTTGGCGCATCATTTGCAAGCCGAGGGTCTGGATCTCGTGGAAACCGACCTGGCCGAATTCATTCTCCAAATCAGCCACGACAAGCCGAGCCATTTGGTCGCGCCGGTGATGCACAAGGACCGCGCGTCGATTGCGAGGCTGTTCAACGAATACTTCAAAACGCCGTACAACGATGATCCTCCGACTCTGACCGCGCAGGCGAGGATTTTTCTTCGCAACAAATTCCGCCGCGCGGATTTGGGAATCACCGGGGGGAATTTCCTCATCGCCGAAACCGGCCAGGTCTGCGTCGTTGAAAACGAGGGCAATGCTCGGCAATCAGTGACCACGCCGCGCGTGCTGGTCAGCCTGGTCGGCATTGAAAAGCTGGTTCCGCGCCTGGCTGATTTGGCGGTCATGCTCAAGCTCCTGGGGCGCAGCGCAACCGGTCAGGTGATGACGGTCTACACCAGCATCTTTGGCGGGCCGCGGCTCGGCGGCGAAAAGGACGGGCCCGAGGAATTTCACATCGTCCTGCTGGACAATGGTCGAACCGAGATTCTCGCCAGTCGCGAATACCGCGAAACGCTTCGCTGCATCCGCTGCGGGGCGTGCCTCAATGCGTGCCCCGTCTACCGAAAGATCGGCGGCCATGCCTACGGCAGCGTATATCCCGGTCCCATCGGAGCGCTCATCACGCCGCTGTTTCAAGGCCTGGAGAAATTCAAGGACCTGCCGCACGCCAGCAGCCTTTGCGGGGCGTGTTACGAAGTCTGCCCCGTAAAAATCGACATCCCCAAACACCTCATCAACCTCCGCCGCGACATCAACACGCGGCGAATCAGCGGCCGTTCGGAGCGTTTCATCTACAAGGCCTGGGCTTGGGGGATGAAGAGCCCATGGGTTTATTACGTCCTGGGCATCTTGCAGAAATTCGATCTTCGCCGCCGAGCGCACAAAACCGGCTGGATTCGCTCGCTGCCGCCATTCGTCGCCGGATGGACCCAGGTGCGCGATATGCCCGCGCCGCCAAAGCGGACGTTTCATCAAATCTGGAAGGATCGGACGTGAGTCCCCGTTGGGCGGGCGCTGCGCTGGCGGTGGTTCTGGGCGCGTCGTTCGCCCTGAAGGTTCACCATCTGGACCACGCGGCCATCAAGCCGCTCGACGAGGTTTTCCACGCCATCGTCGCCAGGAACTTTCTCAAGCATCCGCTGTCCCCCACGCTGGTCGATCGACCCTTCCTTACGTACGACCGTGATGATTGGCTCGCGAACCATGTTTGGCTTCACAAACCGCCGATGGCGATGTGGCAAATCGCGCTCTCGTTTGCCATACTCGGGGTCAATACCCTGGCCCTGCGTCTTCCCTCGGCGATTCTCTCCACGCTGGCGGCGGGGCTGACCTATCTGATCGGCAGCCGTCTGCTCGACCGCACCTCCGGGCTTATCGCCGCGGTGCTTCAGGCTTTCAATCCGGTCATCCTGATGCTGACGCACGGCTACGTGTTCAGCGATCACGTCGATATTTCACTGCTATTCTGGACGGAGCTGTCAATCTATTTTCTGGTCCGCGCCATGGAGTCGCCCGGGCGCTGGGCGCTGGTGCTTTGCGGCGTTTGTCAGGGACTGGCATTTCTTTCAAAGAGTTTTCCGGCTTTGATCGTTACTCTGCTCGCGCTGGTTGCGTTGCCGAACTGGGGCCGGACCGGGCCGGCACGGCCCGGCTCTGTTCGGAAACTCCTCATCCTGTTGCTCGCCACGTTCTTCACGATCGCCCCATGGATGACGTCGATCGCCGTTCGCTTCCCGCACGAATTCATCCACGAGAACGCTCAAATCCTCCATCATCTGAACCAGAACGTCGAGAACTGGGCCGCGCCCTGGGACCAAGTGGTCTTTTACTATTGGATCAGCATCTTCCATGTCTATTACCCGGCCATCATCGCCGCCGCCGCCATCTTTCTCTTTCGCGCATTCGGGGAGAAAAAGGTCGGCCATTGGTTGATCCTCGCCTGGGCCGGCGGCGTGATGCTCCCCAATCTCGTGGCGACCTCCAAACCGATGTGCGCAACGCTCATCGGCTGGCCGGCGGCCTGGCTCATGTTCGGATGGCTCATCTCTCAGGCCATCCGAGGCGATCGGCTGGCCCTTGGAACCTGGCTGGCCTCCGCGCTCCTGGCGGTCGCTTTTCTCAATCCCAATTCCATCCCCGCCGGCGGCGAAAACTGGGGCCAGCACTCGTTTGCATTCGGCGCCATCATGCGACAGCATCTTTGGGTCGCGTGGCACGTGCTCGCCGCATTGGGCGGCGGGGTTGTGTTTCGCACGATGAAATATTCCGCCCAAGCCCGTGGCCCCGCCGTGGGTCTTGCCACTTTCGCCACGATCCTCCTCGCGGCAACCTGGTGGAAGAGCAGCCACGCGCCCGGGTATTTCAAAGTCGCAGTTGAAGTCACGCAGATCGACGCCGATTCCCCCAGCTTCGATAAGGTCGGCGCATTCGCATCGAAATTGCCGGACAACGCGGCTTTCCTCGTTGACGAGCAATCTCGCCTGGAGAGCAAGCTCGTCGAATTCGCCACGGATCGCTCCTGCTATCCCGCGGGGCGTGAAAACTGGCCGGAACAGGCGCTGGCACTGGAACAATCCGGCGCGTTGCCGTATCTGTTGAGCCGCGCGAGGCTGCCTCTGCCGATCGTCTACGTGGATATCGTCGGAGAGCGGACGATTTACGCGTGCACGCGGGACGCCCGAGACGCTGCAATTCCTGCGAAGGAAATCCGATGATCGAACAGGTTCGCAAAGCTCTTGGCCGATCTCAGCCACTGAATAACCCTCCTGTTCCGCCGGAGATTCCCGAGACAATCGCGCGCCTCGCGCCCCGGGACGGCGATCTCGCCGAGTTGTTCGCGAAATCGGCCGCTGGCGCCAAGTTCAATCTGGAGCGGGTGACGACGGGCCAGATCTGTTCCCGACTCGTGGAGTTTCTGCAGCTTCACCAATGCCGGGAGATCGGCATTTGCGTCTCGCCGCTGCTGGATCGCCTCGGCATCGAGCCGGCCATCCGAGCCGCCAATCTCACTTTGCATCGCTGGGACGAAACGACGCTGGATGCCGCTTACGATCTGGATTGCGGGATCACGGATGTTTACGCCGCCGTCGCCGAAACCGGCTCGCTGGTCATACGCCCAAGTGTGGGCCACGGCCGGGCGCTCTCGCTGGTTCCGGCCATCCACATTGCCATCGTCGAATCGGCCAATATCCTGCCGGACCTGATCGACCTGATGGAAAAGCTGCGGGCCGATTCTCGCGCGGCGAATATCACGCTGATCACCGGTCCGTCCCAGACCGCCGACATCGAAGGCGCGCTGGTTACCGGCGTCCACGGTCCCGGCCTCGTACAAGTCTTCCTCCTGAACAGCGACCCACCGACTTAAATCGGCGCGCCGCCTTCTAATTCCAAGAACGCCAAAACCCTCAGAACGACCAAATATCGAGGGTATTCGTGACATCGTCCACGGCGGCGAAGATCGTGTGATTGCCCTCGGTTTCCACCGCCAGGCCGAATGCTCCGCCGGCGCCCGGATCCACCTGGAACTCGGAGACGAAATTGCCGGTCGTCGTGAACTCCACGATCTCACTGTTTTGAGTCGGGTCCGGATTGATCGCGTCGCCGTTGGTGGTCAACAAATCGCCGTTGGTGGCAAATGCCAATCCCAGCGGTCCGCGCAGGTGAGGATCGCTGAAGATCATCGTTCCCGTTCCGCTGTGCGAGTGCGCGGAATCCTCCGCGTTCTTGACGGCAAAGATGGCGTTGTCGCCACTGGATGCGACAAAGAGAGTGTCTGTGCGATCGTCGAAGGCCAGTCCCGTCAGCCCGATCGCAAACACCACGGGATCAGTCCGGAACGCGTAACCGGAAGCGACGGTGACCTTGTTGAAAAGGAATAAGTCGTCCCTATCCCCGTCGCCAAAAAGATTGTCGAAGAAGTCCAGCCGCGAAACGGTGCCGTTCAGAACGTTCGATACGAACACGTGCTGGACAAATCCGTCGTTGTCCACGGTCAGGTCCCAGGGCCCGTCCAGGAATTTGGAGTCCGTCAGCGTCTGAATCACATGGCCCCACCGGTCGATGATGAGCAGCGAACCGGATCCATTTGGAGTTCCCTGCGAAGTGGTGGGCATGTTCCCCACCAGGACGTACCCACCGGGCAGAATCCCCAAGGCGGTAGTCAGACCCAGGCCCGGTTGGCCCTGGAAAAACAGGGTCTGGTTCCCGGTCTTTGGGTCGATTTCGACAATCGTGGTTCCAGTGGCCTCCTGGTTGGTGTTGGCGTTGAAGTTGGAGACCAGAATGTCACCAGCGACCAGTTTGCCGCCCGCCTCGTTCTTCTGGACGAACGCCACTCCGTATGGGTTCAAGTCCCCGTTGCTGGGACTGGTATTGGCGATAACCGTCGGGGTTGGCGTCAAATGGGATAAGAAAGACGTAGAAAACAGAGTGCGCGATTCCAGCGATTCGAGACAAAGCATTGATCGACCAGCGGTTGACATTGGTCTCTCCATAAAGGGAAGACATCGGGCCATTGGGAACCTTGGGCCGGCCAAAACGCTTCGCCCAGCCCACCAGTCGAGACCTCGGCCGGATACCGGATATTCCCCCGAAATTGTCCGATTTTGGCAGGGGAGCAACCCGGATGATTCCGCCGCCTGGTGGATTTTGGGATATGATGGTGGGCCATGGAACGCGAGCAACTGTTCAACCTGCTGGATCAATTTGCCATCGAAACGCCGAGTTGGGGTTATGCGGATACGGGGACGCGGTTCGGGAAGTTCCTCCAGCCGGAGGCAGCTTCCACCATCGACGAGAAACTCGCCGACGCCGGGGTCGTCCATCGCTACACGGGCTGCTGCCCGAGTGTGGCCGTGCACGTGCTGTGGGATTTTTCGGTTGGAGTCGATGCCACCGCCACCGCCGCCGTCGCCGCCAAACATGGGATCCGCATCGGTTCGATCAACCCCAACTTCTTCCAGGACCAAGTGTACAAATTCGGCTCGGTTTGCAATCCCGATGAATCGGTGCGCATTCATGCCCATCGCCACATGATGAGCTGCATCGCCATCGCCAAGGCGGTCAAGAGCAACCTGCTGAGCGTCTGGTTCGCCGACGGGACGAATTACCCCGGCCAGGACGACATCGCCGAGCGCAAGCAGCGGATGCACGGCGCGCTGCGGCAATGGCACGAGGCGATGCCGGCGGGCATGAAGATGCTGGTGGAATACAAGCCGTTCGAGCCGTCGCTGTATCACACCGACATCGCGGATTGGGGGATGAGTTACGTATTTGCAAAAGACGCCGGACCGAACGCCCGCGTGCTGGTGGATACGGGCCACCATTTTCTCGGCCAGAACGTCGAGCACATCGTCGCGTTCCTGATCGATGAGGAGATGCTGGGCGGATTTCATTTCAACGACCGCAAATACGCGGACGATGATTTGACGATGGGGAGCATCGACCCGTACGCCGCTTTCCGGATTTTCCACGAGATTCGCAACGCCGCGGAATTGCATGGCCGGGACGTTTCGGACATCGCTTACATGATCGATCAAAGCCATAACCTCAAGCCGAAGATCGAGGCGATGATCCAGACGGCCGTCACCGCGCAGGAGTTGTACGCCAAGGCCTGCCTGGTTGACCGCCGAAAGCTTCGCGATGCGCAGACGGTCGGAAATATCGTGGATGCCGAGCAGTGCTTGCGAGAGGCGTTCTTCACGGATGTGCGTCCGCTGCTGGTCGATTGGCGGAAGAGAAAGAATCTCGATGCCGATCCGCTGTCGGCGTATCGGTCCAGCGGGTACGAAGCGAAGGTGGCGGCGGAGCGCGAAGCCTCGCGGGGGGCGCACGGGGCGAAATCGTCGGGTTCGTACGCGTGAACGGGGAAATGAGATTCCGTTGCACATCCTGGTAGGGGGCGGGTCGCACGGCGGGCAAGCCCGCCCGCTAAACATCAAACGGATCCGCTTCCCGAAGCGGAGGCTCGTCGAACCTGGAGGCCAAGCGGTCCAGGTTTTGGGCCGGGAAAATGTCACAACGTATCTCAGAATATCCCATTTAGGGGGGAGGGGGGTGGGGGTCGCTCCGCGAGAGAGGGAAGCAGGCGCTTCGCGAGAGGGTGGAGCAGTTGACAGTTGAACAGTAGAGCAAAGGTCGGATTCAGATCGTTCGCGGGGATTCGTGAGGCGGTGGGATTGTGGGGGTCATTTGTCATTGGTCGTTTGCTACCGGATTCAGTATGGCTGGCCAAACTACGCGAACCGGGTGCGCAGGAGCAGCCCGATGCTGCTGCGTCGCGGCCCGAACTAATACCTAACATTTGTCGAATTTGCAAGGATAAAATTTGGAGGTTTTTTGTGGCGTAATGGAGAGGGTCAAAACCCTTGGCGGCATTTGAACTTGGCGTCCTTGGCGTCCTTGGCGTCTTGGCGGTGTCCTTCGTCCCGGCGCGCCGGGGTTTAATCGTATTCCGATTCCCCCGGGAAAATGCGATTCAACCCCGGCGCGCCGGGATGAAGGACACCGCCATGACGCCAAGATCGCCAAGAAGGGAAAAGGTGGAGACTGGCGGGTTGCACCTTCTAAGCCTGATGTCCGGTTATCCGACTTCTTCTCGTCTGAAATGGGCGGCTGTTCCTATTTTTGTGTTCATCTGAAATAGGCGGCTGTCCCTGTTTTTGTGTCCTGGGACCATTCGCGTTCGACCCAGCCGGGTCAAAAGAGGTAGGAACATCCATGTTGGTTAGCTCGGCATCCATGCCGCTGCATTATATGCACACCGGTCCACCTAAAACTTGTGGTCGGCCCAGAAACCGTGAATGGTGACCAACTTACTTAGCAAAGACAGTCGTGGGCTTGGCATCAGTTTCCGGGGTTCCCTTGGTTCCCCTTGTTCCCTTGGTTCCCTTGCGAGCCTGTGTTGCCCCGGCTTCCGGTGGCACCAGTATCACCCGTATTTCCTTGGTTTCCGGTGGCACCCTGCTGGCCAGTATTGCCCGTGTTTCCCTGCTCGCCGGTGACTCCTTGTTCGCCGGTAGCTCCCTGCGGCCCGGCAGGGCCGGTGCAAGCCGATAGGCCCAGCGCCGAAACCAGAAAGCCGGCTAGGATTAAAGATTTCATAAGGCTTCTCCTGAGATTGAAGTACCCGGGATTTCCCGTTTGACCGACGCCGCACGACCGTCGTGTGGCGATGGCTCTCAGGATACCGGGCTTTGGAGTTCGGCACAAGGTATGTTTTGTTCGCAGCCAGCGAAATTACAACGTTCTTTCGGCAAGCCGCCTATCTTGCGACGTCGGACCGCTTCCCGATGGCAAGCCCGCATCACTGGTGACGGCAGAGCCGTGGAACTCTAGCTTGATTTGGCTGTCGAAATGGACCCGCAACGCCTCCTTGCGTACTTCACCCATTGGATTCTCCAAATTTCAGCGGCTTGAGGTTCATGTTCGCCTGTATTCATCCGGTCAAACGACAACTCATTGTACGTTTCGTCCACGGCCATCCGGGAAATCCGGGTCAACACTCTGTCAGACTGCATCGCATCATCAGATGAGGGCTGGAAGCGGCGGTGGGGCATCAATTAAAAACGGAACTATTCCGTTCACAAAACCGGCCCCTATTGGCGGTATAAGGGGGTCCGGGCCAGCGTCCGGTTCGCTAGCGCTTGCCGGACTTTCGTTCGGTTAGCCTTGCTTCGTCTCTGACCCTCTTGGCGTCTGCGGGGCTTAAGCTGAGCAAACCCTTTAGAGCCTGATCGGGAGTGAGGGGGTGCAGGGATACGTTATTGCCGCCGCGCCCCGGATGGCTTACGCCCTTTTTTGCGCCGCGCTTCATTGATGGCCTTTCGCATGATGCAATGGATTGTACCGTAGGTGTCGCCGCAAAGGCATTCTGGATTTTCGTGCTCAATATCCTCATCTCGTCCGAGCTTACTCGTCCACTTGCCGTTTGGAAGCTGGCGTGCGGCGTGCGTCCACATTTCGCCCTTTGCATAAATTGCAACTTTGTCAATTCCGGGCTGTAGCGATGTATCCCCGCGCCGGTCCATTTTGTAACCCAGACCCGCGAAGACTTTCACAAGCGATTTGGCTAATGGGCTGCGAGTTACCGGCCATTTGTAGGGAATCTCGTGACTCCACCATTCTGTTTGGACGCCAGCGGCCCACGCAATACAGTTGTAATCTCCGCTGGCTTGGCTGGTGATTTTGTGTTGGTTGCGCGCAAGTGGAATTTTCTCGTCAATCCACGTCACCCAAATACCCCTTTCCCTTTCCCCATCTGATCCAGGCATCGGACATGAGGCCGATCTTTCCCTCGGCGTATGGGGAAACTGGATTGAATCCGGTTATCTCACTGAGCGCTGGGAACCAATGATCCGGTTGACGTTTTAATTCGCGCAGGATTAGCGGAATCGTCTCTGCCCCAAGCTGGATGATTTTTCGATAGGCTGGGTGTTGTGACATCAGCGCTACGTCAACACCGCGCGGCCTCTCTGATTTCCACGTCTTTGAATATTCTGAGAACCAGCGCGCCACGCTCCTGCGGTATGCGTCCCGATCCGCGCAGAAGGATCAATCACTTCCCGCATGGCGGATTTCAGATTGTTGGCCGTGATGTGTTCCATCGGCGTCGAATGTACGCTTCCGTTTGTTTCGACTAATGCGAGGACCGGAGTCTTAGTTGTCCCGCGCCCGCGCTTGCGAACCTCACCGGAGCCGGGGCGCGGCTTGCCGCCGACGTAGGTTTCATCAATCTGCACGTCGCCCTTGAGCATCCCGGCGATAGGGCCGCGCTTCATGGCCAGCCGGATACGATGCCCCAGGTGCCACGCCGTCTTGTAAGAGCCAAGGCCAAGGTTGCGCTGAAGCTGTAGGGCACTGATTCCCTTCTTGCTCGTGGCCATCAGGTGAATCGCCCGGACCCAAGTCGCCAGCGGCAAGTGAGAATCTTCAAAAATTGTCCCAACCGTGACGGTGAATTGCCTTTTGCAATCGTGGCAGCGGCATAGGCCGGAACGGCAGGTAGAGCCTTGCATCCGGTAGGCATTGACCGATCCGCAATGGCGGCAGACTGGCTTACCATCCAGCCAAAGGATTCTTTCGACGTGCTGTCTGGCCTGATCTTCGGTGAGGTTCATCACCTGCTGATTCTTTTGCGTCCGAAGCTGTTTGTTCGTTTCCATATCCCCATACTAGCGGCGGGGGCTGGTTTTGTCAAGGGAATAATTCCGATTAAAAATAAATCGTAAACTCGATGATTTCGCCGTGGATCGTGCCGGTCTTTGGGTCCTTCATCGGTTCGAACCACCAGGTGTAGGCTGCACGCTGGCAGGGGAGATCGATGTCATCGCTGCCGGCGGAATGGGCGATTTTTACGTCGGTGACGTTTCCGCTGGGATCGATTTTCAGGTAAAGCACGACGTAGGGGTTGTCCATGGCCTCTAAATCGGCGATGGCGGCCTCGCCCAGGCGGGGGAGTTCGCGGGCACGCATCTTTCGGCCGATGCGGGCTTCGATGCGGCCGCCGATGAATCGGCTGGCGACGTGGGAAACGGGATAGGATTCAAAGTCGGCGGTGGGAATGGGATTGCCGGAGCCGGGCTCGGGGGAGCCGGGTTTTCCGCCGTTGCCGCCGCTGCCGGCATTCGCGGCGGCTTGCTGGGAACCTTTTTGCTGATTGGCCGGCTCGGAGTTATCGGGCGAGCCTGTCGATGGGGATTCGGTTTTTGAGGACTGTTTGGGCGGCTGAATCGGAAGCGGGCCGCGCGACAGGGGATCGAAGACATTGTCTGTTCCATTTGGACTCTTGGCGACGGAGCCGGCTGGTGGGGTTTTGGTGATTTTTGGGGTGGATTCGGCCAGGGCGGATTCTCGCGAGCCGAAAACGGCGGAGGCGTTTTTGGCGGAGGATTTTGTTCCTTGTGGGGCGTTGTCGCCGTTATCGCCTTGCAGGGTTTGTTCGAGTTGGCGGTTGGAGCCTTTGCCGCCGAAGCCGGCCGGGTCGCGCTGCATGGCCGCCTGCTCCTGGCGGGCATCGGCCAGGGCGGATTCCATCGGCTGGGATCCCGGCGCGCTGTTGATGGATTCTCCGCGATCTTCGTGCTCGCCGAGGCGTTGCATCGGATCCTCGCGCGGCGTGGAGACGGGGACGAGTTGAGCCTGGGCCTGCGGTCCCTGGAGCCACCAGCCCAGGTCGCGACGGGCCGTGCGCACGCCGAAGCCGAGCAGAGCCAGGTGAGCCCCCAGCGCGATGAGCAATGCGATCAGAATGGTCGGGTCGCGCCGCTTCATCCGAACAACTCATACGGTTCGTGAATGATCGTCGCGTGCCGTGGACCGCGGCGGCGCGCCCCGCAAGCGGGGCCGCTAAACGAGCAAGCGCGCCGAGTAATCACGATGCGTATTATTCTGCATCGCATCGGGTCAAATATCCAATGGCTTGCTCGACGGTTTCGGCCACGAAAAACAGCTTGCGGGCCTCGGGCTTGATGAACTGGTGCTCGATGCCATGGTCGATCATGGCCAGCAGAGGGGTGAAATAACCGGCGACATTCAGCAGCACAATGGGCTTGCGATGGAAACCCAATTGCCTGCCGACGACGACCTCGAAGAATTCTTCCAGCGTGCCAAGGCCGCCGGGAAGGGCGAGGAGGGCGTCGCCGCGGTCTTCGAGCATTTCCTTTCGATGGCGCATGTCGCGGGCGGGGACCAGTTCGGTGCAGCGTTCGTTCACGACTTCGGGTTTCATCATGCGCTTGGGAATGATTCCGATGACCTTTCCGCCGGCGGCGGATGCGCCATCGGCGACAAGGCCCATCAGCCCGGCACGATCTCCGCCATAAATCAGGCCCCAACCGCGCAGGGCGATGGCGCGGCCGAGGGACGTGGCAGCTTGGCGATAGATTTCGGCCAGTTTTCGGCTGCTGGCACAATAAACGGTGACGTTCTGAATCATGCGATGTATTTTTTCTCCCGGAAATATTGGATCGCCTCATCGGTGCGGCTAAATATTTTAGTCGCGGTCTCGGTGATGAAGGGCGAGGGCATCGCCTTGCAGGCCCAGATCACGTAAACCTCCTTGCCGCCTTCGAAGGCGTGGTGAAGCTCCCTTTCCACGCCGCTGGACAATCCGGGCTTTCCGCCGGGCAATTCGGGGACGAGGCTGATGATCATGTCGCTCTGATCGATGGTTTTGAAATCGCGGGCGTAAATCTGGCCCATGATGTCACCGCTGATCTGGGCGACATCGGCGGTCTTGAGGGCGATGGGGCCTTCGGGGCCTTGGGCTTCAATGAGGGTTCGGCCCTCCTCCATCGCCTTCAGGGCCATGGTATGCAGCGCGAATTCATCCACGTCGCCGGGATCAAAGCAGACGAAATGGTCGGCGAGGTCTGATTTGAATCGTTCGATTTGGGCCATTGTGTCGGGCAGGTCCAGCACGTGGCTCATGGGGAAGGACAGGTAAACGCGCTTCCTGGTGGTTTGGAACAGGAGGCCGTACATGGTCTTGATGGTCATCGCTTTGCGTCCGCGGCTGACCATGAAGAAGTGTCCGTAGCCGCTGGAGACGTTGGCGATGATTTCCGTGGCGAGCAGCTCCTCCTCGCGCCAGACCATGATGTCCTTGAGGGAGTGCTCGAGGTCGTGATCGCGCAGAAGGCGCTGATGGACGGATTCGGCATTGTCCAGGAGGGTGACGTAGAAATCGGCGCGGAGGGCCTTGATCTGATCGAAATCGAAGGCGGAAAACAGGCCATGCCGCCAGCGGAAAGTGGCGTGGGAGTTGACCACCACGTGCTCGTGACGATCAGCGATGCGCAGAATCTCCTTGAATACGGCCCGCCGCAGGGCATTGAGGCGGGTGATCGGCAAATTGAGGATTCTGCCGGCGGGGACATCCGGGGCTTCGGCATACATCATGTTTCCCACGTGGCAGACTTCCAGGTCCAATCCGTTGCGGAGGGCCTCGGCCTTGACGGCTTCCAGGTAGGGGCCTTTTTCGACTCCGACTTGTCCGGTGATGAAAGCTCTCATATCCCCAAAGCATAACACGACGAAGGGCAATGCATCGAAGGCATCATACAAATGAAACGGTTCAGTTGCTTAAAAGGTCCTTTCGACAATCACAGGGGTTACAATTCCGCGATCTTCATGGCCGCCGTCGGCGACCCCTTTGAAGGGATTTTTGTCTGTTTTTCCGTTCGGCAAGGTACATTCAGTTCAGAACGCAGCTTATGAACGACGCCGAACTTCTTCACGACTATCTCGTCACGGGCTCCGAGCCGGCGTTCGCCGAGTTGGTGGAGCGTTACATCAATCTGGTCTATTCCGCCGCCCGCCGCCAGATACGCGACACGCACCTGGCCGAGGACGTTACGCAGGCCGTGTTTATAATTCTGGCCCGGAAGGCGGCGGCGATTCGCAAACCGGCTGTGCTGGGGGCATGGCTACTGAAGACCGCGCGGCAGACCTCGTGCAATGCTCTTCGGTTTGAGCGCTGCCGGCGCCGCCACGAACAAGAGGCCGCCACCATGAAGACCGCACAAGAGCAAACCGGCGCGGGGCCGGCCGCCGCGCGCATTGAAGGGGTTCTGGATGAAATGCTTTCGCGGCTTGGGGAACGGGACCGTGGCGCCCTGGTCCTTCGATTTTTGCAGGACCAAAGCGTGAACGACGTGGCGTTGGCCCTGAATATTTCTCCACCCGCGGCGCAGAAACGCATCGCTCGCGCTCTGTCCCGCCTTAAAAACCTCCTGGCCCGCCACGGCATTGTCACCGCCGGCGACGCGCTGGAACAAGGTCTGGGCTCCCAGGTTTTGCACGCCGCGCCGCCGGGTCTGGCGCGACTGGCCAGTTCCGGGGCGATTGGAAAAGTCGCCGGCGGCGCGGGGCATTTGCTGGCTCATGCCACGGCCAAGACTGTCTTCTGGGCGAAGGTTCAAGCGCTCGCGCTGGGGCTCGCCGCCTCGGGGGCCGTCGTTGCGATGGTGGCGAGCGTCGCCGTCAATTCAATTCCCGATACGCGCGCCTCCGCCGCTGACGCCTCCGCCGCCGGCGCGGCTGTCAACAATCTCTCCGCTGCGACAACGGTTCCCGCGACAACTCCTGCGCCCATTGCTGCTGCCGACGAATTTCCGGCCGTTCATTTGGCCAATGACGCCTTCCGGGGCGTGGGTCCGGCCGATGAATATCTCAACGAAGTCGATCCCAACACCTTGCGCACGCCCGACTCCGCCCCGGCCGGGCACATTAAATCATTGATCCCCAACATTCCCAAGAACGGCATCTATACCGATCTCGGCAAAATCCGGGCGGGCCGATTCTTTGCCGGCCCGCTGGAGAACAATCTCTATACCAATGTCGGCAATATCCTGGCGGGGCGGCCGCTTGTTGGTTCGCTCAATGAGGTTTGCGGAAAGCGGATTCGCATCTCCGGCTGGATCAAGACCAAAGACGTCCGCGAGTGCGCCGGATTGGACATGTACGCCTATGGCGCGGGCGGTGAAATGCTCGCGATGGACGAAATGATGTGCGCGCGCCCCATCCACGGCACCACCGACTGGCGCAAATATGAGATCGTCCAGGACATTCCCCAGGACGCCACAAAGATCTTTCTGGGCGCCACCTTATTCTGCTCGGGGGAAATCTGGACCGATGATTTCCAGGTTGAGGTCGTCGGCAGCGACGTCCCGCTCACCGACGATCAATACTGGCAGATTTTCAGTCCAATTGCCGAGCAATACACGGAAGCCCTCGATCCCACCGCACAGCACAACGGGCACGCCACGACCTGCTTCCAGTCCAGGACCGCCCCCTACAACGGATGGGCCATCTATGGACGTGACGAAATCCGCCCCGATGCAAAATTCCTCGGCCATCGCATTCGCGTGACAGGGTGGATCAAATCCAGCGGCGTCACCGGGGGCTCCGGCTTTCAGATCCTCGCTTTCGGAGCTTGGGACAAGGAACTCGCCAACGAAGGCCAGCGCGGCCATCGTCCGATCATCGGCACGCGTGATTGGCAGCGGTGCACCGCCGTCGCCGATGTTCCGCCGGAAACCAAATCCATATTCTGGGGCTTGACGATGAACGGACGGGGAAAACTCTGGATCGACCTGGACAGCGTTCAAATCGATCTGGCTGACGCTCCCAATCCCCCCGCCGCGGCAGGGCGGTAGCGGTTCGTGAATGATCGTCGCGCGCCGTAAACCGCGGCGGCGCGCCCCGCAAGCGGGGCCGCTAAGGGCTAGGGGAAAAAACCCCTGGACGTTGGTAAACTTGTGGCGTTCGGACAAGGAGGTCTGGATGACGTTAGAGAGTTTGGCCCGTCG
>Ga0187864_10000957_pt1 | contig 30020 bp, 32 predicted proteins | sample June2016WEW_11_4_FD_132985 | JGI IMG/M metagenome (GOLD analysis project Ga0187864, IMG submission 132985) | Peatland microbial communities from SPRUCE experiment site at the Marcell Experimental Forest, Minnesota, USA - June2016WEW_11_40 | ecosystem: Environmental > Terrestrial > Soil >...
ACGCCCTCGGCTGGAGCGACCCGCGCAAGCTCGACCGCATGGGCGCGGTCATCTCGATGGCTGGCCGTTCCTGCCAGATCATCGTGCTCACCTGTACACCGGGCCGATATGCGAGCGTCGGTAATGCCACCGTTGTCCAACTTGAAGGCTGACAGCAAGCAGATGGGCCACGACGAGCACGCCCATTGCCAGGGCCACGTAACGGGGCCAGAGGACAGCCTGTCGCACGTTTTTCACGCTGAGCGATGGAGCTGCGGACGGGACTCAGCTTTCCATCTTGGCGTCTCGCTCGACGGCGGAACTCTCCAGGCGTTTCGGAAGCGTGCGCCTCGTCGGCGCGACCGAATGCCCTCGACTGCCAATACCAGCGGAACCCAGTTCCATTGCGGCGGCTTTGCCTGGAAGTAAACGTCTAGCTAGCGGTGGCGACGGGGAACATCGGGGCTCCAGACCGCAGCTCGCGGCGGTCGTCGGCGAGGGAGGGCACCGAGAAGGATGTCCACGACGATGAGGACATCTACGGCCCGGATCGGCTCTGCCTCTTTTACGTTTTCTTAAGCTCTCTCGAATCTGGGAGATATTCTGGAGTCCGAGGCTCCACTGAGCCGGTCAATGGAGTCCGGAGGCGTTCCTTTTCGTGATGTTGGGGTCGCAGCGTGGCAGATGATCCACCCGTTGCTCCATTTCCAGCGGAGCCCAGCCCACGGGGTGAGCGTTCGGCGAACAGAAGGAAGAGGCGACACGTCCTTGAACACGTCTGGGTCATAGGCGGTGCTGTGCTTGTAGGGATCGTTCTGCTGACGGGGCCACCATGGTGGTTCAAGTACTTTCAATCCAGCTCCCCCAACTCAGCGATCGTCGAATTCTCGGGTGGGTGCGTAACGCATCAAATCTACGCGGAGAATCGAGGTTCCGTTGGTACGGTGATTCGTGCAGGACCTAACCCCATGGCTGCACAAGTGAGTACATTACCGGCGACCGCGTCGATTGCTGTCAACGGATGGGCCTACGGCAGGGCCGCCCCCGCGATGAAGGGTGTGACGCTACGCGAGAGGATGATCTGGTTCCATCTCTCGGACAATGCCGGATGGGTTTCGTTCACAAGTGTTCGGGTGTACCCGACCGGATACGACCCGGCAGGGGAGGATCTGCCCCAAGTTCACGCGGTGGCTTCGGCCGGCTGCGAAGGCTCCGCCATATGACCGGGCCTTAGGCGAGGATCTAGCACGCCCTCGATCCGGAGAGCATTTCAGCCGGACCACATTCTCTCTGTTCAGGGCTCTAGAACACACCTCGGTCGTCCGGATTTGCAGGTAAGTAATCTGGGGACGCCCGAGACCACACCCCGCCGGCCTCCCGATGCAGAGGCACCGTCATGTTGACCAACAGCGTGACCACAGACCCGCCGATTCCACCCGATCCCAAGGACAGTAAGCCAGCGGGTGAGCGTTTAGCCGAGGAGAGAAAGCAGCGCTTCCTTCACCTGATCGTTATCCCCCTGGTTGTCGGTGTCGTGCTGCTGGTCGGGTCTCCGTGGTGGTACAAGGCCATCTTTGGATCAGGGTCGGCGGGCCGCTCCGCCATCGCCGGATTCTCTGGGGGTTGTTCCACGTACGAGGTCTACTCCGAGAATCGTTGGGCGCCAGTCGGAACAGCGATTCGGGCTCAACCTAGCGTGTTGTCGACTCAGGAAGGAAGTTTCGCGCCGAACTCAGTCATTCGCGTGAATGGATGGGTCCATGGAGAGGCCGCCTATCCCACGAACGTGACGCCGTATAACAGCAACATCTGGTTCCATCTTTCGGATGGGGCCGGCTGGGTCTCCTTCCCTGGCGTCCGAGCGAAGCCGACCACGTTTGACCCGACTGGCATGGCTTCGGGTGGTCCTCCGGCCCCAACTCCTGCCAAATGCCTAGGAACTGTCGCGTAATCCCCGGCAAGCTCAGAGTTAGAGAGCCTGCGCTGCAACTGCGAGACTGAGCACTGGTCGCCGCTGCACCACGGGCATCTGATGAACGGTCGCCCGCGGAGATGTCCAGATGGTTTGGCAAATTTCTCGCAACGGGCTGACCTGCCCCCGGTTACGAGTCCGTCAGTGGATCCGCTGGCGCGCATCCTGGAACGTTGGACAGCGGACTGAGAGGAGGGGCGGGGAAGGTTGGCTACCTAGCTGGCGGAAGCCAACACGCGAGCCAACAATCGCGTTCCGCTGTGTCCCGCAGCGTCTCACCGCGCCGACAAGCGCTCCAGGAATGTCTGCGTCGAACAGGATCTTCGCGACGTCCTGAGACCTGATCGGACACGGCGGGACCACGTTGATCCCGCTACGGATCAGATGCTGCGGCACGCCAGCGTGTCAGCTGGCATTGACGCATGTCACGAGGTCGGTCTTCCATGGAATGGTGACAGTTCGTTGGCGTTGCCCGACTGATACAACGCGCGCAATTGTACGGCAGCAAAGCAACGTTGCGAACGCCCAACTCGGGCATACACTTGGCAAGTGCCGGGGGGACCGCTGAGCGATATCGATCGGGATGTAGCGGAGACCGCGCTTGCGTTGATCCAGAACAAAGGCCGAGAGTGGTACACGTCAGCCGCTTTTGAGCAGGTCTTCGGTGCCGTCCACATGGCTCGTATCGATCGTCTGATCCCGGGTTTTCCGGCCGTCAATCTGGTCGCTGCGTTGGAACTACGAGCAAGCGCTGTCACCATCGTCCAGAAGGTCGCATGGCTCCATGAGCGAAAGCGCAGCGACGCCTTGGACGATGGACGGTGGATGTACTTCGCCGCCTCCGACATCGTGGCGTTTCACGTGCTGCTGCGATCCCTCTTCGACTCGATCGCAGTGGCCATAACGAGGATTGCTCCGAAACGGGGTGTTACGGCACCGTCGTTCGCCCACCTGCGGGCAGACTTGGCGCCGGGCTCAAAGAAGGAACCACGGACTCGGACGCATCTGGGGGATGAGCTTTCCGCCGCTGTCCTCTCCTGCTACTGGTTCGAGGACTTGAGAGACGTCCGCGACGACATCGTCCATCGTGGGGCACAAGCATTGGCGTATCCGCACGAAGATCAGATCCTGTTTCAGGTTCACATGAACTTTGCCAAGCGGGTCTTGGTACCAGCCGTAATGTTCAATGACAACGTCGTCGACTGGACGAGGTACTCGGCGCTCGTGATGGCACGCGTGATGGTCTTTCTGAATCTATTTGCCGAAGCGGTATTTGCGCTGACCCCAACGCTTGAGGCAGGCCGAAGCGACGGAACGCATTCGGTTCATCCTGGTTACGCGGTTCTTCGGGACGGTATCTCGCAGCTTCTGGGTGCCTCCGCCAGCGTCCAATAGCGGGAGAATCCCAGGTCATCGGCCGAGTTACAGGGCAGCCGTATGATCGCCGCATCTTGGAAAGATTGAGGAAGCGGCTAGGACCGTCGGCTCGGTTGGAGCGACGGCTACAAGGGCTGAACGACCCGCGCTTTTGGTCCCGCCGTGCTCGAATCGGGAAACTCCGGCGACGGTTTTCTTCAGCGTCCGTGGGCCTCCGCCACCGGGGTGAAGAGCTACGTCAGGAATCCAAGCTCCTGCGTCCTCTGCTGTGGCGCATTCTCTCTTATGCCTTCCTGTCCGTGGCGCTGGTTGTTGGGGTCAACGCACTGGCGGCTTGGCTGAGTCGATTCTTTCATCCGGGCTCGCTATTGGCGCCAGTAACTGCCAATGCCTTCGCAAACCCGGTGATGGCTGGGGTAGGCGCACTCGCCGTCTTCCTTGCTCTCTTCTTTACGACAGTCGGCGTCATCGCGTCGACGGCGTACGCCAAGGTTCCGGGCGAAATACGGGATCTATTTGTCCGCGAGCGCACGTCTACTTTCTACGTAGGAATCGTTGTCGTAGCCCTGGTCGCTGGTATTGGACTGCTGACATTTCCAGTCGTCTCGGGTCTGCAGTTGCGCGGACTGACGGTCGTCTTCTTTTGGCTACTTACCGTCATATCGGTCATAAGTCTCGCGATCCTCGGCCGCAGTCTCTTCAACTTTTTCGATCCTTCGACCTTGGCGCAGCGCCTCTTCTCTCAGTTCTTACGTGCGGTACGGCGAGCCTCGGGTGCACGGCGACATTTCCCCGACGTTACAGAACAGCGCCTTGCACATCGTCAAGCCGCCGCCGCTCTTGCGCGATATTCCCAGCTGGTAACACTTCTTGAGGTACGTGAGGTGCAAGATGCCTCAGGTCCCGAGGCGCTGATCTACCAGCTCTTGTGGTGCTGGGAAGCCAACTCGCGACTGAAGCCGACAGTTCCAACAGAAAGTGAGTGGTACGCAAGAACTGCCACGCACGCCAATTGGCTTACGGCCGATCACAATCGATTGAGTACGGCCCTCGAAACTCACACTGGTATTCAGCCAACCGAGAACCCAGAGCCGCTTTGGGTCGAACGTCGGCTTTCGTCCCTCATCAAGTCGCTCCTACCGATTCTTGCAGCACAAGGCGAATGGAACCGCACCATCGGCGTTTTGGATACGATCAACCAGGCAGTATTTCGCTTAGCGATGCGGATGCAATTTGACGAAGCATTCATGCTTCTCGACGTAGTTACTTCGTATCGCAGCCGAATTCCACAACCGGATTCGGAGAGCATGGACGACACTGCCAGCCTCTTTCGCCTGGGTGTGGCCGAGCGCGAGGTGCTTGGGTTCACAAGCCTGTGGTTAGGACTGTCTCGCCCACTGGAGCAGCTTGACCCCAAACGGCTTGCCGAGTCATTCGACAAGGCGGTGGGAAACGATCGTGCTTCGTACAAGGCGAGTGCGCCCCGCGACCTGCTCCGTCTTTTCGAAGATGCGGCAAAAGGGATCGAGTTGGAGCAGCGCACCGAGCACCACCGGATCACACCCGATTGGTGGCTGCATCACATGTCGGCGCGCCATTTCGCGACAACAGTTTGCAATGCCGTCACTGCGCTCGTGTCGGCAGTGGAACAAACTTTGGTAGCGCCACTGCTGAGCACCGATTCCACTGACGCTCAGTTGATCGCAGTGCGAGTCTTCGACTTAATGGAACTACTCCACAAGATCCTCTACCACATGCAGATTGTGCGTTCTGCTTACGTGAAATTGGAAGCGCTGCGCCACGATCCCTCACATGACGAACTCTGGCCGGCGTTGCCATCACCCGACGATGCATTGCAGAATCTGGAGGAGCAATTGCTGCGACGGCTGGCTGCTACCGCTCCGTCTCTGGCGACTAGTTCTCATGACCCATCTCAACCTGATTTGTTTGGTCAGGCATACCGGCGCCTGTTCAACGCGGCATTTCGTGCAGTCATCGAGTCGCGCACGGAGTTGGCAACCGTGCTCTTTCCCATGATCATCGAAGTAGCTGAGCGTGCACGACTGCGGCTCGGGACGGATCTATCGGATCAACGAGAACGCGAGCAGGTCATATTCGGAACAGAACCTTTTCTCGACATGATGGAGTTGAGCGGATATGCACTACTGATGTCGCGTATCGATCCGCCTGGAATCAGATCGATCGTTGAAACAACGTGGAATGCCATCCTTGATTCGACCACAATGCCGGATCTGACTGGCTTGTTGCTTGGGGTGTTGGATCTGCAAGAGAGCAATATCGCTTTGACAAGCGGCGGTATCGCCCGAGCCCAAAGGCAAATGGAGCTTGCGCGACTGCTGCGAACACGTGGGATATTTCGGGACTACGACGGATGGGGACATGAAGAGCACGTGGCCCATGATGATCCGGTGGTAGCAGTGTTTGCCCCTGATGACATGATGGGCCTCTACCACAATCTTGCTGATCTCTTTGTGGTCGATTACCTGATGGGGCGGCCAGAAATGGAAGGACATTCAGTCCCCAGACAGGTCGAGCAACTGCAAGAGGCAATCGACTTTGAGCGTGAGCGCCGAGATGATTCAGACGAATCTGGGGAGGTGGAGCCATGAGGCGTCGAAATCATCAGGATCTACGCAGCACCCGGCGTTCCTTCAGCTATTACTCGGTCGACAGCCCAGAGCTCGCAGAGCGCATGCGATCAGCAATGCCATTCGAAGGGTTCTACACCCATCTCCTTTTCCAAGACCTAGACCACCTCGTGCCCTACAGCCTCGGCCGAAATGAGGGCATTGGCGCTCGCATGGTGGGTCCAGATGCAAGCCGCGCAACGGAACTTGTCGGCGAAGCTCTTTCCGAGCGAGGTTATCGATCGCTGGTAGATGGCGCCCGAAGCTTCTTTGGAGCGACGGCGCAGTATCTCGTCTTCGCCCCTTCTTGTGTTTACGAAATTGATTACCTGTACTCGCACGATGACAGCGAGGATGCGCCACCGCAGCGGTTCCGCTTGGAGCGAATCCAGCCGGGTACCTACGCGAGCCATCGCCGCAAACCCATTCAGTACGTGCTTCCGACTCTGAGTCCGTTGCGACTTAGTGGTGGTCTGCACTACGTAGAGCTTGACCCTGCGACACTTGTCTCGTTTTCGTTGCCAGATGACCTCGTGAAGCCCGTGAGAAGGGTGGTTGATTTTCTTCTGACGGCAAACGCCGAACAGGGTAAGGAGTTCGCTCTTGCTCAGCAATTGATGACTGGGCGCTCCGACTACAACTTCTCCGAGCACAAGCGAAAGCAGCGAGATGTCTTTGCCCAGGTCACCGAACCGATCGGGTGGAACACGAGAGAGCTATTCAAGGATGATCTTCTGGAGCCGTTCGGAGTCTGGCGACAGATCAGGTTCCTGGAGTTCAAGGTTCGGGTCCGGGACAAGATCCTCCAAGACCTAAATCGTGTTCTCGGCCAGGTGGGCCAGACGATGGGGTTCGAAGCGACCCTAGAGTTCCAGGGTCTGCCGACCCTTGAGACGGTCCGGACTCTGAAGGAGGACTTCCGATCGGGACGCCGGGGTTTTGGTGACCTGGTCATGGCGATGATCTAGCTCGGTTCGGTCTCGGGCTCGATGGCCGGGGGACTTGCGAAAATCCGTAAGTCGGAGCCAAACGAGCGAACTTGCGAAAATCCGCAAATGTCGTCAATACGTGCTAAATTGTGGATATGAGCAAGTCTGTTACTGACCCCGAGGGGCAGCCCTACCGCCTCTACGCCGCCGCCTCAGTCGGCCAGGCGATCCGGCACTACCGCCTCCAGGCTGGCCTTATCCAGGCGGAGCTGGCCGATCGGGTCGGGATCACCCCTTCCTACCTGTCCCGTCTGGAGCATGGACAGGAAACCGAGCAGCTCCGGCGGATCATCGCGATCCTCAAGCAACTGGGGGTCCGCATGACCCTTCAGCACGCCGACTGGTAATGGCGGAAGAGCTGGCCGTCTGGCTGTACGGCATGAAGGTCGCAACAGTTGAGGCGGAGCGTCGCCGGCTCCGCCTCTCTTACACACCGGAAGCGCTCGCACGGTACCCAGGCGGTACCCCCCTGCTATCCCTCGCCCTGCCCGTTTCGGCGGAGCAGTTCGGGAGCGGGGTAGTCCGGCCCTTCCTCGACGGGCTTCTGCCCGAAGGTGAACCCAGACGTGCGATCGCTGAGGATCTTCGCCTCCGAGCCGACGACACGTTCGGCCTCGTTCGAGCCCTTGGCCGTGACTGCGCGGGGGCCATCGTCATCCAGCCCGCCGACAAGGCAGCGCCACCGCCGTCGATGACAACAACCGCCGAGCCTCTCAGCGACGACGAGCTTGCCGAGCTGATCGCCAACCTTCGAACGGTTCCTCTGGGAGCGGGCGACCGAGTCCGCATTTCTCTGGCGGGCGTACAGGAGAAGCTCCTGCTGACCCGCCTTCCCGATGGTCGATGGGGGAGGCCGGTCGATGGCACTCCGTCCACTCACATCCTCAAGCCGGAGATTCGCGGTTTCCCCCACACAGTGGAGAACGAGGCGTTCTGTATGCGCCTCGCCCGCAACCTTGGACTCCCGGTGGCCGACATCGAAACCATCCGGGTCGGGGAACGGGCTCTCATAGTCGTCTCTCGGTACGACCGCCTTGTAGATGCCGATGGCCATGTAGAGCGGGTCCATCAGGAAGACCTCTGCCAGGCCACCCGGACGCCTCCGCAGAAGAAGTACCAAGAGGACGGTGGCCCGTCACTCCGGTCGCTCGCGACGATCCTCAGTGCGACCGATCCGGCTTCACTTGGCACCTTGCTTAGAGCTGTCGTTCTCCATGTGCTGGTCGGAAACGGCGATGCCCACGCCAAGAACTACTCGCTGCTACACGAACCGTCAGGCGCTCTCCGGCTCGCACCGCTATATGACGTCATGTCGACCCTCTTCTACAGAGATGATCGCTTGGCGATGTACGTCGACGATGTGCGGCGGACCGACCGGGTTACTGTCGGCCGGATCGTAAAGGAGGCCTCCTCCTGGGGCATGGCACGTACGACGGCGTCCGAAACCCTCAACGAGTTGTTAGAGAGGGTGCCCGCGGCAGTACAGCAAGCGGAAATCGACACGCCAGGACTCCCGGAGGAGATTTCTGTGATCGTGGCCTCACAGCTCGAACGAATTCGGCAAGAGTGAGCAGTGCTTCGTGCGCCCGCAATACGGTTTTCTCAACGAGAAGGATTGATACAGAGTGGAGAGACTGTACGACGCATAGATGTCGTTGGCGTTGCCCGGGTCTGCCCCGGGTTTGGTTGACTCAATGATGCAACTGATTTAGCGGCAGACCCCTCGCCACTTCGCGACCTTGACAAGACGATTACTCTGTCGTCTGACCGAGAACTCTTTACCGGCTCATGTCACCGAGGTCGGTCTCCCATGGACTGGGGACAGTCTGTTCAGTTCAGAGACCGAGCCGAAGCCGAGCGAGCCGACTCCGGGAGTGCGACACTTCGGTTACGCAGCCTCGGCGTTGCGTATGACTGTCGGGAGAGGATGGTGAGGCCCCATAGCGACTGTGCGGCTTACAGCATCGGATCTGTACTCATACATGCGGCCAGCGCCCTGCGAGTTACGGGTACACCTACTCCACCGGCGCGAGGAGCAGGCTGCGCCGAGTGCGTTCGAGCAACTCCTCTTTCGTCTCGGCACCCGCCATGAGCGTGAGTACTTGGACTCGCTTGGACAAGTCTTGAACCTGACCGGGCTCTCCGAGGGCGGTCGGCTCGACGCAACGCGACAGGCGGTGGCCGATGGCGTCCCCGTCATCTATCAAGGCGCACTCGAAGCGGAAGCGGAACTCCTGGGCGTCGCGTGCACAATCTATGGCGAACCAGATTTCCTCGTACGGAGCGGAGACGGTTACGTGATCCGCGATGCAAAGCTCTCGCGGCGGATCAACGAGACCGAGCATCCCGAGATCATCCAAAGCCTCAGGCTGTACGCGTGGCTCTACGAGCAGACCTTCGGCCTACCACCAGCTGCTCTTGAAGTCTTTGCCGGCGATCTCAAGCTCGTCGAAATTGAGACGGGGCAGGGTGATCAGTTCCTTCGCAGTCTCACCTCGATACTCCAGGCGAAGGTTGCCGCCGAGGAACCGTTCAGTCCGGTCGGGTGGTCAAAGTGTCAAGGATGTGGGTTCCGAACCCGGTGCTGGGACCCTGCTGTTGAACGCAATGACGTTGCGATTCTCCCGGATGTCGACGTCAGTCTGGCCCGCGCGTTGCGTGATCAAGGTATCTCTGTCATCTCTGAGCTATCGGACCGGTTCAATATCGAATCGCTTGCTGGATTCCGCCGTCCTTGGGGAGGACGGCTCGTAAAGGTTGGGAGGAAAGCAGAGCGAATCCTCCTCCACGCTGAGGTGTGGGAGAGGGACGAGCCGCTCGTACTCGGACCGTTGGCGATCCCACAGCACGGCTCCTACGTGATGTTCGATCTGGAGGGACTCCCGCCCTTCGCGGATGACCTCGACAGGATCTATCTTTGGGGCTTTCAGGTTTTCGGGGCCCGCGCTGGAGCTCCCCACGCGGTCGCCGCGTTCCCAGGCGAGGATGGGGATCGTGAGACCTGGTATGAGTTTCTCGATGCTGCTGCGCTTGTCATGAATGAGCACAGCGACATTCCTTGGGTTCACTGGAGCACATACGAAAGGACCTATGTACGAAAGTACGTCGAGCGCTTTGGGGATCCCGCGGGGGTGGCGGCGCGGCTCCAGGAGCATCTCGTTGACCTACTCCCCTTGGCGAAGGACGTGCTAATCCTTCCCATCCCGAGCTACAGCCTGAAAGCTGTCGAGGAGTACGTTGGCTTTAAGCGGGGCCAGGACGCATTTGGAGGAGACTGGTCGATCGCCCGGTATATCGAGGCAGTCGAATCGGGGGACCTGGAAGAGCGGATGCAGCTGCTTGACGAGATCTGCACATACAACAGGGAAGACCTCGAAGCGACTTGGGCCGTTCTGCAATGGATGCTCGCAAGAACCGCGGCCTGAGCGCCGCGCACCTCAGAGCAGCTTTCGGTCGACCTCGAAGTGATAGCACGATGGTTGCGAGTGCGCATCTTGTGCTCCTCAAAGGGCGAAATGGATCAGATCAACCCCGACGGCAGCGCTCGTCAGCTTGCGGATGACCACAGACCCTGTCATGTCGCGGTCCTGGGTGTAGGGACCTTGTCCTGATTCTGCTTGTCCTAATTCTGCTTGTCCTAATTCTGTGCATCTTCCGGTGTCGTCGGGTGTCGTGTCCTACCAACGTTCGACCAACATCGTTCCTGCTCGGACCAACTGTCGTCGTGCGGCGTCGTCCCATCAGACGACTATTTACGCTTTTCGAGTCCGTCCGGTTCATATCGTGGGGAAGGTAGCCGAGAGGAAGCACCCGGTAACGGGGATACTCCTCACATGGCGCCTTCATACCGATCATCCGTGAGAACCGTTTTGAGAACCAAACGTCCGGAAACCGATGTAACTCCCGGTTTGTCCCGGTGTCTCTTGGCACGGCGTATTCCCAGGACGCTTGCCCTATTGGCCGCTTCTGGCCACTAGCGGTCTTTCCCGGGAATTGGACCGGGGCGGCTTGACAGGCCGGCGTGCACTCCAGGCTGCACCACAGGACCCTACTTAGCTTCGCCAGTCAGAGGCTATCTCTAACCACTCCTTGCTCCGTATTCCACCTTCTGGCCAAATCTTCTTGGTCCGTGGGGTAAAGGGTGATGGGCTCTGTGGAGGCAAGCTCGACCCAATGGTCTCCTCCACCTTCTCGCGCGCCGATTCGAGGGAGATGTGGAGTTGAGCGCAGGTGGCGATCGATCACTTCGGCTGCCAGCGTCACGTGCCTTGACGTCGGGTCGCCCCGGCGTCGTACACCGGCAGGCCGTCGGCCCCCAGCCGCACTCCGTCGGTGAGCCTGTGGACCATGAGCCTTGCATCGTGCATGAGGTGAAGAACCCCCGCATGGTGAACGAGGGTGGCGGCGTCGGCGATGAGGCGGCGGTGGCAACGCCACCACACGCTCTCGGCGCACATCACGCTGACCAAACCCCCCTCGGGTTCGGCGTCTCGGCGGTTGGCTTCGGCCACGAGATCGTCCAGGGCGTCGGCGAACTCCGGCGTTTGGACGTGGTCAGCGTACCCACGGAAAGCGGAGTGACGAAGCGCGGTGTTGGGCGAGTCGGCGCGGGGACGGCGAAATCCTCCGAGCCGTGGTTCCCACCGGTAGGACAGTCCGGCTCGCGGGAGCCACTGTTCGAGCTCCGCACGGTTGAAGGCTGGATTTCTCCTACTTCCGGGGGCGCTTCGCACGTCCAGCAACGAGGAGACCCGTACTCTCTCGAGCAACTCCGTAAATGCGCCGGCCGACATGGTGCCGTGACCCACCGTGATGAGCCGCATCGTCATCACCCTAAATGGGGGATCCCGCTTTTGGGGTAGACGCCGCAGTATCTACGGAGCGTCTAGGAGTCACACCAAGCCGGTGGCTACCGGGATCATGTAGAGACCAAAGCAAATCACCACCAGGCAGAGCGTTGTCGCGACGAAGCGGTAAGGTCCGCTCATCCGATGTTCGATCGGCAACGTCCGCGCTTCGAGGGCCAGCAAGAAGCCGAGGACGATCGGCAGAAGGAGCGCGTTCATCACCATAACGACGATGACCAGGTGGATGAGGTTCACGCTGAAGAGCACGATGACCGCCCCGACGACGTGGGCAAGCGCGTAGGTGACGTAGAACTTCGCGCTTTGACGACTGGGTCTCTCGTTCAGGGTGTGGGTCCACGCGAATACCTCGGAGATGCCCCAGGCTCCGGCCAGGGATGCGACCAGGGCGGCCACCAGTCCGGCACCGAGCATGGCGCCGCCGAGGAGGACCTTCGCTCCGATGGCGCCCAGGAAAGGCTGAAGTGCAGAGGACATCTCCCCCACGGTGTTGAGCGCTGCTCTTGGATGGTGAAGACCCACCGTGGCCGCGAAAGCGAGTACCAACGTGAGCATGATCAGCTGGGTGAGGACCGCTCCCACGGCGGTGTCCCGACGCTCTCTGCGAATGTGGTGAGGTAGAAGTCCCTTGTCGATCACCGCTCCTTGCTGGTAGAAGATCATCCACGGCATGATCACCGCGCCGACGTTGGCGGCAAGCAGCACCATGTACGAGCTGTTCGTGAGCGGAAGTTGGCCCAGGCCGTGGCCGATGGCATGGAGGCTTGGGTGGGCCATCACCATCGCAGGGATGAAGACCAGCTCGGCCAATCCGAGTGCAATGCCGACGCGCTCGGCCCGACGGTATCTGCCAGTCAGTGCTATGCCGATCAGGAACGTCGCAGCGACCGGGACGGTCAACGTGCGTGGGATGCCGAACAGTTCGCCCACCCCAGCGACGCCAGCGAACTCGGTGAGCAGCGCTCCGATGCATGAAGCAAAGAGCGTGCCGGCTGAAAGCAGGGCCCATCGTTGTCCGAAGTGCTCTCGGATGAGCGCTCCGTGGCCCTTGCCGGTGTGGATGCCGAGGCGGACCGTCATCTCCTGGACGACGTAGAGGACTGGGATGAGCACGAGCTGGGGGAGGACCATCCGGTAGCCCCACTGAGCACCGGACTTCGCGGCAGTGATGAAGCTCCCGACGTCGGTGTCGGCAAGCATCACCACAAGACCAGGTCCCCACATCGCAAAGAGCCCGACGAAGAGCAAGCGACGGCGGGGGTGTGCGCCGTAAGTAACCGTTTCCAGGACTGGAGCCCCGGTGGGAGGAACGGCCTCGTACGCCATCTAGAAAGTTAGGTTAGCCTAACCTAACTTTGCCGGCCAAATCGGGGTGGTGGCAATTGGCCTGTTCACAGCTGAGGGCAATATGGAGGACAGCTGAGACGAGATCGGGGCGAGGTGACAGACGTGGACGCGCAGGCCGGTTGGTATCCCGATCCCGCTGGCTCAAGTTGGCAGCGCTATTTCGACGGCGCGAACTGGACCGAACACCGAGCGTCGCCCTCCGGATATCCCGCTGCTGGCTATGGATATCCGTGGCCAGGAAGGCCACCATGGAAAGGCGCCCAGTTCGGCAGACCTCCTCGCGGTCCGGGTGCACTTGCAAACCAAGGACGCCGCCTCGGTGCCAGGCTGCTCGATGCCCTGGTTCTTGCGCCGGTGGTTGTCACCTTCGCGGTCATCGCGGTGATCTTGGTTGCCCCACACGTGGGGCCGATCTTCCCCAGGATCGACTCCAACTTCAATGCCTCGGTACCGACCCCAGGGTTCGTCTGGATCTACGTGGCGGTGTTCGCCTCCTTCGTGGTCAGTGGTGTCGCCGCCGTCATCTACGAGGGGGTGGTGACAGCTCGCTACGGCCGGACGCTCGGCAAAGCATGGCTTCATATCCGGCCAACACGGATTGACGGAATCCCACTGGGGTGGGGGCGTTCATTCGGGCGCGTCGGCCTCTACTGGCTCTCGGGCGTTCTTGGGTGGATCGGTTTGCTCGACCCCCTTTGGTGTCTTTGGGACGAGAATCAGCAGTGTCTTCACGACAAAGCCATCGGCACGCTGGTCGTCAACGACGTTTCCTTCGCGGCGAGGAGTTACGGTCCAGCCACGCAAGCACCCGCTGGGAATGCGTGGCCCATCGCTAGTGGGTGGTGGCAGGCCTCTGATGGCAACTGGTATCCGCCGCCTCATCCGTAACTACCTGGTTATGGCGCTCCGTACTGGCCGAGCTCAGCGAAGCTTCACGACGAGGGAGCCCACTGCGTGGTCGTGCCACGCCTGTCTTCGTTGGTCCCACAGAGGAGAGAGCGCGTTCAGCAGTCCGGGGATGACGAGCAGGTACCAGAGCACGACGTAGATCAGCCAACGACCGAGAGCGCGGCCGAAGCCGATCGGCTGACCCGAGGTCTCGCCGCGAACGGCGATCCCGACCGCCCGCTTGCCGACGCTCTGGCTCTGGCCGTCCAAGATCGCGAAGTAGAGGAGCTGGGCGATCACGATCACGAGCGACAGCAAACGGAAGCCCGAACCGAGATGTGTCGTACGGGCTCCGGTGAACGAATTGACGGTCGTGGTCGACTTGAAGGCGCCGAGGACGACGAGGAGGATCGCACCGGGGACCCAGACCACGAGCCCATCGATGAGAAGAGCGCCGACACGCTCCCACCAGCTGGCGAAGGGCCGGCCGAGGGGGTCGAGCGGTCCTGATGGCGGATATCCGTAACCGTAGGGGGCGGCAGGCGGTGGATAGCCGGGGGTGCCGTAGCCGTAGGGCGGCGCTTGCCCATACGCGCCGGGTGGAGCGTATGGGTTCGGTGGTGTCGGTGTCGGCGGCGGGTATTGCGACGGCGGGTATGAAGGTGACGGGTATTGCGTAGGCGGGTATTGCGTAGGCGGGTAACCGGGAGGCTGCGGCGGGGCTTGGTCGCCGCCAGGAACCTGTTGAGAGGGCTCGCCGGGGCCACCCGGTTCCTCGTCACTCACGATGCCTCCTGAAGAGATATGACAGGTAACCACCATACGCCTGGACTGCCAAACGGATGGTATAAGAGACACGTGTCGGCATTCGACGGCTTCCGCGTGGCAGTGCTCGCCCACGATTTCCACCGTGCCGTCGCCGAGATGGACGAGAACGTCGAGTTGTACAACCCCGCGTCAAGCCAGCCATTGGTCGGTCGGGAAGCGGCTCGGCAGACATTCGCCGTGCTCGATCGGGTGTTCTCCGAGTTCGAGCACCTGTATGTCCTCGAGGAACCCTCCGATAGCCCTGCCGAGTCGCGCCGCCAAGCCATCGTATTTCGCGGCAAAGCAGGTCCCGAGGAGATACAAGGTGTCGACCTAATCGAGGTCGAGAACGACAAGATCGTGCGCTTCACGGTGATGGTACGGCCGATCGTGGGCCTGATGGCGCTTGGGCAGGCCATCCAGACGGCACGCGAGGCCTCGCCTGGGTAATCACTGAATCAGTGTCTCGAGCACCGAGATGGCTTCAGCGAAACGGCTCGCATGGGCCTGCTTGAGCGCACCCCCAACGGGATTCGAACCCGTGTTACCGCCTTGAAAGGGCGGCGTCCTCGGCCGCTAGACGATGGGGGCTCGACCGATCGGGGCACAAGGAGGCTAGCAGCCCCTCTTCATTGCCCGCGTTGTCGCTCAGTCGCCCGATTTGCTGTCGCGCCGCATCTCCCATGTGGATCCTCCAGCAGTGTCATGGACGTCGACGCCGAGGAGCTCGAGCCGATCGCGAACAGAATCAGCTTCGGCAAAGCGCCCCTCTCGCCGGGCGGAGTCTCTAACAGCCAGAACCACGTCGACGTAAGGACCAATCAACTCGGCGGGGTCGCGTGTGCCGATCTCGGACAGAAGGCCCAGATCGCGGATCATCGCGCGCAAGCTCGCTCGGCCCCGATCCATCTCGTCGGATTGAAGGGTGTCTGCTCGCCATGCCCACATCTCCTCCTCGAGCGCCAGCACGGCGGCCACCATTCCGGGCGCATCGGACCTGTCACGCGCCGAGCGGAAAGCGGACTCATGGACGCGGATGGCGCGCAGCAACGGTGAGCCGCCTGAGCGCGCCATGGTCCGCGCCACGCCGTCGGACCCCCGAGGAGCGGGCTCCTGGCGCTCATCGGCGACGGCGCCCAGCGCGGAGGCACCGACGCCGTCTCTCTCGGTGCCGCCGCTCCTCCCGTCATCGCTGACGCGCCTTGTCGTTCTCGCACCATCGTAGGCGGGCGCGGAGGCGAGATCGGAGGCGAGCTCGAGTATCCGATCCAGCGGCAACGTCGCGCCTGCTTCGATGCGCTGCGAGCGCCCGCGCACGCGTACCGTGACCCCGCCATGGCCCACCACCGTGGCGAACCCGGAGTCGAAGTCGACGCACACGGCGGTGTGCTCGTCGACACCGAGCACGAACGTCCCGTCGGGGAGCTCTGGCTCGATGAGCGAGAGGCGCTCCTCTCCGAGATAGCAATAGCGCGTGTCGTGCGTCTGGCCCTCGGAGTTGTCGTAGTGGGGGATCACCGCTGCAGGCAGCCCCAGGGGGCCAAGCAGGTCCAGGCCTTCGAGCCAGTGGGGCTCTTCGCCCACCTTGTACACCTCGTACACCGGGACAGTGGCGCTGCCGAGGGTGAGCGCAGCCGCTGAGGCGAACGTCACCGCCCCACCGATCGCCAGTTTCTCCGACAGCAAAGAAGGGACGAGGGTGCCCCTCCACTGGCGCAGGGCGTACGAGGGACTTCCCGGACCGGAGAAGATCAGCGGAAGAGCCGCCATCCGAGCGACGATCCCCTGTCCGTGATCACCCGCCAAGTCGGCAGCCGTTCGCATACCCGCTACCTCGAGCGTGGCCCCGACGCTCTCGCGGAAATAGGAGACGGCGCGTGCAGCTATCTCAGCCGCGTTCGTCTGAAAACCGAACGGCGTGTCGAGAAGGAGCCCATGGACCGACATGGAATCGGAGTCGTGCCCGGCTCGGTCCTCTGTCCCGGCTTGCGCCGCTTGGAGGCGCTCGGTCACCGCCCGATGCACCTTGACCATCGTCGGTGCCGTCTCGCCCGATCCCATGATGGTGAGCAACCTGGGAAGACTCTCGCTTCTCACGGCGGATCACCTCCGCCACCCCCGGCTTCGCCTTTCGGGAGTGTCGCGGCCAGCGAGTCGACGATCTCGCCCTGGAGCATGCTCAGGTAGTGGTACACGGCGACCTGTGCGGCGTGTGGATCGGATTCCTCCACGACGATTTCGTCTTCGATGACATCGAGCTGGGTGCCCAGGACGAGTCTGAGCACTTCGAGGGCGTCAAGCCACTCGTGGATCTCCTCCTCGTCGAGGCTCGGCGCGTCCACCGTCATCGTCAGCGTGTCGAGGGCATCTTGATGCCGGTGCAGCAGGTGCGCGCCCATCATCTCGCGATATTCAGATTCGGCTTTGGCCTCTTGGGGGTATGCGACCGGGAAGACCCGCGCCGCGCTCGGGTCGCGCGCCTCGAGCAGCCCGCGTGCTTGCAGTGGAAGCGCTTTAAGCAACTCCCGCTCGTCGGCACCAAGACCGGTGTTGAAACGACCGTGACGGTCTCGCCTGAAGCGGCGCCGCCCGATCACGACTGCTCGCTTGCTCTCACTGGGCCTGTTCAAGGGTTGCCCACAGACAGTGCTCGTGCAGGCGCATGACATCCAGCTCGGCGCGCTCGCGTGGTCCCGAGGACACGATGGCTCGACCTTTGTGGTGGACGTCGAGCATGAGCCGCGTCGCCTTCTCGCGGCTGTATCCGAAGAGCTTCTGGAATACGTAGGTGACGTAGGACATCAGGTTGATCGGATCGTTCCACACGATCACGAGCCAGGGCCGGTCAGGCCGGGCGTCGTCGTCGCCCGAGGGCCGTTCGGTCTCGACGGGCGCCGTGAGCGGTCCGGTCGGGGTCGCCGAACGGGCGCCCCCGACCGGACCACCGACCATGGCAATGCGGACGCCCGATGTGGTGATGCCCGAACCGGTCATCCTGGCATCACGGCGTTCGCCGGCTCGACGCCCAGTTCGGAGGTTGCCGGGCGAGGGCCCGAGCCTGCACCGACGGGGACGGCCTCCGGGGTGTGAAGCCACAACCCGTTGGCGAACCAGTACATGGCGCTCCACACGACCGTGGCGCCGAACACGTGCACACCCACGAGCGATGCAGGCAGGTGGCTCCAGTACTGCGCGTATCCGACGATTCCCTGTGCCGCCATCGCCGCCAACATCACGCGTCCTCTCATTCGCACCGATTGCGGCGTTCCACCACCTTCGAGGAGATAGAGCAGTCCTAGGACCACGGCAACAAGGATCAGGACGATCCCCGAGTGGGTGCGTGCCATGTCGGCCAGGGGCACAGGAAGACGCTTTGCGCCGACCCCGCCCGCATGCGGACCTGCCGCGGTGGTGGCAGTGCCGGCCACGACGGCGAGGCAGGAGCAGGCCCCAGGCGAGGCGGGTCACCCACAGCTCCCGGGGGGTCACCTTGGCGACGCCTCGCCCGGGTGCGCGCCCGGCGCGCAGCACAAGGGCGCATGCCACCGTCAGCAGCGCGATGCCCACCACGAAATGGGTCATAACGGCGTAGGGATTGAGCTTCGAGTACACGACGATCTTGCCGAGCATGGCTTCGCCCACGATGCCGCCTATCAGGGCCGTTGACAGCGCCACGAGATCACGGCGGCGCGGAGCCCGGCGTACGGCGCAGACGAGAGCCACGATGGCCGCCGCGCACACGGCGACCACCACGATCCGGTTGCCGAACTCCAATGCCGGGTGAAGCGCCAGGGGAGGCGTGAAATGTTGCTTGTAGCAACCGGGCCAATCCGGGCACCCAAGCCCCGAATCGGTCAGCCGCACGGCACCGCCCGAGACGATGTTGAGGACCGTCAGCCCGAACGTCACCTGCGCGACGCGCAAGAAGGCCCTGGGGGTCACCGTGGGGGACTTGATGGCACGGGAAGCCTGCACCGGTGCACAATCGTACCTGCCGCTGCCGTATGGTCAGCACCCAATGTCAGTGGTGTCCCCCGTCTGAAAGAGGCGCCGGTCGTCGAGCGTCTTCGCTCCCGCTCGATGCATTTGCGCAGCTACGTGGCTCTCACGAAGCCACGCATCGTGGAGCTGCTTCTCGTCACGACTCTGCCGACGATGTTCGTGGCGCGACGGGGTGTTCCCTCCGTCGTGTTGATGGTGGCCACGCTCGCGGGTGGGGCGCTGGCCGCAGGAGGCGCCAACGCCATCAACATGGTCGTTGACCGCGACATCGACCGTGTGATGCGCCGCACCCGGCATCGTCCCCTCGTCACGGGTGAGCTCACGCCCACGGCCGCGCTCGTCTTCGCCATGACGCTGGAGCTGGTCGCGTTCGCGGAGCTGTGGTTCGCGGTGAACCTTCTGTCGGCTCTCCTGGCGATGGCGGCCATCGCGTTCTACGTCTTCGTGTACACGCTGTGGTTGAAGCGGACCTCGACGCTGAACATCGTGATCGGAGGGGCGGCGGGAGCTGTACCGGTTCTCGTGGGGTGGGCTGCCGTCACGGACCGTCTCGGGTGGGCGTCGGTAGTGCTGTCCGCCGTGGTGTTCCTCTGGACTCCCCCACATTTCTGGGCGCTTGCAGTTCGCTGTCGTGAGGACTACGAGGCTGCTCACATCCCAATGCTTCCGGTGGTCGCACCGTTCGCGCGCACCTCTCGGCAGATCCTCCTCTACGCGTTGGCGCTCGTCGGGGTGACGCTGGTGGTCATCCCGGTTGCGCATATGGGATTGCTCTACACCACCGCCGCCACCGTCCTGGGCGCGCTGCTCCTGGGGTATGCGCTGCGCTTGCGCCGGGCGGAGACATTCGTAGCTGCCATGGCGCTGTTCCGGTACTCGATCACCTATCTCACGCTGTTGTTCGTCGTGCTCGCCGCTGACGTGATGGTCCGTTTTCACTGAGGACGGCTCAGGGCGCGGCGGATCGGCGCGCCCTGCCCAGCTCGATCGCCAAGGCGACGGCCTCCTCGGGTGTGCTCGCGCGTACGACAGCATCTGTTTGCTTGCCCGCACGCGTGAGCTCCCAAGTACCGAGCCCCACCACCGGGACACCGGTCGCGAGCGCGAGCGCGATCTCCGACAACGTGCCGAATTCCCCGCCTACTGCCACTACCGCGTCCGCGGCTCGCACGACCAGAGCGTTTCGGGCCTCGCCGATCCCGGTCGGCAAGGCGACGTCGATGTGTGCGTTCGCATGGAAGCGCTGAGTCCCAGGGAGGATCCCCACGGTGAGCCCACCGCCCTCGTGCGCACCCTCGCAGGCCGCTTCCATGGCGCCACCGAGGCCGCCACACACGAGAACGGCGCTGGCCTCGGCGAGCCCCCGCCCCACCACCTGCGCCATCTCGCGTTCGGCCGGAGGTGCGTTACCGCCACCCACGACCGCGATGTAGAGGGGCCTTTTCACATCCAGATCTTGTCCCAAGAGCCTGTGAGAGCGGCGGCATCGCAATAGCGACGGGCACTACTCCCAGCGGAAGGTGAGAGCGGCGGCTGCGGGTGCCACCAGCGCCCAGCAGGCGAGGACCACCCAGGCCCACGCGGGTACTGCGACCCTGAGCCCCAACGAGTCGTGCAACGCCTGGGCGAGGGCCGCCGCAGGCAGCGCCTTCGCCACCCCCTCGAGCCAACCGGGGAGCTTCGACAGCGGCGCCAGCATTCCGCTCACCAAGAGAAGCAGCAGCCACAACCCGTTGGCGGCCGCCAGGTTCACCTCGGCGCGCAACACCCCCGCCAGCAATAGGCCGATGCCGCCGAACCCGGCGATGGCGAGCAACACCACCACCACCGCGGCGCCGGCTCCTGCGGCGCTCGGGTGCCAGCCGAGCCCGAGCGACACCGGCACCAGCACCACTACCTGGAGAGCCTCTACGACGACTATCGCCGCTATCTTCGCCCCGAGTAACGACGGGCGTCCGAGTGGAGTCGACCCGAGACGCTTGAGCACGCCGTAGGAGCGTTCGAAGCCGGTGCCGATCGAGAGGTTCACCATCGATGTCCCCATCACCGCGAGGGCCAGGATCCCCGGCGCCAGGAACGCGACGGGGTGAGCCGTCCCGACGGGAAGCAGGTGGACCTCGGAGAAAAAGACCAGGAGCACGACCGGGATCCCGATTGTGAGCAGCAGGGACTCGCCGCGTCTCAGGGTCATGCCCACCTCCGCTCCACACTGAGCCGCCAGCCGTCTCAGAGCGTGCGCGGACAGACGGGCCGTGGGTCCGACGGGCGAGCCTGAGGTGTCTTTGCCGTCTTCGGCGTCCAGTTGGTCTTCACCGAGGTCCAGCGCGCGACGCTCCTCCTTCTCGTCATCTGCTCTCCCGTCATCTGCTTCATCGTCTGCGTCTTCGTTCGCGCCCTGTGGCTCTTCCTCGCGCGCAGAGCGCGCGCGGGTCACCTCCAGGTACGCCTCTTCGAGCGACCGGCGCCCGGCGTGGAGGTCAGCCAGCGGGAGATCGTGCTCTGCCAGCCACCCCGCCAGCTTCCCCAGCCGAGCGGGGGTGGCTTGGTTTTTCACCACGTAGCGCCCCGCCTCTTCTTCGACGACAGAGCTCGCGTCCACCTCGAGAGCTGCGGCGAGCCCGTTCAAGTCGACTCCGGGCGGGGCTGAGAAGTGGATGCCCCCTTGGGCTCCGGCACCGGCCAGCTCGGCCACCGAGCCGCTGGCGACGGCCCGCCCGCGCGTGATGATCACGACCTCGTTTGCGAGACGTTCGGCCTCGGGCAATTCGTGGGTGGTGAGAAGGACGCACGTCGCGCGATCGCGAAGTGCCGCGATGACGGCGCGGATCGCCAGGCGCCCTTCTGGGTCCACGCCGGCCGTGGGCTCGTCGAGGAACACCACCTCCGGGCGGCCCACGAGAGCGAGGGCCATGGGAGAGGCGCTGCTGCTCTCCTCCCGACAGGCGCCGCCACGGTGTGTGGGACAGTCCTCTCAGTCCGACCAGCTCGAGGAGCGCGTCGGGATCTTCGGCGTCCTCGTAGTAGCTGGCGAAGAGCTCCAGCACCCTGCGAGTGCTGATCGTGGGGTAGACACCGCCATGCTGGAGCATCACCCCGATACGCGCCACGAGCAATCTGTGCTGCGAGATCGGGTCGCACCCGAGCACCCGCACAACTCCTGCCGCGGCACGCCGGTAGCCCTCGAGCGTCTCGACGGTCGAGGGCTTTCCCGTTCCGTTCGGGCCCAGAAGCGCCAGCACCTGGCCGTGCTCGGCCGTGAGCGAGAGGCCGTCCACCGCCACGAGCGCTCCGTAGCGCACGACGAGTCCACGGCAGTCGATCGCATGCACGGCCACTCACGGCGAGGCTACTTGTGGGTACTACCTTTGAGCGCGACATGATCGACATTCATCTGGTCAGGGACGACCCTGATGCGGTGAGGAAGGCGTTCTCCCGACGGCAGGTCGACCCGACCGAGGTCGACCGCCTTTTCGAGGCGGACAAGCGCGCTCGCGCTGCGGTCAGCGGCCGTGACGAGATTCGTGCCCAGGTGAAAGACCTGTCGCGCCAGGTGGGCGAGGCGCGACGTTCGCACGACACGACGGGGGCTGCCGCGCTCGCCGAGCAGAGCCGCGCTCTAGGGGACGAGGAGCGCCAGGCCGACTCAGAGGCGACCTCCGCTCAGGGGGAGCTTCGCGAGCTGCTGTTGTGGCTTCCGAACCTTCCGGCACCCGACGCACCTGACGGCGAGGGCTCGCAGGACAACGTCGTCGTAAGGCGCTGGCCCGCGAAGGCGCGCTCGTACTCGCAGTGTCAGCGGGTCCCGCACTGGGACGTGGGCGCCGAGCTGGGCATCCTCGACCTCGAACGTGCGGCGAAGCTGTCGGGATCGATGTTCCCCCTCTACCGGGGTCTCGGGGCGCGTCTGATCAGGGCGTTGAGCGCCTTTGCTCTCGACCACCACGCTCAGACCTACGAGGAGATCCGCCCACCCACACTTGTGCGCACCGAGACGATGTTGTCGACCGGCCACCTCCCGAAGTTCGCCGACGAGGCGTACCACGTCGAGCGCGACGACCTGTGGGCGATCCCCACGGCGGAGGTGCCTCTTACCTCCATGCACAGGGGGGACCTCCTCGAGGAGACCGATCTCCCCTTGCGCCTGTGCGCGTCGACGGCGTGTTTTCGCCGTGAGGCAGGGGCTGCGGGGCGCGACACGCGTGGTGTGCTGCGGACGCACGAGTTCGACAAGGTCGAGATCTTCGCTTACGCGACCGCCGAGCAGTCCCCAGCCGAGCACGAGGAGATGGTTGCGCGCGCCGAGTCGTTGTTGCAGTCGCTCGACCTGGAGTACCGGGTCGTTGACCTGTGCACCGGTGACCTCGGCAATGCTGCGATGCGCACGTTCGATCTCGAGGTCTACGCGCCGGGAAGTGATATGTGGCTCGAGGTGTCCTCAGTCAGCTGGTGTGGCGACTACCAGGCACGCAGAGCGAACATCCGATACCGGCCCACAGGTGGAGGCCAGGCAGTGTTCGTCCACACCTTGAACGGTTCGGCGCTCGCCTGGTCACGTATCTGGCCGGCGCTCATCGAGGCCGGTCGCCAGCCCGACGGGTCGGTGCGCCTACCTGACGCGCTCGCCGGCTATCTCGGCGGGAACACGGTCATCGAACCGCGCTGAACCTCTCTACCTGTCGCCGGCAACCTCGAAGCGGTAGCCGACGCCGCGAACCGTGGTGATGACCGCGGGCGACGAGGAGTCTTCCTCGATGTGGGAGCGGAGCCTCTTTATGTGCACATCCAGCGTCTTGGTGTCCCCCACGTAGTCCGTGCCCCAGACACGGTCGATCAACGTGTCGCGTGTGAGAACCCTCCCGGGGTTCTCCATCAGCAGCTCCAGCAGCTCGAACTCTTTGCGGCGCAGGTGGACCTCGCTGCCGCGTACGAACACGCGGTGGCGGTCGGTGTCGAGACGCACTGCGCCGACCTCGACGACGTTACGTTCGTATTCGTGCTCACCTGCACCGGGGCCTATCGCGTCACGCGGCGAGCGGCGAAGCACGGCCCGCATCCGGGCGACGAGCTCTTGCAGCCGGTAGGGCTTGACTACGTAGTCATCAGCTCCCATCTCGAGCCCGACCACCGTGTCGATCTCGGTTCCCTTGGCAGTGACCATGATGATGGGCACCGACGAGCGGGACCGGATCGTGCGGCAGACGTCGATGCCCGAGAGCCTGGGCAGCATGATGTCGAGCAGCACGAGGTCCGGGTCGAGGGTTTCGAACAAGCGCAAAGCCTCGAGGCCGTCGCGCGCCGCGATAACGTCGAAGCCCTCACGATCCAGGCCAACCGCCAGGGCCTCGACGAACGACTCCTCGTCCTCGGCCAGAAGCACCTTGATCCGGTCTCCAGAAGCGTCGGGCTCTGCCCGCGGGTGCTGTGGCAGGTTGGTGGCTCGAGCCATGGTCAGTCCGCTTCCTGCTGAGCGGGAAGGATCAAGCGGAACGTGGAGCCCTCACCTTCGCGCGAATCCACCTCGATACGCCCGTGATGGTTGGTGGCCACGTGCCGGGCGATGGACAAGCCGAGCCCGGTTCCTCCAGTGAGGTGACTGCGGCCCTGGTCCACGCGGTAGAAGCGCTCGAAGATGCGCTCGAGGTCGCGCGCCGGGATGCCGATCCCGTGGTCGGAGACCTCGATCATCACCTTGCCGTTCGCGCGACGACCCTCGAATCGGACTGTGCCCGAGTCATAGGAGAACTTCACCGCGTTCTCGAGCAGGTTGTAGAGGGCCGACACGAGCTGGCGGCGGTCACCCAAGAGGGATACGGGTGGTTCGGGCTCCTCCATCATGATCTTCACTCCCCGGTGGTCGGCGGAAGCCCGTACACGCTCGACCGCCTGGGCCATCAGCAGGCTGACCAGCACCGGCTCGCGCGGAGGTGCCTTCTCGGCCTCTATGCGCGACAGATCCAGCAGGTCGTCGATGATCCTGCTCACCCGGAAGGCCTCGGTGTGAATGCGGTTGGCCAGACGGCGCACGACGGCGGTATCGGTCTCTGACACGAGGGTCTCGGCGAGTAGTCCGAGCGCACCCATGGGTGTCTTCAACTCGTGGCTCACGTTGGCGACGAAGTCGCGGCGTATCTCCTCGAGCCGTCTTCGCTCCGACACGTCGTCGATGACGGCGATGGCGCCGAGGGTGCGCCGTCCGTCGTCGATCAGCTGGGTGCTCACGGCCAGGGTTCGGCGCGGGGGGCCGTAGAGGTCGAGGGTCCGCGACGCCGAGCCCTGTTTCCAGGCCTCTCCCAGCAGGTCGACGACCGTCTGCGCCGCCAGTGCGTCGCCGTGTCGGCCCCCCATGAGCTCTACGGCACGCGCGTTGCGGAACACGACCTCGCCGTTTTCGTCGCAGACGATCACTCCCTGAGGCAGCGTGTCCAGAGCGTGTCGCAGCCGGATCGTGTCCGCCGACGACTCGGCCACCGCTTCGGCTGCGCGATCGGTCACGAGCTCCAGGTGGTGCAGGGCCGGCTCGACGCCTTCAGGCGCCCCTGTGGGTGCGTCGGTGCCCAGTCGGGAGGCCAGAGCCGAGAGCCGTTGCTCCAAAGAGTGGCGTCCTGACCGCCGACCAAGGATGGTGGCCACCACCACTGCAACGATCGCAAACGCGCCGAGCGCGGCGAAGCCGGCTTCCACCGTGCTCTGCGACAGCCCGGACGTGCCGAACATTGCCAACAGCATGGCAGGCCTCACGGTGACTGCGGCGGAGGGCCGTTCGCCGGCCAGCTCCTCTCCGACCCGCTGGGGCTGACCTGACCCCCTGAAATCGGTCAACCTGACCGAAGATTGGGATCCGGTCAGGGGGTAGGCCGCGGCGGCAACCCGTTGCGTGTAGGGCTACACGCTGCCGCCAACCCGTTCGCGATTGCGAGCTAGGTCTAAGTAAGGTGGCGGGGCCATGGCGACTCTAAGCACCACCACCGCGACTGGCACTCGAGCCGGACCCGTGAGGCCCCTTACCCTGGCGATCGACATCGGGGGGACGGGCCTGAAGGCGTCGGTGCTCGATGCCTCGGGAGCCATGGTGGCCGACCGGGTCCGTGTGGACACCACATATCCGTGTGCCCCGGCGAAGCTTGTGGACGACCTGGTTTCGCTCGTGGCCCCCCTGCCAGACGCGGCCCGGGTGTCTGCGGGCTTTCCTGGCATGGTCCGAAAGGGCCATGTCCTGTCCGCTCCCCACTTCGTCACTGTGGCTGGTCCTGGAACCGCCATCGACGACGGGCTGGTCGAGCAGTGGGCCGCGTTCGACCTTGCCGGCGCTCTGCGCAAGCGTCTGGGCAAGCCGACGAGGGTGGTTAACGACGCGGACATGCAGGGCGCGGCGGTCGTGAAAGGCATCGGGCTCGAGTTCGTCCTCACGCTCGGCACGGGCGTCGGAACGGCCTTCTTCTACGAAGGGCGAATCCTCCCCCACTTCGAGTTCGCGCATACGCCGTTCCGAAGGGGCGAGACCTACAACGAGCAAATAGGCGAAAGGGCCCGCGAAGCGATTGGCAGCCAGAGGTGGAACCGACGAGTTCGCAAGGCCGTAGCGGTCTTTCGTGCCCTGACCTTCTTCGACCGATGCTACGTAGGCGGGGGCAACAGCAGACGCATCAACATCGACCTGGGTGCCGACGTGAGCATCGTGGACAACTCGGCAGGGATCCTGGGGGGCGTCAAGCTGTGGGAGGGGCATCAACTAGCGCTTTGAGCCGAGCCGCAGGCGGATGCGAGCAGAGGCGGCCTGTAGGCTCTCGTTCGTGCCACGCGAGCCCAGCAAGGGATCGCACACGGCGCTCGAACCTAAGGCCGGGCGTCGCAAGCGCAGCCCGGCCCGCGTGGTGGTCGCGCTGGTTGTACTTGCCGCGGCCGTCACTTTCGTTGTCCAGAATCGCCAAGCCGTCACCGTTCGCCTCTGGTTCGCGACCGGACACGTCGGCCTTCTTTGGTTGGTGCTTGTGTGCGTCGTTCTGGGCGGTGTTGCCGAGCTGGCCGTCGCGCGGGCCATTCGTGTGCGTTGGCGCTCACGACGCGGGCGCTCGAGCTGAGACGCGAGCAGTCACGATCGTCGACGGAGAGCTGCACTGAGCTGTCCTCGGTTGAGGTTCATGTTGTTCCGTTGGGCACCCTGGAGGCGCGTGAGAATTCCCGTCCAAGGTACGTTTCCCACGGACCGCGCCGCCGACGGGTGCGAGTGTCTTGCCGTGGCCACCAAGCTCGGAAAGATCGTCCTCACGGGCCATAGAGAGCGGCCTTTGGCGGGCTAGTACGGCCAAATGGGCGGGTTCGGAGCGCTTCGCGGCTGGGTAAGATTGGTGGTTGGTGTGGCCACGGACACCTCGGGATTTCCTGTTGGTGTCCGCTAGGGTCAGCCGAACGCGCTCGTAGCCCAATTGGATAGAGCATCTGACTACGGATCAGAAGGCTGGGGGTTCGAGTCCCTCCGAGCGCGCTGAGAAAGTCCAGGTCAGAGTGGTCGTCGACCAAGATGCTTGACCCGGGAAGTGCTCCGTGAGAACCTCGTGAGAACCAAGCGGTTTTCACGGAGGTCGCGGTGCCTGCGAAACCCGAAGGCGTGTACCCCGATGGCAGGGGCGGCTGGTACCTGAAGGTGAACATCGGGCGTGACCCGATCACCGGGCGGCGAGAGCAGCTGACCAAGCGTGGGTTTCGCACTGCCGCTCAGGCGGGCAAGGCCCGCCGGGAACTCCTCGGGAAGGTCGACCGGAGTGAGCTCAAGCCGGTCGCTGCTGGGATGACGGTCGGCGAGCTCCTGGATCTCTATCTGGATGGCCTCGACGCGGATCGACGCTTGTCGGAAAAGACCCGGTTCGACTACCGGCACTTGGCAGACGACTACGTCAGGCTCCACCTGGGCCACCTCCGCGTGCGGGATGTCACGCCGGAAGTGATTCTGGCCTGGCAGCGCAAGTTGATGAAAGACGGTGGCACCAAACGCAGGGTCGACGAGAACGGCAAGCAACTTCTCGGCAAGGCGCTCTCGCCCAACACCGTCCGCCTTGCTCGCGCACCGTTGTCCGGGGCGTTCAAGCTGGCGGTGAGCACTGGCGTGGTGGCCAGCAATCCGATCGCTCAAGTTCCCCGGTCCCGGCCGAAGCGCTCGATTCCCAAGCACTGGACTCCCGAGCAGGCCCGTGAGTTCCTGGGGCTGATGGAAGGCGACCGCACCTGGCCCATCTGGGCCTTCCTGCTCGGCTCGGGGCTCCGCATCGGAGAGCTCGTGTGCCTGCGGTGGCCAAACGTGGACCTCGAGCGTCAGTGGGTGCGGGTGGTGGAGTTCGTTTCCACCCTGGGTCACGACCTCGTTCCCTCGATGGGAAAGAGCCACGACGCAATCCGCACGATCGAGCTCGACGCGGGCCTCGTCGGTGTCCTTCGTCGGCAGCGGCAGCTCCAGGCAGAAGAAAGAGTGGCGGCCACTCGATACGAGTCGAGCGAGTACGTCTTCACCAAGAAGACAGGTAGTCACTACCACCCCCAACGTCTGTCACGGCTTCTCGGCGTCTATTCCGAGGAGCTTGGTCTCCCACGGCTGACCGCCCACGGACTGCGTCACACCAGTGCCACGCTCATGCTGGCGAGCGGTGTCCCGCCGAAGGTGGCGGCAGAGCGACTCGGCCACGCCGATCCGACGTTGTTCACAAACCTCTACAGCCACGTCACTCCGACCATGCAGCGGGAGGCTGCCGACCGGATCGGTGAGGCGCTGTTCGGGACAACGGTTGTTTCGGCCAGCTGAGTCTTTGCCCGACGGCGCAACCGCGAACTCCGCGAAAGTCGCCTGTGGAGTTTCATGTTTCCGGGGTCGGCCAGTGTCGCGTCAGCCAGCGTTCGCCCGGTGCTTTCAGCTTCCGTCGATCAAGACCTTCTGCTCTTCGATCCAGCGCGTGATGTCCTCGGGGTCGAAGCGGACGAAGTGACCTACCTTCACGAAGGGCACTCGCTTCTCGGCGACGAGACGCCGGACATGGCGTGGGGTGATCGCGAGCCATGCGGCTAGGACGTCGATGTCGAAGAGGCGGTGATGCGCCGTCAACGTGGCGGTGGCTGGATGCCTTGTGGCAGCATCCGAATCTTTGCTATCGATCTCGTCGGGTCCGCTACGCATTGCCGATGGAGAGGCGGGCTTCATCACTTTCCACCTACGTGGCGCTGGATCTGGTGCTGGCGGCATCCACGCGCGACATCGATGATCACGCCATGACGGAGGAGCGCCGTCAGCCCCTCACCTGGCCGGTGCTCGTCGGGCCCGCACTCGGTCAGGCCGTTCACCGCGTCCAAGGGGACGCGACACGACGTGCACTGCTGTTGGGGCATCAGCGACCACCGGTGCCGGTCCCAGGTCTTCGGCTTTACCGTTCGGTAGACGGTCGAACGTGCGTCGGCGAGCAACGTCGCCTCCTCTTCGACGCTGAGGAGTGGCTCGAGCTTGGTGTCCCTCTGTCGGGTGAGCATCGGACCTCCCTGGTTCGGTGCCAGGACGACATGTCCTGGTCCCTTCCCATGCTCCGAACGAACGTCACCCCAAACGTCACCTTTTCGCGTCACCCCAGGAATTCGTAGCCCGACATGAACGTCACCCTCGGTTCTCGAACGTCACCCTCGACCCGGGGACGTCACCCTGAACGTCACCCCCGACCGGGGACGTCACCCGCAACGTCACCCTCGACCCGGGGACGTCATCCGAGCACGGTCAAACGTCATTCCAGGAGTCGCCCGCCAGTAACGATCGATATCGCTACTGCACCTACTGCACGCTGCATGAACAGCGCTGCCGTTCCGCGTTCGGTGTAGAGAGGCGCACCCAACGCGCGGTGTGTTCTCCCACTTCCATCGGTTGGTTTCACACCGTCGCCTTGGCCGTCAAGGTCGACGTTGCGAGGCGCCGTCACGGAAGGTGACCCTGCGGGTCGGCTCGTTCCTCGCCTCACCATCCGGCCTTCGCTTCTCACTCTTGCTGCGCTCGCTCCCCTGACTGCCGGCTCCGGTGTGGGCAATCGGCTTTCAGCGATTGATGACGGACCAGGCGGGGCGACAAGCGCCCCACCCGCCATCAATCACAAGGAGAGACACACCATGACAACCACCACCACCA
>Ga0187864_10000959_pt1 | contig 29984 bp, 32 predicted proteins | sample June2016WEW_11_4_FD_132985 | JGI IMG/M metagenome (GOLD analysis project Ga0187864, IMG submission 132985) | Peatland microbial communities from SPRUCE experiment site at the Marcell Experimental Forest, Minnesota, USA - June2016WEW_11_40 | ecosystem: Environmental > Terrestrial > Soil >...
ATCGCCAACGCCTCACAACTCAACCACGCAATCTCGCACCAGGATTATGTTGGAAAAGCACGGCATGCTCGGGAAGTTGACAAGCCTCGCCAACCTGCGCCTCATAGACCCTGTGCGCTATTTGGAGTTTGTCAGGCTTATGAAGGAATCAAGGTTTGTGCTCACAGATTCTGGGGGTATCCAGGAGGAAACCACGGCTCTTGAGGTACCCTCTCTTACAATGCGAGAAAATACGGAGCGACCAGTCAGGGTCGCACTATGTACCAATACCCTATTCCGAAAAGACAAGAGACAGATTGACAGATGCATCACGAAAGTGTTGTGCGCAAACTTCAAGCGCGGCACCGTGCCTGCTCTCTATGATGGCAGGCCGAGTCAAAGGATAGCCGGCGTAATCGTGGATCAGACAGTGGGTCGTCCAACCGCAAACACAACAAATGCTGTGCCTTGCACAAACACCCAGTAACCAGACCAAAACCCAGCGCGACCTAGGTAGGTCAGCAATCAGGTGCTTTACTTGTCAAGGTCTCAATTAAGACCGCCTCCCCATGACCTGCTTGCTTAATCCACCAACGGAGGCACCAACGCGCGCTGGGTCCGGCTGTTCAAGTTCCTGAAGACGCCCGACGCCACACGAAACATGGGCGAGCAAACCATGGAGACTTTATGAGTTGGCTTAGCGCCATGGACTTGGCCAAAAGGTTCATGCGTGTATATGAATCTTTTCCACCTTCTCCACACGAAGAAACTCGTGATTGCATGGAATTAATTGATCATCCTGTCAATATAGGCTCACGCGAATTGTTTCTATTGAAGCTTGCGCAATGGTGTTACGATGACGAAAGACATTTTCCTTGGGATCTCTATTTTGGAACGGACCTAATTCCCTTCCTCACAAGAAAGAATGTACTTGAAGTTGGCTGCTCCGCCGGCGGGCGAAGTAAGGCATGGATAGAAAGGTATAAACTTTTATCCTATACCGGTGTGGATATAAAACAGACAATTCTTCAAGCGGCTAAGAGATTCGTAGCACCTGTCGAAATTGTGACTAACTTTTGTGCAGCTAAGGCCGAAGACTTGCCGTTTAGTGATGAGACATTCGATGCGATTTTATCTTTTCAAGTATTTGAGCATGTTCAAAATGTACGACACGCGCTTAGCGAGTGTTATAGGGTGTTGAAAAGACAAGGTAGACTGTTCATCGTGCTGCCTGGACATTTCCATCCACTTGCCCATCATTTGTTGGCCGTCACACGAACTCCTTGTATTCATTACTTGTTCTCGGGAAAAACATTGGTAAAAGCCTATGACGAGATTATTAGAGAACGGGGAAATAATGCGCTTTGGTACAGAAGGAAATCACATGATTTAGAGTCGTGGGAAAGGGGTCATCAGATTAACGGAACAACACATTTTCAATTTCGGAAGTATATTGGAAATAATTGGCGAACCATACGGCATAGTAGACAACCAATTGGCAGCATTGGTCGAAATTCTTCAAAAAGAAAAATCTATAAAATAATATCTTATTTATTTCTTCCGTTAGTGTTAATCCCTTTTGCCCGCGAGATATTCTTGCATCGCATCACCTATATCTTAGAGAAAAAGACCGCTGATGGCTGACCATTCACACACTAACGACGTAGTTATGCTCACCTGTGCGTCGGCCATTGATGAAGCTTCGAGTCGAACGTGACGGGTGTTATGCTCGCAACTGTCCTGACGGCAGGCAAATTCTAGTAATTACTCTGAGAAGTGTATGATGTCTCGACACGATTTTATGGGCTGCCCTATAGATGATTATTCATTTGATCAAGCTGTGAGAGAAATATTAGAGCGAATAGTGGGCAGAGGCGCACCGTCTGTGATTCACTTTCTGAACGTAGCAAAGATTGTGAAGGCGCGGAAGGACGTGGCGCTTCGCCATGTGCTTTGGGCCGGCGACTTCGTACTTCCGGACGGTAAGCCATTGCTATGGTTCGCCCGTGCTTTTGGGATCCATTTGCCCACAAGAGTGAACGGCACCGATCTGATGGAAAGGCTTCTGGCGGAGAGTGCCCAAAAAGGCTTACATATATATCTCTTGGGCGCAACCCCAGAAATTCTTGAGGCATGCGTATTAAAGATTAGAAGTATATACCCAGGGTCCAGGATATGTGGTTATCGAGACGGATATTTTGGATCGGATGAGATAGAAAATGTTATCAGCGAAATTAATTCAACTCGACCCCACATCCTTTTTATAGGAATGCCAACTCCGAGAAAGGAGTTCTTCGCGCAAGACTATCGGTCTCAGTTAAACGTGCCTGTTATTCAAGGCGTAGGTGGAAGCTTTGATGTCCTCGCGGGAGCTGTGCCGAGGGCGCCAACATGGATGCAATATTGTGGTCTGGAGTGGCTATTTAGAGTGCTACAAGAGCCGCATCGCCTCTTCTGGCGATATTTCTCCACCAACACGGTTTTTATAACGATCTTCTTCGGGTTTTTACTGAGGCATCTCCTCAAGGAAAGAGAACAAAGATAGACCGCAGTGGCGACTGTTAGCAGGAAACGCGCTGACAAGAGCGACCTATGAGCCTAAGGAGCTTGGGCAAGACCACCATTCTTTATGCGTTTTCCAGCTTGTGTCTTAGAGCGGCAGCGTTTCTGTTAACGCCATTTTTTACTCGCTACCTGTCTCTTTCCCAGTTCGGATTGCTATCTACGTTATTCTTGACCGTGCAAGCGCTGTCCGTGGCGATGAGTTTAGGAATGCGCAGCGGCCTTCTTCGCTTTACCAAGACCTATGAGCGCGACCGGAAGATAGGGACCTTAGTTGGCACTTCTACATTGATTACCTTGGCGGGTGGAATAGTAGTCACATTAGGATGTGTTGTCGGCTTAGAGCCATTTTTTCGATCCGTTATGCATGGGGATAACGTTGCCGGTCTTCTGCTTGTGACTTGTATGGTTGCACTTTCCCAAACGCTGTGTTTCCACCTATCTTCATACTATAGGGCGGGCAACAAAGCATTGAGGTACTTTCTCGTAAGCGCCGGTACGGCAATCGCTATGATGCTCGCGAACATAGCATGTGTGGTGGTTCTCGACCTTGGCATAATGGGTATTTTGGTGTCTCAGGCGATCACTTACTTTGCGTCCTGCATAGTAATTGGCTTTGATATTTTGCCCGGAACGGGATTCTGGTTTGCAGCATCAACCCTCAAGGAGCTTTTGAGATTTGGCCTGCCATCAGCTCTTGCGAATTCAGGCCAGTTCATCATGGGAGGAGCGACTATATACTTCGTCAGCTATTTTGGAGGGCTGGAGTCCACCGCGGTATATGCTCTCGGATATAAGTTGGCACAAATAACTGAGTTCGGTCTGATTGTACCTTTCCAACTCGCTAACGAAGCATTTATTTTCTCAAACCTAGCGACACCTGGGATAACATCTAAGATATCCCGCTCATTAACATATTTTTTATTGATTTATACTTTTGTCGCAGTGAGCATTCTTCTATTCGTCAAAGTCTGCTTTCCCGTAATAGCTCCCCCTCAATATCACGAAGCATACCTCGTAGTGATTTTAATGTTACCTGCTCTCATGTTCAAAGCCTCCGCCTATTTTGGTGAGACGCTTCTGGGTGCGGTTCATAAGAACTACATTTCAGGAATACTTTTCACCGCGTTGTCTCTGCTAAGCTTGGCGATGAACTACTTTCTGGTGCCAACCATGGGCTGGCTTGGTGCAGTTGTTACGTCAAATTCTTGTTACGCGGTGATGGGGTTAACAGCACTGCTGGTTGGCGCTAGGCTCATGGGAATACGGCTCGAAATAAAGCGTCTGCTAGGGGTCTTTGGGGCATTTGTCTCATTTTTGGTACTATTCTTTTTGCTCAGGAACATGGCTGGGATTTTTACTGTTTGTGTGTCCGCATGCGCGTCTGCGCTTGGCATTTTGCTTATTTTCCAGTCAAGCTTCGTTGCCCATCACGAAAGGACATTGATTAGGGAACAGTTGCGGAGAGTGAAACTCTGCGCGCCTCACCCTTAGCATTGTCGCTATTCACGGCCAATGAATGATTTACTGACTATAACTCTAAGTGTCCTTATCGGCCTGCTATCTGTCGCCGCATTAGCCGTATTGTGTTCCCGCCGTTATGAAATTGCGATATTTCTGGCTGCTGTCTCTCCGGCCGTTTCCCATGTCTTCATTAACCTGGAGTCAGGTGATGCCCGGGCAGGTGAAACAAAGGGTGCGTACATACGAGTTGGCATATTACTGTTGATTGGATTTGTCGGGTTCATCAAATACATAAAGCACCGTTCGCGCCTTCGTGAGCGGTTACCCTTTGAATTTGGCCTGCTATTCGTTTTCTGTCTACTGGCTATGAGTTCAACACTCTTTTCTGTTGATCCCTTTTCCACTTTTGTCCATTCGGGAGCGCTGGTAGCAGTATCGGGATTTCTACTTGGGCTCTACGCATGGCTTGATGATCGCCACAAGTTTGACCGGGCTCTTGACGCCCTCTTCATCGCCGTGTGCGTGCTAACGATGGTGAACTTACTTGCTTTGATAAGCGGGGCTAAGACAGCATGGCTGATGACTGACGCTTCTCGGTTTCGTGGCTTATGGGCCCACCCATCAACATTAGGCAGTTTCTGCATGGTGGCATACCCAGTTTTATTATGGAAATATTCACAGAATCAGGTGATTCGAAAATACCTTGTTTGCTGTATGGTGGGAAGCCTGGCGCTTTTACAGATTTTGACGAGCTCTAGGGGTCCTTTGTTGGCAGCTATAGTTGGGATGTCTGTCTGGTTTTTGGCGGTAAGAGAGAAAGTCAGGTTGATGTTATTTCTTGGGGTCATATTCGTGGCTGGCACGATCCTATTAGGCACCACTTCGCTGCAGAAGCGCTTCGAAAGAGAGACTCAGCGGGGCAAATCTATAACCACTTTGACCGGCAGAACAGAGCTGTGGGAAGAGACCGTGAATCTCATTAAGAAACGCCCATTTCTTGGCTACGGTTATGACGTGGGAGGAGACATTCTTGAGGCGAGTGGTAACACGTCAGTGTCCTGGGTTGTGCAGGGGGGCTTATCTTTTCATAACGGATATATAGGTGCGGCTGTTGGGCTTGGGCTTTTCGGCCTATCCATGTGGGTGGTAATTTCGGTTGTTCCGTTTGTTCGGAGTCTGTTTTTTCGTCCGTCGGTGCACAAAGCGTTTGCGATGTCAATAATGTTAATGTGTTTTCTAGTTAACTTCGTCGAACCTACGATTGCTATAAGCGGGCCGGCTGGGATGCTTTTCTGGGTGGCTTGGGTGATGGCTGCGCGAGAGGCCTCTGGATTTGCTGCGTCTCCAGGACTTCGCATTGCGGCATAGTGGGTCGCGGCGATCACCGTCGCGGCAGAGCGCCACAACAAAATAGCATGGCAACCGATTATTTGGAATGACTTTCGACCCATTGGTGAGAAAAGCAAAGAAATTGCAAAGGCCTTCAAACTGTGATTAGATGCATGGCATTGAGGGTAGGCAAGAAACCGCATCGTGTTATCCTAGAGGCCACGAACGCTTGCAACGCGTGCTGTGCAACCTGTCCGCGACGAACAGGTTGGGTGATATCCCGCTGTGCAAGGATCGCCTGATAGAGAGCGCCATGGCTGGTTCCATCATTTATTTGGTTGAATATACTTCATGAATGACGTGGTTCGAATCGCTGCTGTGGGCGATGTCATGCTCGGGGATGCCTTCTATCACATGGGAAGGGGAGTGCGCAACATCCTATGTGAGAGAGGAAACGATTTTACTTTTGCCGAGGTTCGGCAGCTACTTCGCTGGCATGATGTTGTGGTGGGCAACTTGGAATGCGTACTTTCTGACGCTGACCTAAGGCCTAACCGGCTGACTTCTATGCAGTACAGAGGACGGCAAGATTTTATCGGTTGCCTATTGGATGGCAATTTTTCGGCGATGAGTATTTCGAACAACCATATCCTAGAGCACGGTCCAAGCGCATTGCTTGAAACCATAAATCTTTTGGAGTCGGCCGGTATTCTAGCAGTAGGGCTTCCGGAAGTCCGCCAGCGACTTAATCCGGAAAGATGTCTCGTAGAGGTTGGGGGGATGTCCATTGCATTTCTTGGGTACTGCCTTTACCGAGATCGACATACAGAGGCTATTGTCGCGCGGTTACCCGACATTCTGGAGGACGTCCGAGTTTTTGCTCGATTGGCCGACAGAGTAATAGTTTCGCTTCACTGGGGTATCGAGTACATGCCAATACCTGCTCCGAGTCAAATTGATATCGCTCACGGGATCATCGACGCGGGATCTAGCGTTGTTTTGGGTCACCATCCTCATGTCTTACAGGGCATAGAAGAATACAACGGTGCAGTCATTGCGTACAGCCTCGGCAATTTTGTTTTTAGTACCTGGCTACCCGAAACAAGGTCAAGTGTGATTTTAAGCATCTCCCTGGACAAGGAGGGCCCTGTGAAATTTGATATCGTCCCTGTTATAATAAACGGTGAATGGCAGCCTGTACCCGTGTCAGGAGACGAAGCTCAAAAGATAATGGATCAGATTGCAGCAAGAACCCGTGCCCTTACGAGCGATAATCTTCTGTTATGCCAGGACAATAGGCGATACAGTCAGATGGCCGCAGACGTTCTGAAGACGCACCGTAGGCAACTTCGAAGATATATTCTGTCGAGCCTTTGGAGGCAACCATCCTGGGTGGCCATACAACTCATGACAAGGCCAATCCTCCATTATCTTAAGGGATAGAATGGCGCCATTACAATTGAAGGATCATCCCATAGTATGTTTTTCGGCCGGAGATTGGTGGGCGCTTAATCCAAGCGCCTTCGACCGAAAGATGACTGAATTCTCCAAGCAAACTAGAGTTCTATATATCAACACGGTCAGTATGGGAATGCCCCGCATCTTGTCCCGATCGTTCTTGCTAAGACTACGAAGAAAACTTAAAAGTCTCGCCCGGCTATATAGACATCCACTCCCAGGACTCCATGTTTTTACACCAATCATTTTGCCATTTTCCAAGAGTACCGTGTTTCAGTTATTTACCACTACATTCTTACTGCTTCAGGTCCGACTTCTCTTCTTCTTGCTTCACATAAAGGAGCCCATTTTGTGGGTTGGTAATCTGGGCGCAGTACAAACGCTGCAGAAATTGAAGGGCAAGTTGGTAGTGTACGATTGCACCGACAAGTTTGACAAATCAAGGTACATTAAGGCAAAAGAGCTCATGAAGTCCCTCGATGAAGTGATGATCGAGCAAGCAGACCTCATCATCTGTGTCTCGAAACCTCTGTTTCGTTACTACCAAAGCAGAGCAAGTCACAAAGTTCATTACTTGCCACATGGGGTCGACTTCAAGCACTTCGCATCCCTTGCATATAAACCCCAGCAGCCTCCTCTCGAGCTGCGCAACATTCCTCACCCGATCATTGGTTACTATGGGACATTAACTGAGGCAAATGACGTGGGTCTCTTGCAGTATTGTGTGAAACACAAACCTGAGTGGTCATTTGTTCTTGTGGGGAACATTACCGAAGGTGATTATCGCGCAGTATTGTCTTTCCCGAATGTTCATGCTTTAGGATACAAGCCGTATGAAGAATTACCAGCCTATGCTGCGTGTTTTGACGTTTGCATTTTGTTTTGGAAGGTTTATGAGTGGATACACTTCTGTAGCCCTTTAAAAACAAAAGAATATTTAGCTTTGGGTAAACCTGTTGTATCGGTGAGAATACCCGAGATAGAAGAAGAGTTCTCGGATGTGATTAGCGTGGCATCTAACCAAGAGGAGTTTCTCGCCGCCTTAGGGGACGAGCTAAGAACCGATAGCCCTGAAAAAAAACGGATCAGGCAGGCTAAGGTGCACAACTTTACGTGGGTCGAGTATGTGGCAAAGGTATCTGATCTGCTAATGGAGGTCGGAGAGAATGAAACAAAGTAGCTTAAGTCGCGCTATCATGGGATTATCTCTCCGCCTGGTCGACCTTGTGAAAAAAACAGATCAGTTGTCGCTTTATCGTCTGCTTAAGAGAACCCAGTGGCTTCCAACTACCGAACTGGAAGCCATGCAGACTGAAAGATTGAGACAGATTCTTGTGCATGCCTATGAACAGGTACCCTGGTATACGAACCTATTTAAAGAAATTAAGTTCAATCCCTATGATTTGAGAAAGCCGGACGAGATCTCTGTAATACCTGTTCTAACCAAGCGGCTTGCGAGAGAGAACTCTAAATTGTTGAGGGCCGCAAACAGGCAAGACTATGCCCCTCGCCCGGGCAAAACCAGCGGTTCAACGGGTGAACCACTCGTTTTTGACCGAGACCGCACGTCACATAGCGTTGTCTGGGCTAGCAACTGGCGCGCATTCTCTGTGGTTGGTTACGTACCGGGGGAGCCCGTTGTTTCACTCTGGGGCGGTATGTTAATGCCCAACGTTACGCCGCGGGCCCACGAACTTTATTTCAGATTAATGGGTGTGACTCAACTGCCAGCCTACCACTTATCCGATGAAAGCATGGGTAAATATGTCACGGCCATAGAAAACACGTGTAAATCGTCTTACATGTACAGCTATGCCTCTGCAGCCTATCTGTTTGCCCGGTACCTCTTAAAATGTGGCCGCAATGACATTACCTTCAAGGCGATCTTTACCACGGCAGAGGTGCTCTCGCCTGCCGAACGTAAAGTGATCGAAGAGGGCCTCAATTCACCCGTTTTTGACACGTATGGCAACAATGAAGCTACTCTTACAGCATTTGAGTGCGAAAAGCGCAATGGTTTACACTATTCTATGGAGTTGGCCCATCTTGAGGTGCTTAACGAAAAAGATGAAAATTGTGGACCGGGAGAAACCGGCAGGCTGATAGCTACCAGCCTAACTAATTACGCAATGCCTTTTATTCGTTACGACACTGGCGACCTGGGGTCGGTTTCAGATGGACCGTGCTCATGCGGGCGAGGATTAAAAAGAATAAATGAAGTGTTCGGGCGAACAAGGGATTTCGTGATGACACCCAGCGGCCGTCAGGTGCATGGGGCTTTTTTTAATCATTTTGCCCCCTTTTATGAGACCCGTTGGGTCGGCCGCTGGTACGTTCGCCAGGAGGCAATCGACCATATCACCGTTACCATATACCCGGTTGGGCCACCCTCACATGCTGATACCGAGAGAATGAGAGGCCTTTTGACTCAGGCTCTCGGGGACGGGATTTTCGTGGACATAGTGATCGATAGCGACCCAAATGTTACGCCAGGTGGAAAACAGAAAGTCATCGAATCTTTTGTAGATATTGGCAATCAAGAAAAGTAAGGATTTTGCAGCCATGATTAAAGTCTGTTTTCGTAATGACGATGTAAACACATTTACCCCAGAGTTGGAGAAAGTGACCGATATTTTTGTGAGCCGGGGGATACCCATAACTCATGGTGTTGAGCCGGCCAATATGACAGCGCAGACTGTGCGGTGGTTGAGGTACCTAAAGCAGAGAAATCCAGACCTCATTGAAATAGTCCAGCACGGGTGGAATCATCAAAAACATGGTCGAGGCGAATTTTGCTCTGCAAGGTCATACGAACAACAGTTGATGGATCTACGGAATGGATTTGAGAAAATGACATCTGAATTCGAGAATGATTTCTTTCCTGCATTGACAATTCCATTCGGAGTATACAGCGCAGATACCATTAAAGCTGCCAATTCAGTCGGTTACAAGGTTTTCTACTCTCACTATAACTACCGGGTTAGTCGAAGAATGTTCTACTTAGTAGGCCACATTTTGGGGAAAGGCCAAGTCTTGGGACGTAGAATTTCGAATCACCTCAGGCGCTACCCTGGAACAGAGATGCTTCAGATTGACACCTCGATTTCATTCATCAGAAAATACTTTGATGACTTTGGGACTGGTTGTCAAATGTTCTCAGTGCGAGAGATAATGGCCATTTTTAGGCGGCTGGAGAGGCTCATCCCAGTTGTGGTTCTGCTGCTACACCATAGGTACTTTATCCAGAAAGATCATTTGCGTTTGGTTCACGACGTATTGGACCAGCTTGAAAGAAGAAGAGACATCCAATACGTGACATGTGAAGAACTGCATCGGGAATATTTCCATTAATGTCTCCCTCGGGGAGAAAACCCCACGCCTATTTTTAGGCGAAGACTTTAGTAGCACGAGAAGGCGCAGACCTGTAAAACAACTTCTGACCTTAAGTACCACCTGGTGTGGACCCTCCATTCCGTCGGTACTTCCGGATCAAAAGAGTCGTCAATAATGTACGCGCCCATCTGCGCGGCACACAACTCCAGTATATACTTGGTACAATATATATATGATGTAGTATATCTACTTTAATGCCATGCCTGCTACTGGCCGCCAATTCTCAAGCTTTGAGGAGCAGCTGGAACCGTTTCTCCATATTCATAGGCCCCGAACGATGGCGGATTATGCACTTGGTTCCCCGCATAATCTGTAGTCAGCCGCACATTCACCCCTGCCCATATGGCGGGAGAGCCGGCTTGGAGCGTGAAATCAGCCGCCAGTGAATAAACCCCAGAGCCGTTGGTGAAGAGGGGATTGGAGTTGACCGAGTGCGTGTCATGGCTCGAATTTGTTTTCCAGCCGGAGAAATTATACCCTGTTCCGTTAAGTGAGAACATTGCCGCTCCATCAGCGGAATAATCGTTGTAATCTGATGTAACGGTGGACCCGGTCTCTTGATAAACGTTAGTATGCGATGCTTCAGCAATAATGTTGTTTTTCGCAATGGCCGTCGAATAAGAAACAAGCCTGATCCCGCTATAGGGACCGTACGAGCTATTATTGTAGATGAGCGCCAAAGTGGCGCCTCCACCCAGACCCACTGTCGCCCTTTGTGTCGTCCCGACGCCTCCCACGCCGCATCCTGACATGACATTGTAATAGACCTCAGTTCCCACATTGCCGCTTGGGCCACCCATGATTTCTACGCAACCACCCTGACAATTCCTAAAATGATTGTTGTAAATGCGCGCAGGGGAGAGGGCTGTCGAGGAGCCCACATCGCTCATGAGACAGACGCCGTCTATCTGGCTTCCGGCCTTCACTGAATCGTGGAGATAATTGTCGTGAACCGAAACGCCCGTGGCGGTGTAAGACCCGACACCGCCATATCCTATTTCTGAGTACGCGCCGGATGTGGCTAAGGGGGTATCGTAGACCTCGTTGCCGCTGATTATGAGGTTGCTCGTGCTTCTGTTCTGGGCATTGTGGTTGATCCCATACTGGTGGATGTTATACACGGTGTTACCGCTGATCGTGACGCTATCGTAATCCACGGTGGCAATGCCGAAAACCGAGTCATGAACGGTATTATTGGTAACCGAGACACCTGATCTGGAGGTAGAGTCTCCGCTGACCCGAATCGATCCATAAATCCCTTGAATGTTTGACACGGTATTGTTGGAAATGGTGATGTTGTTTGTTCTCCACACGTTTATTCCGTAGGTGGTTCCGCCGTTGACATTACAGTTCTCGACGGTAATCCCCGTCTGAGACGCGCCGGATGGTTGATAAAAAGTAACTGTTCCATACGATACGGTGGCCCCGTTTCTCATATCGAGACCGTTCAGGGTGACGTAACTTTGTGACGCTGCGTAAACGGCGTAGTTTCTCGTGAATTGAGCATCGATAACCGGCAATGCCCCGCTACCATACCCTCCGAAAGTGATGGGAGAGCCGGCACTTCCGGAAGAGTGGACGGTCAGTTGCTCCCGCCAGGTGCCTCCCGCTTGGAACAGGATCGAATCTCCTGGTTTGAAGGTCTGAGCGTTGACGTGGGCGATGGTTTGCCAAGGCGTGCTCGTGGATGTACCGTTTGAGCTGTCCCTGCCAGAGTTACTCACGTAGTACGTCGTCGCTCCTGCCCACACAGGCCAGAGGCAGAGAAGGATGAGGAAGAGAAGGAGTTTCTTCATCAATGTCACTATGAATCCAAAACGAAATAAAAATGTGATCTGCTTCATTGTTGCCTCCTGAGAGATGACGAGCATCAAGCTGGGTGCCTTGATCGATATCTTATATCGTCTCGGTAGGTACTTCAAGCCCCTTACGGACCTGCTGCCTGTGTTAAGGTAAATAAGAGACCTGCGACGGTTGAAGCCACAGTCCTTGATGATCTGGCGGCATTAGCCGCTACGGAATAAGCCACGGTGCCGCTTCCTGTGCCGCTGCCGCCTGAGGTGATCGACATCCAGGAGGCCGCACTGCTTGCCGTCCACGCGCATCCGCTCTGCGTCGTCACGCTCACTTTTCCCGTCCCTCCACCGGCAACGAATACGTGATTCGCCGGAGAAATGGAATAGGTGCAGGCGGACGGAACGGTATAACTGAGCTCGTTGGAGTAACCGCTTTGGGAGCCCGCTTTGGTACTCGCGGTAGCTTGAAAATAGTACGTGGCGCCGGTTGAAAGGCCGGACAAGACATAGCTTGTCGTGTTGCCCACGTTTACGTAATACGGGTAGCTCCCGCTTACCGTGCCGTAGTAGAGCTTATACCCCGCTACATTCGAGCTGGTGCTCGCGTCCCAGATTAGTGTGACCTGGGCGGCATGGGCATTGATGCTGGTGGAGAGCAGCACGGGTACCGAAAGGAAGAGGAGGAGAAAGAGGAGAATCGGGCCTTTGAAAGGCCGGGTAAAACCTGGTTCGATGCTTCTTGATCGAGATACGCTCATGATGCCACCTCTGCTAGTTTTATTCCTTTGTGCCCGCAAAGTCGAATACAGAAGGTGCTGCATTCGCCCGGCAACCCCGCTGCCCTATCCCCGATCTCCTTACGAAGGCTGGTACAGCAACTACCATGCCCGCTTGTGTACAACGAAGGAGGGATCGTTGAATTCTCTGTAATTCCGGGAGTAAGCGCGTTTTTTGCAGTAATTCGAGAAGCTCGTGGTAATGGGCCGAATGTGTGCGGTTCCGGGCCCCCGGTCTCGGTCCTACATTCCAAAAGCGTTTCTGAAAGGGTGCGGGTGCTACCGTCCGGGGATGCCAAAAGCGCTCACCAGGATGCGCGCAGTGATCACTTCGTCCTTCAGCCGCTCCAAGACCCTCATGTTCGAGTGGTGTCGGCCCTTCCCGGACGTGCTGCCCTTGCCCAGTTCGTATCAAACTGCACCTCACTTATGAGAACCTAGGTCGGCGAATTAGAGTGTCAAGAGGAAGACTGCCCCCGCCTGAAAACTTTCCTGACATTCAGGACATTCCCGCCATGCAGGACCAGCCGGTCGCTTTCCATCCCAACCTCGCTCTTTTCAGCCATCCATATTATCGGCAATTTGTGGGAAAACGGTAGTAATTGAGCTGTTGAGTAGTCGGGCTGGGTTATCACTCGCCCGGATTTGTACTCTTCCCGCGCCTCTGTGATGCTTTCCAGATATTCGCCGGGCTAATGCTTGAGGCCCTACCGCAGCGAAGCTGCTGCGGTTTGACCGGATATGCCGCTCTATCCCATAGCCGGTCAAGGTATAACCATCCGCATTTATCAAGGCCCTTATCCGCCCTTATCTGTGATGAAAAACTCAACTACTCAACCGTTTCCACTCAACCAATCAACCACGCCTTGACAATTGGTAACCTATTTCTTACAATAAAACACATGCGCGTGGTAATGGATGCTGACTGTCTTATCAAACTTACAAAGGCGAACCTCAAGGAAGTGGTCTGTACCTGGTATCACGTCATTCTGCCGGAAACCGTGAAAAAGGAAGTGGTAGACAATGCGGGAGGACATATGGATGCGATTGCCATTGGGGGTAATATTGCCAAAGGGCTTCTTAAGGTTGACACGCGCTTGAGCCCAACCGGTAAGGGGGAGCAGTCGGTGGTTTCTTTGTATCAGACCTATGTGTTCGATGCGGTATGCAGCGACGATAAAAGGTTCATTAAAAAACTCAGATTGTTGAACATCCCTTATATTACGCCGGCAGTCTTCGTCGCCTTGCTCGTGCATGATGGAAAACTGACAGCATCAGAGGCGGAGAGCAAGCTGAATGCCCTCTCTCCCTTCATCAGCAGCGATGAGTACCTTACAGTGCGGCAAGCGATAAGGAGCCAGAGGTTGTCATGAAGACAAAATCAATACGGATCACCGAAGACATGATGTCCGCTTTGGAAGTGGTGAAGAAAGAAGAGAAGATTGAAGAGGCCACCGCGATGAGAAAGCTCATGAAAATGGGCTTTGAAGTATATGTGGGAAATCTTTACAAACTGGGCAAACTATCTGTAAGAGATGCTTCCCGCCTGTTGAACATGAGCCAATCGGAGACCATAGATGCTTTTCTCGATATGGGAATAACGGGAAACCTTGATGCCGCCGATGTCCTGTATTCATTGGAAGCATTTAGACAGAGGCGCCCGGACCCGCAGCCCGATTCCGGCACACCGTAAGACCAGGGGGCCAAGGTAGAGGCGACGCTATTAGATCCCGATGGCCTCAAGAAGCACGTCGCGTAGGAGTATGTCGGGGAATGGGGGACCGCGCTACCGAAAGAGCGAGGCAAGAGGGAAGTGGGTCGTGGAGCGAAATCATAGCTGCGTGGTTGAGTTGTTGAGTGCAGCGAAGCTGCCGCGGTTTGACCCATCCGCATTTATCATGGCCTTTATCCGCCCTTATCTGTGACGAAAAACGCAATTACTCAACCGTCTTCCCAGCGAAGCGGTCTTCCCTCTTCCATCAGCCTTTAAATCGCCCTATCGTCAGCGGTCTCCCTAGCGAAGCGGTCTTCCCTCTCCCTAGCGAAGCGGTCTTCCCTCTTCCCTCTTCCCTCTCCCTATCGGAGCGTCTCTTGACATAGCCATAAATATGGCTATAATATTCTCAAGCGGCTTATCTTGTACAGGAGGCTATCAGCAATGACCAGGAAAGTATCCGTTGCCGAGGCAAAGGGGAAGCTTCCTTCGATTATTCACGACGTTGAACGAGGATCGACGGTTGAAATAACCCGGCACGGCAAGTCCGTCGCTGTTATGGTCCCTACTGGCGACTACGAACGTCTGAGGGAGAAGGGCAAAGGATTCTGGAATGACCTTGTGAAAGTGAGGAGGATAATTGCCTCCGAGGGTATAATCGTTGAAGATAGCGATTTTGGTGATCTCCGGGATAGTGCGGGCGGCCGCTCGTTTGAATGGGCTGAATGAAATATCTGCTTGACACCAATATCGTATCGGAAATGATCAAGTCCAAACCTGATGCCGCTGTGCTGGAAAACTGTCAGAAATATCAGAAAGATATAACCATCGGAGCGCCGGTCTGGCACGAGTTACAGTACGGTTGCTATCGGATGCCCCCTTCACGGAAGCGGGAAATGCTTGAAATGTTTCTTGAGGACGTCATCGGGAGGAACTTTCCGATCCTCCCTTATGAAGAGCAGGCGGCCCGTTGGCACGCCATGGAAAGAGCCCGACTGTCGCTCGATGGTAGGACGCCCTCGTTCGTGGACGGTCAGATTGCAGCCATAACTGTTACGAACGGCCTCGTTCTTGTCACACGGAACACGAGTGACTTCGAAATGTACTCTGGTCTAGAATTGGCGACATGGCACGCTGGGGACCGCTGAGTGGAAACGGCGGCGCACTAACCTCCTATCGCCGAAGCTGCTGCGGTTTGACCCATCCGCATTTATCAAGGCCTTTATCCGACCTTATCTGTGATGAAAAACGCAATTACTCAACCGTCCTCCCAGCGCAGCGGTCTTCTCTCTCCCCTCGGCCTTAGTCATCCCCGTGGGATGGGGGTGTTTGTAGTTGACTTAGTGGGACGAAACAATTACGCTTAAGATCAGGATCATGGGAACAATGCAACCGGCCATAGCCGCCGAGATCGAATATATAACGAAGCAGATCGTGGAAAAGTATAGACCGGAGAGGATCATCCTGTTCGGCAGCGCGGCGCGCGGCGACTTCGGACCGGATAGTGACGCGGATTTCCTGATTATCAAGGACGATACACCATTTTATGGCGCTGAAAGAATACGTGAGCTGAGCCGGATGATCGATCGCAACATACCGGTGGATTTGTTTATCTATCGCGCCGGCGAAGTGGAGGAACGCCTCAGAATGGGCGACCCCTTCATCAAGACTGTGCTGAAAGAAGGCAGAATCCTCTATGGTTGATTCCGCTTTAATCAACAACTCAACCTTCTTCCTAGCGTAGCGATCTTCCCAGTGAAACGATCTTCCCTCTATCCCTTCTCGTCACGGTACCCGGTACACTGGCCGACCAATTTCACGATCGAGGAAGCAGAGAGAGCGCTTGATGCAGCCACCCGTGTCCGAAGAGCGGTCCGGGACAGACTCAGTCTCGGCCAGTAGCCAGGTTCTCCCTCTGCCCTTCCCTGCGAGGCTCCGGCGCTGCTTGAAACTACTCAACCACTCAACAACTCAACCACGCAACGCTTTCTCCTGTTGACATACCGCAACCATCCGATATAATTTGGTGTTAGCCTACATGTCGTGCACGCTGGAGGATTCGCTATGAACACACTATCAGATCGTGTAGAGATTGACCCTCGGGTCTGCAACGGTAAACCGGTAATAAAAGGGACGAGAATTCCTGTTTCTGTCATACTAGAGCAGGTAGCCGAAGGAGAGTCGTGGGATGAAGTGCTGTCGGGCTATCCCGAGTTACGTAGAGAAGACATTCAGGCAGCGCTGTTTTACGCCACGGCTTCACTCGATCACATGGAAATAAGAGCAGCAGGTGGCTGAGATTCATAGAATATATCTTGATCAGATGTTCCGTCTCAATGTTGCCGAAGAATTGCGCAACCAAGGCTATGACGTGGTACGTGCTACGGAAACTGGACATACCCGCGCAGACGACCGACAGATATTGGAAAAGAGTATTAGCGAAGACCCAGTGCTTGTCACCCGAGGCAGGTCGAAGTGTTGGCGGTCAGAGAGGACACGAACTGGATCGTTATTACAGTGATAACGAAGTTCTTCTGACGGCAGGAGGTAGGGAATGAAAATAAGCCATGATCCGAGACACAACGTTGCTTACATAAGACTGCAGGAAAAAACTGCCCAGGTACTCACTCTTAAGATCAGTGATGAATTGAATGTGGACGTGGGTCCCGATGGATCCGTCCATGGCATTGAATTGCTTAATGCAAATGAACAGCTTTACAAAGAGGATCAGGGGAAACTCTTCTTAGTAAACGAAGCGACAGGCGAAGAAGAAGAGATTAGTTTGATCGGAAACGGATAGGTTGGGGATACTCAGCACGCCCTACCGCAGCGAAGCTGCTGCGGTTTGACCGGATATGCCGCTCTATCCCATAGCCGGTCAAGGTATAACAATCCGCATTTATCACGGCCCTTATCCGCCCTTATCTGTGATGAAACCTCTAGAAGTTGCCCCTTATTTTTTTTAGGAAAACCCGAAAGATGCGTCTTGTCACTCGTGGTTGTCATCCCTTCTTGTCACTTCTGGTTGTCGCCCCTCCTTGTCACTTTGACAGGAGAGCAGGAAACAGAGATAATCTTATGAGACCGGGCAATGATTTTGAGAGGCATGGAGAGATGGCATAGCCCCCCCCCTAAAACCGTAAACTTTCGTATACTTTCGTACACCCCCCTTCTGAAATGCCTTGCAAGAGAAGGGAATCCTAAAGAGGGACGCTGAGCCGGTTACCGGAAAATGCACGCTAAAGAAGGCAAAAAGAAGGTAAAACTCAGTAAAAAATGCCAAAAACAACCGTTTTTGGGCTATTTCGTGCACAAGGTGGGCGCATGAGGCCCTACCGCAGCGAAGCTGCTGTGGGTTGACCGGATATGCTGCTCTATCCCATAGCCGGTCAAGGTATAACCATCCGCATTTATCATGACCTTTATCCGACCTTATCTGTGATGAAAAACGCTCTACTCAACCGCCTTCCCAGCGGAGCGATCTTCATAGTGAAACGATCTTCCCTCCCCCCTCGGCCTCTCATGAGGCAGACCATAATGAACCGCCCTTTGCTCCGCCGCTGGGTCTGGCTCGTTTTGATTGCCCTGGTGGAGCTGACGTGGCTTGCCATACGGATCGAGGCGCCTAGCGTGGGGCTCCTTTCTTATGCGAAAGGGGTTCCTTCCATTTTCATCACTTCCCTGGCGGTGGTGCTTATCCTGGGGTGGGCGGGTTCACACGGCAAAGTGCGCAACCTCCCGATCTTCCAGGATGCCTCCCCCACATCCTGGCCTTTGGTGCTGTGTCACATAGGTACCTTCGCCGCCTTCTCCTGGTTGACCATCTGTGTATTTGAGGACGGTGTAACCTCATCGGCTTTTGCCGCGCTGTGGATTCTCGCCTGGGCAGCTATGGGTTTTGCGACGGGTGTGTTTTGGTTGCTCGCCGCACTGCCGGCGCGCGTATGGGTTCGGCTGGCTCGGAACAACTTGTCCCTCGTATGGGTCGGCGCCTCAATCATAGCGGCATCCCTGGCATGGGGGTTCTTTGCGAGCAGGGCCTGGAAACCGCTCAGCGGCCCGACTTTCCTGTTAGTGCAGTGGCTGCTCCGGGCTTTCGGGCAGGACGTAGTCAGCGAACCGGCCAACCTTGTACTCGGCACGAAGCAGTTCAGCGTGGGCGTCTACCCTGCCTGCGCGGGCTACGAAGGCGTCGGCCTGATGGTCTTGTTTGCGGGCGCCTACCTGTGGCTTTTCCGGCACAGCTTACGATTTCCCCGGGCTTATCTTCTTCTCCCCAGCGCCGTCATCGCCATCTGGCTGGTAAATGCGGTAAGGCTGGCCGTGCTCGTCCTGTTCGGCGCCTACGTTTCGCCGGAGATCGCGATGGGGGGGTTTCACTCCCAAGCTGGCTGGCTTGGCTTTATCGGGGTCGCATTAGCCATGGTGGCGGTGGCGCAGCGCATGTCCTTCTTTGCCGCGACCGAAGCCGGGCCTGCGGACAGGTCAGGGGAAACCAATCCGACAACCGCCTACCTGGCGCCGCTGATGGCCTTGCTGGCGGTCACCATGATAACGGGGGCTCTGTCCGGCGGATTCGACTGGCTCTACCCCGTACGCGTGCTGGGAACGGCGGCGGCTATCTGGCTTTTCTGGCGGCGGTCGATGACCTTGCCCACTCTGGCGCAGAGCTGGTCATGGAGGGCTGTCGCGATCGGCGTGGCGGTCTTCATCATCTGGATTGGGCTGGAAAGGGTGACAGGCAGACCGGAGGCGGGGTCCTCCATTGCCGGGGCGCTGGGAGGGATGCCGGCCGGCCTGGCAGCGGCGTGGCTATTCTTTCGGGTGGTGGGTTCGGTGGTGACCGTGCCCATAGCCGAGGAGCTCGCGTTCCGCGGCTACCTGCTCCGGCGGCTCATCTCGGCCGACTTCGATCGACTCACTTTAGTCCGGTTCACCTGGCTTTCGTTTCTCCTTTCCTCGGTACTCTTCGGGGCCCTGCACGGACGCTGGCTGGCCGGAACCGTGGCGGGGATGTGCTACGCCTTAGCGATGTACCGGCGCGGCAAGGTCGCCGATGCAGTCATTGCTCACGCCGTCACGAACGCGCTGATCGCCGCGGATGTGCTGATTCTGGGGAACTGGGGACTGTGGTGACCACTCAACGACTCAACACCTTACTACTCACTAACTTTTTTTCTTGACAACGGGGGACTGTATAACGTAATATAGCTTAATAGGACATGTTATCTCACTTTTTTTCTTGACAATGGGGAATGCATAGCTTATTATTACTTATTATACATTGTTTTTTCACAGCAAGGAGGGCGAAATGAGCAGGTTCCTCGGAATCATTGCGACAGCGTATTGTCTCCTTCTTTTTGGTCTTGTCGTACAGGCGGCGGGGACGCCGGTCCCGGGAGTTCCGGAGATCGACCCGGGCATGGCCTCGGGCGCGATCGGGCTTCTCGTCTGTGGGCTGCTGACACTGACGGCGAAGCGGAAAAGAAAGAAGGATGACCGTTGACGCGAGGGTAGTATAATAGTTGAGTGGTTGAGTTGTTCATCGGCCACATAGATTTTACCACTCAACCACTCAACGTGCTCTAAAACGGTAGTGTCCCGACAGCGAGCACCGATCAGGCCTTTTACGGTTTCGACGGCACCTCCGACGTTGCGAACTTCGGCAATTTGACCGGTCTGGCCCTCACAACAGATTTCGAAACTCTTGAAGCAGATCTCTTTAATACGGCCGGCCCAACGCCTTACGCTCGCTTTTACATCATTAGTGGTAGTACCTGCTTTGTCTCGACGGACGCCGTTAGCTGGGATCCGAATAATGACACGAGCTGGACGACCTATCAGGTTGCTGTAAATGCGACCAACTTCATGCTCTGGCCCATTGACTCCGGGTCTCTCACGTTCGCGCAGGTGATTGCGGACCCTGACCAAATCGGTATTGTTTTTACGGGAAGCACTCCAAACATTACGGCACCCGGTTATACAGGGCTCGGAATCAATGGTACTACCACTACGACAATCGAACTGGATAATTTCGGTACCACTGCTGTTCCGGAGCCGGGAATCTTGCTCCTCCTTGCCCCAGGGCTTTTCGGCGCGGGCTTATTCAGGAAAAGAAAGATCGCCTAGAAATCGCACCTGTTTCAAACACTCCGTGCAAAAAAGCGCCTGTCGGGCCTTCCGACAGGCGCTTTTTTTTGCGAGCCTCAACACGTTGTCCTGAGCGATACTGGTTGGATTGTGAGCTGAGTGGTCAGATACGGGGAAGGTTGAGCATCCGGAAGCCGAGTTGTTATCCGGTTTAGCCGGCCATTGCGTAACTATATTGCTCTCGACGTGACAAGAAACCGGGAAAGGAGTATAATCAGTTCAGGAATGTCATGACATTCAGCGAACTTACAAGGCTGCTGGAGGAAAACGGTTTTAAACTTGTTAAAGAGAAGGGTTCTATAAGATATTATGGAAAGACGGGGTGGGATAAGCTGATTCGGATTGACTACCATGGTTCAAAAGAGATTCCAACAGGCACGTGCAGTGCGATATTGAAAGCAGCCGGATTGAAGAAGTAAGGTTTGAGGGGGTTGATGTGATAGAGCTAAAATATTCTTTGGTGATTGAAGCAACTAAAGAGCCCGATTACTTCGGGTTTTATTCACCTGATCTGGAAGGATTCTCAGGTGTAGGTCATTCCATAGAGGATTGCTTATACAGGGCGAAATGGGGCATGATTGAACATGCAAACTTGCTTAAAGAACAGGGTCTGCCTGTACCACCCATAAATATCAATCCCAAGATAGTTATTCAAAACGAACAACAATCGAAAGCTGCTTAGCGTTAATGCTTCCATTGGCCTCAAGAAACACGTCGCGTAGGAGCATGTCGGGGAATGGGGGACCGGGCAGTGATTTTGACAGGCGTGGAGAGATGGCATAGCCCGGCCCGCACCGGAGTGTACTGCTTGTGAACTGAGTGGTCGGATATGGCCGGGGAAGGGTAGAGGGGCATAGCCTGATTAGGTGCTCGCTGCGCTATCGGGGTTATGACGACTCGTGGTCCCGTGGAATCCGCTCGAATTGCGGCTCGAGAGTGGGAATCTCCTTCTTAATGGTGTCCCACAGGGAGTGAGAATATATCCTCAGTCTGCCTATCGTCCCGCCTTTACGGTACCCCCGCTCTATCCTCACCAGGCAGAAAAAAATTCCCTTATAGGAAGATTTTTCCGCTTGGTGAGGAAGATTCCCGCAAGGGCCGCCCACCTTTAACCGGCCTTATACGGCAATATTGACGTTAGTGCCGACAGCTTGGACGAGGGTGCTGCTGCCGGAGGTCCCGGTCGTACTCTGGGCGCTGCTATTTCCCAGGTCCTGCATGAGCGTGGCAAAGGCGCTCTGGGCGCTTGTGATGTTACCGGATTGCAGGGCACTGCCAACCGCCGCCAGGTCGGTGCTTACGCCCGTACTTGCTGTCTGTGAGCCGCTGCCGTGATGGTGATGGTGGTGATGGCCATAAGCCTGCTGAGTGCCCTGGGCGGCCTCGGTTTGCAGCGCATTCTGCAAGTCCTGCGTCAGCGTGGCAAAGGCGTTCTGGGCGTCTGAGATGCTACCGGACTGCAGGGCACTGCCAACCGCCGCCAGGTCGGTGCTGATCTGGCTGGTTCCCCCCGTCTGCTGTCCCCCTTCAGTCTGCTGCGCAGCCTGCAGGTCCTGCGTTAATGCCGCATACGCCTGTTGGGCCGTCGCGAGGCTACCCGAGGACAGGTCCGTCTGAAGGGTTAAGAAGTCCTTTCTTATCTGTTGGAACTGGTTTTGGTAAGCATTGGTGCTCGAAGAAATACTGGAAATAGAAGACATGATGGAACCTCCTTTCGGTGGAATGCAAACCTTTTCTGCAAACGACGTGCCGCTATGTTCCCTTATGTACGAGCACAAAGACCATGCTTTACAGCCGCACTGTCCCCTGTTCTGCCATGTGTTGTCGGAAGCGCCCCTGAAAAATAAGGAAGCCTTCGTGTCCAAGAAACCATACTTGCCTTGATTGCCGGAATGGGGTTATTCTTAGCATTGGGATGACGAAGAAGGTGCCTGAGTATAAAGATCATCTGGTAGGTGTGGACATCGTTACCATTCCAGCGGGAGAAGGTTACCGGACCTGCGAAGAGATCATGCAGGAAAGGCAAAAAGCAAATTAATTGTTGCCTTTCAGGCCCTTATGGTCGGACGTGATCCTGCGACCCTAAGGGCCTGAAAGGCGCGACTTATTTCTTGGTTCCTTCCGCTCCGGCCCCACGCATCTTGGCCAGGTCGATGAAGGGGACGGCTCCTCCGGAGACTTGAGGTAGTGCGCCATTCCATTTCTCGACACCCTTGTACTGTACAAGGATCTGGCTGAGCGATCTTGACAGGGCCTCATTGGCTTTGGCCTGTCCCTGCGCCACCACGAGAATCGATTCAGCCTCTCCTTTTGCCGTGGCAACCTTTTGCTCAGCTTCAACCGAGCGTTGCGCCAACACCTGTTTCTGCGTTTCCACCTGCTGCTGGGCCACTTGCTTTGCCTCGATGGCCCCTTCATATTCAGGAGAGAACCGGATGCTCGCAAAGTAGATGTCATCGACTATTATGTGGTACCTCGACAGGTTATCCCCCAGTTTTGTCATTGCCCGTTTCCGGATCTCTTCCCTTTTAGGAAGAATATCCCCGATCGGGTACGTCGGCACAACCTCCTTGACGAAGTCGTTGAAGGCCGGGTCGATCACCTTGTCCGCAAAATCGAGCCCCACCTTCTGGTAGAGGTCATTGACATAAGACGGATCGATATGGAAATTCATCATTCCCGTCATTTTCACCATCTGGTATTCTCGTGAAGAGGCATCGATTTCTTTGAATGGATGGGGTTGCACCTTGACGTCGACCTTGATGACGCTTTCGGCAATGGGCACCTTGAAATTGAGCCCCTCCCCCATGATTCGCTTCTCCACACTCCCCCAGAAGAGGATAACACCCCTGTGGCCGGCGGGGACGATGACAAAGGTGCCCCAACCAACGATAATGATGAGGAGGAGCAGAACGAGCAGTCCAAGATTGCGCGGCTTCGGGAATCTTAATTCGCTTACGTCCATGGTTCTTTCCGGCATTTTCACCCTCCTTTCGGGTGTTTCACTATAATAGAACGACAAGCATTTCCGGCCCATGCTCCCCTGTACAAATCTCCGGGCAAAAAAATCGCCCCGGAGGCCCTGAATGAGGGAGCCCTATCGAACGCCCATTTCATATGCAACTCCGGAAGTGAGATACACATCGATTCATCGTCTCCTCCCCCTCTGTGATCAGAAGGCCCAGAAGGACCATCTTTTTCGATTATAGCGTGGCTGCTCTGGATGTCAGCCAAAAAAGGGGGCGCCACCAACCCGCGTTCATGTCGCCGGCCTGGCCTTCGTCGTCTGCGTGACATTAAAGACCGCAAACACTCCGAGGATCACGAGCCCTGCCCCCAGCATGGTCCGTACCGTGATCGGTTCTCCCAACAGCAGCCAGCCAAGAAAAAGAGCCAGCAGTGGATTGACGTAGGCATAGGTCATGGCGATGCTGATAGGCAGCAGACGAAGGGTGATGACGTATGAAGTGAAGGCTATGACGGAGCCAAAGATCACCAGGTATCCCCAGGCGATCCACGCTGAAAGGCCGGGGTGGGCCATTGGTTCCCCGATCATCAATGAGGCTATGAGAAAACCGAAAGCCGCCATCAGGTGTTGATAGCCGGACATGACCTGCGGAGCGAGGTTGACGGGCCGCCGCACCTGGAACACAGAGCCCAGGGCCCAACAAAGGGGCCCTAGTATCAAGGCCAATACCGCCCAAAAGTCGGTTGTGCCTTTCGTGCCGAGAGAGGACACGCTGAGTATGGCAACGCCGGCAAAACCAACAACCAGAGAAGCGATCAGCGGAATGGACGGCCGTTGCCTGTATAAGAGCAGCTCGACGATGGTCGCCCAGATAGGCGCTGACGAGGCCATCAGGCACGCGAGCCCGGAAGCGGCGTATTGTTCTGCCCAGAGTATTAGGCCGTTCCCTCCCAACCACAATAGATTTCCGGCAATGGCCAGCGAAAGCCACTCCGAACGGGTCGGCTTCATTCGCAGTCCCTGAACACGGGCTATCACCAGGAGGATCAGGGCAGCGACAGGCATGCGCAGCATGCCAAAGAAAAAAGGGGGAAAACTGTTCGCGGAGCTGACTCCGATCCGCATGGCCAGATAGGTGGTGCTCCACACCACGTAAACCAGACATAAATGAAGTATACCTCTCCGTGACAGCCCTTCGTCCACAGAATCTCTCATGCAAAAAGGCCCATCCAACTGCCATTGTCGACCAAAGAAATGTCCGGCAACAGGAAATCCAAATCACCTCCGCGAGTGGCAGCCGCAAGGCTCTCTGCCGTTGACCACGCCGCAAAACGCGAAAGAGGGGTCTGTCATGAGCAGCAGCTTCCGGGGGCGCCGCACGACCCTGGCGATCCACAGCACCCACCCGCAGGCTCCGGTGGAGAGAAAGACGGAGAGCCGCCCGAAACATTGTGGGCAGACATCAATTTCACCAGGTCTTCACTTCCGCATGCCCTGCATGCAAGGCCATCCTGTGTGCCAAGAACGAGAAATTCGCTTACCTCACCACATTTTCCGCATCGGTACTCAAAAATAGGCATGATATTCTCCTTCTCTCTTTACGATCCGTGGTGGCCGCAGCCCCCAAGCGCGTGGCCGCCACACGCGTGCTGCAGTGAAAGCAGCGGGAGCTTGCCGTTTTTCAGAAGATCCATGTTCTGAGCTACTGTCTCGGCCCCGGCGCCGTACACCTTGATGCCCCTGGCATTCAAACCCGAGATGGCGCCCGCGCCTATACCTCCCACGACAACCGCGTCGACCGCATGAGACCCGATGGCCTGGATCGGGTTACACGCACCGTGGACATGGCCCAGGTCCTTGTTGCCCACCGTCGTCGCATTGCCCGCATTCGTATCGACCATAACGAATGCGGGGGCAGAGCCGAAATGTCCGAATACTGTGCTGTTGATGCCTTCGTCTTTCTCTACCGGGAAACAGACTTTCATTCGATGTCCTCCTTGTGAATCGCGTGTGTCTCTATCTTCAGGGCTTTGCCCCGGATCAGGGCCTCAGCCACCTTTCGCCTGGCCTCGTTGACGATGCGGCCGAAGGTAGCCCTCGATACTCCCATCTCCAGGGCAGCCTGCTCATGATATTTTCCCTCATAGTCGCACAGCCTGAGCGCCTCCACCTCGTCGAGACTCAGGCAAACTTCCTCCAATTCCATGAGGGGGATGCCCCGTGGCTTGAAGTATGAGGCATCAGGATGGCAATGTATGCATCGGTGCTTCTTGGGCCTTGACATGGTGTTATTATAAGCATATGTTCGTAATAGCGTCAAGTGCTGTCGTGAACAAACAAGCGCAAAAACGGTCTTTGTTGGCGTTTTTTACTGCATTTTACCCTCCTTTTACCCTCTTCGGCACGCATTTTGTCGCCAACCGTCCCAGCATCCCCTTTCTGATTCCCTTCTCTCGCAAGCCTTTCCGAAGGGGTGTGCACGATTCTGCAAGAAGGTGCACGGTTTGGGGGGGGGGTAGGGGGGGAAGAGAATTATAAATTATAAATTGTGAATTTTGAATGAACGATCACGACCGGCGAAGAGGGGGAAGGCATCGCGGAACGCGAATCGCGAAACGCGAAAGTAGGGTAAGATGGAAAAGAATATGGAGGCATCGCGGATCTCGGAACGCGAAACGCGAAACGGTGAAGAGTCCTTGCCGGACCGTCGGCGATGGTAATTGCGGGCGAACGTCTGAAGGCGTAACCGGACAAGGGAATAGGACCCTTCCCGGGCAGGAGTCGAGGCTCAGTTGTCAAAGAGCGGCGCGGCCTCTGGGACCTGTGAGGCCGGCTGGAACGGGCTCACGCCGTGTCATCTCTCCAGGCATCTCAAAATGACTGTCCGGTCTCATAAGATTATCTCTGTTTCCTGCTCTCCTGTCAAAGTGACATGGAGGGGCGACAACCAGGAGTGACAAGGAAAGATGACAACCACGAGTGACAAACGCATTCTCTGCGGTTTTCTTGAAAAAAAAAGAGACGACCCACGCCCAACGGGTGCGGGCGCGACCCAGCAAGCGGAAGCCTCAGGCAGTTTTTCCTGTGAGGCTAGATTTTGCCCGGCCGAGGCGATAGCAAGTGTTACAATCGGTAATGATTGCAGGAACGGGGAGTATGAACTGCTGGAGAAAGGGCAAGCGTTCCACGTTCCAGGACGACCGCCGACCCCTGTGATGCCACAACATTGTCCCCCTTCACCTATGCCCCTTTTGCGGTCTTTCCCGGTGCGTATTCGGCGAGCATCTTTCTCAGCTCCTCCCCCTGCACAATCTCTTTTTCGGCAAGGAGATGGGCCAGATCATCCAGGACCTTCCTGCGTTCCGAAAGGATGTTCCTCACTCTTTCCTGGGCCTGTTCCATCACCCGGGAGATCTCTTCGTCAATCTGGGTCGCCTTCGTTTCGCTATAGGTTTTGCCGGAAGCATAATTTTCCGGGAGGAACATGGGCTGGCGGGGGCGCTCGTAGGTCACCGGTCCCAGGAGATCGCTCATGCCGTATTCAGCGACCATGGACCGGGCAATGTCTGTTGCCCGCTGCAAGTCGTTCTGGGCGCCTGTGGATATGTCCCCGAAGACCAATTCCTCCGCCACCCTACCACCTAAAAGAACGGCCAGCCGGTCGAGCAGCTCAAGGCGCGTCATCAGGTAGCGATCCTCCGTAGGCCGCTGCTGCGTGTAGCCGAGAGCCGCAACTCCCCGGGGAATGATGGAGATCTTGTTGACCGGGTCGGCATACTTCACCGATTCAGCCACAATCGCATGACCCGACTCGTGAAAAGCCACAATCTCTTTCTCCTGAGCGTTCATGGCCCGGTTCTTTTTCTCCAGGCCGCCGACCACCCTGTCAACCGCCTCATCGAATTCAGCCGAGTCGACCGTCTCTTTATTATTCCTGGCAGCAAGCAGCGCAGCCTCATTGACGAGGTTGGCGAGGTCAGCCCCCACAAAGCCCGGGGTGAGGGCCGCGATCTTGCGGAGGTCAACATCCGGGCCTAAAAGCACATGCCGTGAGTGGATTTTCAGAATCGCTTCACGCCCGTTTATATCAGGGCGGTCGACCACGACCTGCCGGTCAAACCGCCCCGGGCGCAGCAGGGCCGGATCGAGGATTTCCGGCCGATTGGTCGCGGCCATGATGATCACCCCTTTATTCGATTCGAACCCGTCCATCTCCACCAGGAGCTGGTTGAGCGTCTGCTCCCGTTCGTCATTGCCGCCAAAGACATTGATGCCCCTGGCCTTCCCCAAGGCGTCCAGCTCGTCGATGAAAATGATGCAGGGGGCCTGACCCGCTGCCTGGGAAAAGAGATCGCGCACGCGGGATGCCCCCACGCCGACGAACATCTCTACGAACTCAGACCCGCTGATACTGAAGAAAGGCACCTTTGCCTCCCCGGCCACAGCTTTTGCCAGGAGGGTCTTGCCCGTCCCCGGCGCGCCCACAAGAAGAACGCCCTTGGGGATCCGACCGCCCAGCTTCTGAAATTTCCCCGGATTCTTCAAAAACTCGACTACCTCCTGGAGCTCTTGCTTGGCCTCATCGATGCCCGCGACATCGGCGAAGGTGATCTTCGTCTCGTTCTCTGCGAAGAGCTTGGCTTTGCTCTTGGCGAACGACATCACCCCCATCCCCGGTCCCATCTTCTTCATCGCGTACCGCCAGATCAGGAGCATGATGCCGATAGGGAGGACCCACGAGAGGATGCCGCTTAAGAATTTGCTCTCATAGAGTCCCGAATAAGCGATCTTATGGTCATCCAGGTCTTTGACCAGGCCGGGATCATCCACCCGAATGGTAACGAACTGCCGGCCCGGTTTTTTATCTTTTTCTTTCAGTGTTCCCGTGATGTTCTCCGGACCGACGGTCAATTTATCCACGTTGCCCTGGGCCAGCTCTTGCTTGAACCGACTGTAGGGAATCGTCTCAATTTTCCGGGAAAGAAAGTATTGCTGCAAGTACATGATCAGGAGCATCATGATCAGGAAATACCAGATGCTGAAATGTGTCTTGGGAGGCAGGCCGTCTTTCTTCTTCTGGGGATTCTGGGGGGCGAAGAATGAGCGAAGCTGATCTATCACATTATTTTTAAGTTCTCTTTTGTCGTCGGACACTCTATTCCCCTCCCTTATGGGTTGTCAAAGCTATCCCGAAAAGATGGTGCTCTCCCCACTAGAATCATATCTCTTACCTCAAGATCAGCCATTGACAGGATGCCTTTCGGGTCCAGCCAGGCGGTGTGCCTCGGCCTGAAATGCTCTCTATCACATATCCCGCCTTTCCATAGAACTCCCCCATTTGAGGAGTATTTTATACGAAATATATTCATTGCCTCTTCAGGAAGCAAGCAACCCGTGATCCGTATCTCGGCAGGCGCATCCTTTCCTCACGTGACCTTCGGTGATTCGGACACGGTCAAGGTCGGGCAGTGCGTGGTAGCGATCGGCGCGCCTCGCACCCTCGAAAAGACGGTCACCCAGGGCATCATCAGCGCCAAACATCGAACAAGCATCACCGATCCGAATAGGCACCAGGATTTTATGCAGGTGGATGCCCCCATCAATCCGGGCAACAGCGGGGGTCCTCTTTTGAACCTTCATGATCAGGTAATCGGTGTGAATGCCGCAATAGCGAGCGAGTGGCCGCACAGCGCTCTGGGCTACAGGCCACCGGCTCCGGAGACGGTCATGCCGAACAACGGATATTTGATAGGGTACTAACTCTGGAAGTGGTACAATGAGTGGGGGCAGGCGATGCGTGGCCTTGAGAGGTCAAGATGATATACGAATATCAAATTAATGGATTGATGGCACTCCCAAAACTGCAAATAGTCGCTTGGAAGGCAGCGGACCCGACGAGGCAACCGGCTACCGGGATAGCAAGGCAAACTTGATGAAGCTTCTGAGAGCCGGTTTTACCAACATTTCAGCAGAAGAGCCGAGTTACGTGGAGAGGGGGCACGATTACCATCGAAACACGGACTAACCCCAAGAAAGATCCCTATTCGCTAAACAAATTCGTCCCTCTATTGCACTGGATCTCCCACTACCGTTTAGGCTGGCTGCGAAATGATCTCATTGCGGGATTCACCGTGTGGGCGTTAATGGTGCCTGCCGCCCTGGCTTATGCCGGTATCGCCGGCGTCCATCCCGTGATCGGGCTGTATACCGTGCCACTGGCGCTCATCGGTTACGCGGTGTTCGGCACGTCCCGGTCGCTGGTCGTTGGACCTGATTCTGCCACAGCCCTGTTATCAGCGCACACCGTGGGCCTTCTGGTGGCACAAAGTTCCCCCGATTATCAGGCATTAACCTCGGCACTGGCTTTGCTCGTCGGAGTATTTTTTCTGGGTTTC
>Ga0187864_10000961_pt1 | contig 29933 bp, 21 predicted proteins | sample June2016WEW_11_4_FD_132985 | JGI IMG/M metagenome (GOLD analysis project Ga0187864, IMG submission 132985) | Peatland microbial communities from SPRUCE experiment site at the Marcell Experimental Forest, Minnesota, USA - June2016WEW_11_40 | ecosystem: Environmental > Terrestrial > Soil >...
ACTCCTATAATGATCATTGTTCGGCTCCTTTCTCCCGAGCCTGTTGGTTGGGTTCAGCACCACCAACTCTACTCGGGCGTGGGAGCCGACATTGTCATGGAATCAATTGCACAAGTGATCCGCCCCGACTCCGGTTTGGGGATTACTTGCGATATGGGTTGTTAGTGTCAAATGACACCCAACTTCCGTGTAGTCCGTGACTCGGGGACAATCCCGAGATGCGTTGAGTATGTGGTGCCGAGGCGCAATCATAACGCACCAGAGTCTTTTGCTACGCTGCAGGGTTTAGAGAAACAACGGCAAACGAATGCATCTGCCGAGAACAATCCTTGTCACAGCTCGAGTAGTCATCGTAGCCCTAATCTGCACTGTCCCCGCTGTGCCATCCAAGGCGACCACCGGAATCATCTTGCGAAGCCGTTATCGAATTGTCTTGGCTGCGGACAGTCGCGCTGTGTACGGTCTGAATGAAAATGCCACCGAGTGCAAGCTTTTCGAAGTGCAGGACGTTTATGCGACCGTCTCAGGACTTGCTCATTACGGGAGAAGCTACCATGTCACTGCTACGATTAGAGAGGGTTTCGCCGGCAGGGGGACGTTCGAAAGTCACGTGTCGACCACTGCCCTGGTTCTCAAACGCACCGTGGAGAAGCTGCTGGCAGGTCTCCAAGCCAGCGATCCCAATGAGTATCGCTATTTGATGCAACGCTCGAATGGCACATCAGACTTCGTGCAGTTGGTGGTGGCTCAAACGGTCAGAGCTCAACCCATGCTAGGCATTATCGAACTGCGACGCAATGGCGCAGGAAATAGCCTTACGCTGAGGACGATCCTCTGTCCGGGCAGCTGCAGGCAAAGCACGGAGCTCTTCTACTTGGGATATTGGGAGCACATCAAACCGTACGTAGCGACATCAGGCCGGCCGCGAATCGTCGGCTCCGCAGCTTCGATCGACAAGCTGATTCGATTGGAGATCCAAGCACACCCCAATGAGGTCAGTGTCCCAATCAACATTCTCGAAGTGAATGGCTCCGGTGCCCGCTGGCTCCAGAATGGCGGCAACTGCTCGCTCCCTGGAGTCGGCTGGTAGCAATATCCATGCGGTGGAGAAGTCTAGGTTGAATCAGATTAGCCTTCAGGAAGATCACGACGAGGGTAAACCCGCTGCCGCCTCAATGGTGATGTTTGCCGCCCCCGTGACCGCTAGAATGACCGCCTCCGCCCGAGTGCGAGTGCCCACTGCTGAAGCTCTTCCCGCCGCTGAAGCTCTTCGGCGCGTGCCCGCCGCCATGGAAATTCTCAGACGTGTGCCCGCCGCCAAACATAGGGCCGCTCGAGCGCGGCGGCTTGCCCGAAGATCCCGCAAAGCTCTTGCCCAAAGAGGCCCTGTAAGACGGCTGACCGGAATTGCTGCGCTGATAGCTTGCGCTAGGCGCTCGATAACTGGACTGCTGCCTGCTTAGTGGGGACTGGAGCCGGTTACGCGCCTCCAGCGGTGGTCGGGCATAGCCGACTCTGGTCGGGTAACCGCGGCTGGAGCCGCCTAGTTGCCGGTTCGTCGCATAGCTGTAGGGAGGTCGATGGACGAATGTATTGCCACGTGTCGCGTTGTATCCGCCCTGTGCCCGACCATAGCTGTCCGGCGGCCGGTGGACGAATCCATTGCCCTTTGCCACGTTGTATCCCCTACCGGACTGGCCGTAGCTATTCGGAGGCTGGTGGACGAACCCGTTTCCACGTGTCACGTTATATCCGCGCTGTACCCGGTTCGGCGGCCGGTGGACGAATCCATTGCCACTTGCGGTGTTGTATCCACCGCCCAGTCGACCATAGCTGTTCGGCAGCCCGGTAATCGCCCCCCCTCCCGAAGCGGCGCGTGGTCCGCCGTGCGGGAAGCCCCAATCGGCCACCGAAGTGCTTTGCGAATAGTAGTTCTCATGATTGAACAGCACGGACTGGGTCAGCCAGCTCAGGCCCCAGGCCAGCCAGCCCCAGGGCGTGTTGCTGAAGGCCGTCATCGCGATCCCAAGCCCATAACTTACGGGCGATGAGCCGAAAAATGACCCCAGCGCACCAAGCAGCGAAAACCCCGGATAAGGCGAAACCGGCTGTCCATAGACACTCCACGGGTTATAGGCTGGCACATATACCAGCTGCGGATTCACCGGGGCCAGATCGATGTTGCCCTGGTCGTAGCTCACCGCTTCCTGTGGAGTGCTTTGCAGGTTTCCGGCCGCCTGCGCGCGCTGGCGCATCACCTGCACCGCCTCCAGTACGTCCTGCGGCTGGTTGTAGTAGGCATTGCCCAGGTCGGTGGTCCACTGCAGGTTCCGGTCCATCTCCGCCAGCACCTGCGGAAACGCCGTCAACGCCTTCAGGCTCGGGTCCCAGGTCTGCGCGTCGGCTCCGGCTGCAATCTGGTCGAGAGACGCATAGCCTTGCGCCTGCCGCCAATGGTCGGCGTCCACCACCTGCGCGGGGTATGTGGACGCGGCCAGCACCTGCGCCACCAGCGTGTCCGGATAGAGCGCGATCGGCGCCACCAGTTGCTCCAGTTGCTCCGCATTGCGCGGTTGCGCCTGTCCATAACCCTGCTGGGGATACACCTGGCCGGAGACCGGGTAAGGCTGCTGCGCGTAAGGCTGCTGTCCATCGCCTGACTGCTGGTCCGGCGCGTACCGTCCGTTATACGGATCGTTCTGCGGCCATTCCTGTCCCGGTGGCGGCGCCTGCTGCGCGAACAGCTCTCCCTGCCCCAGCGGCAGCAGAAGCAGCGCCATCGCCAGTGCGACCAGACATCTGAGCGCCTGCGCCACGTCTCTGGTGGCGCCCGTGTCGGGAGAGGAATCTTGGGGTGAATCAAGTCGCAGGCGAGAAAACCTGGCAGTGCGCGATCCGTGCAGGAAAGTTCGGGGTCTCATCTTCCCTCTGACTGGCCCACATAAGCTCGCCCCCGAGGTGAGACCTATGTTCCAAGCCGCCGTAGGTGCTCTTCAGGCCCGCGGGCAATACATCGTACGCTTTGTCGTACTCCGGTCCGTCCGGTGCCAAAGCAAGCCCGGTTCGCGGCCGAAGAACGCTTGCTTAACATGAACCCGGAATTCTGGTGTTAGTTGCGGAGGTAATGAGGTCTGAGCAATAACGCTCACGAGTCATCCGGACCGCGATTAACGAAGGTTGATAGCGAGCAGAGTGCTAACTACGGTGACTTCACCAACGAGGTCATCGCGACCGTCTTCCTCACCAATGTCGAAGATCGTGCAGATGTTCAGGGGCTGAAGCCCGGGTTATTGTTGACACGTTGCGGCACGGCTGAAGCCATGCCCTGATACAAGACGGTATATAAGGGTAGCTAGAAAGCTACTAGTTGCTAATTGCTAGGTGCTTCCTACTGGTAGGTGACCCGCTTTTCGCCCTTCACAATGCGGCCGATGGTGTAGCCTTTCTCGCCGCAGCGCTCCAGGATGACTTGTACCTTCTTGAACTTCTTGGAGGGCACAACCAGGACCATGCCGATCCCCATGTTGAAGGTGCGCAGCATCTCGTCTTGGGGAACGTTGCCGATCTTTTGCAGGTGTTCGAAGATGGGCGGCACCGGCCAGGAATTGATCTCGACAATCGCGCCCACGCCCTTGGGCAGGACCCGCGGCACGTTTTCGGTGATGCCGCCGCCGGTGATGTGCGCCATGGCAGAAACCGCATCGGCTTCGATCATGCGGCGCATGATCGGCCAGTAGCTCTTGTGGGTTTTCATCAACTCGGTGCCGACTTTGCCCTTGATCTCGTTGACATAAGAATCGGGCGTGTAATGCGCCACCGAGAAGAAAAGCTTGCGGGCCAGGGAATAGCCGTTGGTGTGCAGTCCGGTGGAAGGCAGACCGATCAGTACATCGCCGGCTTGCACCGCTTTGCCGGTGATGAGCTTGGCGCGGTCGGCAACGCCGACGATGAATCCCGCCAAATCGTACTCGCCGTCGGGGTAAAAGCCGGGCATTTCGGCGGTCTCGCCGCCAATGAGCGCGCACCCGTTCTGCTTGCAGGCATCGGCAATGCCCGCCACCACTTTTTCGGCGATTTCCGACTGCAGCTTACCGGTGGCGAAGTAGTCCATGAAGAACATGGGCGTGGCGCCCTGCACCGCGATGTCGTTCACGCAGTGGTTTACCAGATCGGCGCCGATGGTGTGGTGCAGGTTCATTTCAAAGGCGATCTTCAGCTTGGTACCGACCCCGTCCACGCTGGAAACCAGAACCGGGTCCAGGTACTTCTTCTTGTCGATGGCGAACAGCCCGCCAAAGCCGCCGATCTCGCTCAGCACGCCGCGATTGAAAGTCTTATGGGCGAGATACTTGATGCGTTGCTTGGTGCGGTTGGCGCGCTCGATGTCCACGCCAGCGTCGGCGTAAGTAATGGTCCGGGTTTCTGTCGTCTGTTGTGCCAAGAGTTGGGGTCCAGTTTTGAGGGCGCATCGCCGCAGATTTTTTCGCGGGAACAGGCATTGTATCATTCCGCCGTTTAGCTAGGCTGTGATAGGTGTCTGCGGCGCGGAGGACGAAGGAGGCAAAGCAGTCTTGGTGGGAGCCCCGCATTTATGCGGGGGAAGGAGCCCATTTCAAGAATCGCTTCTTCTCCGCTGGACTAAAGTCCAGCTCCCCCTGCTGAAGCAGGGGGCTCCCACCAAAAGCCTTCCACTAGAGTTTTTCCGCAGCCTGTGAAGGCAGCCTTTCCGATCCATTTTTTGCGAGGCACAATACGGGAAATTTTGTGATCCGCAGCACGACTTTCTGTGACAAGTTGCTCCCGGCACAATCCGCCAGGGCTTAAACTGGAATTTGATCCTGTGAGGCAAGCATGACCACGATTACTGCCGCCAAACCCGCGAGTTCAAGCGTCATCAAAGGCGATCCTTCTTCCGACGTTTACCGCTCGGAAAGCCATCCTCTCGATCCCCTGTTTCTCCCGCAAAGCGTAGCCGTAATCGGCGCGTCGGAGCGGGCGGGCAGCGTAGGCCGTTCGGTGCTGTGGAACCTGCTCAGCAGCCCATTTGGCGGCACGGTGTTCCCGGTGAATGCCAAGCGTCCCAATGTGCTGGGTATCAAGGCCTATCCCAGCGTCCGCGATCTTCCCGACAAAGTGGACTTGGTAGTGCTCACCACCCCGGCCGATAGCGTGCCCGGCCTGATTGCCGAGTCGGTGGAGCTAGGCATCCCCGCGGCCATTGTGATCTCCGCCGGGTTCAAGGAGCATGGGGAGCACGGGCAAGAGTTGGAGCGCCAGATCGCGCAGATTATTCGCGGCAAGATGCGCCTCATTGGCCCGAATTGCCTGGGGGTAATGAACCCCATTCGCGGCTTCAATGCGACCTTTGCCCGCGCGGTGGCACGGCCGGGAAATGTCGCTTTCATCAGCCAGAGCGGCGCATTATGCACGGCCGTGCTGGACTGGAGCCTGCGCGAGAATGTGGGCTTCAGCGGGTTCGTGTCCGTCGGCTCCATGCTCGACGTGAACTGGGGCGACCTGGTGGACTACTTCGGCAGCGATCCGCGCACTCATAGCATCGTGATCTACATGGAGTCGATTGGCGACGCGCGCTCGTTCCTTTCCGCCGCACGCGAGGTTTCCTTGACCAAGCCGGTCATTGTGATCAAGGCCGGACGCACGGCGGCGGCGGCCAAAGCGGCGGCTTCCCACACCGGAGCGCTCACTGGCAGCGACGAAGTGCTCGATGCCGCATTCCGGCGTTGCGGTGTACTGCGGGTGAACAGCATCGCCGACATTTTCTTTATGTCCGACGTATTGGCCAAACAGCCACGGCCGCGGGGTAAGCGGCTGTGCATCCTGACCAATGCGGGCGGTCCCGGTGTGCTGGCTACCGACGCGTTGGTTGCGGGGGGAGGCGAGTTGGCCGAATTGTCGCCCGAGACGCTCAAGGCATTCGACGAAATTCTTCCCCCTCAATGGAGCCACAACAACCCGGTGGATATCCTGGGCGACGCCGAACCTGACCGTTATGCGAAATCGCTGGAAATCGCCGCCAAAGATCCCGGCATCGACGGCATGCTGGTGGTGCTGACCCCGCAGGACATGGCCAACCCGACCCAGATTGCCGAGAAGCTGAAGCCGTATGCCAAAGGATTTGGCAAGCCGGTGCTGGCGAGCTGGATGGGTGGCGCCGAGGTCGCGGCGGGCGAACAGATCCTGAACCAGGCGGGCATTCCCAGCTTCCAGTTTCCCGATAGCGCGGTGCGCGCCTTCAACTACATGTGGCGTTACTCCTACAACCTGAAGGGGCTGTATGAAACTCCGGCGTTGCCGCAGCATGCCGAGGCCGAAGTGCAACGTGGAAAAGCCGGGCAGATCATCCAGCAGGCCCGTCAGTCGGGCCGCACCATCCTGACGGAGTATGAAGCCAAGCAGTTGCTCAAGGCCTACGACATTCCGACGGTCGATACCCGGATAGCCATCACCGAACCGGAAGCGCTGCAAGCTGCGGAAGAGATTGGCTATCCCGTCGTGCTGAAGCTGTACTCGCTTGCCATCACGCACAAGACGGATGTGGGCGGGGTGCAGTTGAACCTGCGCGATGCGGGCGCGGTGAAGACCGCCTTCCAAGCCATCCAGCAGTCAGTCACCGAAAAAGTTGGCGCTGAGCACTTTCAGGGCGTTACGGTGCAGCCCATGGTGAAGCTGGATGGTTACGAGCTGATCGTCGGCAGCAGTCTGGACGAGCAGTTCGGCCCAGTCATACTGTTCGGAACCGGTGGACAGTTGGTCGAGGTCTTTGAAGATCGTGCCTTGGCCCTGCCGCCTTTGAATTCCACGCTCGCCCTCCGCATGATGGAACAGACCAAAGTCCTGAAAGCCTTGAAGGGAGTTCGCGGACGCAAGCCAGTTGATCTTTCGGCACTGGAAGATCTGCTGGTGCGCTTCAGTCAGCTTGTCGTCGAGCAGCCGTGGATCAAGGAAATTGACATCAACCCGCTGCTGGCTTCACCGGAACGCATCGTCGCGTTGGACGCGCGCGTGCTGGTCCATGGTCTGGACATGACGGAAGACAAACTGCCCACCACCGCCATTCGTCCCTATCCGATTCACCTGGTCAGGCCATGGAAGATGAAGGACGGGGGGGACGTGGTGATCAGGCCTATCCGGCCGGAAGACGAGCCCATGATGATTGAGTTCCACAAGAAGCTCTCGGAAAGAAGTGTCTATCTGCGCTACTTCCAACCGTTGAAGCTGACGCAGCGCACCGCCCACGAGCGTTTGACCCGCACGTGTTTTATTGACTACAACCGCGAGATGGCCCTGGTGGCGGAGCGCAAGAATGAGGCCGGCGAGGCCGAGATCCTGGCGGTCGGCCGGCTTAGCAAACTGCATGGCCGTGACGAAGCTGAACTGGCCGCCGTGGCAACGGATGCCGCTCAGCATAAGGGTCTGGGAACTGAGCTTTATCGCCGCCTGATCGAATTTGCTCGCGACGCGAAACTTAAACGCGTGGTCTCCACCATGCTTCCCGAGAACCGTGAAATGAGGGCGGTGTGTGTCAAGCACGGGTTCAAGATGTTCTCCAGCCTGGAAGACAACGCCATCCGGGCCGAGCTGGAACTATAGACGGGTAGGCGATATCCGAATAAACTGTGCGCGACTCCTGTATCACGGCGTCCGCGGCCGTCATGTTATGATCGGGAGCTTGCAGAAGTGCAATCGGCAGCGCTTGCCGCGGTGCGGCAGGCGCGTACAAGGGGCGATTAGCAGAACGTGCCAAGCGAAAAACAGGTGAAATGGTCGCAGCTCCGAGTGGGACTGACCGTGCTTGTCGCCCTCGTCACCCTCGCCGTTCTCATCTTCGTTATGACCGGCACCACCGGCCTCTTCACCAAGAAAATTGTAGTTCGTGCTTACGTGGACAACGCGGGTGGCCTGCGGGTTGGCGCCCCGGCGCGACTGGAAGGCGTGGACATCGGCAACGTCACCGGAATTCGCGTGGTTGCCGATCCCAAGCGCCGCTTGGCGCCGGTGGAAGTGACCATGAAGATCACCACCAAGTACGCCGACACCATGCGCAGCGATTGCCAGGTTGAGCTGACCACGGCCGGCGTTCTGGGCGAAGTTTTTGTGGACCTGGATTGCCGCGAGGCCAAGGGCAGCCCTATTCAGGCCGGCGCCGAGCTGCCGACCAAGGATGTGCCGCAACTGCAGGACGTGGTGCGCGCCAGCCAGGGCACGTTGGAAAATGTCGACAGTCTGGTTAAGCGGCTGGACAGCATTCTTACCTACATCCAGAGCGGACAGGGGTCCATCGGCAAGGTCATTTACGACCCCTCGCTGTTCAATCGAGCGAACGACATGCTGAACCAGTTGCAGCAGGTGGTAGCCCAGATCAACTCGCCTAACGGGACGATCGGACAGCTCATCAACAGCAACGAACTCTATAACAAGGCCAACGCCTCCATCGACAACCTCAACAAGATCATCGACGAGATCAACAGCGGCAAGGGAACCATCGGCAAGTTCCTCAAAGACCCCACCCTTTACGACAACGCCAACAAAGCTGTCGCTCAATCCAACGAGCTTATTTCCGGTATCAACGCCGGAAAGGGCACGCTCGGCAAGTTTGCCAAAGACGAGGAACTGGCGCGCAAGCTCGACAACACCATCACTCGTCTAAACAGCATTGCTGACCGGCTGGACAAAGGCGAGGGCAGCGCCGGCAAGTTCCTGAAAGATCCTTCGATGTACGACAATACCAACAAGCTGCTGGTAGAGACGCGCGACCTTATCAAGGCCGTCCGCCAGGATCCCAAGAAGTATCTGACCATCCACCTGAAGCTTTTCTAAAATGCCGCCACTTTATTCCCGCTCACCCAGCACGAATTTCCCAGTCTAATAGCCGGTGTAGTAGTGTTTCCTGTGGAGACCTTCTTCGTCTCCGCAGGACGCACTTGGCCCTATCTTTTGTGAACGCGCCTCGCAAGCTGACTGGCTTGCCGTGGAGCGCCAATTCATACACGAGGCAAACATGCGGATCCGCTCTCTTGCCGTTCTCCCACTGCTGCTGGCTACTGTACTTTCCGTGGCCCAGATAGCGCCTACTACTACTACTTCTTCTTCCTCCGAGTTTCCCAAGCAGATCCCCAACTTCGACCTGACGGCCATCGACAAGACTGTCGATCCCTGCATGGATTTCTACCAATACTCGTGCGGAAACTGGATAAAGAACAATCCCATTCCGGCGGACAAGACAAGATGGGGTCGCTTCAACGAGCTGGACGAGCACAATCTCTATGTTCTGCGCGACCTCCTCGACCAGGCGCAGGCGCCCGGAAAGCACAGCGCCATCCAGCAGAAAGTTGGCGACTACTATGCTGCCTGCATGGACGAGAGCACAGTCGAGAAAAAGGGGACTGTACCGCTGCAGCCCGAGATGGAGCGCATCGCAGCCATCAAGTCCAAGCAGGAGCTCATTCCGCAGGTCGCCTACATGCATAGTCAAGGCATCCCCGTACTGTTCAGTTTCTATCCCATGCCGGACATGCACGATTCCAGTTTGACCATCCCGAACCTTGACCAGGGCGGAATCACGCTGCCCGACCGCGATTACTACCTCAAGGACGATGCCAAGTCGGTGGAGACGCGGCAAAAGTACCAGGAGCACGTGCAGAAGATGTTCGAGCTGGCCGGCGATAAACCGGAGGTCGCCGCCGCCGAAGCTAAGACGGTGCTTGCCGTCGAAACCGGGCTGGCGCAGGCCGCCATGGACCGGACCGAACGCCGCGATCCGAAGAAGCGCGACCACATGATGCAGACGGCGGAGATTTTTGCGCTGGCGCCGAACTTCGAGCTCACCCGGTATTTTGCCGATAACGGCTCGCCCAAGTTCGCCAGCCTGAACGTCGGCAATCCGGATTTCTTCAAGGCGGTGAACCAGCAGCTCAATGCGGTGGCGCTCGACGATTGGAAGACCTACCTCCGCTGGCACACGCTCGCCAGCTACGCACCGTTGCTGCCCAAGACATTCGTGGACGAAGACTTTCAGTTCAATCGCCAGTACATGGCCGGGCAAAAAGAAATTGAGCCGCGCTGGAAGCGTTGCATCCGTTCCACCGACCACAACCTCGGCATGGCCCTGGGCCAGCTTTATGTGGACAAGGTATTTGGCCCGGACAATAAGGCACGCACCGTCAAAATGGTGCAGGCCATCGAGCAGGCCATGCACAGCGACGTCGGGCAGTTGACCTGGATGTCCGACACCACCAAGCAGCAGGCATATCTGAAGCTGAACGCGATCGTCAACAACATCGGATATCCCGACACCTGGCGGGATTACAGCACGGTAATCGTCAAACGCGACGATTACGCCGGCAACGCCACCCGCGCTGCCGCCTTCGAGGTCCATCGCCAGTACAACAAGATGGAGAAGCCGACCGATCGCAAAGACTGGTCGATGACTCCGCCGACGGTGAACGCCTATTACCGTCCGCCGATGAACGACATCAACTTTCCTGCCGGCATCCTGCAACCGCCGTTCTACGGCATGAACATGGACGATGCGGTGAACTATGGCGGCATCGGAGTCGTGATCGGCCACGAGCTGACCCACGGCTTCGACGATCAGGGCCGCAAGTACGATGCTCAGGGGAACCTGAAGGACTGGTGGACTGCGCAGGACGGCAAGGCCTTTGAAGAACGCGCGGGCTGCACGGCTGAGGAATATTCCAGCTTCGTCGCGGTGAAGGACGACAAAGGCGAAGTGCACGTCAACGGCAAGCTCACCCTGGGCGAGAACACCGCCGATAACGGCGGCCTTAAGCTGGCCTACATGGCGCTGATGAATATCGTTGGCAACACGCCGGTGAAGCCTATTGACGGTTACACGCCGCAGCAGCGCTTCTTCCTGTCGTATGGCCAGATCTGGTGCCAGAACATTACCGACCAGCAGGCCCGAGTGTCGGCCATCACCGACCCGCACTCACCTGGACGCTGGCGGGTGAATGGCGCGGTGCAGAATTCGGCTGCGTTCCAGGAGGCATTCGGTTGCAAAGCGGGCCAGGCGATGGTGCGCGAGAACGCCTGCCGTGTTTGGTAACGCTATAGCACTGTCAGAAGTTCGGCAGGGTCTCGGTTGCTGCCGAACTTTTGCGTTGACCAGTACGTATGCACCGTTGAACCCTTACCGGGTGAGGTGAAAAGCACCGTCGTTCAGAGTCACAAGAGTTCTTCCAATTGTTCAACACTGATGTCGGCATCCCGCATGATGGTCTTCAGCAGTTTCGGATGAAGGATGGTTGGGCCGTGGAACGGAACCGTAACGCGCTTGCCGGCGGGATTCTTGTAGATCATGTGGCTTCCGCTCTGCCGGGCGAGTGAGAAGCCGGATTTCTCAAGCGCGGCAATGATTTGGCGAGCGTTCAGGCGCGGAAGCTTAGGCATGATCTTCTCTATTGACTGATATGAAGTACTTTTTGCCTTCGCGGGCAATCTTCTACTGCTGGGCCAACCCCGTGGGGAAGAAACGGCAGGTTGTACAAATTCGGGCGAACTTCCCGGCTAGCTGGCGGTCCATTAGACTGCTACTTCGACCGTCGAAAGACTTACAGAAACGGGCTCGGGAATCTCTTCGCCGGCGGCGAGCCGGTCCTGGATGTGGAGATGAATAGCATCCTTGATATTTTCCACTGCCTGCTCGTAGGTTTTTCCCTGGCTGTAGCAGCCTTGCAGTGCTGGGCAGGAGACAAAGTATCCGTCTTGGTCGGCTTCGATCACCACTGGCAACGTCAAGTGCCTCATATGCGGATTATAGATGACTGCGCTTGGGTGGTGGTTGGTAATCCACAAGATCTTTGGCCGCCATCCTGCACGTCAGGACTGGTTGGTTCGTGCTCACGTTATCCTTGGGATACAAACTTTGGCATTTAACTTCAAAACGAGGTCATACATGCGACGTCTCTCTCTTATAGCTTGCGTTCTGTTGCTTGCCGGAATCGCGGCGCAGGCGCAAAGCCCGGCCAGCTCCTCCACTGAGCAAATTAAGAACGTCCCCAGCTTCGATCTGAACGCGATGGACAAGTCCGCCGACCCTTGCGTCGATTTCTACCAATACGCCTGCGGCAACTGGATCAAGAACAACCCGATCCCCGCGGACCAACCGGAATGGGGCCGGTTCAACGAGCTGCACGAACGCAATCAGTTGATCTTGCGCAACATCCTGGACAAGACCTCGGCCGACAATCCCGGCCGTTCGTCCAATGACCAGAAGATCGGCGACTATTACTACTCCTGCATGGACGAGGCCGGCATCGACGCCAAGGGCACGGCTCCGCTGAAGCCGATGATGGACCGCATTGCCGCGCTCCAGAACAAATCGCAACTGCCGGCGCTCATCGGCGAGCTGCACAACAACGGGGTCCGCGTGCTGTTCGATTTCGGCTCCGAGCCTGACGCCAAAGACTCCATGATGGAAATTGCCGGCACCGATCAGGGTGGGCTGGGACTTCCCGATCGCGATTACTATCTGAAGACGGATGCGAAGTCAGTCGAACTGCGCAACCAGTATGTCCAGCACGTGACCAACATGTTCCAGTTGCTGGGCGAGTCGCCGCAGAAGGCTGCCGCCGATGCCAAGACTGTCCTGACCCTCGAGGCCGAGCTGGCCAAGGCCGCCATGGATCGCGTGGAGCGGCGCGATCCCAACAAGGTCTATCACAAGATGACCACCGCTCAGCTTCAACAACTGAGTCCAGCGTTCACCTGGAAAGAGTATTTCGTTAGTATTGGCAGCCCCAGCTTCGATAGCCTCGATGTATCGGTGCCCGATTTCGTAAAGGGCATGAACCAACTGGTGGCGACCAGCAATCTGGAAGACATCAAGACTTATCTTCGCTGGCAGACGGCACATCATGGGGCGCCGTTGCTGCCAACCGCCTTTGTCAACGAAAACTTCGCCTTCTACGGAAAAATCCTTACGGGAGCGAAGGAGCTTCGTCCCCGCTGGAAACGCTGCGTGCAGCTTACCAACGGAGATTTGGGAGAGGCCCTGGGCAAGGCGTATGTCGCCGAGGAATTTCCTCCCGCGAGCAAGGCTGCCACTCTGAAGATGGTCCATGAGCTGGAGACTGCGCTCAAGGCCGACCTCACCGAGGTGTCGTGGATGACCGAAGAGACCAGGAAGCAGGCGCTCGACAAGCTGGCGCACATCGAGAACAAGATTGGGTATCCCGACAAATGGCGCGATTACAGCACGCTGACCATCGTCCGCGGCGACGCGCTAGGCAATGGAATGCGAGCCAATCAATTCGAGTTCAAGCGACAGTTGAATAAAATTGGCAAGCCGGTGGACCGCAGCGAATGGGGCATGACACCGCCCACGGTCAACGCTTATTACAATCCGCAGGAGAACAACATTAACTTCCCGGCGGGCATTCTGCAGCCGCCATTCTACGATCCCAAGGTTGATGATGCGGTGAACTTCGGCGCCATTGGCGCGGTCATCGGCCATGAACTCACCCACGGCTTCGACGATCAAGGCAGCCAGTTCGATGCCCAGGGAAATCTCCGCAACTGGTGGACTCCCAAGGACCGCGAGCAGTTCGACAAGTTGGAGGCGTGCGTCGTCAACGAATATGACAGCTTCGTCGCGGTAGATGACGTTCACGTTCGCGGACAGCTAACGCTGGGCGAAAATACGGCCGATAACGGCGGGCTGCGCATTGCCGACATGGCGCTGCTGGATGTGCTGGGCAATGCACCGCAGAAGCCGATTGACGGCTTCACTCCCGAGCAGCGTCTGTTCGTCGGATGGGGTCAGGTCTGGTGCGAGAATGATCGTCCTGAGTTTGCCCGCATGATGGCCGGAGTCAATGAGCACTCGCCGGGCAAATTCCGGGTCAACGGCGTGGTGGGAAACATGCCCGAGTTCCAGAAGGCGTACAACTGCAAGCCGGATGCGCCGATGATGCGCAAACCGGCCTGCCGGGTCTGGTAGCGCCACACGCAGATTGCAGCACGGGGGACGCGGAGAACGCGGTTGCTCTCGGTATTTGTCATCCTGAGCGGAGCGCCCGCAAAGGTTTTCCGACCCGCATCCTTTGCGGGTCGGGCGGGCGCGGAGTCGAAGGATCTGCGTTTCTGTCTGTCATCCTGAGCGACGAGCGCAGCGAGGAGTCGAAGGACCCCTATAGCGCAATAAAGCTCGGCGCAACTATAGGGGTGCTTCGACTCGCGTTCGCTGACCCCGGCGAACGCTCGCTCAGCATGACACCTCAATATTTGCTGTCCCGCACGATCGCCTGAAGCCGGCTCGGGATGACAAAAGTAAGGGAGTTGCAACGGCGCGCCTAAAGGCGCGCCCCTTCCTCTCACATCCCCTACTCCCGTTTTCGCGTAGAATGATCGGTTTCTACATTCATCCCTGACTCCACTGGAGACTTCCTTTATGCGCAGAACCGCACTGATCGCCCTCATCCTTCCACTGATCGCCGCTCTGTTACTGGCCCAAACGCCGCAGAGTTCCGCGAAGCCCGCGATCCCCGTCCCGCACGTCGCTGCGCTTCCTCCGGCGGCGGAACAGGCCATGGCCTCCGTCGATCCGGAGAGGATTCGTGCGCACGTGACGTTTCTGGCCAGCGATCTGTTGGAGGGCCGCGACACCGGCGCGCGTGGCGGCGATATCGCCGCCGAGTACATTGCCACACAGTTTGCGTTGTACGGATTGCAGCCCGCCGGCGACCACGGCAGCTATCTGCAGAAAGTGGCGATGCTGGGCATTGCCACTCAGGATGACTCCACGTTCGCTCTCCTTCCCGACAAGGGCGAGCCCATGAACCTGCGCAACCGCGTGGACGTCGTCGCCATGGACGAAACCACCAGGACGGTGGGCGACGTGGATGCTCCCATCGTGTGGATGGGTTACGGCATCGACGCTCCCGAGTTCAACTGGAACGATTACAAGGACGTCGATGTGAAGGGCAAGGTGCTGCTCATGATGGTCAACCAGCCGCCTTCGGACAATCCCAAATTTTTCGGCGGCAAGGCGCTCACCTACTATGGCCGTTGGACCTATAAGTACGAACAGGCTGCGCGCCTGGGAGCCGCCGGCGTCATCCTCATTCATAAGACTGACATGGCCAGCTACGGTTGGAACGTGGTGCGCAACTCGTGGTCGGGCGAGCGCGCGTATTTGCGTAACGACCCGGCTCCCAAGTTAAAGATTGCCTCATGGATTCAGCTTGACGTTGCCGCCAAGCTTGCCGCGGCGTGCGGCATGAACCTCGACGAGATGATGGCGGCGGCGCAGAAGCCGGGATTCAAAGCGGTCACGTTGCCGGCCAAGCTGAAGCTCCACATCGTCAGCACGGTGCGGCCGTTTGAGTCGAGCAATGTGATCGCCAAGCGCGAGGGTTCCGATCCTAAGCTGAAGGGCGGAGCCGTCATTTACAGCGCGCATTACGATCACCTGGGCATCGTGCCCGGCATGGCGGGCGACAACATCTACAACGGCGCGCAAGATAATGCTACGGGTGTTGGCATTCTGCTGGAGATCGCGCGCGCCTTTGCCGAAGCGCCGCAGTCGCCCGCGCGTTCGGTGTACTTCGCTTCGGTCACGGCGGAGGAGCAGGGATTGCGCGGCTCTGAGTATCTGGGCTTGCATCCGCCGGTCCCGGCGAAGGAGATTTCGCTCGACCTGAATTACGATGACGTGCCGCCGCTTGGCGTGCCGGAGCAGATCAACGTTTCGGGCGCCGAGCGCACTACTTTTTATCCCACGGTCGAGCGAACCGCCAAAGAGTTTGGCCTGACGATTGTGCCGGACTCGCAACCCGGCGCAGGGCATTATTATCGGTCCGATCATTTCAGCTTCGCGCGCGCCGGAGTGCCGGCGTTCGCCATTAACGAAGGCGACAAGTACCAGGGTCATGACGCGGAGTGGGGTAAGCAGCAAGCCCGCGACTATGTTGCCAAGCACTACCACCAACCCAGCGACGAGTATTATCCGGAGATGGGTTTCCGCGGCGACGCGGTGATGGCGCAATTTGGAATCGCCCTGGGATGGCAGGCCGCAAATCAGCCGGCAACGGTCGGCTGGCAGCCCGGTGATGAGTTCGCGAAGAAGCGGCTAGCAACTAGCAATTAGTCACCACCAAGGCATTGTCATCCTGAGCGAGGTCGCCGCGGCGACCGAGTCGAAGGATATGCGGTTTGCTGGCGCTGGAAAAACCGCCGACTCCTTCGAGTCAGCCGGGCGCCGATGCGCATGGTTTGGATCGCGAAAGCTTCCGGACGTGCACGCCGCTGAACTTGCAACTAAGGTCTTTTCCGTAGTACTGTAACCGCATCCTTACCTCGATGTTTTCTTAATCTATACGGGCTCCGCTACACGCTTACTGCTTTCATGCTGCGCGGCTGAGTTTGTCTGCGCTGAACGGAAAGACTGCCAGGCCGTGGAAGTGACGGCTCGGGCGGTGCTGCACGGCTGTCACTTCGGACACTCGACCAAAGAAAATAAGGAGCCAACTGATGAAGAACGTGATCCGTCTCGCCGCGGTGCTGGCGTTTGCCGCGATGTTGCTGCCTAACCTATCGCTTGCTCAAGCTCCTGCGCGGCCGTTTCACGACGGTCCGGTGTGGGACATCACCTTCGTAAAGGCGAAGCCTGGCGTCGGCCTGAAATACATGGAGTATCTGGCTACCCAGTGGAAAACCGAACAGGAAGCCCTAAAGAAAGCCGGATTGACCCTCAACTACATGGTCATCGAGACCGAGTCGCACGGTCCTAACGACTTCGACATCATGTTGATGACGGAATTCAAGGACCTGGCGACCATGGAAGCCAACCAGGACAAGGCGGAGGCGGTCGTCAATCAGGCCCTAAACAGCAACGATCAGAAGATGATTGCGGGCTACCAGGAGCGCGCGAGCTGGCGCGAGATCATTGGTGATCGTTTGGCGCGCGAAATCATCCTGGAGCCAAAAAAGTAGGGAACTCTCACATCGTAGGATAGACAAAGGCGCGAGCAATCGCGCCTTTAGTTTTCTGTGTGCCTCAGTGGTGAATCTATTCGAAGATCAATATGGCAGCCGCGATCACTGTCGTCCAGCGTCCACGCTTGTCGCCCACGGCGCTCTGCGTGACGTTAGCGGTGCGCACGATCTTGTTCGACAGGCGATAGACCTCTTTCTTTTCGTCCCATGACTTGTCGGCGTCGAACTCCACATCGAGCGTGGTGGCGAGCATCTCGGCGGCAAGCTCTTCGGCGTAGTCTCCGGCGACGTCGTCAGTCTCACCGAAAGAGTGATGCTCGCTCAAATAGCCGTAAGTACTGCGGTCAGCCGGAATCGCCACTCCAATGGAGGCGGCCGTCAGGCGGTGCGGCTCGCGCGTGGAGTTCTCCGCCACCACTGCGAACGTGACCTCTCCCGGCGACAGGTACGGCAGTCCGTCCTTGCGCGGAACCAGCTTGCAGTTGGGAGGGAAAATGGACGACACCCGCACCAGGTTCTGGGCGGCAATACCCGCATCGCGCAACGCCAATTCGAAAGAGGTGAGCCGCTCCCGGTGTTTCCCCACGCCCTTGGTGAGGAAGATGCGCTTGGGAACCATGTCTTTGGCAAATGTGACATTCTCCAAAACAGAGATAGTTGTTACTGAATCGTCAAAAATAACACACGAGAAGGTGACGGTTGTGTGAAAACAACATTAAAGAATAAGAATTGAGAAAAATGTCCGGATCGGTCATCGGGCCGTGATCGCCGCGGGCAGTGCCGCCTTCAGCTTCACCGCAATGTCGATGAAGGCCAGCGCGGCGCGGCTGAGCGCCTTGTCTTTGCGGAAGACCAGGGCCAGGTCGCGTTGAATGCTGGCGTCCGCCAGGGTGAGCGCAGCCAGCGCGTTGGCTTGCAGGTCCTCGGCCACGTGGGAGCGCGGGATGAATCCGATTCCCACGTCGGCGGCCACGAAGCGCTTCAGCAGTTCGCTGGAATCGAGCTCCATGGATATCCTTGGCTTCAATTTGCGTTCGTGAAAGAGCGTTTCCAGCGCGTCGCGCGTGCGGCCCACCTTGGGCAGCAGCAGGGGATACTCCACAACTTCCGCCACGGTCGCTTTATTCTGTCCAGCCAGGGGATGATGCGGCGGCGTGATCACAATCAGTTCATCGCGATGGATGGGCACCACTGTCAGGCGCTTGTCGGGCACCGGCATGGACACGACCCCGAAGTCGCACGAGTTCTCGATGATCGCCTCCAGAATCTTGTTGTGCTCCAGCCGCTTCACGCTGACCGCGACGCTGGGGTATTGCCGCTTAAACTCGGCGAAAACTTCCGGCAGGATGTGCAGGCAGGTGCCTTCATTGGCGGAGACGACCAACTCGCCGCGAGGCACGCGATGCATCTCCGCCAGCGCCACCAGCATGACGCGGCGCTGCTCCAGCACGTCTTCGGCATACTTCTGGAAGACTTTGCCCGGACCGGTGACGGCCACCTTTCCGCCACTGCGGTCGAGCAACTTGGCCCCGACTTCTTCTTCTAAAGCGCGAATCTGCGACGAGATCGCCGGCTGAGTGCGAAAGCGCCGCTCGGCCGCTCGCGAGAAGCTGCTGAGCCGTGCGACCTCCAGAAATGTTTCGAGCTGATCGAAGTCCATGGGAAAAGCAGCAATTAGCAACTAGTGATTAGGGAAGGGCGTGCAACTGGACACTTGGCGTTCAAAGAGCGACCCCCTCGTTCGAAACATCGACTGCTAAAACTGATCGTGGACGCTCTGATTTTACGGGGGTATCCGGGCTTTCGCCAGCAGAATCATTAGGTTGCGATTTATAAAGGCAGGTTATGCCGTCCATAAAAACATTGTATAAGCTGTGGGTTGCTGCACCGCGTATGCTGGTTGCGTGCGCCTAGGGTAAGGGCCCGAAGCCACGCCAATTTCCTAACCAATGCAGTTCGCAGTTCCGAACTCTTACTCCGGAAGGCCGCACCGCTCCGCCGGTCAAGCTGGCGCAAGCGCGGGCAGGGCGTTCCGCAAAATCTTCATGGCAACACAACCGCCGTCCTCGCACGACGTGCGCGGGTGCGCCTCCGGGCGAGCGACGGACAAGGAGAATCCCAATGGCTGATACCAAGCCTGATCCGAAAGCAGTCCTGGCATTTGTCAAGGAGAACAACGTGCAAGTGCTCGATCTGCGCTTCACCGATCTCCCCGGACTGTGGCATCACGTCTCTTATCCGATCGGTCAACTGAGCGAAGCGTCGTTTGAAGAAGGCTTCGGCATGGACGGCTCGTCGATCCGTGGCTGGGCGGCCATTCATGAGAGCGACATGCTGCTCATTCCCGATGCCCGCAAGTACATGCTCGATCCCTTCACCGAGGTTCCGACCCTGGTGATGGTGTGCGACGTCATCGATCCCGTCACCAAGCAGCGCTACGACCGCGATCCGCGCTACATCGCCACCAAGGCGGAGATGTATCTGGCTTCCACCGGGCTTGCCGACACTGCCTACTTCGGCGCCGAAGCGGAGTTCTTCATCTTCGACAACGTGCGCTTCGATCAGAACGAGCACGAGGGCTATTACTTCATCGACGCCGAAGAAGGCCGCTGGAATTCCGGACGCGTCGAGAATAACCTGGGCTACCGGCCGCGCTACAAGGAAGGCTACTTCCCGGTGCCTCCCACCGATCACTACCAGGACCTGCGCACCGAGATGGCGATGACCATGCAGAACTGCGGGCTGGTAGTCGAGTGCCATCATCATGAAGTTGCCACCGGCGGACAGACCGAAATCGATTTGCAGTTCGATTCGCTGATCAAGTCGGCCGACGCCATGATGCTCTACAAGTACATCGTGAAGAACGTCGCCAACCAATACGGCAAGACGGTGACCTTCATGCCCAAGCCGCTCTTCCAGGACAACGGCAGTGGCATGCACACCCACCAGTCGCTGTGGAAGGCAGGCAAGCCGCTGTTCGCCGGCGACGGCTATGCGGGCTTGTCGCAGATGGCGTTGTGGTATATCGGCGGACTGATCAAGCACGGACCGGCCTTGTCGGCCATCATTGCGCCCACCACCAACTCCTACAAACGCCTGGTGCCGGGCTTTGAGGCCCCGGTGAACCTGGCCTATTCCCGCCGCAATCGTTCGGCGGCGTGTCGTATTCCGATGTATTCCGCTTCGCCCAAAGCCAAGCGGGTGGAGTTCCGTCCGCCCGATCCGAGCTGCAATCCGTACCTCGCTTTCTCGGCGATGCTGATGGCGGGGCTGGATGGCATCGAGAATAAGATCGATCCGGGTCAGCCGCTGGATAAGGACATCTATGATCTGGGTCCGGAGGAACTGGCAAAGGTCCCGTCCATGCCGGGATCGCTGGAGAACGCATTGGACGCGCTGGCGCGGGATTATCAGTTCCTGCTCAAGGGCGACGTTTTCACCGAGGAGATGCTGAACACGTACATCGACTACAAGCGAGAGAAGGAAGTGAACGCCATGCGCCTGCGTCCGCACCCCTACGAGTTTCAGATGTACTACGACATCTAGCGCCGTACCAGAGTTGGTGTATCTGGCATGTACGGGTAGCGCGGGCCTTCAGCCGGGGCCCTGGACCCGCGCCGGAACCCGGCGCTAAAACTGCATTATTCATGAACATTGAATTGTCATCCTGAGCGGAGCGCCCGAAAAGACTTTCCGACCCGCTGCTGTTGCGGGTCGGGCGGGCGCGCAGTCGAAGGATCTGCGGTCAAGTAAAGCGCCACTCTACCCGTGCTCGGAGTAACCCCCTTCTCCTTCGCAACCGCGTAAATAATAGAATGCGGTGAACTGGAGAAGCTGAATGAAGCTGGAAGTGTTTGAGGATGCCGAGGCGGTGGCACGAGCCGCGGCGGCGACCATGGCAGCGGATGCGCGCGCGGCGGTTGCTGTCCGTGGACGCTTTATCATGGCGGTCAGCGGCGGCAAGACGCCATGGATTATGTTGCGCGCACTCGCGGGCGAACAGGTGCCTTGGAAAGATGTGCATGTCTTCCAGGTTGACGAACGCATTGCACCCGCCGGAGATCCGGATCGAAACCTGACGCACCTGCATGCCAGCCTGCTGGAACACGCGGCGCTGCCGCCGCAACAGATCTATGCCATGCCGGTGGAATTGGCTGACCTGGAGGCGGCTGCCCAACAATATGCGCGAACCCTGGAGCAGGTTGCCGGATCGCCGCCGGTGCTGGATCTGGCGCACCTGGGCATGGGACCCGACGGCCACACTGCCTCGCTCGTGCCCGGCGATCCGGTCCTCAAGGTGACGGAGGCTGACGTTGGGCTGACCGGCGTTTACATGGGCAGGCGTCGCATGACGTTGACCTATCCGGTGCTCAATCGTTCGCGGCGCATCTTATGGTTGCTGACCGGCAGTGATAAGGTTGCGATGTTGCCGCGTTTGCTCGAAGGCGACACCACCATTCCCGCCGGACGCATCAACCGGGACCAGGCGGTGGTACTCGCCGATCGCGCGACCGCAGCTAACGTGCCGTCGAAATACCGGACATCAGAGACGAATGGCTGGTGAATCAAACGGGCGGGTGACGATCTCCCCGCTGGCGGGCAAGCCGGCGCCGAAGGAGATGCTCGTCGATATTGCCCGGCTCGAACGAGAATATTTCGAGCGTAAGCCCGACGTAAGCGATCCCACCCAGATGGTCAGCTTCGGGACCAGCGGCCACCGCGGGTCGTCGCTGCATGGGACCTTCACCGAGGCGCACATCCTGGCAATCACTCAGGCCATTTGCGACTATCGCCGCAGCCAGGGAGTCGATGGTCCGCTCTATATGGGCAAAGACACGCATGCGCTGTCGGCGCCAGCGCAGCGCAGCGCACTTGAAGTTCTGACAGCTAACAACGTGGAGACCATAATCCAGAGAGACGACAGTGTTACACCGACGCCGGTCATTTCTCACGCAATTCTGGCTTACAACCGCGGTCGCAAGGAACACTTCGCGGACGGCATTGTTGTCACCCCGTCGCACAATCCGCCGGAAGACGGCGGCTTCAAGTACAACCCGACCAACGGCGGGCCCGCCGACACAGATATTACGAGTTGGGTTGAGGACCGCGCCAACGAGTTGTTGCGAGCTTCGAATGCCGGCGTGAAGCGTGTGTCGTACTCTGCGGTCCTCAAAGCTGCTACCACGCACCAGCAAGACTTCGTCCGGCCCTACGTCGAGGATTTGCGCAACGTCATCGACATGGAAGCGATTCGCGCGGCTGATCTGAAGTTGGGTGTCGATCCGCTCGGCGGCGCTGCCGGGCCTTACTGGGAGCCGATCAACGCGGTCTATGGTCTGAACATTGACGTCGTAAATGCGAAGATTGACCCAACGTTTTCGTTCATGACCGTGGATCATGACGGCAAGATTCGGATGGACTGCTCCAGTCCATACGCGATGGCGGGGCTGGTCGGTCTCAAAGATCAGTACCAGGTGGCCTTTGCTAACGACCCTGATTCGGACCGGCACGGCATCGTTACGCCCGCTGCCGGATTGATGAATCCCAACCACTACCTGGCGGTTGCGATTCAATACCTGCTCACTCATCGCGAGCGTTGGTCAGCGAATGCCGCGGTCGGCAAAACCCTGGTCAGCAGCAGCATGATCGATCGCGTGGTGAACCGGCTTGGCCGCCGCCTGTGCGAAACTCCGGTAGGATTCAAGTGGTTCGCGCCGGGACTGTTCGCCGGTTCGTTCTGCTTTGGCGGAGAAGAGAGCGCCGGCGCAAGCTTCCTGAGAAGCGACGGCACCGTGTGGACCACTGACAAGGACGGTGTGATCATGAACCTGCTGGCCGCGGAGATTACTGCGCGCACCGGCAAAGATCCTGGCGAACATTATCGCGAACTGACGGCGGAATTTGGCTCGCCGCTTTACATTCGCATTGACGCACCTGCGACACCGCAGCAGAGGGCTACGCTGGAACAACTTTCATCCGAGTCGGTCAAGGAGTTGTACCTGGCGGGCGAGCCAATTATCGTGAAGCTAACGCGCGCTCCCGGCAACAACGCCCCGATCGGCGGGCTGAAAGTTGTCGCTGCCAACGGGTGGTTTGCCGCCCGGCCTTCCGGGACCGAGAACATTTACAAAATCTACGCCGAGAGCTTCAAAAACCAAGCCCACTTGGACGCGATCGTGCAAGAGGCGCAGCAGATCGTGAATAACGCACTCGTGTGAACTCAGTCGCGGAGTTCTGCAATCGACCCACCCAGACCCCTCGGAATCAATTCCACGATCAGATAGACTAATGCACGAACTTCGGAGCAAAACTGGGAAGAGGGTACACGTTGAGTACGGTTCAGACTGCAGGTCAAGTGGATTCGCCTTCGAAGCATCCCGGCGGGCAACGCGAGGTGAAGGTCTTCTTGTTTCTGGCGTCTGTGGTTATCAGCGCGGCCGCATTCGTCACTTTCGATTATTTCTACACCGCGACAATTTTGGGGTCTGCGGTCTCAGGGGGGCCGCACGGTTTTTGTTTTGCCCGCGATCCGGTTCGCGCTTTCGCCTTTCAGCCTAACTGCTCTTGTATCCGTCCGTGGCTGGGAAACTCGTACGAGTTCAACACCAATAGTCTGGGCTTTCGCGACGAGCACGTCCGAGATGTACCTGCCACCGGCGCCCGGCCCCGGGTCCTCATCCTGGGCGACTCTGCTCCCGAGGGAATGACCGCCTGGCAGGACAGCTTTATCGGACGAGTGGCGGCCAAGTTTCCGCAATACGAATTCCTGAATGGCAGTGTCGAGGGTTACTCGCCCTCCAACTATCTCAACACGGCGCGAAAGCTGATCGACGACGGCATCGAGTTTGACGAAGCGATTGTGTTCATCGACCTCTCCGATGCGCAGGATGAATCGGCATTTTTTCATGATGTGGATTCGTCAGGCGCGGTAGCCACTGCGAAACAGAAACTCACGAAAGGGAACTGGTACTCCAGCCTGCGGCGGAACATCAACGACCACCTCTTGCTCAGCAATGACGTCTTCGAGTTTTTCGAACGCAACCTGATCCGGCTCGGCTGGTATCACCTTGATCTGGGACACGGCGGCAACGAATTCGACCTGGAGCGCTCGGCCTGGACGTATCGCAAGGTTTCCGATAGCGATCCCTATGAAACCGGCTATGCGCCGCTGGGATTGGAAGGCGGCATTGCCCGGGAGAAGGCGAAGATGGATTTGCTCTGGCAGGAACTTGCCAGGCGCAACATTCCCATCAGCGTGGTTGTCTATCCGTGGCCGGCACAGCTCGCGCATGACTCGGTGGATTCGCGACAAGTGCGCATCTGGCGCGAATGGTGCGACGGCAAGTGCCGGCGCTTCATTACTCTGTTTCCGGCTTTTTTTGCGGTGAAGGAGCAGTGCCCGCGGACCCAGCCTGGGTGCTGGTACCTGAGCCATTTCATCTTCGGGGACACGCATTACAACTCGGCGGGTGACGCTATCGTCGCCGGCGTCATCGGTAACAGCCTCACGGAGAAGCCGGTGTCAAAACACCAATCGCAGGTTTCCAGCCGGGATTCCGCCGAGCGACCCAAAGGGCCGGTACGCTCTATGGAACATCCGCACGGTCAATCATGAGGAATTTGGAATGCTGCTGACTGGATTGCTGTACGGCGTTGCACTGCTCATCGCGTTACTGGCGGTGGGGAAGCTCCGCTCGCACAAAGTACGGCAATGCGTTCTTCTTTTAGCCAGCTACGCGCTGTACCTCACGTGGGGAGTGTGGTTCGGGGCTGTGCTGCTGGCATCTACGGTGATGAATTTTCTGGTGGGCCGATGGCTGAAGCGGCAACCTACGGTGGCCGTGTTGTGGGCAGGCCTCGCATTCAATCTGGCGCTGTTAGCGGTTTTCAAATACATCCCGGGAATCGCGGTTTCGATTCCAGTTGCATCCTTGCAAAAGTTTTCTCATCTGGCTCTGCCGCTCGGTATCTCGTTCTGGACTTTTCAGGCGATGAGCTACCTGCTCGATCTGTATCGCGGCGAGGAACTGGATCCGTCGTTCGTGGAGTTCGCGTTATACATGGCGTTCTTCCCAGTCACCATCTCCGGGCCCATCTGCCGCATGCCGGAAATGTTGCCGCAGTTTCGCTCGGAGGAGCGGGTTTCGCGGCACGACATCGGCCTCGGATTGTGTCGCATTGCGACTGGTGTGCTGATGATGCAAGCGGCCCAGCTCCTTGGCAAGGGCATCCTCGGCGGAGAGGGAATCAACGGCGGCTTCGACCATCTGACTCGCTGGAGCGGGCTCGACGTCTGGTGTCTGGCATTCGGCTACGGCTTGCAACTCTTCTTCGATTTCGCCGGCTACTCGCACGTCGCCATTGGGGCCGCGCAGGTCCTTGGCTTCACTGTGCCGGAGAACTTTGCCCGGCCCTTCGCCTCCACCACGCCGTCGATCTTCTGGACACGCTGGCACATGTTGCTTTCGTTTTGGATTCGCGACTACGTGTTCCTTCCCCTGGCGGTCTTGCGACGGGAAATGTGGTGGCGAAACCTGGCGCTAGTCATCTCGATGGTGTTGTTCGGATTGTGGCACAAAGGAAGCATTTTGTTTGTGTTGTGGGGAAGCTATCAAGGGATACTTTTAGTTCTGCACCGGCAATTGCAAGCCTTGCAGCGCAGATTGAAATGGGAGCCTCCCGCCGCGATTTGGACGCCAATATCGTGGGTGGTGACCATAACCCTTATCATCGCGGGATGGACCTTGTTCCGAGCTAATTCATTGCCGCAGGCGACTCAGATGCTGGCGGCGGTTGCGTCGCCGGCAAGCTACGTTGATCACGTCCTTCCCAGAAGTCTGTATCTGCTGGTCGTGGGTCTGGCCCTGGCATATGCTGCCGTGTTGTTCGCAGTCAACTGGCTCAACCGCTGGGGAACGGACCCCGCCATGTCCCGTTCGGAGATTGTGCAGGTCATGGTGCGAGAGCGGTGGGTGTGGATAGCGCCCATGTGGGCGGCCGCGTCACTGCTTGTCGTCACCATGATGGAGCGTCAAAGTGGCGGGGCCAATGTATTCATGTACCGGTTGTTCTAACCCAGAACAGAAAGTAGGCTGCAAGCGGGCGTGAACGGCTGTCGTCCCTACGGGACTCGGACATCTTTCCTACCTTACCCAGCACTCCGCTTAACGGCTCCGTGCTGGGCTAAACTGTTTCGCGCCTACGGCGCTGAATTTTCGCCTCGCAAACTGCACTAGCAGACACCAAAACTGGTTCACAGACAGACTTTTCAAGGCGCCTTAACGGCATCCGCTTCGGGTCGCGAGTCCACGGACTTCTTGGCGGCAGCCGGCGACTTCTGACCGCTGCCGGTCTGGTGGTGCACATCACCACGGCCTACGCTGGTGTAGGTGAATCCATGCGCTGCCATCGTGGCCGGGCTGAACAGATTGCGTCCGTCAATCACAATCGGGTATCGCAACAATTCACGCAAGCGGTCGAGATCAATGGCGCGAAACTCCTCCCAATCCGTGAGCACGAGCAAAGCATCGGCGTCCTTGGCTGCTTCCATGGCTGAGGTTGCGTACTGGATGCTTTGCGTGCCCAGCAACTCACGCGCATTCTGGGCTGCGGCAGGATCGTAGGCTTGAATCTTGCAGCCCTCGTCCAGGAGGGAACGCACCACCGAAATGGCTGGGGATTCTCTGACATCGTCCGTGCCGCCTTTGAATGCCAGTCCTAACACGGCGAGCCGTTTGCCTTTCAAGGTCCACAGCACGCTGCGCACTTTGCGCAGGAAACGCTCACGCTGCTCGTTGTTAATGCGCATGACTTCTTCGAGCAGGCGAAAATCGTAACCGCATTCTCGAGCCACGGCACGATAGGCAGACAGGTCCTTAGGGAAACACGAGCCGCCATAGCCGATGCCAGGGCTCAGAAACTGCCGGCCTATGCGCGAATCGGAACCAATACCTTCCCGTACCTGGTCCACATCAGCGCCCACGGATTCGCAAATAGCAGCCACCGCGTTGATGAAGCTGATCTTCATCGCCAGGAAGGCATTGGAGGCGTACTTGATGAGTTCGGCGCTCTTGGCGGTGGTCACGATGAAGGGTGGCGGCGACTTGACCACTTTGTGCGGGAACAGGGAATCAGCCCGCCGATAGTAGCTGCCGTCGAGCAACGGTTGATAAATAAGGCGCAAACGTCCCGCGCAGGCATCGTTATCCGTGCCAATTACGATGCGATCGGGATAGAGGAAATCGGTGACCGCCGTGCCCTCCCGCAGGAACTCAGGATTGGAGGCAACGTCGAACAGGCTGGCGGGAGCGCCATTGAGCAGCATGACCTTGCGCACCCATTCGCTGGTGTACACCGGCACGGTACTCTTACCAACGATGATCTTGTACTCCTTGATGGCAGAGGCAATTTCGCGCGCGACCGATTCAACGTAGGAAAGATCGGCCTCGCCATTGATATCGGGGGGGGTGCCGACGGCGATGAAGATCGCTTCAGCTTTGCTGACCGAGTCAGCGAGTGCATCGGAGAACTGGAGCCTGGTACCACGGTGGCGCTGGAACAACTCCGGCACGTGCTTCTCGTGAATCGGGCATTCGCCTCGTTGCAGAGCTTCATACTTCGCGGGATCGTTGTCGACCAGAATGACATCGTGGCCTAACTCGGCAAAGCACGCTCCCGAGACCAACCCCACGTGCCCGGACCCGATTACTGCAATTCGCATGAACAACTCCAGACAACAAAAGCCTAATTGCCGTCTTCCGGCGGCGTTGTTTGGCGGCGCTGCCGATGCAGGGTAGTAAGTTACCTATTGTACATGCGGGCTGGCCTCAGGAGGTCGGGGAATGGGCGCGACTGACCATTCCTTGATGGTCATCGCGAGCGTTCATTGCCACGCCGTATGCGGTCAAAAAAGGGCGGAGCTTCTGGACGGGCTCCTAGGTGGAACCCCCAGCAGCGGCGGGAACTGAGGCTAATTGGGCAATACGAGCCATGGAGTAAAGTTCGGTTTCGTGGCTCACAAAGAAGGAATAGTCGCGTATGGGGAGAAAGCCAAGGTGACTGCGAGTCATCATGGCGGAAAAAACCAGCATGAAACAACCGAGCAGGAATTGGCCGCCGAGGATGAACAGAACTCCTACGGCAACCGCGGCCCAACCGGGAATCGCTGCATGAGTGAAAAGCCTGATTCCCACCCCGATGCCCAACAGCAGCAGGGACATTAAGGTGGTAAACAAGGCCATCAGCAAGAGACGCGTGCCGACCACTTCCTGATTAGCAAACAAGGCAGACATTCCATGGATGACCAGGCTTACGAAATTCATGCGCGACTCGCCCGCCAGGCGCCGGCCGCGATCGCAACGCACCCGAGTATAGGGAAGGCGGGACTTAAGAAATGTGGCCGAGTAATGGTTCCACAACTCGGGACACACCACCAGGCTGTCCAGGTATGACCAGGGCAGAACGCTAAAGTTCCCGAAGCGAATGTCGCGGCCGGTGAACACCCGATGCAGAAGCGAGTAGCAACGGTACATAAGCCGGAAGGTCAAACTCTCAAGCCGTCGGCCGCGCTCGGCAAAGACAGCGGTCGGATGCCCCGCATTTCCCCTGGCCTCCAGGAGTCGGGGAATGTCCTCTGGCCGGTCCTCTCCGTCTGCATCCATCACTACGACCGCGTCGCCCTTCCAATGTTGCTGGAGGTAAGCAAACCCGACCGCCAGCGCCCTTTGATGACCCAGGTTGCGGCGCAAGGTCAATACCGAGACATGATCAATGGCTTCAAGTCGAAAAGGAAGTTCGCGCGGGTAACTCGTAAGCGCACTGCCGTCGTCAATGAGGAGCACGCTGGCGCGCAGCGAACTCTGCTCGGGAGGACCACGTCGATATTGCGACAGAGTTTTAAGGCCGCGTCCCAATCCTCATAAACGGGCATGACGATGACGATGTCCATGGTGCAAACCTGGGTATGGGTCTTCGCCTCCCGGACGATTGGTGCCTGCCCCTGAGCGTGTCTCCGTACAATATACAATGGCGCAGCCAGTTTTTCACTGAGGGCCGAGAGCTGCGACGGTGACGGCTGTGGGGAGAATGGCATACCTCTATGGAGAAGCTCGACGTGGCGGTGAGCAAGCCAGGCGCGCAAACTCCAGCGCCGGTCTCGAAGATTTCAATGGCGCGCTTCGCACGGAACTGGGATTTCCTGGCAATACTGCTGCTAGTCGGGGCCTCGATACCGTTGGCCTGGATATCGCCGCGCGCTCTGGTGGTCATTCAACATCCCGGCACCTTTGACGATCACTGGGTCCTCGACACCGTCTTCAAGGCTTCGCGAGGCATCTGGTTTGGCCGCGATGTTGCCTTTCCCTATGGCCCCCTGTTTCAGTGGCTGTTCAGCGCGCCAGCGCGGTGGGCGGGCCTCTCCATGGGAAGCATCTATACGACCTACCACACGTTCCTGCTGTGGCTCGCGTATCTGTTCGGGTTCCTGACGCTTCGTCTTCTCCTCCCCGAGCAACCGGCATGGAGACGCTTTCTGCTGCTCATGCTGCTCTCCGTATTCTGGGCGCCATGGGACGGGCGGACCGCGTTTGACATCTTTCTTTTCGCGTTGTTCTTGCGGGGCTGGTACGCCGTGCGCGATCGGAGGTTTCAAGCGGCGATGCTGGGCTGCGGGGCCGCACTCTCCTGTGCTGCAGCGTTTCTGTATTCGGCCGACACCGGCGTCTTCGGCGTCGCTGCGTTGCTGGTCACGCTCGCTGCAGTTGCGTGGGAGGGCCGTCGCGCGCCGCGCCAGCTTCGCCTCTACGCACTGGCTATCGGCGCATTTGCGATTTCTTCCCTAGGAGCGTGTCTGAGTAATCACCTTATCGCCGGTTGTTGTGCTTGAAAGTCACAGGCGAGGTATGTCAGTTTCAGAGGCATGGCGAAGACCTACCGTTGCTACCTTCCCGAACAAGACC
>Ga0187864_10000962_pt1 | contig 29925 bp, 27 predicted proteins | sample June2016WEW_11_4_FD_132985 | JGI IMG/M metagenome (GOLD analysis project Ga0187864, IMG submission 132985) | Peatland microbial communities from SPRUCE experiment site at the Marcell Experimental Forest, Minnesota, USA - June2016WEW_11_40 | ecosystem: Environmental > Terrestrial > Soil >...
CTCTAACGTCATCCAGACCTCCTTGTCCGAACGCCACAAGTTTACCAACGTCCAGGGGTTTTTTCCCCTAGCCCTTAGCGGCCCCGCTTGCGGGGCGCGCCGCCGCGGTCTATGGCGCGCGACGATCATTCACGAACCGTATCATTCATCCAACACCCCGAATTCCGCCCGCAGCGGCAGAGGCGCCGGGCGGGCGTATGGCGTGATCGGGTGATAGGCCTTGCCGTCCCGCGATGAATCCAGGAATCCTAGCATGAGATCCAGAACCGCAAAGGCCTGCTCGCCGCTGGCGCGGACCGGCCGGCCCTTCTGAATCGCACTGGCCATATCCGCCAAGCCCACGGAGCGTTCGTATTGATGCGGAAAGACTGGGGGCAGCTCCACAAAATCCGCATCGTCGTTTTTCCGCAGCTTGACCGAACCGCCAAACCCGTTGGGATCCGGCGCCAACAGCGTTCCATCAGTCCCGAAAATGGTGATCGGCATCTTGCCGTCGTATTGCGCGAAGCGCGTCGCGAAGCTCGTCACGATCGTTCCCACCGCGCCTTGCTCGAACTCGATCGAGCCGGTGATGTGATCCGGAGTCTCCACGCGAATCTTCTTGCCCTTTTTCGGCTCGCTGAGAATCGTCCGCTGGCCAATCGCCACCGACGCCAGGGCCATGATCCGCTTCACCGGACCCAAGAAATTCAACAGCGCCGTCAGGTAATACGGGCCCATGTCCAGCATCGGCCCCCCGCCGACCTCGTAGTAGAACTCCGGGTTGGGATGCCAGTGCTCGTGACCCGAGCACATCATGGAAGCCGTGAACGCGACGGGCCTGCCGATCAATCCATCATCGATTGCCTTGCGGGCGGTCTGAAGCCCAAAACCCATAAACGTATCCGGCGCGCATCCGACCAGAAGATCCCGCTTCTTGGCGGCTATCAGGATCGCCTGCCCATCCTCGCGGGTGACGGCCAGCGGCTTCTCGACGTAAACGTGCTTTCCCGCTTCCAGCGCCGCCAGAGACACCGAAGCATGCGCCTTGGGAACCGTCAGGTTGAGCACGATGTCGATCGAAGGATCCCTCAGCAGTTCTTCCACCTCCAAGACCCTTGGCACGGCGAATTCCGCCGCCCGTTTCTCCGCCGCCTGGCGATTCAAATCCGCGCAGGCCGCGATTTCCAGGATCGGAAACCTTCGGCTGGTTTGCAGATAACGCCCGCTGATCGCCCCGCAACCGATGACTCCAACTCGAATCCGCTGGCTCATGCCGCCAATCATACCGAGCCCGATTCCAAATATCGTGCGTCGAGCGAAGAAAACCGCGAAGGCGCGAAGGCCGCGAAGATGGACGCGAAGGAAAGCGGCAAGGTCCCGTCCTATCCCACGCTGATTTCGCCTCTCGACAGTTGGCCATCCGCAAACGATCATTTCGTTCATGAACGCAACGAGCGACGGCAACCTGCCGACAGTTCTCTCGGTCCTCGACCGTCTGACCGAAGAAGAACTGGTCCAGCTCAACCACGTGGTGATTGAGCGTCTAAGGCTCATTCAGCAGATCCGAAGCCACGGCCAGATGATGAACTTCCGCCTCGGCCAGCGGGTCCAATTCAAAAACGCCTCCGGACAAATCATCCGCGGCGTGATCACCCGATACAATCGCAAATCCGTCACCATCGTCGCTGATGACGCAGTCCAATGGCGCGTCGCGCCGGGACTGCTGCAACCTGCATGAAAACTCAAAGACGCCAAAAGAATACACCGGTTGAACCTTTCCACTCGGGCAGTACGAAAATCGAAGCTGTCATGCTGGCACGCGCGAGATTGGCTTGCCTATCTCGCGGGAATCGATTCGCATTCTGACCGCGCGAGCCGGTTTATGTTAACATGGCCGGGCAGGTGGAGCCGGACGACTTTGAAATCCTCGGCCCAATACGAAATGTTCAGGTCATAGCCGCCGGCCGGGGCGCGCGCCTCCGCCGCCGCCTTCGTCGAGAGCACGGCGGCTTGCGGTGGAGAAAAATGAAGGGCGTCGCCCTTGTTCGTGAGTATAATGGTGATGTTTATGAAGCCGAAATACACTGGTTCGAAGCACACGGCGTCGGCCGGCACAACTGGAAGATCAAAAAACGCCTCCGGTAATCTCGCGCGGACGTATCCTTACCTGGCGATCTGTGTCCGAAACAACGGAAACGCCGCGTCGCTGGAGCGCGGCAAGGCCTATCGTGTCATCCGGCCATTGCCAAGCGATCCCCCACAACGAATCCGCGTGATTGACGAAGAGAACGAAGACTATCTTTATCCGGCCGACTGGTTCGTACCCATCGAAGTCCCGCCTTCCGCTCGTAAGAGCGTCCTCCAAGCCATTTCCGCTTGAAGAGTCTCTTATCCGTGCCTGAGGGATCTATCAGACCCTCTCTCCGCGTCTTTCTCCGTGTCCACGTGCTCAACTGCCTGAACCCGCAACACACGCCGAGTCCGCGAGTCCGGCCGAGACGATATGACCAAAACGAATCGCGTCCTCTTTAATTTTCTTGTACGTGGGTAAGCGCGTGCCCGACAAATACCGCAAGCCTGGGGCTGCGAATCCGATCAAGTGCACCTGGTAGCGCCGCATCCGCCGCTGCCGGGCTCTGGCGTTACCCGCAGACGGCCAGCGGCGGTAGAATTTCGCCATGTTTATGAATCAGCATCTGAGCCGATTAGCCCAGTTTGGCATCTGGGGCGTCGTTTTCGTTCTCGCCCTAACAGCGGTCCACAGACGCGCCCTCGCGGACGGTCCGACTGTGGATAGTGACGATATCTCACGAGCGAAGATTGACTCCGCAAACACGCGGCTGCTTCAAAGGAAGGTGGACGAGCAGCAACGGGAGATCACATTGCTGCGTGCGGAAATCGCCGCCCTCAAAGCACAATTGCAATCCATGGGGCTGACGCCCGTCACCGACGCCACAACCCGGCCGGCGTTGAGCAGAGCAAAGCGGATCAGTTTCATCTACGCCCAAGGTACCGCCGACGTGGATCGTGAAATCCATCAGGCTGTCGATGAGTTAGATCACGATCAGTGGTTCAACGCCTATACGCTGTATGTCGACAGCGTCCAACCCTATCAGCCTCATTTCGTGGAAGCCAGTGACCTAAATAAGCAGAAATTTCGAAAAGACTTTAGATCGGAGCCAACTTACGGGCATTTGATGTCTGCGCTCACCGTTGCCGCACAGGCCCACCCCGATCTGATTTGGGTGGTTGGACCCTCGCATGTCGATCAAGATGAAGATCAATTTATTCGTGATCTGCATAAGGTCTTGCCCGGTTCTCACATTCGCATCGATACGGCCCTGGATTTCATGTCGCATGACCCCAGAGATTTGCATTTATATTGGCGAATCTCACACGAGACCGGCGGCGTCTGCGTCGACAAGGATGGCAATCCGATGGACGAACCCGCTTTGCCTCTTTCAGCGCCCGCGCCGCCTCCACAACCCCAACCGCAGACGCCCAGCATTTTGCGCGATAAACCCTGAAGGCGGCTTTTCCGCCATTGCGCATCTCTCTGACGAAGCTCGGCGTGACAGGATTTGCATCCCGTTAGGCGCGCCTGGAAAACTCCACCGAATCCCTTCCAATCAAATCCCTCCGCCGACTTCTCAGCGCCCTCCGCGGTCTCGAGCGAAGCGGGCGGTGAAGAATCTGATGTAAGCCGGCTCGTTCCAAAAAAACTCCAAATTTTCCACTTGAAATAAAACCGTTGTTAGGGTAATGTTCGCACTGCGTCGGGTTCGCAATCTCGTTCAACCCAAACGGAGACTCCCCATGTCCGCCGATTCAACTCCCGATCCCTACTCCACTGTTCCACCTTCTACTGATCCACCCTCTAGCGAAGCTCCCCCCCTCCCCCCCGAAATGGGATATTCTGAGATAGGGTGTGATATTCTCCCGGCCTACGACCTCACCGACGTCCAGTTTCGGGCCATCGAGTTGACCGTCCAGGGTCTCGGCGATGTGCAGATTGCCCAAATGCTCGCCATCAACCGCAGAACCCTTTGGCATTGGAAATCCTTTAACGATGAATACCGCCGGGCGCTCACCGACGCGCGAATTCAGGTCCATTCGGCCGTCTCGGATCGTTATCGCACGCTGCTGCTCCGGGCCACCAGCGTCATGGCCAAATTCCTCGAAGACCCATCCGAGAACAACCGCTTTCGGGCTTCGTATGCGCTGCTGATGATGGCCGGGTGTTTCAAACCCATTCCATTGTTGGCGGCGGCGCAGAGCGAATCGTTCAACTGGCCGCCGCCGGAGTTGCCGCCGAAAGTGGGGTGAACGATGGAAAACGCCTTGGCGCAGCCTCCGACCTCCACAAAGAACGCAACCGCAGACGCAGCAGGCTCTCCGGCAAATCTTCCGGGCTGTAGTAATTCGGCCGGGATGTCCGATAATACATACGGAATTCCACGGCAGGGAGGCCGCCGGATTTGAGCGACGTTTTGGATCAATCTGAAGTCGATGCCCTGCTGGCAGCCGTTGACAACGGCGCTACTGGGCAGAAGGAACCGACGGCGGCCGCCGCGGGCGCCAAAGGCAAGGCCCCGCTCGACGTGCAGGTTTACGATTTCAAGCGCCCCGAGCGCGTCAGCAAGGACCAGATGCGTGCCCTGTCGGCCCTGCACGAAGGGTTCGGGCGGAATTTCGGCGCGGCTATTTCTGGTTACCTGCGAACCATTGTTGAAGTTTCGGTCGCTCACATCGAGCAGCTTACTTACAGCGAATTCATCCACTCGCTGCCGAATCCCACCTGCTTCAACCTCCTCAAGGCCGAACATCTGGATGGCCAACTTTGTCTGGAAATCAGCCCGCTGATCATTTACCCGATCGTGGATCGGCTGCTGGGCGGGAGCAATGCCGAGCTATTCATCCCGCAACGTCCGCTGACGCAGATCGAGCAGCGGCTTGTGCAGCGGATCACGGACCGGGCAACGCATCATCTTTCCGAAGCGTGGAGCAATCTCACGCCGGTGACGTTCCGCGTGGAGGATTTCGAGAGCAATCCGCAATTGGTGCAGATCGTTCCGCCGAACGAAACCGTCGTGGTGGTTGGATTCGAGCTGAAGATGAGCGGCCGGGCCGGCACCATGGCCCTGTGCATACCCTACAACGTGATCGAACCGATCATGGGGATGCTGGCCTCGCAAAACTGGTTCAGCTATCACCGGAAGGGTGCGGAGGAAGATCATATCCGCCGGCTGACGCAAAACGTCAGCAGCGCCCCGATCGAGCTTCGCGCGTTTCTGGCGCGGACGACCATCAAGCTGAACGACCTGCTGACGCTTCAGCCCGGCGATGTGATCACCACGGAACGGGAATCAACCGAGGATGTTATGGTCCAGGTCGAGGGGAAGAACAAGTTCCAGGCCCAGTTCGGTCAATATCGAGGCAAGCGAGCGATCAAACTGACCAAGATCCTTCAACAGCCGCTCGACGCTTCCGGCGAAAAATCGGCCGCGGGGGAAGGGAAATGACCCGTGCCGCGGCCGTGCGCCCAGCCGCCGTTGATTCCGCCGGCGGCTCCGCCGCTAGCTGGCTGAACGTCTATTTCAAACGCTCAGAGTTGCCATTGCACAGCCTGGTGTTTCTTCTGCCGGCAATGGTGCTCTTTGAGATCGGCACGAGCGTTAACCGGGCCGACCCGATCGCCTTCCGCATGCTGGAGCTGTTTTTTCACCAACTCGGGGCAACCGGTCGCTTCATTCCATTCCTATTTGTGACGGGAATCCTGCTGGTCTGGCATATGGTGCGGAAAGACCCCTGGAAAGTGCGCCTGGAAACGCTGTGGGGGATGTTATTGGAGAGCTGCATGCTGGCGATTCCGCTGCTGGCGCTTGGGGCTGGGGTGGCGCGCTGGAACATCCACGTCCCGCTGTTCGCCGGTGCAGGGCAGTGGCGCGATAACGCCGTATTATCGTTGGGCGCGGGCATTTATGAAGAGTTTGTTTTCCGCATGATCCTGATGACGCTGATTTCGATGGTGCTGGCTGACCTGTTGATTGTTCATAAGTCATTGTCAAATCTACTAATGGTGTTGATTTCGGCTGTTTTATTTTCGCTGTACCATTACTTGGGTTCGGAGGCATTTCAACTGCGAAGTTTCGTGTTTCGAACAGGCGCGGGCATCTATTTTGCAGGATTATTTCTCACCCGTGGATTTGGTGTAACCGCTGGCTGCCATATAGCTTATGACATAGCAATCGTCACGATCCAGGCATTTGCCCCACATTAACATCTGATTATTTTCTATATTTTCCATATAAAGTTTCTATAATATTCGGTGTTCCCGAACTTTGGGAGCGGCGGTTGTGACCGCTCAGAATTCGGTGGATGATCCGCCTTTGGGGGCGGATCGTGCTTCGCATGGCGCATCAGCAAGGCGCAGGCCGGATGCCTGGCTTTTCCTGAAACTCTCGCCTGTGGCGAGCATGTTAATCCGCACAGATGTAAGGCCCTGGCAAGATGGAACCCTTCGTTCCGTTTGTCAAAAGGTGAAGGGGCAATCCCCTTCTGGAAAGAGCAGGGACGCTTTATGAGTAATCGCACCAAGCAACGTCGATCAGGGGGCCTGACCCTCCTTCTGTACCAGCGTACGCTTCATCCGGAGTTGTTCCGTATCCTGGCGTCGGAGCGGGTCAGCCGCCGCGCCTACGAAGCCGATATTTGGCTCGTCGAAGGCGGGCACGTGATCAGTCTGATCGCGGGGAAAAATACGCTGACCGAGGTGATCGTCACCAAGAGCGAGCCGATGACGGATCGCGGTCTTCTGCTCTCGACTCCGTGTCGAGGCGAGAAATATCACGAAGACACCTATGGCAACATCCGTTACATGATCAGCACCCAGGAAGAGCAGCTCACTCAGACGCTATACGATGCCACCAAGCATGAAATCTCCTGCTACGCGGCCAAGCGCGAGTTGATGACGGCTGAGACTCCCGGCAAGCAGGATTCCGGGGGCACGCTGAGCGTGCTGGACATCGAGCGCCGCAGCCACGAGTTGCTCGTCCAGAGCTTCCATCTCTTCGATGAGAACCAAATGGTGATCAAGACCCAGGCGATCATCGAAGTGGTCAAGGGCGTTTAGGCTTGCCCCGTTAACAACGGCAACTGATTTTCATCATCCGTGTCCGGATGGGGGAGTGTTCTTGCGCCGTTGAACAGCCGCAAAAACCGCCAATCCGACCGCGGCCAGAATGCAAGCGGCCAATAGCCACAGCGCCCACACGACGAAATCCGTTCCTTCGTCGAGCGGCGGCGGCACGGGGCTTGGGGCTGCCGCCACGGGCGGCGCCTGGACCGGGGGGACCACCTGTTCCACGTTCAGCGCCGGCAGCAGCACGCTGTCGTGAGGCCCGACAGGGGAACCAAGTATGCCTGCTCCGCCGGTCGGGCGAGCCGCGCCGGTTACCGGATCGGATCCGCTGTCGCCATAGGTGTAGATGTTGTCTCGATGCGAACCGCACAGGGGCGAGTTCTGGAATTCCACGTGCCCGTCTCCGTACAGCACGTTCTGTCCATCCCCGCTGTGGTTGAGCGTGTTCCCCTTCCGCAGTTCGGCGGCCGGCATATCGGTCCTCAGCTTCGTCAGGGCATCGGTTCCCGGATTCATGTCCGCGGCCACCGCGAAAGCCGGTTCAATACCCTCTTTAAGCTTGTACCCCAGGTCGGCCGCCTGCTTCGAGGGATATGGATTGGCATAGCTGTAGCTCAGGAAATTCGCCGATGGGAAATTCGACTTTTCGAGCGCGGTGTGGATTCCGCCTCCATATTCATAAGGTCGCGCCGCCGAAGCCGGACAGACAAACACGGCGCTGGTGACGTCCTCGGTGCGAAGCAGCAGATAAATCGCGGCGCTGACATCATTGGCATCGGGCCCCCCGGCTGCGAAGGGATCGCCGGCATTCACGCCGGTGTACGCTTTGGGGTGATCCGCCTGGGCTGGATCGTAGATCGTCCTCGGATATGGTCCACGGTTGTCGTTGCAGTAGAGCAGGATCGCTTGCCCGATCTGCCGTAGATTGCTGGCGCATTTCGTCCGCGTCGCGCGGTTATCCAGCTTCCCGACGGCCGCCAGGGCGAATGTGACCACCATCAGCATCGCAAAGAGGACCACGACCAGTTCCACCAGGGTGAATCCATGCCGTTTCATTATGTCGCTCCCGCCACCCACGTATTGCGATCGTACATTGCCTATAGGACGAGGCCAATCGCGTCCCGCGCCGGAGAATCCGCCTTTTATTCCGCCGGCCATGCCATTCGAGCCATAGAAATGGCCCAGGCTGCCATCCGGCGGCCCATTTTTTGCTGGCTTCCCCGTTTTGAAATTGCGAAGATGAACGGCCGCGCTGTAAAAGCGTTCGCTGCAATCGGGAGTTTCCCATGGCCATGGTAACGGTGCAGGTTTGGGATGCCACCGGCAACCAACGCCGGACCGTGGAGATGCCGTCTGATGCCCCGGTCAATCGTCTGCTGGCGGTGCTGCTGGAAAAGATGAAGTTCCCGCAATTTGCCCCCGATGGTCAGCCTCTGAGCTACAAAGTCCACCACCGCGGCTCGGGCAAGCAATTGCTCGAGGAGCAGACTCTGGCGGACGCCGGCGTGAAGGACGGCGACGTCTTGCGCTTGCAGCCTGAAATCACCGCCGGTTGAGTTTTCTTTTTCGCCCTTGCAACATGGCCGACGAACCGATCCGAATTTCCTGGAGCGATCTGAAAACCTCCAAGGTAGAGAAGCACGTTCGCCAACAACAGGCGATGGTGCGCAACCGCCGCTACGCGCAGATGACCGTGGACGACCTGCGCGTCGAGGCGCCTGATCGCTCGTCCATCTGGTACAACTCGATCTTCCTTCTGGCTGCTTTCGGTCTCCTGGGCGGGGTATTGGCGTGGACCGGCGGGGCGCTGATGCATCTCAAGCCCGATCTCGTCCAGCAGGCGGACCAGTCGATGACCTATGTGCGGGAGATCCGCGCAACCGTGCGCTCCTCCCCCAATGGCTATGGCATCACGCCCCGGCAGGCCGATGCCGCGATCCACAGCATCCTCATCTCCACCGGCAACAATCCCTATCTGGCCATCGAACTCGACGCTTCGCTGAAACCCGACCAAAAGCAAAACCGTCTCGATGCCATCGCCCGCGCCGACCACTGGAGAGACCTGATTACTCACATCATCGGCTTCGGCCTGTGCGGTCTGTTTATCTCGGTGTGCCTCAGCGTCGCCGAACCCGTGATCGACCGGAACGTCCACGCGGCGGTGAAAAATGGGGCGATCGGAGCCGGTTTGGGCCTGCTCGGCGGGCTGGCGGCTTCGCTGGTCGTCGATCGGATCTATGGCGTCATCGGTGGCGTTGAGCATGGCATCCTCCGCCAGTACCTCGCCCAATCGATGAGCTGGGCGGTTCTCGGCTGTTTCGTGGCGATCGCCCCCGGCGTGGTCGCCAAAAATCGCAAGCGATTCTTCATCGGCGTCGCCGGCGGTGCTCTGGGCGGATTCGTCGGCGGGATTTTGCTCGATCCCTTCTCCCAACTCACCGGCAGCCCCGAGATGGGCCGGCTCGCCGCCATTTGCTGCATCGGTCTGGTCACCGGCGCGGCGACCGGGATCATCGAACGCGCCGCACGCACGGGCTGGCTGAGAGTCACGGCCGGCGTCATCAAGGGAAAGCAGTTCATCCTTTACCGCAACCCGACGTACATCGGCTCGGCCCCCGATTGCCAGATTTATCTTTTCCGCGATCCCAAGGTCGGCCGCCGCCACGCGGCGATTCATCTGCTCAAAGGAAGGATCGAAATCGAAGACCTGCCGCTCGGCGGCGCGACGCTGGTCAACAGTCTGCCGATCACGCGCCGATCTTTACGCCAAGGCGATCAAATCAGCATTGGGGCGACGAAATTTCTCTTTCAGGAAAAGACGAGGCAGGGATAGGATCCACCCGAGTTTGTGCAGGCGTCCACTTTTTCGCGTTTTTTTGTGCTAGAATGTCGGTGGAGACCACGTATGGCTCTGACCATTCAACTTCCTGCTGAAATCGAGCAGAACCTCCGCCGCGAACTCGGCAACCTTGACCAGGCCGGCAAGGAGGCAATGCTTGTTGAACTTTACCGCCAGGACAAGCTCACGCATTACGAGCTCTCGCGGGCCCTTGGAATTTCCCGTTTGGAGACTGAGGCGGTGCTGAAGAAGCATGATGTAACCGAGGACCTCCCCACGAGGGCGGAAATCGAAGAAGACCTCCGAAGCCTTCGTCGCCTGCTTGAGCAAAAGTGATTGTCGTCTCCGATACAACCCCGATTAACTATCTCGTGCTCATCGACGCCGCGGAAAACGTCAGCCCATTATTGCCCCGAACCCGAAGCCTGCGTCGCCGGCGCGCCAACTTCTTCACGCTTTATCTTGATCTTCACGCTAAAACCGCCGGTCGGAGTTTTGACTTTCTCCTGCCACAAGTAGATCGTGAAATCCCCCACGGCATCCGCGGCAGCCGGCGGAATCGAACTCCACGCCAGATGCCATCTCTTTGATCCGATGAAAACAAGTTGCTGCACGCAGACGTGGCCCGGCCAGTTACCAAGGTCCATTGCGTAAGGCTTGTTGCCGGACCTGTTCACGATTTCACCCTCAAACAGCGCCAACATGGTTTTCTCATCTCCGGTCCAACTCTGATCGGGCTTCACCATCATACGAAAGTAATTTGGGAAGGAAGCGTTATCTTTGACTCGCGTCTTCTGAACCGGCGCAAACTTTCCTTGATCTGTGATGATCCCTATTTTCCCCGAAAACGTAGTACCCCCCATGCTGATCGGCCCTTGGCCCACGTGATCGATTCCAAAGACATACGCCATCCAAAGCCTCCCATTGTGATCCAGCGTCGTCAACGACCGGTTTGGTGACGTCCCACTCGGATCCAAACTCGCCGCGAGCTTCGAGAGCCGGTCCGACAGCAAATATTTCATCACCGCATCGGGGTAACACTCTACTTTTGCGGCTTCAAAAATTTCTCCGGGATCCGTCACGGGCGCCGGCGCCGAATCAATCGCATGGGAACTCACCGGCGGCTGATCGCCGACGGAGCTTTGTGCCGCCGATAGATAGAGAATCGTCCCGCCGCCGGCAACCACAACGATCAGTAACATCGCCGCAATTGCTGCAGCCTTGATCTTCGTTGTCATCATGAGAATGACCGCTCCTTTCGCCAAAGTCGCGGCGCTCGCCGAAGCAGGCGCCGTCCCGGTAATCGCCCCCGCCAAATGCGCCGGGGCCGCTTCCGAGGTCCGGCTCGCCAGTATCGTCGTCAGCACCCCCGCCGTCGTCGCAACGCCATGCCGGCGGAAATACTGGCGCAAGTTCTCCACGGCGCGCCCCAGCCGTTTGCTCGCGGCCTCCTCGGATATCTCAAGCTGCCGCGCGATTTCCCCGATGCTCTTCGATTCAAAAAACCGCCACAGCACCAAATCCCGATCCGACGATCTAAGCCGCGCCAAGCCCCGATCCAACAGCGGCTCGATTCCCTCCCACGGATCATCCCGGCGATCGCTATTGGACTCACTCGTCATGGAAATCGCCCGCCTTTCGTGTTCGCGACGGCGACGCTCGGCTCGTAACGAATTTGCCGCGACGTACCCGGTGGTCTTCAGCAGCCAACCCGACAGCGGCCGATCCACCGGCACCCGCCCCGCCTTTTGCGATAAAACGATGAAAACCGCCTGCGTGACATCCTCAGCGAGTTGCGCATCTCGCACCTGCCGCCGCGCCGCGGCATAGACGATCTTGAGGTACTGCCGCACAATCGCCTCAAACGCCTTGGGATCCCTGTTAGCGACAAAAATCCGAAGATTAGAGATCGCCTCATCCACTTATTTGGCCTCGTCTATGGATGTATTCTCCGCCCGGCGGGGAGTCTGACAAAATTCGCATTGAGTGAAGGCGGAAGAACGGAGCAGATGCCACCTCTGCACGGCAGCTACACTGCCGTTGGTGCTTGCACTTTAAGCTGCTGCTGCGCCATCGCAAAATAGGCTCCGCGGCGGGCCAGCAGTTCGTCATGTTTGCCGCGTTCCACGATCCGGCCTTCATCCATCACGAAAATCTGATCGGAATCCATCACGGTGCTGAGACGGTGGCTCACCACGACGATGGTGCGCTGCCGCTTCAAATCCTGGAGCGTCCGCGTGATCAGCGCCTCATGATGGGGATCGAGCGCGCTGGTGGGCTCGTCGAAGACCATGATCGGGGCCTCGGTGAGAAGCGCGCGTGCGATGCCGATGCGTTGCCGCTGGCCGCCGGAGAGATTCCCGCCGCTTTCACTGACGAGGGTCTGGTACGCCTGCGGCAGTTTTTCGATGAAAGAAGCGGCCCCGGCCAGACGCGCCGCCTCCTCGATCTGCCCCTGCGTCGCATCCGGCCGGCCATAGGAAATATTCTCGGCGACCGTCGCCGGGAGAATCAGGTTTTCCTGAAGCACCAGGGCCACGTGAGCGCGGAGGTCCTTGATCTTGACCGAGCGGATGTCGATGTCGTCGAGCGTCAGCGATCCGCTAGTCGGATCGTAAAACCGCGGCAGGAGACTGAGCAACGTGGTCTTGCCGACTCCGCTGGAGCCGACGAACGCGACCATCTGACCCGGGCTGATCGTCGCGTCGATGTCAAGGAGCACAGGCTCGCCCGGGCGATACTCAAAGCCGACCTGGCGCAGCATCAGGACGCGCGGCCGTCGCGGCAGGTGCGCGGCATTAGGGGCGTCCTTAATGTCGGAAACGCGATCCAGCACCTCAAAGACGCGCTGCGCGCCGGCGACGCCGCTTTGAATGGTCGCTCCGCTGCCGCTGAGAGATTGCAGAGGCGCATAAACCTGATTGACGTAAGCGAGAAATATCCACAGTTTGCCGGCTGTCAAAGCGTTAACGCGATGAAGGACGATGACGTCGTGATACACCAGCCAGCCGCCGTATCCGAGAATGATCGCATACCCCAGGCCGAAGATGGCCCCCACCAGCAGCCAGTACCACGACTCCTGCCACGCCTGGCGGATGTTGGCGCGCTTGCTGTCCTGAACCGAGAGGTGGAACCGATCATACTCCTCGGTTTCGCGGCCGAAGGCCTGCACTAGGCCGATGGAGGCGACCGATCGCTGAATGACCGTCGTCAGCCGCATATCGACTTCCTTCGCCTCGAGCCAGCGATTTTTCAGCGGCTGGGCAAAGAGCTTGGTGGTCCAGAGCAACAATGGCGCGACGGAGAGCGTAATGAACGTGAGCGGCCGGTTCATCTGCCACATGATTCCGGTCATGATGACCAGCGTCACCGAGCTGACGAGCACGCTGTTGATCAGCACGGTGAGGATGGTCTGGAATCCGCCGGTGTCGTAGGAAAGGCGATAGATCGCATCGCCCTGCGGCTGTGATTTGTGGTAGCCAAGGCTCAACTGCTGGAGCTTACGGAACAGGTCGCAGCGAACGCGGATCAAGCCATTGTACCCGACGTACGCGCTGAGCAGGCGTTGCGCCATGCCGAGCAGCTCCTGCAAAATGCGCAGCGCCACCGCCAGGGCCGCCAGCACGATGATCTGATGCAGTCGATCGTTCGACGCGACGCCCAGGAAATGGGTCAGCCGGAAGAAAATGCGATAAGCCCAAAACTGGCTGCCAACGGTCGTCAGGATGCAATCGACCAGGATCGACCAGAAGAACGGCTGGAGCAGCCCCGCCAGCGTGGACAGGCCGATCAGAACCAGCGAGGCCAGGATCAGCGGCAGGTCCTCGCGGAAGTAGGCGATGGCGCGCAGGTAGAATCGCATATGTGGGAAAATCCGAAACCAGAAACCAGAATGACGAATCAAATCAGAATGACTGAAATCCGAAGCGAAGAACTGGCGTTGAATTTTTATTCATTCGGATTTCTGGTTTGATTCGTCATTCTGGTTTCGGATTTCTGGTTTCCGGTTTCGACCTCCCGCCCTACCATTTCACGCAATGGAAAGCTCGCCATCGTCGTCCAGCTCCGGCTGCGCCTGCGGCGCCGGCGGGCGATCCAGCGGCACATGCGGCTCGGGTCCCAGTGCCGCCGCGACATTTTTCCTATCGGCTACGGGAGTGGCTGGAACGGGATAAAATCCCGCTTTTTCGGCGGCGGCGTCAATCAGGCCCAGCACCGGCGCCGAGACGCGACGGCGATTGAACAGATACATCGCCCACCACGCCACCGGGATCAGCACCGCGGGCCGGCTGAACGGCCAGAGGTGCAGCAGCAGCAAACACGCCAGCAGCAAGGTTCCAACCATCAGCACCTGCCCGAAGCGGCTTTGCCGGAGTTCGACGCGCACGCGCGTCAGCATTCCTATCTCGTTGTGATGTTCAGTGGCGGTTGTCAGACGGACTTTGGCGTATCGGCTGCCGTAAATCTCCATGTCCCAGGCGTGCCAGCCGCTATCCAGCCGCGCCCGCCAGCCGGCGGCGCTGACTTCGTCGCCGATCTGATTCAGCAGCGGCATGCGGTCGTGACAGTGGCTCCAATATCGCAGCGTTTCCGGCTCGGCCGGATCGAACGGCAATTCCCTGGAGCGCTGATACCCTTTGGCCTCGCCTTTGAGCACCTTGGCGCGGAGCCGGCAGCTGTAGCGCGCCCAGCCGCGCGCGATCGGCTGGCGGAAGTGCAGATAGGCGATGAGCGGGCGCGTGAGCCAGTGGCGATGCCGCGGCATGGGCGCCTGACATGCCGCCACGATCGCCAAAGCCACCGGCGTCAAGAACATCAGCATCGCCACGAAAAACAGGGGTGCGAACGCCAGCGCCAGCAGCAGCGTGAACCCCGCGAGCAGGTGCCATTCGATGCTCATCAGCATCATGGCCACGATCGAGGCGGGGCGGCGATAGATCGTTTGGAAAAGTCCCGTTCCGAAAACGCCGTGATAGACCACGTCTCCGCCGATCCTCACGCCGATCTGGTCCCCGCCGTAAATCTTGCCGCGCCAGTGGCTGGCGCCAAGCGTATTGAAATGATCGGGGTGCTTGTATTTGAGGAGCGCCTCGGCTTCGCCGTAGCCGCGCTGCTGGCTGAGATAGGACTTCACCGTATTTCGCCGGTAGTGCCAGACCAGCGCCGAGGGCGAAAATCCCATGCTGCCGCCCAAATTCTGAATCCGCCATATCACGTCCACATCATCGCCGGCGGTGCGGAATTGCGTATCGAACCCGTTCACCTGCTTGAGGATGGCGGTGTAAAAGGCCATGTTGCAGCCGGGAACGTGCTCGGCGGTCCGGTCGTCGGTCATGACATGGGTCGGGCCGCCGGGGGAAAGCCCCACGCAATCCGCGACCCACGAGCCTTCATCGGGGATCAGGTTCGGCCCGCCCATCCCGGCGTGATTGCTCCGCACCAGGGACAGGGCCAGGTAATAGAGCCAATCTTCATCCGCTTCGCAGTCGCTGTCGGTGTAGACCACGACTTCGCCGCGGGCGGCGTTCATCCCCACATTGCGGGCATGGCTCAGGCCCATGTTGTTCTGCCGGATGTTCCGGACCCACGGGAAACGCCGCAAAATTTCCTGCGTATTGTCGTTGGATCCATCGTCCACGAAGATCACTTCGAAGTTGGGATAGCGCAGCTTCTGCATCGATCTGAGGCACGATTCCAGCGTGCTGGCGCCGTTGTAGGAGCAGATCACGACGCTGCACATCGGCAGCGCCACATCCGCCGTCTGCGGAACGCGGCGGAACACGTCGCGCACGGCCGCGAACGCCGGCTTGGGCTGGCGATCGCGGGTCGTCACGCCAAACGCCCAGTTTTCGATTTGATATCCATGCCGAAACCAATCATCCGTGAAGCTGAAGATGATTGTGCCGGCCAAGCCCTCTTCAAAGACGGTATGAACATGGGTTGCCAGGATTCTTGCCTGGCCGTCGGGCGTATTTTCCCGCATCGTATCAACGCCGTATTCGCCGAGCACGAGGGGCTTGTCGCCCGCGATGTTCTGAAGTCGCGCCAGGTAATTGCGGAAAACGTTCGCATCGTGCAAATAAACGTTGAAGCAGACGAAATCGACGCAGCGGGCGTTCACATATTCCGTGGTCGGATAATTGGCGAAGGTGACCAGACAATCCGGCGCTTCCTCCTTGGCGATCATCACCAGGTCATCCACGAATTCGACGATTTTTCGCCGGCCCACGTAGCGCACGATGTCGGAAGGAATTTCGTTGACCACGCTGATCGCCAGGACAGCGGGGTGATTTCCGCAGGCCCGCGCCGCGCCTCGCACCGCTTCCCGCGCCTGCCGGGTCAATTCCTCGTCTCCGACGAAGGTCAGGTTCTTCGGCCACGCCACGTCCAGAAAAATTTTCAGCCCCATTTCCTGGGCCAGATCCAGGAACCAAATCGGCGGCGTGTGATAGATTCGGAGGCAGTTGGCGCCGAGTTGGAGCATCTGCTGGAAATCACGTTGGGTCTGGGCGCAATTGGGAAGGGCCAGTCCGTCGGCGTCCGGTTTGAACGGGCCATAGGTGACGCCCTTGACGTAAAACTTCTCCTCTCCGAGCCGGAAGAACTTTCCATCCCTCCGGACACGATTGGTCCGCGCCTGCTTCCGCCGCTGCCGTCCGAAAAATCTCGCCAACAGCGGCGTCGAAGACGCCACCGATTGAGCCGAGCTTTGCGAAACGACGACCGACATACCGACATTCCTTCGTGCAGTTGAAAGAAACCCACTGCGCGGCGGAACAGAGCATCCGATATTTCAAAACCGTGGAATGCTATTCTAAGGCAGAGCGGCCACGGCGACTACGCAAATTCATATCTTCCTAAGCCTTTATTCGTCAGATAATAAGCATTGGGTGAGGCTAGAAAAAGTATCCGACCCCTGAATCAACCGCTGGGTCCGATAACCGGGGCCGGGAGATCGGTTTGCGGGGTCTGCCCCAACTTCCGGAGGGGAACTCGGCATCTGACTTCACCTTCCATCGGGATGCCGCGCGACCAGGGCGCTGAGCCGTTCATCCATCGCCTTGCAGGCGGCGAAAGCGTCGAAGCCCTTGATGGAGTCCTGAAACGCGACCTCCGCCGCGGTATCCGCTTCCGGATGCAGATGCCAGACATCCTGGATTCGGCTGGCCATGGAATCCGGGGTGCCGTCGAAGAGGCAGCTATTGCGAAACTTCCGCGGGATCATCTCCGTATAAACGCCGTCCTCCGGCAGAATCGGCCAGCACCCCGCCGTCAGCGCCCGGACGGCGAACAAATCCACCGGCGCCCAACGCCGCGTGCTCAGGAAAATATCCGCCCTCAGCAGCGCGGTCGTCTGCGCGTATTCATCCCCTTCGTCGATGGCAACGCGCGCAAAATTACTCGACAGGTTCTCCAGCGGCCCGACCGTCATTAGCGTGAACCGCTCGCCGCGCATCGACAGCGTGGACAGGCCCAGGTTGAGCAATTCCATGTCGGCATCGCGCGTGCTCACGAAAATCGTGCGCTGTTGCCGCTTGACGGGATTGGACATCTGGATCGTGCTGGCCAGATGCAAATCAAACGGCGGCGGCATCACGCGCGACTTGGCGAGCATCTCCGGCACCGGATTGCGGCTGGACAGCTCGGCGTGCCGCTCCACCATCGCCGCCGCCCGATAGGCAAACAAATTCAGATGGAATTCGCTGTTGAACCAAAGCTCCAGCGCCGCCTGGGCCGTGTTGAGATTCACCAAATCGTTGGCGGCATTGGTCTGGGGGCCATCGGGATCCTGAAGCTGATTGTCATGGAAATAAACGACCGACGGCTTGCGCTCCAGATACGGCACGAGCCGAATCAAATCCGCCAGGTTCAGGGCTTCGCTGGTGAAGAGGAGGTCCAAGCGTCCCGCCCAATGCCGGGACAACTGCTCGGCGAACCAATGCGCCGCCGCGGAGAGCCGCCGTTCGATCCGCCGCGGCGGAAGCTTGAGCAGCGTCCAGCGATGCCGGCTGCACCGCATCACCGTTTCGAGCATCGCCTTGCGCACCCCGCCGTAAAACGGCTCGAGGGCCAGGATGTCTAGCTGGGTGGACATACCGAGCTAGAGGATAACGTCGCGAGGCTGGGCGTGAAATAGAATGCCAAGTGCCGATTGCCAAATGCCGAATGTAAATGCATGGTCTTTTTGCCTCTTCATTCGGCATTTGACATTCGGCATTCGGCATTGCCTTCCCCATTCGGCACTTGGCAATCGGCATTCGGCATTATTTCTACAGCCTCTCCCGCAAGAAACCCGCCACCTGCTCCACCCCCACCCTCACCTGGGTCATCGCATCCCGATCCCGAACCGTCACCGTCTGGTCCTGCAACGTCTGGCCATCAATGGTCACGCAGAACGGCGTGCCGATTTCATCCATCCGCGCGTAACGCTTGCCGATGGATTGCTTGGCGTCGTACTCACTGGTGAATTGCGTGCGAAGATCGAGATACAGCTTCTCGGCAACCTCCGGCATCCCATCCTTATTCACCAGCGGGAAAATCCCCACTTTGATCGGGGCAAACTGCGGCTTGAATTTCAGGAACATCTTGCTCGGCCGAGCCTCGTCCGGCGTGAACGCCTCGCACAGCAGCACCAGCACCGCCCGCGTCAGCCCCGAAGCCGGCTCGATCACGTTCGGCACGTATCGGCTCTTGGCCTTGATGTCCTCGGGACTGGCCCCCTGCTCTTTGAGCTTCAATTGAAGTTCCTGATCGAAATAGTCCAGCTTCTGCCCCGAATGCTCCTGGTGTTGCGTCAGATCAAAACTTCCTCGATGGGCAATCCCCTCCAGTTCCCCGAAATCCGGCGCGGTAAAGGGATATTTGTATTCGATGTCCACGGTCATCTTCGAGTAATGGCTCAGCTCCTCCTTCACGTGATCGCGCAAACGAAGATTCGAATCCGCCACCCCCAGCGACCGCCACCATTCCATCCGCTTGGCCTTCCAGAATTCGTACCATTTGAGAGCCTCATCGGGATGGCAGAACCATTCCATCTCCATCTGCTCGAACTCGCGGGAGCGATAGATGAAATTCCGAGGTGTCACCTCGTTACGAAAGCTCTTACCAACCTGGGCTACGCCAAAGGGAATCTTTACGCGTGTCGTGTCGATGATGTTTTTGAATTCGAGAAAGATTCCCTGGGCGGTCTCTGGGCGGAGGTAAACTTTGCTCGATTCTTCCTCAACCGCCCCGGCGCGGGACTCGAACATCAGATTGAACTGGCGCGGTTCTGTGAGAGTCCCGACCTGACCGCACTCCGGACATACAACTTTCGCCCGCCCTTCGGCATTCAAGTGAGTAAACGGTTGAACACCACTGAGGGTGTAGCCCTGACCATGCGCTTTTTCCAGTTTTGCGATGTATTTGGCGCTCGCGGCCAAGACTTCATTGGGTTCCCCTTCACCGTAAATTAGGGCATGCTCACCGTCAATAAATATCAGCTCCATCACCTTCAAATGGTCCGCGCGGAAACGTGACTTGCACGCCTTGCAGTCAACCTTTGGATCCGCAAATCCACCGACATGTCCCGACGCAACCCACGTCTTGGGATTCTGAATAATCGCCGAATCCAACCCCACCATTTCAATCGGATGTCCATCCGGCCCGGCCGGCGGACAGAGGACCATTTCGCGCCACCACCAGTCGCGGATGTTGTTTTTCAGGAGCACGCCGAGCGGGCCGTAATCCCAGAAGCCGTTCAATCCGCCGTAGATTTCGCTGGCTGGATAGATGAAGCCGCGGCGCTTGCAGAGGGAAACGATCTGTTCCATCACCGATGCGTCGGGCATGTCTTTTTGTCTGTTGAGAAGAGAAAACTTTACCGCGGAGATCGCAGAGATCGCGGAGACAATTCGCGAGTTTTTATTCTCCGCGCTCTCCGCGAACTCTGCGGTTTCACTTGCCTTTACGAACCGCTGGCGGCCTTCGCCGGCGCGGCCTTTGCCGCTTTGAGAGCATTGAGCTTCAGCGTGAGCCGGCTCCGCTTGCGGGCCGCCGTGTTCTTGTGAATCGTGTGCTTCGCCGAAACCTTATCCAGCCGGGACACGGTCTTCCGCAGCTCCGTCTCGGCCTTGGCAAGATCGTTGCCGGCCAGCGCGGCCAAATAGACCCTGGTCTGATCCTTGATCAGTTCCTTGCGTGCGCGGTTGCGGGCACGGCGTTTGATGTTTTGGCGAACTCGTTTCTTAGCCGACAGTGAATGAGCCACGTAGTATCTCCGAAAACCAGGCAAATCCGATGCGCGCCCCAATTGGCGGCAGGGCGTGGAAGTTTAGTGATTGCGCGGGGTTTGTAAAGCATGTCTGACTGTTTAGCCGGCCCGCTTGCGGGCCGAGGACCACGGCCCGCAAGCGGGCCGGCTAAACAAAACGCCTGTGTCCGGCCATCACCCCTTCGCCTTCGCTCGGAACAGCAGCCACAGAAAAAACGGCCCGCCCAGCAGCCCGGTCAATACCCCAACCGGCAGCAGGTTCGCCAAGAGGTTTTCGGCGCTGAGATAACGGGAGAGCGCATCGGCGGCCATGAGCAGGATCGCGCCGATGGCGGTGGCCACCGGCAGGAGCCGGCGCTGGTCCGTGCCCACTATCAGGCGTCCGACGTGCGGACAGAGTAGGCCAACGAACCCGATCGGCCCGCTGATCGCCACGGCGCCCGCGGTCATCAGCGACGCCGCGATCAGCGCCAACCATCTCAGCCGGTGAATGCGCACGCCCAGCGATTCGGCTTCGCCATCATCCAAGCTGGCGACATTCAGTTGTCCGCTGATTTGCAACAGGACGATCCAACCGATGGCGATCAGGCCGAAGGCCGCCCAGCGCTGCTCGCTCTTGATCATTTGAATCCCGCCGACCAGGAATCCCATGGGTCCGCCGTTGCCCGGCAACTGCTCGACCAGCGCGTTGATGAGCAAAAAGAGCGAGCCGTTCACCGCGTTGACGATCACACCGACGAGAAGCAACGTCACCGGCTCAAGCCTGCCGCGGCGGCCGGCCAATCCCAGCACAATTCCCACGGCCGCCAGCGCCCCGGCGAAGGCGACCGATTGCTGGCTCAGGGGGGCAAGGATTCCCATCGCTCGGACCATCGAGGCAAAGACCGGCAGTTGCCACGCATAGGCCATGAGCGACGCCCCGCTGCTGACGCCGAGGAGATAGGGATCAGCCAGGGGATTTCGCAGGACGGCCTGGTAGGCGACGCCCGCCGCGGCCAATGCCGCGCCGATCAGCGCCGCATTCAATGCCGATTCCAGACGAAATTCCCGAATACCGAGCGTCGGCCAACCGATGCCGGTCGATCCCAGGACCATGCTGAGCACCATCGCGCCGGCCACGCTTGCGGCGCAGACGAGAAGTGTGAGGATCAGTCTTTGGGCGCTCCAGCGTTTCATTTATTTCCGAAGCGCCGGATTTGCATTCGGGCCGGCTGTTTCGGGATGTAAAATGTCGGCGAATTTTTCCGCTAGTTCGCCGACCCGGAAACCGGGCAATTCGCCGTACCATTCGCTCAGCACATAGACGCGACGATTTTTGACGGCCGGCAGGTCCGGCAACGACTCCCAAATCCGATCGCCCTGCCGCACAACCTGCGGCTTGCGATCGCCGTCGGGCACAAGGCGAATCACCACGTCCGGGGCCAGGGACATGATCATCTCGCGATCCACTTCGGGGTACGGCTTGCCCAAAGATTCCGCGGCGTTTTGTCCGCCGGCGATATGCAACAACTCATCCAAAAACTCGCCCGGCCCGGCAAGGGCAAAGCTCTGGTCGTTGGTGACCACCAGCGCCCGCACGCGCTGCTGGCCTGCAACGCGCAATCGCACCGCATCCAGCCTGGCCCGCAATGCCGCAGCCGCCGTCCGGCCCTGCTGCGGCCGGCCAATCACGTCCGCCAAAGTCATCATACCCTGGGCGATCTCATCGATCGTGTCCAGCTTCAGGTTCACGGTCCGGATCCCCAGGTCGGCGCATTTCTGCTGGATATACGGCGGCACACGGTCCTGGGCGTATTGCAGCAGCAGGACGTTTGCCCCCAGACCCGCCAGTTTTTCCCAATTGATGTTCTGGTAGTCGCCGATGCGCGGCTTGCCGGCGGTTCCCTCCCGGTCGTCGTCGAAGTTGCTCACCGCCACGAGGCAATCGCCCGCCCCGATGCCGATCACCAAATCCGTCCCGGCCGGGGTGATGGAGGCGATACGTATTCCGCCCGGCGACGATGCTCTGTGCTTGATTTCCTCCTGTGGGTCAAACGGCTGCTTTCCATTGGGGTCACACTGAACCGTGACAAATGCGCTCTCATCAACGTCTTGGGGGCTGACGCTCCAATTCCCGTTGCGTTTCGTCAATGACAATTTCCAGAATCCCCGGCCGTACATCAACTCGTCCGGCGGTGATTTCCAATCACTCCAACCGCTCTTTTCAACCGCACCAAGAAGGGGCTGCCGATCCCGAAGGAAGAACTCTCGCTCTGCCGACTCGACGAACAAGACGCTGCCTTTCCATTCCACCCCGTTCAATTGGTCGGCCTGGGTCATTTGATCTGGCCGCGCTTCTGCCGACACATTCTTCCGTTGGATGAAAAAGTCCTCGCCCCAATCATTACCCTCTTTGAAGCCCGGGCGCTTCACTCGTGAAATCAGGGAATCGCCATATGTGGACCAATGTGCCGCGAAATCCTTTTTTGCAATTTCAATCGCTTCGTCGTTCAGGCTCGGAAATTCTGTCTGATTTGCGGTTGAATTGGCCGTTTGTTGGGGGCTTTGCGAGGAGTTGGCTGTCGCCGACTGGCTGCCATCATCCTTCTTTCCGCAGGACGGAAACACTAAAAGGCTGATCAGGAGAAATATTGCGACGAGTCGACGCGCGGCGCGGAAGGGGACGTTCATGGGACTCCCTCGGTTTGGGGCGTTTGTTGTCGAAGTGGTTTCAAAACACAATTCTGCCAGGGAAATCCATAGCAACGTCGTGGGCGTTCACGACAGATCACCGGTTTTGAAAGCGCTGCGAAGCCCTCACTGGCGGCATGATTTGAACTTGTCGCTGAATCTTTACGGTACCAATAGGTGGACAGTACCAAGCTGCGATTTGTTAGGCAAAACGTTTGGGATATTGCAAAAGAGTCCGCCGTGGGTCTGCCAATTCTTCCGGGAGAAAAGGCGATTGAACCGCCAAGACGCCAAAACGCCAAGGGGGGGGCGTGTGCCATGGGAAATCGTCGAGATTCGTGTAATTCGCCGCGTAGGACGGTCGTGGGGAAGGTCAATGGATGGCTTGATTTCATCTTGGCGTTTTGGCGTCTTGGCGGTTCATTTGCTCTCTCTCTCGGAAATATTGGCAGACCCTCCGCCGCCATGCCCAGAATTCGTGGTTGACCCATGCCGCGCGGATGGTAGATTTGTTGAAAATACCTGTCAAACTACGCCGTCAAGGACCAACCCCGGCGTACTTTGCCGGACAGTCCGGGCCGATGTAACCCGCACGGAGGCTTTTATGCCGGAAACAGACAATTTCCTCAATCGTATCGGACGGCTCTTCAAACGCGCGCCCAGGAACAACGGCTTGGACGGCCCGGACGGCCAGACGCCGGGCGAGCGCGCTCTGGGCGTCACGGTTGAAACGCATCCCCTGATTCGCTCCCCGTGGAAAAAAAATACCGCCGCCATCGCGCAGCTTCAGGAAGGATTCCATTCCCTCACGGACCTGATGGACGAAATCCGCCAGAACATGGTGGCCCAGGGCCGGCGGCAGGATGAGTTGATCACGTATCTCTCCGCCCTGCCGAAGCTGCTGGAAACGATTCCCGAGAACAACCGCATCCAGGCGGAGACGCTCAAGGCCGTGCACGAACAGCTTCAGCGTCACGCCGACCAGGAGCAAACCCTGGGCGAGATTCTGGAAAAAATGACGGAATCCGGCAGCGATCAGAAGGACCTGCTCGAAGGCCTGCGCGAGCGCGTCGAGACCCTGAGCCAGCAGGACCAGACCATGGCCGAGAACATGCATTCGGTGAGCGTCGCGCTGGAACAGACGAGCCGGCATTCCGCGGTCGGGACACAGGTCCTGGAAAGCATGCGCGAGAACATGAGATCGCGCGACGGGGAGCTACAGCGCGTGATTCAACGTCAGAACATGCGTTTCACGACGCTGCTGGTGGTGGCGATTTGCGTGTCGATCGCGGCCCTGGCCGCGGTGTTCGTGATGGGATACACGATGACGCACGGGGGGATGAAATAATACTGGTTCCGGTTTGAGTTCGCGCCACATTGCTCGAAGCCCCGAATGTACATGCGGGGCTCCCGACGCGCGACGAACGCGCCGGTTCAAAGCAATCCCGGTATAAGCCTTGGTCCCATGACACAAACCACCGTGAAAGTTTGGTTCGATGCGGAAGGGGACTTCCTCGAGGTCCTATTTTCTGATGCGCCGGGAATTATGCGCCAGACCGGCGATGATGCCGTCATGGAACGCGTTGATGAAAAAGGCAGGCTGCTGGGGTTTACGATCCAAAATGTGAGCCAATTGGCGCTGGAGCATCGGCCCTTGCTGGCGCATCTCGCAAGCTAGGCTATCTTAACGCATCTGACAGTGCCTCGACCACATCCCGCGCCAGCACGCTTCGTCGTCCCAGTTTCTTTCCGGCAATCTCGCCCGCCCGTCCGTGCAGATGCACCGCCGCGCAGGCCGCGCCGAAACGATCCATCCCCTGGCCGATCAGTGAGGCCAGGATTCCGCTCAGCACGTCGCCGGCCCCGGCCTTGGACAGCGAACTGTCGCCCGTATGGTTGACGTACACATTCTTCGCATCGGTCACCACGGTGCGATGACCTTTGAGCACGACCACCTGCCCAAACGCCTTGGCCGCCTCGGCGGCGATGGCAATACGGCCCTTTTCGTCCTGGGGCACTTCGCGGCGGCCGATGAGTTTCGCCAGCCGCTTCATCTCGCCGGGATGCGGCGTCAGCACGGCCTTGGCGGCGAAGGATTTCGGCCAAGCCCGCAGCGACGCGAGATAATTCAAGGCATCCGCATCCACCACCATCGACTTTTTCAAGCGAAATAGCAGATCGAGCCGCTGCCCGATCGAGCGTGACTGGCCGAGGCCGGGACCGATCGCCAGGACATCGGCGTTGTCTGCCGCTTCGAGCAATTTGTCCGTCGAGGCCTTGGTTTCGTCGAGGGACAAACCGATCAATTCCGGCACGACCGACAGGGCAATGGCCAGCACCGGGGCGGGCAGGGCGATCTGCACCAATCCGCTGCCCATGCGCAGCGCCGCCGCGCCGGCCATCACCGGCGCCCCGATCATCTCGAGGTTGCCCCCGACGATCAGCACGCGGCCAAACATGCCCTTCTGCCCCGACACGGGGCGATACGGCAGTGGAGGCGGCCGCTTAATTCGACGCATGGCTGAATTGGCTATGTGGAATGGCATCGAGATCCAATGGGCTGGTGCGCCCGGCCGAGAGCAGCACGTCCGCCAGGGCGGCGATCATGGCGGCATTGTCGGTGCAATACTTCATCGGCGGAAAGAAAACCGGGAGAGAAAATTTCGTCATCGCCTTTCGCAGGACGCTGTTGGCCGACACACCGCCGCCGATGACGACGCCGCGGGCGGAGCATTGCTGCGCCGCCCGGCGGATTTTCTCCGCCAGCACGTCCACGCAAGCGGCCTGAAACGACGCGGCCACGTCGCGAATCTCCTCGGGCTTCAGATTCAACGGCTGGCGCCCATGGTATCCGCGCACATGATACAGGACCGATGTCTTGAGCCCGCTGAAGGAAAAATCGAGCGATTGACGATTGAGCCGGCTCCGCGGAAACCGAATCGCGGCCGGGTTGCCCTGCTGGGCGAGTTCGTCGATGATCGGGCCGCCCGGATACCCCAGCCCCAGGATCCCCGCCACCTTGTCATACGCCTCGCCGACCGCGTCATCCAGCGTCGAGCCGATCAACTCCACATCGAGAAAATCGCCGATTCGGTATAGCGCCGTGTGGCCGCCGCTGCAAACCAGCCCCACCGCCGGCATCGGAATCCGGGCATCCGTCTCCAGTCGCACGCTGTAAAGATGAGCATGGACATGATCGACGCCGACCAGCGGCTTGCCCAGCGCCCACGCCAGTGTTTTCGCGGCGGTCACGCCGATCAAAAGCGATCCGATCAACCCCGGCCGATGCGCCACCGCGACGGCCTGCACATCCGCCAGCGTCACGCCGGCGCCGTCCAGCGCTTCGGCGATCACCGGCAAAATATTTTCGATGTGGGCCCGGCTGGCGATTTCCGGCACCACGCCGCGATAGCGGGCGTGCAAATCGACCTGGCTGGCAACGACGTTGCTGCGGACGCGCACGCCATCCGCAACGATCGCCGCGGCAGTCTCATCGCAGGTGGTTTCGATTCCAAGGACAAGCATGTTCAGCTCAAAACCCGAAATCCGAAACCGGAAGTCACAGGTCATTTGTCATTGGTCATTTGTAATTGGCTGAATACCATTTGTGCCGCGCTCGGAATTCGCAACTGACAAGTGACAAATGACAAATGACAAGTGACAAATAAATTTTCATTTCGCCGCCGGCATCGCAATATCGCTCGGCTGCGTCGTCGCGTGCTTATTGGCATCCAGAATCACTAGGCCCACCATCGTCGTCAGGGCCTGCTGAAATTGGGGATCGATCGGCGCGGTCGTCGGCTGCGTCGCCGTCGGATGGTAGCGGATCGCTTCCTGCCGCTCCATCAAGTCTTCGATGCCCGTCTCCCCCTGTTCATCGACCGGCACCACAATCTGCGGATCGACGCCCCAATCCTTGGAATCTTTTTTGCGGCTCACCAGCCGGCCGCTCGGCAAATACCAATGCGCGACCGTTATCTTAAGCGTGCCATCGTCACTCCCCAGTTGAATCACACGCTGTACCGACCCTTTGCCGAAGGTCCGCTGGCCCAGCACCAGCGCTCTATGATTGTCCTTGAGACTTCCGGCGACGATCTCGGCCGCGCTGGCGGAGCGGTCGTTTACCAGCACGATCATCGGAAAATACGGCAGCGTCGTCGCCTGGGGACTGGCTCGGTCAACTTCCTCCGGCGAATTTCGCCCTCGCGTGGTGACGATCACGCCGTCCTTGATAAACAGGTTCACCACCTTGATCGCCTGCTGAAGCTGCCCGCCTGGATTGAACCGCAGGTCCAGGATCAACCCCTGCATTCCCGCGGCAATCAGGCCGCCCCCGCCTTTGGGCCCCCTCAGAGCATTCTTCAATTCATCGAAGGTATTTTCGTCGAACTGGGTAACGCGCAGGTAGGCGATCCTGGGATTCTGCGAAACGAAATAATTCCACGAATCATCGCGATTGCGGTCGTGGCCCTTGACGGTGGGAAGCACAATCTGCTGCCGATGCAGCGTGAAATCGATCATCTGCCCCTGGCGATCGACGGTCAGCGTGACGGCCGAGCCAACGGGGCCGGATACCCGCTTCACAACATCGTCGATGGCCAGACCGGCAATTGGTTTGCCGTCGACCTTGACGATGATGTCCCCCGCGTCGATGCCGGCGCGGTCGGCCGGGCCTCCTTCAATCGGCGAAGAGACCACCATTTTCCCGCCGATCTCGCGCAACGAGATGCCCACTCCGCTGAACGTTCCACCCAGTTCCTTGTCGAACTCGGCCTCATGGTCGGGGGGAATGTAAACCGTGTAGGGATCGTCCAGGGCGCCGAGGATTCCATCGACGGCCTTTTCCTTCAGCAGCGAATCGTCCACGGGATCGACGTAATTCTCCACAATCTGGCGATGGATCTCGACCAGCGTGCGCATCCAGGTGTATTCGTCGTCGCGCTGGCCGAGCGTTCCCGGCAATTGAAACGCCAGGATCGCCAAAAGAATAATACTGACCAGCCACGCCAGCCGTTCTCGCTTCATGCTCATGATCCTCTTCTAGCTTGCGCGTCGGTTTTACCTCACGGGTGAACGGTTGGGAATGGGCAGCCTCTTGCCGCAACAAAAATGCAACCGCCCAGACGCGGGGAAAACCCGAAAGCAGAAACCAGAGCGACATCCACCGTTTCTCGCTTCAGGCCAGCGCGTCGCGGATGAACTTGAGGTCATCCGGACTCAATTTCCTTCCCACGCTGGCGAGATTGCACCTGGCCTGCCGCTCGTTGCGGAAGCCGGGAATGACGCAGCTCACCCGCGGCATCGCCAGAACGTAGTTCAGCGCCATCGCCGCCAGGTCCTCGGTTGTTCCGCCAAAGCGCCCCTTGAGCTTCTGAAGCTTCGGTTTGAGCTTGAGCAATTCCTCGGTCTGGAATTTCTTGCTGTCCTTGCGATGATCGCCCGGCTCAAACTGCGGCGGTTTTGCCGGATCGAACTTGTCGAGCAGCAGCCCCTGCGCCAGCGGCGAGAATGCCACGAACGTGAGATGATGTTGATCCATCAATTTTTGCAGCCGAGCCCCGGGCCGGACAAATTGATCGTCCATCGCATTGGCCCAGCTTTGCAGAACGACCGGCTTGACCACCGGGACCGCCCGCTCGAAGTCCGCGTCGCTGTACGCGCTTTGTCCCTTGACGCGAATCTTGCCTTCCTTCTGCAATCGGTCCAGCGCATCGGCCGCTCCGGGGAGATATTCTGCATTCGGGCCGAAATCGCCGTGATGCAGATAATAGATGTCGATGTAATCGCGCTTGAGGTTCTTCAGCGACTGCTCGCATTGATGGCGAATGTGAAGCGGATCGTACGCATGCTCGGCCGTGCCGGGGAACCAGCCGATTTTCGTTGCGATGATATGCCGCTGTGAATCGACGCCGAGCCGATCGAACACCCGCGCCAGCATGCGTTCAGCCCGCCCGTTGCCGTAAACGTCGGCGTTGTCCCAATGGTTGACGCCGGCATCCAGTCCAGCCTTGATGCCGGCCGTGATCTCATCTTCATTGACATTGGCCCACCCGTTCGGCGAGCCATCGACCCAATTGAGTCCCCCCATCGTCCAGCAGCCAAAGCTGACTTCCGAAACACTTATGTCCGTATCCCCGAGCTTGCGGTAATTCATAGGTCAATTTCTCCAAAAAAAGGTCGAGTAGGATTATAGCGGCTATTGTCGATAGCCCGGGCGCATATTTCCAGCTTGCAAGCGGTCAACTCGAAAATGGCAGGGCAACCGCATTCTATTCTCTCTTCCCCCTCGCCCCCGTACTCGGGGGAGAGGGTTGGGGTGAGGGGGCGATTTTCGAACAACCAAGAGCCCCTCACCCTGCCTCTCCCCGCGAGTACGCGGCGAGAGGGGAGAATGCGGTTGTCCTGTCGAAAATGGCGCGTCAGGCCGGAAAAAATCCTGGCGGCCGTAGTATAATCTTCCCCATGACACGCCTCAGGGAACAGGCGATCGAGCGCTTGCGAGCCGTCCCGGCGGCCCAGCAGGATGAGATCGCCAGATTCCTCCTCGCGGAATTGGAAGAGGACATTCGCTGGTCGCAGTCCACCGCCAAGCACGGGAAATAACTCAAGGGTCTGATCGACGAGGTTCTGGCTGACGACGCGCGCGGCGCTTGCGAACCGCTCGATCCGGACAAGCTTTGATCTCCCGGCTACATCCATCGTTTCGCCGCGATTTCGCCCGCTTACCCCTCGATATTCAGGAGCGCGCTCGCCAAGGCAGCGCGCAACCAGCACCACGCGCCGATGACCGATCTTCTATTCATGCCCCCGGTTTACCGCTCCCCCGCCCCGAGGCAAGCACCCCGCCCACCCCCGCCCCCACCCTCCATTTAGCCCGAAATTCTAAGGGGTCGGGAGTCTTTGGCCGTGAAGACTCTCGACCCTAATGCCACGAAGTTAGTTCATAAGTCCGCGCCACTGCGCGCCTTGTGATCGCTCGCGCCAGCCATGGCCTTCTGCGAGAATGGTGTTGTTCAACGACATCACTCATCAACAGGAGGC
>Ga0187864_10000967_pt1 | contig 29802 bp, 25 predicted proteins | sample June2016WEW_11_4_FD_132985 | JGI IMG/M metagenome (GOLD analysis project Ga0187864, IMG submission 132985) | Peatland microbial communities from SPRUCE experiment site at the Marcell Experimental Forest, Minnesota, USA - June2016WEW_11_40 | ecosystem: Environmental > Terrestrial > Soil >...
ATCGCCAGCAGCGTGAGGAGCCGGGCGCGCCACGAACGCCTCTGGGTCTCGTCGTGCAGACGGATCGTGCCCAGGGCCCCCTGGATGTCGCCCACGTTCGCCTCGTCGAGGACGGCGGTGGCGTTCTCGGTGTCGAAGGCCTTGTGGGCCACTTCTTGGACCTCCCGACGGGTGCCGGCTCCTAGGCGTGCGTTGGCGGCGCGCACGCCCGGCGCAGGTCAGCCCCCGGTCAGTCCGGCGGGAGACGCTCCTGGCTGGTGGCGTGCGCGCCTTCGCGGTCGTGGTGAACCACTGTCAGCGTGCAGCGCTACTCCTTTACCTGCCCTTCGGCAGCCGCACTCCCGGAGAGGTGACGTCCGGTGGGCGCCGGACTCGTCGGGACTTGCAGCCCGATGCACCATTCCCCGCCGGCACGCCCGTCCCAGGGGCGCGACGTACCAAGCGGAGTGCGGCTGATCAGCAGGAGAATGATAGCCGCGCTCGGGCCTTCAGTCCTCGGCGACTGCCATGCCGAAGTCGCGACGCCAACCTGTGGGCAGCATCAGCTCGAGGATGTCGTCGACGGTGATCACGCCGATCATCCGGTGCTCGCTGTCCATCACGGGGGCCACCGTGAGGTTGAAGTCGGACATCTTGCGCACGACGGCGTGGATGTCCGCGTCAGGATGGACGTGCGCGGGGTTCGGGCGGACCACCGAGGAGAGCGCAGAGCCCGGGCTTGCCTGCACGAGCGAGACCACCGACGCCGATCCGGTGACGCGGCCGTCGGCGTCGGTGGCGAAGACCACCGCCAACGCCTCTGGCGGTGCGGGGCTGGCTCGCAGAGCGTCGAGCACGGCTGACACCGTGGTCGTCTCGGGCATGCAGAGGAAGTCGGGGCTCATGAGTCCTCCGCCGGTCTCGGGGTTGTAGCTGAGCAGCGCCCGCATCTTGCGCTGGTGTGCGGGCGGCATGAGAGTCAGGACCGGAAGGCGCCGTTCCTGGTCCAGCTCGGTGATCAGGTCCGCCGCGTCATCGGGCGCCATGGTGGAGAGGAGGCGTGCGGCCTCCGCGTCCGAGCGCGAGCGGATGAACTCGAGCTGGTGCTCCGGGTCGAGCTCCTCGAACACGTCGGCCTCGAGCTCGCGGTCTTGTCCCACGGCCTCGATGATCTCCTCGCCCTCGTCGTGCGAAGCGGCTTCGACGAGATCGGCGATCTGAGCAGGATGCAACTTGGCCAGCTTCCGGTAGGGGATCCGGAGCCTGGCGGTCGGAACGTGGGCGACGAAGGGTTCGATGCTTGCGAAGTCCACCGAGGGGCCTGCCCGGATATGGCGCGCCAAGGGCTGAGGCAACAAACGCCGCAGCGCAACTCGCGGGCTCGGGTCGACCCCTACCACCTCCCAGCGCCCCTCGAGCCTGGCGATCTCGATCTCGTTCGCCCGGATCAAGCGTGCGCCCGAGAAATTGATCAGATGCCGGGCCATGAGATCTCCGGCGAGCAGCAGCTCCCCGGGACGGCGAGTGAAACGCCCCAGGCTGACGGTCTCGCCCACCAGCTCCACACGCCCTGGGCGGATGCCGGCGATGCGGTGGATGGGCACGAACATCACCCGGTGTCCGATGCGTACGACGACGCCCGACAGCGGGGGGTGCGGGGAGTCGCCCAATCTGACGATGAGATCCTCCACCCGCCCGAGACGGTCACCGTCCCGGTCCACCAGCGCGCTTTTCACGATGCTGGACAGGTGCAGGATCTCGATGGCCATGCGGCGGCGCTCCCCGAGCGTGTGGTGCCAATCGCAATCTAGTCCCCGGGTGCCCGCTCGGCACCGCTCTTCGCCTGACGGCTCGAGGCGCAGGCATCTTCCTCGACGGCCTCAGCCGAGGCCCAGCGATGTCTGTCGGGGCCCTTGCGGGCCGGCCGTGCCTGCACTTTCGAGGCGTAGGCACCTTCACCGACGTGCGCGGTACGGCGAGGTCCATCGTTTGCGCATCGACACGGATCCGGGGGAGGCTGACCCGGACATGATCGCCAGGGCGGGGAGTCTGCGTGCCTAGGAGCCCACTGGAGCTGTGGGCGGACACACGCGAGTCCTGGGAGCGCAGCAAGCTTGTCGAGGTCCCCGAGCCGCGGCCTGCGAGGGCCCCCGAGCCGGGCGGGCTGAGTGTCGCCTTCCTCGTCTACAGGGGTAACCCCCGGTGCGGCGGCCAGGGGGTCTACACGCGCCACCTCTCACGGGAGCTCGTGCGCATGGGGCACTCCGTCGAAGTGCTGGCAGGTCAGCCCTGGCCCGAGCTCGACGACGGAGTGGGCTTCATGCCTGTGCCGGGCCTCGACATGTACAGGGACCCGGACCCGTTCCGGATCCCGCACCCTCGCGAGCTGCACTCGGCGATCGATGTGCTCGAGTTGGCGCTGATGTGCACGGCAGGGTTTCCCGAGCCCCTCACGTTCTCACTGCGCGCGCGACGGGTCCTCGCCGCGCGGCGCGGCTCGTTCGACGTCGTTCACGACAACCAGTCGCTGGGCTCGGGACTGCTCGGTGTGCTCGACGACGGGTGGCCCTTGCTCAGCACGCTTCACCACCCGATCACCGTCGACCGCGAGCTGGCCCTCACCCATGCCGAGAATGTCTGGCGCCGAGCCACCCAACGCAGGTGGTTTGGTTTCACCCGTATGCAGGTGCGCGTCGCGAGACGCCTTCCACGGATCGTGACGGTGTCGGAGTCTTCGAAGGCTGACATTGCCGCGCAGATGGGAGTGGACCTCGAGCGTATGACCGTGGTGCCCGTGGGCGTAGACCCCACCGTGTTCCGTCCCCGCCCCGGGAGTCGCCGTGTTCGGGGGCGCGTGATGGTCACCTCGTCGAGCGACGTGCCGATGAAGGGGCTCGTGCCGTTGCTGGAGGCGGTGGCGAAGCTTCGCACCGAGCGCGACCTCGAGCTGGTCGTGATCGGCCGGCCGAAAGAAGGCGGCAGGGTCGCTCGAACGATCAAACGGCTGGGGCTCGCACCCGTCGTGCGCTTCGTGAGCGGGATCAGCGACGAGGAATTGGCTGGTCTTTACGCCGAGGCTCAGGTCGCGGTGGTCCCGTCGTTGTACGAAGGGTTCTCGTTGCCCGCTATCGAGGCCATGGCCTGCGGAATCCCGCTCGTGGCGACGACGGGCGGTGCCTTGCCGGAGGTGGTGGGCTCCGACGGCGCGACGGGCCTGTTGGTCGAGCCGGGCGACCCAGAAGCGCTTGTGGTGGGGATGCGGCGCGTTCTCGATGACGAGGCGCTCGCGGCGCGGTTGGGGGAGGGCGGTCGCCGCCGGGTTCTCGGACGCTTCACATGGCAGGCGACGGCGACCGCAACGGCCGAGCAGTACCGGGCGCTGCTGGAGGAGCGCCACAGCAGCAGCTTGTCGGAGAGGCCCCGCGAGCGGGGGTTGCCAGAGCATCGAAGCCGGCGGCCGCGCTCTCGGGCGGCGAGGCACAGCCGCCGGGGTTCGCCGGAGCACCGCGACCGCAGGATCGTCGAGCAACACGGCGCGGCGCGAGCGGGGAAGGGCACCTAGTCGTGCTGACGGTTGACTACGAGCGTCTCGGCGTACGTCGCGGTGAGCTCCTGCTGGATCTCGGTTGTGGCGGGGGTCGTCACGCGTTCGGTGCGCTGCGTCTGGGGGCGCGGGTCGTGGCTCTCGATGCCCGGGCGACCGATCTCGCCAACGTGCGCGCCATGATCGACGCGATGCGAGAAGCAGAAGAGGTGCTCTGCGATGAAGAGGCCGCGGTGGTCCAAGCCGATGCGCTGGCGCTTCCGTTCGCAGATGCCGCCTTCGACAAGGTCATCGCCTCCGAGGTGCTCGAGCACATCGACGAAGACCAGACGGCGATGTCCGAGCTCGCACGGGTGTTGCGACCGGGCGGGACGATGGCGGTGACCGTGCCCCGTCTCGGGCCCGAAGTCGTCAACTGGGCGCTGTCACGCGAGTACCATGACGTCGAAGGCGGGCACGTTCGCATCTACCGGCGGTCGACTCTCCTCGAACGGTTGCAGCGAGCCGGGCTCGAGCCCGTAGCGAGCCACCACGCCCACGCCCTGCACACCCCGTACTGGTGGCTGCGCTGTTTGGTGGGGCCTCATCGTGACGATCATCTGCTCGTGCGCGCCTACCACCGGATGCTTGTCTGGGACATCGTGCGCGCCCCACGTGTGACAAGGGTTGCAGAGCATCTGCTCAACCCGCTGCTCGGCAAGAGCTTCGTCGTGTACCTGAGGAAGCCGGACAGGGAGGCTGCAGTGGCCGATCTTCCCTTCCCGGCGGCAAGGCACGAGAAGCTGTGCCTCGGGAGGTCGGCATGATGACATCGCATCAAGGAACCGTCCGCCAACCCACGGCCGAGCCGCGTGAGCGATCGCGCGCCTCTGCCAGGTTGTTCGACATTCCCGAGGTGCCGGGCGTGATCGGGGCCGAGGAGGTCGTGGCGACCGCGGCGTCCATCGCCGCCGTTCAACGACCCGACGGCATGATCCCTTGGTTCGAAGGTGGTCACTGCGATCCTTGGAACCACACGGAGGCCGCCATGGCCCTGACGGTGGCCGGCTTCTACGACGAAGCGGCGCGGGCGTACCAGTGGCTCGCCGACACCCAGCTTCCCGAGGGCTCGTGGTTCAACTACTACCTGGTCGGAAACGGTGTGAAGGACCCCCGGCTCGACACGAACGTCTGCGCGTACGTGGCCACCGGGGCGTGGCACCACTTCTGCATCACCGAAGACAGGGCGCAGCTCGAGGAGATGTGGCCCGTGATTGACTCGGCGCTTGGTTTCGTCCTGCGATACCAACGCGAAGACGGGACGGTGCTGTGGTCGGTCGACCCCGATGGGCACCTCGGCAAGTACCCGCTCCTCACAGGCTCGTCGTCGATATACCACGCTATTCGCTGTGGCGTGGCTTGCGCCCAAGCACTCGGTCACGAACGCCCGGACTGGGAGCTGGCGGCAGGTCGCTTGGCCCATGCGGTCGCTCACACACCTCATGCGTTCGAACCGAAGGACGAGTTCGCCATGGACTGGTACTACCCGGTCCTCTCCGGCGTCTTGGAGGGAGACCGGGCCAACAGTCGAATCGACGACTGGTGGGACACCTTCGTGATGGAGGGGCTCGGGGTGCGCTGCGTGTCGACCGGTCCGTGGGTCACCGCTGCCGAGACAGCGGAGTGTGCCCTGGCGCTCGATGCGACCGGCAGGAGCGACGAGGCCGCCCAGCTTCTGACCTGGACGCGCGCGCACCGTTGCTCCGACGGCTCGTACCTGACCGGGATCGTCTACCCGGAGGCTGTCACGTTCCCCTCTGCAGAGCGGACTACGTACACCGCGGGTGCGATCGTCTTGGCAGCCGACGCTCTCTCGAACGCCACACCTGCAGCCGGCCTGTTCCGCGGGGAATCGCTTCCCTGTGGGTTGGACCTCACAGAACCTCGCCGCATGGCGCCGGGGCTCTTGACGGCGGAACACGATCTCGAACCGTGATCACCGTGCTCACACATCCGTGCCTGGCGGCGCGATCCTTCTGAGCACGCGCAGCGAGCCGCACTCGCCGTCCTCTACGAACTGCTTCGAGTCCAGCGCCGCGCACCACAGTTCGTAAGGGGGCCGGCCACCGTCGGCAGGGTCACAGAACACATCGTGGATGGCAAGCCAACCTCCGATGCAGACGTGAGGCGTCCAACCTCCGAAGTCGGCCCACGCCGGCTCCTCACCGTGGCCCCCGTCGATGAAACACAGGTCCAGTGGGGTGCTCCAGCGCGTCGCGATCGTCGGGGAGTCACCCACCATCGCGACCACGTTCGCACCGAGACCGGCACTGTCGACGGCGCGCCGCCACAACCCGAGCGTGTCGATCCGCCCGGTGGCGGGGTCGACGACCTCTGGGTCGTGGTGCTCCCACCCGGCCTGGTTCTCCTCGGAGCCGTGGTGATGGTCCACGCTGAAGAGCACCGCGTCGGTCTCCTCGGCCGCGGCTCCCAGGTACACGGTGGACTTGCCGCACCAGGCACCGATCTCCACGAACGTCGCGCCGCGAGCCACATGCCTTTGTCGCCCGGCGCGCACAGCGGCGCGGTAGAGGGCGAGCCCTTCGTCGTCGGGCATGAAGCCCTTCGTGGCACGCGCGTGGGCTAGAAGGGCTTCGAGTCTCTCGCTCATGGGCTCATGCACAGATGCGGGCGATTCTCGTATGTACCATGCGTGTCGAGCCCACGAGTCTGTCAGAGCTTGCGGGTCTTGACCGCGGTGCCGTAGGCGCAGATCTCGGTCCAGTTTCCACCCATCTCGGACGTGTCGAAGCGCATTGCCAGCACGGAGTCTGCGCCTTTCGCTTGCGCTTCCTGCACCATTCGGTCGATGACCTCCTGCCGGCTGTTCACGAGGTTCTTCGTCATGCCTTTCAGCTCACCTCCGGCGAGGGACTTGAAGGCAGCGCCCAGCTGGGAGCCCACGTTCCTGCTCCTCACCGTCAGCCCGAAGACTTCACCGAGGACTTCGGTGATCTCGTAGCCCGGGATGTCGTTCATCGTCGAGATCAACATGCCTGCTCCTCACTCACGCTCGTTTGGCGCCAAGGCGCTCGCTTGGGTCAGTTGGCGGCCGACACCGCAGAGTAGATCGCGAAGCCCACCAGGATCACCCCTGCCGTTTTTCGGATGACTTCGAGTGGGAGCACTCGCAGAAGGGCGCGGCCGCTCACCACTCCGACCCCTACGACCGTCACCAATGCCGCCGAGGACCCGACGAACACCGACCACGGTTGGCGGTAGTGCGCGGCGAGGTTCGCGGTCAAGATCTGCGTGAGGTCGCCGAGCTCTGCGACCACGATGACGGCGGCGCTTGCAAGGACGATGTGCCAGTTCGCACGGACCTTGGCGGCCTCCGTCTCGCCATGGTGTTCCTCGGAGGACTCCCGTGTGAGAAACAGGTACAGCGCACCTGCTGCGAAGAGCGTTGCGACTATCGCTTCCAGCACCCGGTGGGGGAGAAGCTCGAGGAGCCTCCCGGCCCCCACGGCCACAGCGCTGTTCGCCACCATTCCCATGGCCGCCCCCGCCCATACCGGCAGTGGCCGGTAGCGGCTGGAGAGCACGACGGTAGCGACCATCGTCTTGTCTGGTAGCTCGGCGACGAAGATGACGCCGAACGTGACCGCGACGACGAGCAGGCTCATCGCCCTGCACCGACAGGCGTCTCAGCTGCGGCCGAGCCGAGCGATGCCTGCAGCCAGCAAACCTCCGGCCGTCTTAGAAAGGCGTGCCGAGAAGGCGACGTTCACGTCGAGACGCTCGAGGGTCTGCTGTACCGTGCGCTGGCCGCTTCGAACCGGGTGCTGTGCCAGGAAGTCTCGGATATCTCGAGCGAGCCGCGCGTCACGGCACAACAGCTTCGTGCCTTCGAGCATTCGCGGCACGGTCTGGGAGGGCAGGCGCGCGCCCAGGGCGTCCCAAGAGTCGCGCACACGGCGCCATGTCGCCTGTCCGTTGTTGCGGTTCTGAAGGAGCAGTTGCACCAGGAAAGGCGCGTTTTGGGTCCTGACCTCACCCATGGCCAACTCGAAGGCGCGCTCGGACAGAGCCGCCTGGGAGAAACCTGCCAGCGCGTAGAGGTAACGGATCTCCTCTTGGGGCGTGTCGGGGTTCCGGTATCGCTCGAGGAACGCCTCGAAGTCGGTCTCTCCTCCCGACGAGGCCACCACGGCCGCGATCGCGGAGGCCAAGTTCGGGTCGATCGTGGTGCCGCCCGAGAGTTGGGCCACCTGGCGTCGGGCACACTCGGCCTGCACCTCGGGATCCTGCCCCACCGTTCCGAGCGTCCCGAGCAGCTGCGATCGCAGGGTGGCGGTGCGCTCGTCCTCGTCGGTTCGGGCGTCCCATCCGAGGCGCTCGAAGACGGGTCGCAGCAGGGCCCTCGTGTAGTCGGCGACCCGGCGGCGGGTGCTGTCGTCGATTGTATGGTCGAGGAACGAGAGGGCCGAGGTGACTTGTGCCCACACGTCGGGATCGTTCTCCTGCCCGAGCGCCTCTGCGAGCACCAGGAAGTCTCCGAGATCCGAACGGTCGCCCACCACCGTTGCCCACGTGTCGCCGAGGAGGTTGCAGCGTTCGAGCGGGTGGAGGGAACCGAGGGAGCCGGCCAACCGTTGGAGGTGAGCGCCCGCATACAGGACGCGGTAGTAACCGCTTCCCTGCGCGTTCACCAGCACGAGGGGGGCGCGACGAAGGGTTGCCGGTTCGCTCCCGAGGAGCACCCGGACCTCGTCTCCGTCGCCGACGCCGACCGCGCGCGCCATCACCGGGACCCGCCAATCGGAGCCGATGGCGCTCTCGCGCTCGGCGGGAGCGTAGGCAAAGGGCTCCTGGGTGAGGACCAACCCGTCGTGCTCGCCGCCGGCCGAAGTGTCGGTCGGCTCGTTCACACGCACGAGGGGAAAGCCACCCTGGAGGATCCAGCTGTCCATGATGTCGCGCACCGGTTCGCCGCTGGCGGCCTCGATCGCGTCCCAGAGGTCGGAGGTCTCGGTGTTCGAGAGGCGATGTTCGAAGAGGTACCGTCGGACCCCGTCGCGGAAGCGCTCAGAGCCGAGGTACTGCTCGAGCATGCGCAGGACGCCGGCCCCCTTCTGGTAGGTGAGGACGTCGAACATCCCCCGTGCCTCCTCGGGCGGGCCGACCGGGTACTCGACGGGGCGCGTGCTGTGCAGCGCGTCGGTCGCCATGGCCGCGTCGCGTTCCAAGCCGAAGCTGACCCAACGTCCCCACTCGGGGCGGAAGTGGTCCACGCACAACAGCTCCATGAAGGTGGCGAACGCCTCGTTCAGCCATATGCCGTTCCACCATTTCATGGTGACCAGGTCGCCGAACCACATGTGGGCGATCTCATGGGAGATCACGTCGGCAACTCGCTCGAGCTCCAGACGTGACGCGCGAGCCGGGTCGACTAGCAACACGGCTTCCCGGAATGTCACGCACCCCAGGTTCTCCATCGCCCCGAAGGCGAAATCGGGAATGGCAAGGAGATCGAGCTTCTGAGCCGGGTAATCGATTCCGAACCATTCGGTGAAGAACTCGAGGGCGTGCGCGGCCACCTCCAGGGCGAAGCCGGTGAGCATCTCCTTGCCTGGGACATGCACGACGCGCACTTCGACGCCATCCACATCGACCGGATCGGTGGCGACGAGCGGTCCGACGACGAACGCGACCAGGTAGCTCGACATCGGGATCGTGTCGGCGAAACGGACGCGCTGGGCGCCTCCTTCGAGCGGCGACGTGTCGACCACCACCCCGTTCGAGAAAGCCGCGAGATCCGCGGGCACGTCGAGGGTCACCGAGAACACCGCCTTGCGGTCGGGCTCGTCGAAGCACGGGAACGCGCGCCGGGCATCGGTAGATTCGAACTGCGTCGTGGCGATCGTGCGGTTCTGGCCGTCGGTGTCCTTGAACGTCGATCGGTAGAAACCGTGCAGCTGGTCGTTGAGGATCCCCGAGAACCCGATCGTGATCTCGAGCGGCCCGGCGGGACGGGGGTCGCGAAGCTCGAGGGTGAGGCGCTCTTGGTCGGCATCGAGCCTCACACCGGACGTTGCGGCTGCTCGATCTGCTCCGCTCACCGCCGCCCATTGCACGGTCAGCTCCGCCGCGTTGAGGAGGATCTCGGAGAGGCTGTCGTGGGCGGTGGCGGTGATGCGCACCTCTCCGCTGAACGTGCCGGCCTCCAGGTCCGGAGTGAGGCGAAGGTCGTAGCGGTGGGGCTCGACGGTGTAGGGGAGCCGGTGGGCTGCTGAGGGCTCCGTGCTCGATGAAGGCGCGCGATCGGTCATTCGATGCAGGCTATCTGCAAGGTGGGGTTGCGCCTCGAGGTGCGGGCGCCACCAGCCGGGCGGGGACCCGGCCGGCACCTCGATGGGCACTCAGACGAAGAGCCTGACGGACACGGTCGCTGCGTGCAGCACTAGGTTGCGTTGACGTGCAAGCTACGGATTCGTCCACCGGCGACGCGCGCCCGGACACGGACGGGTCCGTTGGTCGGCTCGATGTCGTGGCGGTGGGCTCGGCGTTGGTCGACGTGCTCACGAACGCTTCGGCCGACCTGCTCGAGCGTGTGGGACTGACGAAGGGCACGATGACCCTTGTCGACCTCCAGAGTGCCGCCAGGGTGTACCGAGAGATGGGGCCGGCCACCGAGGTCTCCGGAGGATCGGCGGCAAACACCGCTGTCGGAGTCGCGATGCTCGGAGGCAGGGCTGGATACGTGGGCAAGGTGGCCGCGGACGAGCTTGGCGAGGTGTTCGTCCACGACATCGGTGCGGCGGGGGTGGAGCTCGGCGCTCTGGCCCCGACGAACGTGCCGGCGGACCCCTCGTCGGACCGGGCGACCGGGCGTTGCCTGGTGATCGTGACCGAGGACGGCGAACGGACGATGGCGACGCACCTGGGGGTGGCGTCCACCCTCGGGCCCGAGGACCTCGACGAGGAGCTCGTCTCGCGCGCGCGGGTGGTCTACCTCGAGGGATACCTGTGGGACGTGGAGGTGGCGAAGGCGGCGATGCGGCGGGCGATCGAGGTGGCGCATGCCTCGGGCGCCTTGGTGGCGCTCACGGTCTCGGACCCGTTCTGCGTCCGCCGCCACCAGCGTGAGTTCCTCGAGCTCCTCAGGTCAGACGTAGACGTGCTCTTCGCCAACGAGGAGGAGGCGCTGCTGTTGTTCGGTTCGCCCGGCTTCGACGCGGCGCTGTCGGCGGCAGAAGAGACCGGGCTGCTGACGGCGGTCACGAGAGGGCCCGCGGGCTCGGTGGTGGTCGGTTGCGCAGACCCGATCTTTGTTCGTGCCGAGCCGGTAGAGCGCGTGGTGGACACCACCGGGGCGGGTGATCTCTACGCGGCGGGGTTCCTCTACGGGCTCACCCATGGTCAGGACCCCGAACAGTGCGCCCGGCTCGGTGGCCTGTGCGCTGCAGAGGTCATATCCCACATCGGTGCACGCCCAGAGGTGGACCTGAGGGAGCTGACGTCGTGAGCTCCCGGGAAGGTGGTGCGCGCTGAAAGCTGCTGTGGAGAAAACTGCGGCGGAGAACCCCTGGCTCGAGCGTCGTGTCATGTCCTACGCGCACCAGGGTGGCGCGTGGGAGGCCCCGTCATCGACGTTGTTCGCCATCCGTCGCGCGCTCGAATTGGGCGTCACCGGAGTCGAGCTCGACGTGCACGCGACTGCCGACCGCCAGCTCGTGGTGTGCCACGACGGGACCGTGGACCGCACGACCGACGGGTACGGGTCGATCCACGCCCTCACCCTCGCCGAGCTCCGATCGCTCGACAACGCGTACTGGTTCGTTCCCGGTGGCGAGGAGAGGAAAGGGCTCCCGTCCGGTGCCTACAGCTTTCGCGGACGCGCGCCTGGTGATCGTGAGTTCTGCGTCGCCACGCTCGAAGAGGTCTTGGACCTGATGGACGACCACCCCAAGGTCGCCCTGAACCTGGACATCAAGGCGACTGCCCCCGTGGTCGAGCCGTACGAGGACCTGCTGGCGCATTCCCTGGCGCGCCACGGTGGGACGGAGCGGGTCATCGTGGCCTCGTTCGTGGACGTCGCCACCGAGGTGTTCAGCGGTATTGCCCCGGACGTGGCGACCTCAGCAGGGATGCTCGCGGTGGCGGCGTTCTGGCGTGCCGTGCACCAGGGGGAGCAGCCGCCCCCGATGCGCCATGCCGTGCTCCAGGTCCCAGGGGTGCGAGGGGACCTGGTCGTGGTCGACGAGCGGTTCGTGGAGGTCGCGCACAGCTGCGCGCTCGCTGTCCACGTGTGGACCATCAACGACGAGAAGGAGACACAGCGCCTGTGTGACTTGGGCGTCGACGGGATCATCTCGGATCTGCCGACGCGGCTCGTGGCGCTCCTGGCTGAACGGGGCCTCGCCTACCGGCCCTGACCTGGGCGAAGGCCGGCTCAGCCGCGTCCTGCGTTCGGCCGCTTGCCGTGGTTGGCCTTCTTCTTGCTACGCGTCTTGCGTTTGGAGGTGCGCTTCGACATCGCTCTTCGTTTCTTCGCCTCACGGCTGATCGCTCGTCGGCTGGTTCCTGCCAAGCCGGGAAGCCACGCCCGTAGCGCAGCCTCATCCCCGCAGAACGCTACCAGCCCCGGTTACCGGCCCCGGCTCCCTCGCCCCGGCCGGCCCCGGCCCCGGCCTCCCTCGCCCCGGCCGGCCCCGGCCCCGGCTCCCTCGCCCCGGCCGGCCCCGGCCCCCTCGCCCCGGCCGGCCCAGGCTCCCTCGCCCAGCCGGGCGAGTAGCGTTTTTGAAAATGGAGCGGTTCGGCGTGGTCGGTCTTCCCAACGCTGGCAAGACGTCGCTGTTCAACGCCCTGACTGGCGCATCGGCACCGGTGGCGCCGCGCCTGTTCACCACCACCGAGACGGTCTTGGGCTCTGCTCCGTTGCCCGACGCGCGGCTCGACGCCCTCGCAGCGATGAGTACCAGCAAAAAGGTCGTGAGAGCGGTGGCGGAGCTCGTCGACATCGCCGGGCTCGTACCCGGGTCGTCGACCGGAGAGGGTCTGGGCAACCGCTTTCTCGCGGGGATCAGAGAGGTGGACGCGATCTGTCTCGTGCTGCGCGCCTTCGAGGACCCCGAGGTGTCCGGGGACACCGACCCGCTCGAGGCGCTCGGCGCGTTGGAGCTCGAGCTGGTCCTGGCGGACGTCGGGACCATCGAGGCCCAGCTCGACAAGCGGCGACGCGCGGCCAAGTCCGACAAGTCCCTGGCGCCGGAGATGTCGGCGATCGAGGCGGCACTCGGGGTGTTGTCTGCCGGAACACCGCTCTACAGGGCCGAGCTCGACCCCTCCCGGCGCTCTCTGCTGAAGGGTCTGTTCCTGCTCACCGACAAACCCGTGCTGGCTGTCGTGAACCTCGGAGAGGACCAGCTACCCAAGGCGGACGCGTTGGTCGGACCGGTGGCTGACGAGCTGGGAGGGCACGGCGAGGCTCTCGGGGTGTGTGTGCAGCTCGAGGCGGAGGCGGCGCAGCTGGCCCCGGCCGAGCGCGCGGAGCTTCTCGAAGGGCTGGGGCTCGGGGAGGGCGCTCTGGCCAGGGTGACACGCGCCGCCTACCACCTCCTCGGGCGTCGGACCTTCTTCACGACCGGTGACAAGGAGTCACGTGCATGGGCTTTTCGTTCCGGAGCTACAGCGCCGCAATGCGCGGGCGTGATCCATTCCGATCTCCAGCGCGGCTTCATCCGCGCGGAGGTCATCCGCTGGGACGCTTTGATCGAGCTCGGGTCGTGGTCGGCGGCCAAGGCGGCCGGGCGCCTGCGCGTCGAGGGCAAGGACTACCACGTGGCCGACGGCGACGTGCTCGAGATCCGGTTCAACGTATAAACGGCCATGGACGTGAACGACATATGAACGACAAGGCCCGAGTGACACCCACCGCGTGGCTGTTGCGAGACGGTGACGTGCTGGCGGCCGCCGAGGTGGCGAGTACCTACTCGGCGAAGATTCGCGGTCTGCTCGGCCGGTCCGGGTATGACGGGGCGCTCGTCTTGAAGGGCACGCGTTCGGTGCACACGATCGGCATGCGCTTCCCCATCGACGTAGCCTTTCTGGACCGCGAGCTCGCGGTCCTCGACGTCGTTCACCTGCCCCCGTGGCGCATGGCCATGCCGAGGCGACGGGGTCGCAGCGTGCTCGAGGCGGAGGCCGGCTCGTTCGAACGATGGCGGTTGCGTGCCGGGGACCGCCTGGAGCTACACGAGATCAGTTGAGCGTCCCCGCAGGCCAGCTGGTCCTCGTGTCCACTCCGATAGGGAACCTCGGCGACCTCTCTGCGCGGGCGATCTCCACGCTCGGCGCGGCCGACCTCATCTGTTGCGAGGACACCCGTCGCACGAGGGAGCTGCTCTCGCACGCCGGGGTCAGAGGACGTCGCCTCGTCTCGCTGCACGCGCACAACGAGGCATCGCGTGTCGATCAGGTGCTCGCTCGCCTGGCGGCGGGGGAGTCCATCGTGGTGGTAAGCGACGCGGGAACCCCCTCTCTATCGGATCCCGGTGCTCGTCTGGTCGCGCGCGTTGTGGAAGCAGGGTTCGAGGTCAGCGCGGTTCCCGGCCCCAGCGCTGCTCTGACGGCGCTGGTGACGAGCGGTCTTCCCACCGATCGTTTCTGCTTCGAGGGATTCCTCCCGCGCCGGGGAGCCGATCGCAGGCACCGGCTCGACGAACTGGCCGCCGAGGCACGGACGGTCGTGCTCTACGAGGCGCCCGGGCGCCTTGCGGGCACCCTGGTCGACCTGGCAGCCGCTTGTGGTGGGGACAGGCCCGTGTCCGTTGCGCGCGAGCTGACGAAGCTCCACGAGGAGGTCTGGCGAGGATCCCTCGGTGATGCCGCCGAGGCTTTCGCCGCCGCCGCGGTGCGTGGCGAAGTCGCCATCGTCCTGGGCGGGGCCCCGAGCATCCCGGGAGCGCGTGACACGGAGGTGCTCGGGTCGTTGCGTCGCAGGCTTGTCGCCGGGGACAGCGCTCGTGACGCCGCCGCGGCGGTGGCCGAGGAGTTGGGTGTGGCCCGCCGGCGCGCCTACGAGCTCGCCGTCTCTCTTCGCAACGCCGACAGGGCCACCTCGGGCGTCAATGCGACGCGAAGCGCCCCGGTAGAGGTGGAAGAGGGAGGAGAGGAATAGGAAGCCGGCCGACCATGCTGTAAGTGACGAGGAACGGGCACATGTCGAGGTTCAGCTTCACAAAGGACAAGAGCCAGGCGCCGCCGGTAGAGCCCGGCGAGGCCCCCGACGGTCTCGGGGTGGCCACCTTTGCCGCAGGCTGTTTCTGGGGGGTGGAGGACTTTTTCAGGTCGGTGCCCGGCGTGGTCGACGTGGTCTCCGGCTACACGGGAGGTTCTGTGCTCCGGCCCACCTACGAGCAGGTGTGCTCGGGGTCGACCGGGCACGCCGAGGCCGTGCTCGTGACATACGACACCGCCAAGGTCTCCTACGAGGAGCTGCTCGATGAGTTCTGGCGTCACCACGACCCGACCACTGCGAACCGTCAAGGGCCTGACGTCGGGACCCAGTACCGCTCAGCGGTCTTCGTCCACGACTCGGACCAAGAACGCCTGGCACGCGAATCTCTGTCGGCAGTCCAGGAGCGTTTCGGGCGCCCGGTCGTCACCGAGGTCGTCCCCGCAACCACCTTCTGGCCTGCCGAGGTCTACCACCAGCACTACGCCGAACGCACCGGGCACGGCGCCTGCCACGTGGCCAACTGGTGAGGGCCCGACCAACCTAGAGGGCCGGGCCAACCTAGAGGGCCGGGCCAACCTAGAGGGCCGGGCCAACCTAGAGGGCCGGGCACAGACGTGGTCGCCGTTGCGGGAGGAGCTTGAGGCGGTCGGTACGCTACGGCGGTGCCCCGGTTCTACGTGACCACACCCATCTACTACGTGAACGATGCTCCGCACGTCGGGCACGCCTACACCACGGTGAACGCGGACGCGTTGGCACGATGGCACCGCCTGGCGGGCGACGAGGTCTTCTTCCTCACCGGGACCGACGAGCACGGTGACAAGGTGGCCCGCGCGGCGAAGGAGAACGGGGCCTCACCGACGGACTGGGTGGACGCCACCTCGAGGCGCTTCGTCGAGGCCTGGAGGGGGCTCAACATCTCGAACGACGACTTCATCCGTACGACCGAGCCTCGCCACCGTGTCGCCGTCCAGAGTTTCCTCCAGCGCGTCTACGACAACGGGTTCATCGAGCTCGGCACCTACAGCGGCTGGTACTGCGTGGGATGCGAGGAGTACAAGGACACCTCGGACCTTCTCGAGGGTCGAGTCTGTCCTCACCACCGGCGACCGGTCGAGTGGCTCGAAGAAGAGAACTACTTCTTCAAGCTCAGTGCCTTCTCAGAGCGGCTTGTCGACTTCTATGAGCGCCACCCTGACGCGATCCGCCCTCCAGGCCGGCGGAACGAGGTGCTCGGTTTCATAAAGGGCGGGCTTCAGGACATCTCGATCACCCGCACCTCCACGACTTGGGGAGTTCCAGTGCCCTGGGACGCGGCGCACGTCTTCTACGTCTGGTACGACGCGCTGATCAACTACGTGACTGCTATCGGGTACGGCCAGGACGACGAGAGGTTCGTGTCGTGGTGGCCGGCTGTCCACCACTTGTTGGCGAAGGACATCGTCCGATTCCATTGCGTGTGGTGGCCGGCCATGTGCATGGCGGCCGGCATCGATCCCCCGGGACATCTCGTGGTCCACGGCTGGCTCCTCGTGGGTGGAGAGCGTCTGTCGAAGACTCGGATCGCCAGCGCAGCCGGCAACTCCGACAAAGCGGGTCCACTCTCGCTCACAGAGATAGCGCCAGAAGCGTTGACCGAGGACTTCGGGGTGGACGCGGTTCGCTATTTCCTCTTGCGAGACACCGCTTTTGGAGCCGATGGTGACTTCTCCTACGAGGGGATCACCTCCCGCTTCAACGCGGATCTCGCCAACAACCTCGGCAACCTGATGGCGCGTGTCGCCACGGTGGTCGCTTCGAAATGCAAGGGCGTCGGGCCCAAGCCTGATCCCGCCAGCCGGCTGCAGTCGGTGTCGGCTGGCGCGGTGGTCGGCGCGATCTCCGCGTGGAACGACGCGCAGCCGCACCTCGCGCTCGAGGCGACGTGGCGGCTGATTCACGAGACCAACTCCGAGCTCGAGTCAGCCGAACCGTGGAAGTGCGAACCGGGACCAGTTGTCGACGCAGTGCTCGGGAGCGCGCTGGAGGTGTTGCGCATCGTCTCTGTTTTGACATGGCCCGCGATGCCCGAGGTGTGCACGGAGATCTGGCGACGTCTCGGGTTGCCAGGGTCCCCGGATGGCTGCAGGGTCCCGGCCGACACGGCTTGGGGTGGATATCCGGGAGGCTTGGTCGTGGAGAAGGGAGCGGCGTTGTTCCCGCGCCGGGCCCGCTGAAGGTTGTGACTGGCCGTGTTGGCGAAGTACGTCGTCGTTTCGTTGATTGTCCCGTGAGCCAGCCGTGAGCCAGCCGATGTATTGGATCGACTCTCACTGCCATCTTCAGCACGAGTACCGCCCGGAGGCTACGAGCGTCCTGGAGACGGCGGGCGAGGCCATCGAGTCAGGCGTTGGGGGCCTGGTATGCGCGAGCACGGGAGCCGGCAGCTCGTTCGAGGCGCTCTCGGTGGTCGAGCTGCTCCGTTCGAGCACCGGACTTGCTCAGGGTGCCTTTGAGGCCTGGGCGACGATGGGGCTCCATCCCCACGACGCCCGCCTTGGTTTGGGGGAGGTGCAGGCTGTGCTTGAACGGGCGCTCACCGAGCGACCCGGAGTCGTGGTGGCGGTGGGCGAGTGTGGACTCGACTACCACTACGACAACTCGCCACGCGACGTCCAACGGCAAGTCTTCGCCGAGCAGGTCGCGCTGGCTCGCATGCACGACCTTGCGTTGGTGGTGCATTCGCGCGACGCGTGGGAGGACACCGTGGACGTGCTGAGAGCGGAAGGCGTTCCTGAACGGATAGTGATGCACTGCTTCACCGGCGGGCCCGATGTCGCGCGGCGCTGCCTGGATCTCGGTGCGTATCTCTCGTTCAGTGGGATCGTGACGTTCAAGAATGCGGTTGATGTCCGCGACGCGCTCGAGCTTTGTCCGCTCGAGCGGCTTCTGGTGGAGACCGACGCTCCGTTCCTCGCGCCCGTTCCGCATCGCGGCGAGCAGAACAAGCCGGCGTGGGTGGCGCTCGTGGGCGAAGCGGTCGCGCAGGTGAAGTCGCTGCCTGTTGGAGATGTCCTTGCCTCGACGGTTGCAGCGACCCGCGCGGTCTTCGAAGTGGGTTGACAAAGCGCTATTCGCATCGCGCTCTCGGAGAGAGCGTTGTATCAACATCGCGCCAACTTCTCTTCGATGAGGCAAACTCGCAGCACATCGGAGCGGTCACATCACCTGTTGGGACACGTTCGTGCAGTTGGCTCCGTATGTGATCTGCCGATTTACCAGGTAGTACGCGTCTTTTTCCACAGGCTTTCGTTCTGGATCGGGGTCTCCGCCACGAGGTTCACGTTTCGTGACGAGAACCGTTGCACGTAGAACTCGAGTTGATGCGCGCGAAACGGTTCGTCTAGCTTCGCTGCTGATCCCGACGCAGTCCAAGTACGAGTCCGCGGAGGAAGGACGGAGTTCTGAGGACGCAAAGAAGCGCCGGGGGGCGGCGGCTCGTCTTTCGGCTGGGGCTTTGCGTTGCCTTGGTGCTGGTGCCGCTCCTCCTGCTCTCGAGCCCTGCGAGTGTGCTGTCGCGAAAGCTGGACGCGTCGGCGCGACTCGATCGCGCCGCCACGCGCTCGCGCCGCCAGCACACGCGCGTGTCCACACCCATCACCCCGTGGACCACTCAGTTCGCGCTGACCGACTACGCCTATCACGCAGAGCGTGTGGCGGACGCTACGACTACCACCAGCACCACTCTCGCTGCGCCGCCCGCGGTCGCAGTGATATACGTTCCCCCGCCACCCACCACCGTGCCGCCGCTACCGACCACGACCACCACCACTGCTCCGCCACCTCCTGCCGCCCCGGCGGACGAGGAGACCGGAGGGGCCTCGTGGTACTGGGCTCGGGCGGGAACCTGCGCCAGCCTGCACATCGCCTTGGGCACAGCGGTGAGGGTGACGGACCTGTCCAACGGTCGCTCGACCACCTGCACGGTCGAGGATCGCGGCCCCACGGTGCCGGGGCGCATCATTGACCTGTCCGGGCAGACCTTCTCGCAGCTGGCGGAGCCGTCGACGGGAGTCATCGAGGTGCGCATCAGCTGGTGATCTGTCCCCGTGGGGGAGCCGGTCAGGCAGAATCGCGCGATGGCGCTGACCCGTCGCGAATTGAAGGAGCTGCTCTGCGCGCAGGGCCTGCGCCCGAGCCGGGCACTGGGCCAGAACTTCGTCGTGGACCAGAACACGGTGCGCCGCGTAGTCCGCCTGGCCGAGCTCGAGCCAGGAGAGCGGGTGGTGGAAGTGGGAGTGGGGCTGGGAGCGCTCACCCTCGAGCTCGCCCGTAGCGGAGCTCGCGTGACAGCGGTCGAGCTGGACCGGCGCCTCGTGCCGCTTCTTCGAGAGTTGGTGGAGCCGTACCCGGTGCGTGTGGTGGAGGCCGACGCGCTCAGTATCGAATGGGACACGCTGCTGCACGACGACACGCTGTTGCAGGATCAGCTTGGGAATCCGGAAGCTGCGCAGATGAGCCGATGGAGCCTCGTCGCGAACTTGCCCTACAACATCGCAGCCCCCGTGGTGCTGCGCGTCCTCGACGATGCACAGATGGTGCGGTCGATGCTCGTGATGGTTCAACGAGAGGTCGGTGAGAGATTGGCCGCCGTTGCGGGGAGCTCCTCCTACGGAGCGGTATCGGTGAAGGTCGCCTATCACGCAACGGCACGTGTGGTAGGCGCGGTACCCCCCTCTGTCTTCGTCCCGCGACCGCGTGTCTCCTCGGTGTTGGTTCGGATCGTTCGCCGCCCAACCGTCGCAGTCGATCCCGCTGTGGTGGCGCCCGAGCGGTTGTTCAGCGTGGTACGTGCAGGCTTTGCCCATCGTCGGAAGATGCTTCGCGGCGCCCTGGCGGATGTGGTGACCCCTGAAGCCTTCATCTCGGCGGGAGTGGACCCGCGTGCGAGGGCACAGGAGCTTTCGATCGAGCAGTGGGGGAGACTCGCCGCGTACGACCTGGGAACGTCTCGACCATGACCGACGCGGAGGTCTGCACCCTCCTCGCGCCCGCGAAGCTCACCGTGTCTCTGCGTGTCACCGGCGTGCGGGGCGATGGTTACCACCTACTGGACGCCGAGATGGTGAGCATCAACCTCGCCGACACCCTCGAGTTCGCAGAGGGCGGCGGGATCACGGTGGTGGACGAGGTGGTCGGAGGGCTGGGTGTCACCGAGGTTCCCTCTGGCGAACAGAACCTGGTGAGCCGGGCGCTGGGCCTGTTGGGACGCAGCGCGGCGGTCCGGCTGGTGAAACGGATCCCTTCCGCAGCGGGCCTGGGCGGTGGCTCCGCAGACGCGGCCGCGGTGTTGAGGTGGGGAGGCCGGGCCGACGTCACGCTCGCGGCGCGACTCGGCGCAGACGTGCCGTTCTGCCTTGGTGGAGGGCGCGCGCGTGTGAAAGGTGTCGGCGAGATCGTCGAGCCCCTGGCCTTCGAAGACCGTGACTTCGTGCTTCTTGTGCCCCCGCTGGCCGTGTCGACCGCGGCGGTTTACCGGCGATGGGACGAAAGGCGTGAGCGGGGCGCCGACGACGCCGGTGATGACGAGGCAGGTGGGATCGGCAACGACCTCGAGGCGGCCGCCTTGGAAGTGGCACCAGAGCTCGCCCGTTGGCGCAATTGCTTCCACGAAGCCACCGGCGTGCGTCCTCGCCTGGCGGGAAGCGGATCGGCGTGGTTCGTGGAAGGCAGAGCCACTTCGACGGGGCTCGAGCACCGCAGTTTCCTGAGGTTGGGACGAGAGCGAGCCGCTGTGGTCCCAGTGCACACGATTCCGGCTGAGTCCGTTCGCTGAAGGACTACTTGCCCGCCGCGCGCCGCTGCCAGCGGGTTGCTTTCAGCATCTTCTTGTGCTTCTTCTTGCGCATGCGCTTGCGGCGCTTCTTTATGAGCGATCCCATGTCGTGTGCTGTTCAGCTCCGCCCTCGTCGCGGTGCAGACTGGCTCCGCCAGCCTGCCGAGCCAGAGCCTCTAGGCTCGGTCTCTTGTTGTGCGGCAGGATAGCGGGAAGCGTCCGGTCGATGCCAAGTTGGTTCGGACCAGCGAACTTTCAAAGTGAGCCTTCAAACCCTTGGCGGGTAGTTCAATTGGCAGAACGTCGGCCTTTGGAGCCGGATGTTGGAGGTTCGAGCCCTCCCCCGCCAGCGCACTTCTGCGAGCGAGAGAGCTCATGCTCGCGCCAGGCGGTGCTCGAAGCAGTTCCGTTCGTCGCGGTCAGTTGACTGGGACTCGCAGAGTCTGCAGGACGAAAGCAGGTGCGAGAGCGAGCCGGAGGCGCATGACCTCGTCGCAGTGAGCGCAACGTTTGCCGAGCGGGGTGATGCGGCACGCCATCACTCCGGCGAGATGTGGTTCTCCATAGCCTGTGCAGCTGTTGCCGTCGAGCTCCTCGGAGCAGTAGGCGACCTCCCCGTCTCGGTGCAGCACCAGGCACCCGTTGCATATCGCCATGACCAACTTCTCGGCATGGAGGTCGGCGCGCTTGAGTTACGTCGCGCTGCGTGGTCGGAGGTCAGCGGAAGTCGCGCGATACGGGGACGGGAGCTCCGAGGTCGAGGGGAGTGATTCTCTCGGCCACCACGCTCACGGCCCCCTCTGTGCGCTCGAGCCGGCCACGCACGAGCAGGGCCGGTGAGTGGCGGGCCACGTGGCGCCAGCGTTCCCAGGCGCCCGGCGAGCAGATCACGTTGACCATGCCCGTCTCGTCCTCGAGGTTCAAGAACACGGTTCCCTTGGCGCTCTCGGGGTGCTGGCGATGGGTCACCACGCCACCCACCAGCACCCGGCCGTCGGTCTCGGCGCCGAGAAGATGGCCGGCGGGTACGACTCCTAGGGAGTCGAGATGAGCTCGGGCCAGCTCGACGGCGCTTGCCCCTACGGTGAGCCCGGTGGCCCAGACGTCGGCTGCCGTCTCCTCGAGAGGAGTGAGAGCGGGCAACCGGGGAGCTGCCTCTCCTACGACGAGGCCCGGTAGGCGCCCGAGCGTGGCCTCGGAGACAGGCCCCGCCGCCCACAAGGCGTGCCGTCGCGTGTCGGCGGATCCTGCGAGTGACGTTCCCGCGGGAACGTCCGAGGGGAGGAGTGAGGTTTCCGCGGAAACGCCCGGCACGGCTCTGGGCAACCTGGGACCCTCGCGCGCCGGCAACCCTTCGAGGGCGCCGGCGGTGGCGAGGGTTTCCACCTGCACCCGGCCTACACCTGCACGGCGGACCAAGTCTTCGATCGATGTGTAGGGGCGGTGCTCGGCGACCTGCTCTGCGAGCTCGGTGCCGATGGAGTGCACCGAGGAGATCCCCAACCGGACTGCTGGCTGTGCTCCTGGCGCCGACGGCGCCCATACCTCCTCCAGCTCCGGTTGCCGGTCGGTCTCCCACTCCAAGGTGGCCTCGGCACCCGAGAGGGCGACGTGGGGACGGTGTACGACGATGCCGTGGCGGCGGGCATCGGTCACCAACGACTGGGGCGACCAGAACCCCATGGGTTGTGAGTTGAGCAGGCCAGCACAAAGAGCGGAGGGGTAGTGGAACTTCAGCCAAGCGCTCGAGTACACGAGGTAGGCGAAAGAGACAGCGTGGCTCTCGGGGAAGCCGAAGTTCGCGAAAGCGGCCAGCTTCTCGAAGATCTCCTCGGCCACCGTGCCGTTGATCTCCCGCTCGGCCATGCCGGAGAAGAGGCGCTCTTTGAGACGTGCCATGCGCGCCCCGGACCGCTTGGCGCTCATGGCTTGGCGCAGCTCGTCAGCCTCGGCAGGGCTGAAGCCTGCAGCGTCGATTGCGACCTGCATGAGCTGCTCCTGGAAGAGCGGCACCCCCAGCGTCTTGGAGAGAGCCCTCTCGAGCAAAGGGTGAGGTGGGTCGGGAGGCTCTAGGCCCTGGCGGCGACGGATGTAGGGGTGGACCGAGCCACCTTGGATGGGACCCGGACGGATGATCGCCACCTCCACCACCAGGTCCGCGAAGCACCGGGGTCGGATCCGGGGCAGGGTGGCCATCTGGGCGCGGCTCTCCACCTGGAATACCCCGACCGTGTCGGCCCGGCACAACATGTCGTAGACCGCTTCTTCCTGAGGGAGCATCGCCAGGTCCAGCTCGACGCCGTGACCTACCCACACCAGGTCTACGGTTCGGTGCAGGGCCTCGAGCATGCCGAGGCCGAGCAAGTCGAACTTCACCAAGCCCACAGCCGCGCAATCGTCCTTGTCCCACTGCAGCACGCTTCGTCCCGGGTGGCGGGCCCACTCCACAGGGCACACCTCCACCACCGGCCTGTCGCAGAGCACCATCCCGCCCGAGTGCAGGCCCAGATGCCGCGGGAACCCGAGGACCTCATGGGCGAGATCCACCAGCGGTGCAGGCATCGCCGACCCGGTTCCGAGCGACCCGGTTCCGAGCGACCCGTTCGGGAGCATCTTGTTGCTGAGGGGTCCGTGGTCGAGGGACTTGGCCCACCCGTCGACCTGATCCGGCGCGTAGCCGAGCGCCTTGCCCACGTCACGCACAGCGGAGCGAGGTCGGTAGGTGATCACGTTGGCCACCTGGGCGGCGCAGTGACGGCCGTATCGCTCGTAGACGTAGGACATGACCTCTTCGCGCCGGCCCGACTCGATGTCTATGTCGATGTCCGGCGGCCCGTCACGTTCTGGCGACAAGAAGCGTTCGAACAAAAGCCCCAGTCCCACCGCGTCCGCCCGGGTGATGCCGAGCGCGTAGCAGACGGCGGAGTTGGCGGCCGAACCGCGGCCTTGGCAGTAGATGTCGCTGCTGCAGCAGAACTCGACGATGTCCCACACGACGAGGAAGTAACCGGCGTATCCGAGAGTGCCGATCACATCCAGCTCGTGGTCGATCTGGGCCCAGGCGCCCGGGACGCGCTCGGCGTCGCGCGGTCCGTAGCGCTCAGTGGCACCGCTGGCTACGAGCTCTGTCAGCCAGCTCTGCTCGGTGTGCCCGCGCGGTACCCGGCAGTCGGGGAGGCCAGGGGTGACCAGATGGAGGTCGAAGGTGCACGCCCGCCCGAGCTCAGCGGCGCGGGCCACGGCCCCCGGCCAGCGAGCGAAGCGGCGTTCCTGCTCGGCACCTGAGCGCAGGCAGGCGGTGGCCGCCGCCGGCAGCCAGCCCTCGAGCTCGGCCAGCGGTCGCCCGGCTCGCACTGCTGCGAGCGTGGTGGCTAGCGGGCGCCGTGCGGAGTTGGCGTAGTGGACGTTGTTGGTGGCGATGAAGTCGACTCCAGCTCTGCACGCGATCTCCGCCAGGGCGTCGTTGCGTGCCGTGTCCAGAGGATCGCCGTGGTCCCACAGCTCCACTGCCACGTTCTGGCTACCGAAGGCGCAGATGAGCCGGTCGAGCTCGCGTGCGGCGGCGGAGGGGCCAGCGGTGGTGAGGGCGCTGGGGACAGATCCCTTGCGGCAGCCAGTCAGAACCAGCCAGTGCCCGGTGCCCTCCCCGTCGTTGCGGCTCAGTGTCTCGAGCGTGAGCGAGGGGCGGCCCTTCTCACCGCCCGCAAGGTGAGCCTCGGCGATTGCCCGGCTGAGGTTCGCGTATCCCTCGGGGTCGCGCGCCAGGACCACCAGATGAGTGCCGGGAGGATCGGGCGCGCCGGTGCGGGGTCCAGCTGCGTGGGGGCCACCGGTACGGGAGGAGCAACCGGCGAGGGTGAGCTCGGAGCCGAAGACCGGCGCCAGACCCAGCATCCGTGCCGCTTCGGCGAAGCGGACCACGCCGTAGAAGCCGTCATGGTCGGTGAGGGCTATGGCGTCCAGCTCCAGACGTGCCGCCTCGGCCACGAGCTCCTCGGGATGCGAGGCGCCATCTAAGAAGCTGAAGTTCGAGTGGCAGTGGAGCTCCGCGTAGGAGGTTCTCATCTCGATCGGGCTGTCGGTGGGGTCTGTGTTGCAGGGCGGTCAGTCGTAGATGCCTTCCACCCACCAGCCGTGCCGGCGGGCGAGCAGGTACGCGGGTCCAACGGCGGTGACGACCTGTACCCGGGCCTGGCGGCTGCGGTCTCGCTTGGACCACCAACGCTCGTCGGAGGGCCAGGGCCCTGCCCATCCGACCACTTCTGACCAGGGACCTCCGGCCACCGACAGACGGGCCGGAGCAGCACTGGCGATTCCCCCACCGGTGACCGCGACCGGGCGGCCGGCAGCGTCGAGAAGCTCGGCCGGCAGTTTCCTGGCGAGCACGATTACGGGGGAAGGTGCAGGGAGCTGTCCCGGCCACGGGGGTGAGGTCGTGACCGAGGAGGTAATGCCAACCTCAACACGTTTCCGCGGAAACGTCTCCGGCCGGAACGTGCCCCCGCAGGTGCTCCACGCGACGAGGCGGGCCCGTTCGACCGGGCCCCGTCCGCCCTGAAGCCGACCCTGCACCACGGCCTCAGGGTGAAGGAGCCTCTGCACAGCCATCACCGCCTTCGCCGCTCGGGCCTCGGCCCCGGCAGCGCCGCCGAAGAACCCCGCCTGGTGTGCCGGCGCGTCAAGAGCAGCCGACTCTTCCCCGGCTGCCGGAGGACGGTGGGGGAGGCGGGGGTAAAGCCGCGACCCCGGCAGCTCCCCCTCGGCCCCGGCGGCCACCGCGCGGCAGGTGGCACCGTCGATGCCGAAGCGGGCCAGCACGTGGTGGGCGGGGAGGTCGGCGAAGGCACTCAGGGTGCGGATCCCCAGACGACACAGGAGGTCGGCCAGCTCGGGTCGGTCGAGGACCGTGACCGGCCAGGGGGCAAGGAAGACGGGGGTGGCCCCGGGTGCCACGATCACAGGGCCCCGGCTGGAGTCGTTCAGCGCGCTGCGGGCTGCCAGTGTGGCGGCGAACAGGCCATCGCCCACACCGACGCCAGCTGTCACGGTGCCCGTCTCCTCGAGCCCGGAGTTGCCCGCGTCGAAGAGTCCACACCCTGACGGCTCTATCCGCCGGGGCTCTAAGTCGACCCTCTCGATGCCCACCAGTGCCCTGGCCACCAGGGTGGCCAGGGCACTGTCACCGCCGAAGTACCGGGAGGGTCCTCGGGTGGGCACAGCGCACAACCCGGGCCGCGGCACGTCGATATGGGGGGAGAACCCGCCTACCGCAGCCAACACGCGGGCGAATGCCCGAGCCTCGCGCCCATGCTCTTGTTGCTCGAGCAGGTCAGGACACCACACGACCAGCAGCCGCTCCATCACCGGCCCTCCTTATTCATTCCTTTTCTTCTCTGCACTTAGAGGCCGCGCGGATAGGCGCTGATCTGGGCGTTCACTGGAAATCCGCAGCGCTCCGTGCAGGTCGTCCGTAACTAGGTGGCGGACCAAGCGCCACCTATCCGCGCATCCTCTTATTCCTTCTCTCTTCTCTTCCTCACCTTCTCCTCCACCCTCTTTTGTGGTCGCTTCCTTTCTCCGTCTTCAGTTGGAGGCTCCACCTCCGAAGTCCTGGTGATCTCCTCTGTGAGCTGTCCGTTCTCTCGAGCCTCGGCCACGGCGCCCGACGGTGCCGGCAACCACAGGGCCGCACGGACCGGCCTGGTCGCGATACGCCTGCCAGTCGCAACCACCTCCACCCGGCGTCCCCTTAGGTGGCCGTAGCCTGTTCCCACCCCGTGCCACACCCCGGTCGTTACCGCCAAGCGGAGCTCAGGCCCTTCGGACCACCAAGCCCGCGTGCTCAGCACGATCAGCACCGTCTGGCGCTCGCGGGCGCGCGCTACCAGGTGGCGGGCCACCCGAGGTCGCGCCTGCCAGGGTGGGCGCACCAGCACGGCGTCCATGCCGTCGATCAGGGCGGCAGTCACCTCTGGCCAGGTCCCTCCCGGTCGGGACAGCGCAGCTCCTGGCTTGTTGAGCAACGGGACGATGGCCAGATGGCCGAGGTCGATCCCGAGCTCGGCCATCGACAGGATTCCGGGGTCGGCCGTACCCACAGCCGCGCACCACGACCCGGTGGCCGAGGCTGCGGCGAGCAAGGCGAATGCCAGGGTGGTGGCTCCACCGGCACCAGGCCCGGTGGGCTCGCCCCCCGGGCAGTCGTGCGCGCGATCAGCGACGTCGACCGCCACGACTGTGCCCCGCTGCAGTCCCTCGCCGGGGAACAGTGGACCCAGCGGGGTCAGCAGGGGAAGCAACCGGTCCCGTTGAGCGGAGGTCGGCCTAACCCGCGCGGCAAGGGCTCCGACAATTCCGGGACCACCGTTACCAGGACCACTCAGGGTGGTCTTGCGCGAGCCGGAGAGGGTCACCCCTCGAGATTAGCGAACATACGTTCGGCTCAAAACTCGGCCAGAGTGACGGCAACTGTGGGTCGGCAGCTGTGGATCGGCACAGGGCACACCCTGGGGACGGGACTCGGAACGGCATAGGGTTGAACAGGTGCTGGATCCCGACTGCTCGGCTCCAAAGAGCGTTGACGAGCTCGAACGTGGGGTCTTCGGTGCCCTCGATGACCTCGGCGTCAGTTACGAGATCTTCCCGTGTGATCCCGCATTCGCGGACACCGCCGCCTTCTGCGAACGCTACGACGTTGCCATGCAGGACTCGGCCAACACGATCGTCGTGGTCGGCAAGGGCGAACCTCGTCGGTACGTAGCCTGCGTGGTGTTGGCGACCACGAGACTCGATGTCAACGGAGTTGTCCGGCGCCACCTGGGTGTGCGCAAGGCCTCTTTCGCGTCAGCCGAGGAGACCAACGAGCGCACCGGGATGATGATCGGCGGCGTCACGCCCTTCGCCCTGCCCGAGGAGATGCCGGTATGGGTGGATGCGCAGGTCGTGACTCGCGCCTCGATCATCCTCGGAGGAGGAAGCCGCTCGCTGAAGGTCAGGGTTCCGCCCGATACCCTCACCCGCTTGCCGAACGTCGAGGTCATCGAAGGTCTGGCGCGGTGATCAGAGCCGGCATGGCCTCCGATCTGAGTGGTGTCTTAGCGACCCAGTTCGATGCCCGGGTCGGGGCGGGATGCGGGCGGCCGGTGGCTCGCCTCACGCCCGGACCCGGTCCGATTGACCGCCCAGCACCAGGGCCTGCTCTCGTAGCAGGGCGTGAGCCTGATCCGGCTCATCTGGTTGCGCTCATCCATCATCAAAGCCGTGCCGGGCTCGCCGCGCGCAGCGACGTCGGGAGGCAGGCGCCGGCGCGGCACCGCCGAGGTGGTCACGGTTGGTGTGCGGTCCACCGGCCGTGCTCCCGGTCCGAGGACCAGGCGCTTGGTAAAGGCACGTGCCAGTCCCGCCCCCGACGGTGCCGCGGGCGCACTGATCGACCGCGTCTGAACCTCGCGTTCGCCTGCGAGTATCGAGAGCGTTTCGAGAGTTTGTACGTCGCCGATACCGGGGAGCACCACCGTGGTCCCGAACAGTGAGAAGAAACCCTCCGCCGTCCGTCCCCAGCGCGAGCGCGCCTGGGACAGGTCCTGGAGGCAGGCGAGCGTGACCACTCCCTGGCTGCCGCCCTCGCTGACTATGGACGGCAGGTCCGGGAGGGGGGCGATGTTCGCGACCTCGTCAAGGGCCAGCACCAGCGGCGGTGGCCGGTCTGGGGCCGGCGCCGGGCTTGTCGCCTGGCGAGTGACGCGTTCTGCGGCGCGGGCGTAAGCGGCGTCGCGGATCTCGCTGAGCAAGCTCACGACCAGCGGAGCGGCAAGCGCTTGGCGACTGCCGGCCGCACAGATATACAGAGCTCCGCCGGAGTCGCAGAAGGATCGCGCGTCGAAGTCGGGTGCGACCGTTTTGGCGAGCGCGGCCTCGCTGCGATACGCACCGAGCACTCCTGACGCCGTCGACCAGATGCTGCTCTGCTCGCGCCCTTCGGTGACAGCGATCCCGGCGAGCTGGTCTGCCGGGGCCTCCAAGCCGGAGCGCTCGAGGATGGCCATCGCGTGCGACGCCTCGCGACGCTCCACCCACCTCAGCAGGCCGGCCATCTCCACCCCCTCGAGAGCCGCGGCGTGCAGCAGCGGGGCCAAGAGTGTCTGCGCGCGCTCGGTCCAGTGGTCGAATCCGTCGGTACGGGCGCCGTGCCCTGCCGGCCGCACCGAGGAGACGAGGCGCCCCGCGACCACCAGGGCATCGTCCCACCGCTTGCATTTCGTCACCGGAGACCACCGCGCTCGTTCAACGCCGGCGGGCACCTCCACGGTTCCGCTCGGGTCGTAGACGAAGCAGGGCCCGTTGTCGAGCCGGGCTGGTGCAGTAGCGATCAAGACGTCGGGCTTGGTGGAGGTGGATACCACGGCCCCTGGGGCTGCCAGCACCGACGGCACCACGAGCGCGGTGGTCTTACCCGATCGAGGTGGGCCGAGGACCAGGACCGCTTGCTCTGGCGGTGCCCACACGAGCCCGAAGTTTCCCGCCCCCAGGTAGAGCCCGTACCCGGCGTCCCGAGAAGCACTTCTAATGGCTGCAAGCGCTTCGAGCATGCTCGCGTCGCCACGCGGCACAGTCGTCACACGAAACCTGGCGCCGTCAACGACAGCGCGGGTCGAGTCTGCTCGGGGTGGAAGACCAAAACCCCTCGCTAACGCGCAGCCTACTGCACGTGCCGAGCACATCTCGAGGATGCTCACCGTCCGGCGCTCCTCGCTGGTCGTCGACACGCTTTGTTCGCAACGGCAAGTCCTCGCCTACGTGGGGTCCGAGAATAATCATGAGAGCGGTCACTGGACCGGCCCATCGAAGCCATGCGCGTCGATGTCGATCACGTCATGGCTCGCGTACGGTAGATGCTCATCGAAGAAAATCCTTGTAATGACCACGACTTTCGTCCGTTCCAACTGCCGTCGTGCGTGCCATCCGAATCACGATGAGCGAGGATCCTTGCGTCGTTCCTTGCACGGTTCCTCACCGATGTCCTCGCCCGTTGGTGAGCCACAGAAGCGAGAATGCTTGACTTTTGCGCGAAAACCCTCTGTGATTAATGCGATTGCACTCTACCGAGGAGGTGCGGTGAATAAGTCGGAGCTCATCGACGTTGTCAGCAAGACGACGTTGTTGACGAAGCGCGAGGCAGACGAAGCGGTCAACGCGTTGATCCATGCGGTCGCGAGCGAAGTGAAAGCTGGGCGACGAGTCGTG
>Ga0187864_10000969_pt1 | contig 29789 bp, 30 predicted proteins | sample June2016WEW_11_4_FD_132985 | JGI IMG/M metagenome (GOLD analysis project Ga0187864, IMG submission 132985) | Peatland microbial communities from SPRUCE experiment site at the Marcell Experimental Forest, Minnesota, USA - June2016WEW_11_40 | ecosystem: Environmental > Terrestrial > Soil >...
CGCAACGAAAGAACCAAGTGTGAGGAGAATCAGCCACGCAGGGGGGAATTAGGCGCGGCTCAGAGAATCGCAATCAGCGTGCGGAACGGAAGGCCCAAGAGGGCGCCGCAACTGACGCCGATACCGTTCGCGATCACATCCCCGAGTTCCACCGAGCGGCCGGGCGAAAAGTGCTGACCACCTTCAAGGAGAACTCCGAGGACGAACATCGAGAGGCCTGCCAGGATTCCTCGGCGCCTGTTCCGGAATCCGATCACCGGCAGAATTGACAGGGCCAGGTAGGCTGCTTTGGGAACTCCCGGCGTCCTCCTGATGGCGCGCGCCGAGGGTGGAGTCTGTTCCAAGGCGGGCTGCGCATCGCCAGAACGTCTCCGTGTCGCCTGTTTGCGGCTCCTGGCGATCCGGTCACCGACTCCCAAGCGCCGCCAACTCCTGAATTCCAGCTCGCGCCTGAGGAAGCATCGACGTTAAACAGCGTTAAATCGGGTCGATTGGCTTTGCAATTTTCATGCCGGACGGAATTTCTGCGCACCACAGGTTAACACTATGGCCCGGGTCCAGACCCCAGCCCTGTGGATATCGTTTACCGCCAGCAGTCACACTCTGGCTGTCTCAAGCCTGCCGTATGCGACCTTCGACGTCCGCGTACGTCAATTCGAGCCCGCGCCGGAGGCTGACTCTGGGTTGCCATCCCCTCAGCAGATCGTGCGCTCTGGAGCAGTCCAGAGACTGTCCCCAGATGACCGTCGGATGAGACGAGTCAAAAACGATCTCGATATCCTTTTGAGACACCGCCACGACTTCACGCGCCAGATCGCCGATCCGCAGGCGCCCCTCTGCTCCCAAGTTGAAAGGCCCCAGCAGCTTCTGCTCCTCCAGCAACTCGGCAGACACCAGTAGACCATCCACAATGTCGGAAACGTAGCAATAGGAGCGTGTCTCGGCGCCAGTGCCCAAAACTACGTAGGGGCTTCGTTTCGGGTACTCGATGGCGCGACGGATGAAAACGGGAATTGCGGAGCCCGTACCAAGCTCAATATCCTGGCGCGGCCCGTAAGCACCGATGATACGGGCAATGGAGGCTCGTATCTCCCGCCCCTCTGCAACGCAATACTCGATCTGCCTCTCGCCAAGCAGTTTGGCCCAGCCATAGGATAGTTCGGGGTGTGCAGGAACTGCCTGATCTTCACGAATTGCCGCCGCGTCGGGACTCGCTTGCAGCTCGATCGGATACACGTGGGCACTGCTCGCGTACACGTACTTCCGAACGCCGGCGTCGAGCGCGGCCTGAAGCATGTGAGCATCGATGAGGGTGTTGTCTAGGAGGACTTCGCCGGGCTTAGAGAGATAGAATCCGATCCCGCCGACACGCGAAGCAAGATGAAAAACGACGTCTATGTCGCTACAGACTCGCCGGCAGCTCGCAGCTTCGCGCAAGTCTTCGTTCAGGAATTCGACCTGCCCGTTGCCGCCGCGCAAATTCGCGAGCGATCCGCGCTCGAGGTTGTCGGCGACCCGCACCGCTGCACCCAGGCCAACCAGACGGTCAACCAAATGCGAACCGATGAAGCCCACGCCCCCCGTGACCAGTACCCTCGATTGCGTCCACGCGTATGTCGCCGTCATTATTAAATCGATTTCCCGGATGACCCGGTGTTTCTCCTAACTCGCCCCAAGGGGCTTCCGTTCCAGATATTCCGCAAACCGCCGCAGCACGACTGTGCGGTCGAACTGCAATTCCGCCGTTCGTCGCGCGTTGTGTCCCAGTTCGGCCGTCCTTTCCGGATTGGCCCGCAAACTTCGGATCGCTTCCGTCAATTGGCCCGCGTCTTCCGGCGGCACGACGATTCCAACCTGGTTCTCCTCGACAAATCTGCCGGTGTCGCTGTCGGGGCTGACTGCGGCCAGAATCGGGCGGCCCGCAGCCATGTAGTAGATCAATTTGCCCGGAAATACGGCGTCCATGACTGTCTTTCGTTGCATGATCAGAAGCACGTCGGCGGCGGAGAGTTGTGCCGCCAGCGAATCGCGAGGCTGCAACGGAAAGAACTTAAACCGGGTAAGACACAGCCCTTGGGCATACTGTTTCAATTCCTGGAGCTGAGGACCTTCACCAATGACGCAGCAGGTTGTCCCGGTGTCTTTGTCCAGGGAGGCGGCGGCTGCGACAAAGGTCTCGAGTCCCTGCTTCGCTGAGACGCTGCCGGAATACAGTACAAGAAAATCGTCCGACGGAATGGAAAGAGAAGATCGAAACCCGTTGGCGGCAATAACGGGCCGGATGAAATTCAAATCAATGTAGTCGGGAAGAACTTGGATTCTCTCCCTGGGTACTCCTTTCGCCACCAAATTGCGGCGCATCCCGTCAGAAATCACGCTTATGCCGTCCAGACGCTTGTAAATGAGCCGCTCCAGCCAATGCCCGATTCGCGCGCCTCGGCTATCCGCTTTCAGCATGCCCACCGCGATAGCGGCATCCGGAACCAGGTCCTTGATGTGCATGAAAATTCGCGCGCGTGTCAGGAAACGCAGTAGCAACGCCGTCAATCCGAGTTGCAGCGGCGGCGAAGTTACTACTATCAGGCCGGGACGCTTGCCAACGAAAATGCCTGCGAGCGCGGCAATCGAAAACGAACAGTCGAACAGAATTCGGCCGAGCGTTTTGCGCGGATCCTTCGGCAAGAACACTCTGGTGCGAAACACCGGAATGCCGTTGACGGCGTCTCGCATGAACAGTCTGCCCCGGTATCCCTCCCAAATCTTCCAGCTCGGCGCCTGAGGAAAGCCCGTGATCACCCGAACATTGTGCCCCCGGTCGCGCAGGTATTCGGCAAGTTCAGCGGTATACGGCCCGGCCGTCGATTCCGGCGGATAATTGACGCTGATGATGAGGATATTCATACGGCAGAGAGGCGCCGCGTAGCCACTCTTAGGCTTGCGTTGGATGTCGCCGACAAATACCTTGGCAGCTACACCGCCGCGATGGAGACCTCGGTGCGGGCCTCGCCACGGTGAACCCGGTACCATTCGACGGTTCGCTGTAGCCCTTCGCGCAGTCCGGTCGCGGCCGAAAAACCGAGGTCCGTTTGCGCCTTGGTCACATCGAACAACCGTCTCACCTGCCCGTCCGGGCGGCTGGCTTCCCATTCCACCTGCCCGGTGAAGCCGGTAATTTCGGTCAAGATCTCCACGACGGTGCGGATGGTGGTCTCCTGTCCCGAGGAAAGATTCACGAGTTCAGAGCGGTTATAGAATTCCGCGGCTCTCAAGATGCCCTCCGCAACATCGCCGGCGTAAACGAAATCGCGGCTAGGCCTCCCGCTGCCCCAAACCGAAACGCGCTTTTCACCGGCCTGAGAAGCCTCGACAAACTTGCGGACGAGCGCTGGAATCACGTGGGCATTTTCCAAGTCGAAATTATCGTACGGCCCATAGATGTTGCCGGGAATCGTGACGATGGCCGGAAAGCTATGTTGGCGCCAGTAAGCCATAGACTGAATATGGAGCATCCGCTTCGCCAAAGAGTAAGGCGCGCTCTCCTGTTGAGGAAAGCCGTTCCAGAAGTCGTCTTCCTTGAGGGGCATTGGCGCGTGTTCCGGATAGCCACAACCCGCTCCCGCGGCGACGACCTTACCGCAGCCCGTCTTCCAGGCGTAGTGAATCACCAGCGTGCCCATCATCAGGTTCCGGTAAAAAAAGTCCGCCGGGTAGGCCTTATTTGCAGCGATCCCGCCTACTAAGCCAGCCAGGTGGATGACCACGTCCGCGGCGCCCGGACAATCGACACTGGTTCCGGGCCAGCCGCTCTTGGCTCCCGAGAGATCACCAAACAGCCGGCTTACCGCCTCTTCTTTGGTGAGGTCGTATTCCTTACTGCTAACGCCAAAAATGTGCCTACAGCCTTTCGTTCGTAACTGCTCCATTACGTGACTGCCCAGGAAGCCGCCGCTCCCGGTGACCAGCACACGTTTGTCATGCCAGTAGGTATTCATTGAGTCCTCATTCGCAATGCCCGCTACAACCGGCTAGAAAGCGCCCCGCTTGTTCGAAAGTCGCTGGTGTGCCGATATCCAATAACCGCGCTCCGCTCCGGTACCCATACAATCCACCACTCGCCCAGGCAGGAAACAGTTCTTTCTCCAACGACACCGGCCGGGCCGGAGGGATTCTGTCCAGGAAGATTCGTGAGAGTAGGTACATTCCGGCGTTCACCCAGCCTGCACCGCCGCCCCGCTTTTCATCGAATCCAAGTATCTGATCGTCCGCCGATAATGTGACTTTACCGAATTGCGTAACGTCGGCGCTGTGCGCTAACGCGATCGACGCGAGCGACCCGTTTTCGCGGTGCCAGGCATAAAAGCAATTCATGTCGACATCGCAATACGAGTCCCCGTTTAAGACCAGAGCAGGATCGGAATCTAAGGCCGGCATAGCCAGCCGGAGCGCTCCTCCGGTATCCATGGCCTGCTCCTCTTGGGAATAGAGAATCTGCAAATCGCCATAACTACTACCGAACGCCTCTCTCACCTGTTCGGCCAGGTATCCGGTGCACAGAACCACCTTCTTGATCCCGGCAGCCAGCAATTGGTCAAGTAGATAAGATAGGAAAGGTCGGCCGGCCACCGGGGCCAATACCTTGGGCCTGCCGTCCAGAACCGGCCTGAGCCTCGTTCCACGCCCTCCCGCGAGAATTGCCGCAACCAAAGTGCCCCTCCCGTCGCTCATAAAGGTTTACCAATCCAGCATTCAGGCAGTGCATTCGAGATCCCGCGCCACCAACAGCGTTTGCTGTGCCCGAAGTTCCTCCTCCTCGTTGGAATAATCCTCCTCCGGATCATAGAAGATCACTTGGCTGCCCGACGACTCGAACTTGAACGGCACTCGAACCAACTTCTTGAGCGACTCCGTAACAGCCTTCTGATTGGGGGGCGGGACAAACAGCAGCATAAACCCACCCCCACCCGCGCCCGTCAACTTACCGCCGATGGCGCCGGCCGACATCGCAGCTTCGTAGATCGCGTCGACATCGCGATTTGACACCATGGAGCTCAGCTCCCTCTTCGCCTGCCAGGCTTCGTGCAACAGCTCGCCAAACGCTCTGATGTCCTGGCCGCCGCTCAGTGCGGCCACGCCTTCATCGACAAGGTCCTGCAGTAAGCGTAGTTGACGCTTCCGCCCGTCCATCTGCCGTGCGTAAGTCGAGGCAACATCCGATGCCGTTCGCTTGATGCCGGTATAGAACAGCATCAGGTGGGCGTTCAGTTCGGTCATCCGTTCTTTTGTCAGTGTGACTGGTCTGACCGTGAACTCCTCGCCCGGATGAAAACTGACATGCAGCAACCCGCCGTGCGCCGCTAGAACCTGGTCCTGCGATCCAACCACCTCCTGGAGCACCTCCTGTTCGAGATGGATACTATCCTTGGCAAGTTCGAGCTTGCTTTTCATCACGCCCTTCAGTGCATAGAGCGCGTTCAGCAAGCCCACCGTGAATGCCGAACTAGATCCCATTCCGCTTCGCGCCGGTAGATCGCCATCATGGTGGATTTCCACCCCCCGCTGGATGGCCAGGTAACGGAGCGCTTCCCTAACCGCTGGATGGGCAATCTCATCTATGCGATCGCAGTTTTCCATCTTGGAATAGACGATACGAATTCGATGCTCCAGAAACGGCGGCAAATACCGACACGTGATATAGCAGTACTTGTTGATCGTCGCAGCAAGAACGGCGCCCCCGTGGGTTCGGTACCAGGCCGGGTAATCAGTCCCGCCGCCCAGGAACGATATTCGATATGGTGTTCGGCTGATAATCACGCGCGTGTATCCTTTACATATGACAGCTAACCGTCTGTCGCCATCGCGGCTAGCTAGCTAGACATTTGAATAGAGTGAGTTGGTGAGCGAGTTGTAGCCCTTAATCAGTTCTGCAATACCGCAGTCGAGCGACCATTTAGGCCGAAATCCGGTGGAGAAGATACGGGCGTTTGATACGATGTAGTCTCGCTTGTCCGGATCTTCTCCAATGGGGGCTTCCAAATACACGAATCGAGGCAGTTGCTTTTGGATTGCCTGGCAAAGTTCAATTTTGGAGAGATTGGCGTCGTCCAGGCCGACATTGTAGGGCCGCTCCTTCATCGATTCGAAATTTTCGATGCAATGCAAAAAAGCGTTCGCCACGTCGCGGACATGGATGTAGTTTCGCTTAAAGTGCCCTTCGAACACTACGAGCGCACGGTCCGTGACAGCGCGGTACACGAAGTCATTGACAAGCAGATCGATCCTCATTCTCGGCGACATTCCAAACACAGTCGCAAGACGGACAGTGATCGAATTACCTTTGTCCAGAACGGCCTTTTCCGCTTCGACCTTCGTTGTCCCATAAAGTGAGATGGGACGCAGTGGCGTTTCTTCCGTGCAAAACTTGCCAGCCTCTCCGATGCCATAGCCGCTGTTGGTCGTGGGAAAGATGATCCGCTGTGACTTTGACAGGAGCTTGCAGAGCATCATGACAGCGTCTCTATTGATTGTTACCGTGCCAACCGCATCTCTCTGTGAAAGCGGGGCGCCAACCAGGGCGGCTAAGGGAATCACCATGTCGACATCGCTCGCAAGGCCCTTAACTAATTCTTCATTGCGACAATCGCCGCGGATAATATCGAAATTCGGATGGGCGCAGCACAAGGCGAGGCTGTTGGCGCGATAGAGAAACGAGTCGAGAGCGATGACTTTGTGGCCCGCCTCGAGCAGAGCGGGACACAGGACCGAGCCGAGGTAACCCGCGGCTCCGGTAACCAGAATGTTCTGTTGGGGCATACTTTACGTCGGCCTGGCGAAAGGTGGGAGTGCCGCTCAGCTCTGGCAAGCCTGAGCTTTTTCCGGAACGCCCGAAAGAGTAAATCCCGACGCCAAGGCGTCCGAATAGAACATTCTCACCGTCTCCAGGGAGTATTCAGATAGGTCCTTCCCTAGCAAAGTAAGCTTCTTGAGGATGTCGTTGGTTGCGGTGATGATGTGGCAGCGCACAGCGTCGGCCTGAAAGATGTTCAGCAATTCCCGTGGACTCGCCCAAATCAGTTCGGCGTTTGAAGCCTCGCGCAGCATTTCCACTGCGGCTGCCATGACTGGTACCGGGTCGCGTCCGGTATCGGCTATGCGTCCTGCAAACACAGAGACGCTCGCCGGTGCCCCGCCTGCAAGGGCTGACGTCACCATCCGGACCTGATCCAACGTGAGAAGTGCGGTCACGTTGAGCTTGATTCCGTCTTGGCTGAGTCGTCGAACCAAGCCAGCTGAGGACTCTCCCTTTGTGTTTGTAACGGGAACCTTGACGAAGACATTTTCCGCCCAATCGGCGATTGTTCGCGCCTGATCTTCCATCTCCGAAAACTCGTCGGCGAGCACTTCCAGCGAGATGGGCCGATCTGGTATGCACGCCAAAACGTCTCGTGCGAACGCCTCATAGTCTCGGACCCCCGCCTTACGCATCAAGGTGGGATTTGTTGTGAATCCCCGGATAATCGGGTTCTGGTACATCTCCAGCATCCCAGCCTTGTCCGCACCGTCGGCGAAGATCTTAACATTGAGTTCAGCGAGAGATTTCATACTCGGCTCGATCCTTTTTTGCTTTCGTGAAGAATCCAAGCGACCGCTTCGGGTAATGATCGCACCGTCGCATCAGCCGGCACTGATGGGCCTCGTTCGGCGTAGCCGCACTCGATAAGCACCGTCCGACAGCCAGCGCGCTGGCCCGCCTCAACGTCGCGCCACCGGTCTCCAATCATGTAGCTGGATGGGAGGCAGATGCCGTGCTCTTCGGCTGCAGCGAGGAGGAGGCCGCTCTTGGGCTTGCGGCACTCACACTCGTCTGCATCGTCGTGGTAACACACATAGAACCCATCCAACGGCAGCGCCTTATGCAACGCCGTGTGCATGGCTTCCACCAGTGACCGCTTCTGAGTGCCGCGCGCGACGTCTGGTTGGTTGGTCACCACGTACAGCGAGAATCCCTCCCGCCTCAATGCCATGAGCGCGACCGGGGCTTCGGGGAAAATCTCCAGTTCCTCCGGACAGGCGGGCGGATATGGCTTCCCTTCGCGGACGACGGGCCGGTTGAGCACGCCATCGCGATCCAGGAAAACCGCCCGGCGAGAGGAATCCATCAACGTTTGGACCCCGCCGCCGCAGACGCCATTCCACCTACCGACTCCCACTTTGTCTCCGCCTGTTTGAGGGCCGGGTGCGACACTACCAGGTGCCAGACCACGGCCTGGAAGGCCTCAGTGTGCGGTGTGACATGTACCGGGTTGACCGTGGGAATGATCACGCAAGCGTCCGCAACCTGGGCCGCATAACCGCCGTCGCGTCCCACGATGGCCGCGATTTTCGCGCCCACCGCACGAGCGTACTGCAGCGCCAGCACTAGGTTTGGACTGACGTTCTTTTCCAGGTTCCCGCCTCCCACCGAGAAGACCAGGACGCAGTCGTCCGATCGCAGCCTACTAGTCCGCAACCAGGACTCAAAGACTGTGGGCCACCCCTCGTCATTGGTGCGCGCCGTCAACTCCGAAACATTGTCCGTGGGGGCATAGGCTTCCAGTCCGGCGATCTTGCGAAAATCGTTGACCGCGTGAGAGGCGTTGGCCGCGCTCCCACCGACGCCCAGGATGAACAGCCGCCCGCCCCTGGAGCGTGTCTCGGCCAGTGCCGTAACCACGCTATCGATCGCCGTGCCATCCAGTTCTGCCGCGATCTGCCCTACTTCCTGAAGGTACTGTTTTGAGAATTCAGTCATGACACGCCGGCTGTCCGCACCAGATGTTCCTCCAGCGCAGTAATGCCCTCGAAAGAGCCGATTTCGTAAAAGCGCTCCCCAACTTCAAGAGCGGCCAGTTCCTCGTGTGCCAGGAGATTCTGGCACAAGGTGGTCAGATCGTATGGCGACTCCGGGAGATCGGCGAAGGCCGATTGGCGGAATACCTCGAGACCGTAATCGATGTGCCGCATGCTCGGGTTACGCTCCTGCTTCGAATAGGCAACGATGCGCCCATCGTGGAACTCCACATTGCTGCTATCCCACCGGCCATCGTTCCGGAAAACCGTCAGCAATCCTTGTTTCGCCGCCACTCGAAATGCTCGTTCTGCGGCCCGGTAGTCGCAGGGGAGATAGGAGTCCCCGTACATCAAAAAAAACGATTCACCCAGTGATGGCAACGCTGCACGAACTGCACCCGCCGTTCCCAAGGGTCTCCCGCCGTCCCACGAATACTCCACGTCGAGACCGAACCTGCTGCCGTCACCCACGAAGTCCTGAATCATCTCGCCTAGGTAGCCTACGCACATCACGACCCTTTCCACGCCCCGGTCGCGAACCAGCCGTAGCTGGTGGCGGACAAAAGGCTCTCCGTTGATCGGAACGAGCGACTTGGGCAGGGTTTCAGTCAGGGGCCGAAGACGCTTCGCTAATCCTCCCGCCAGGATTGCCAACGGCAGCATCGCAACCTCACGACTGGGCCAGTACGCGGGTCCCTTCGAAGTCGAACCGTACCCGCACCTCGCGCAGGCCCGCTTCGTGCATCACGCGCCGCAGATGGGTCTTGTCCTCGGTATAGAACATCAGGAAGCCGCCGCCTCCGGCGCCGATCAGCTTGCCTCCCAAAGCGCCGTTCTTCCGGGCCAGATCGTAATACTCGTCGATGAGGCCGGTGCTCATACCAGCGCTTCGCTTCTTCTTGTTCTGCCAGTGCACATGCATGATCTCTGCAAAGCGGCGCAGGTCGCCCGACTCGAACGCCGCTTTGCTTTCGTAACCCAGTTGTTTCACGCAGTGCAGGTTGTCGAACATCTCTTGGTCACCCTGTTTGCTCCGAACATCCTGGTCCTTGAGGATGGCCGAAGCTTCTCGCGTGTAATTAGTAAAAAACAACAACAGATTGTCTTCCAGGTTATGTAGCGTCATCGGGTCCAGCCGGAGGGGCGTCACCGTGACATGGTCGTCCGGGTGGAATTCAAAGCACGTGACGCCGCCGAAAGAAGCGATGTATTGGTCCTGCTTACCGATTGGTTCTCCCAGCAGATCCAGCTCAATGTGGCACGCCTGTTCCGCGAGTTCCTGGGTGGTTATGTTGTTCCGTTTCATGCTGTGGAGCGCCCGCAGCAGCGCGGTAGTGAAGCTGCCAGACGATCCGAGACCGGATCCGGCCGGAATGTCAGACATACTGGTGATCTCGATGTGCGGAATCCCCAAATCCACCAGCTTCAACGCTTCCCGCACGATGGGATGTTTCACGTCCTCCGGGTGTGCGACAACCTCCATCTTCGAGTACTTGACGATCACTTCCTGGACGAACGTCTCATGCAAAGTGATGTAGACGTATTTGTCGATTGCTGCGGAGATTACGAAACCGCCGTGTTGGCGGTAATAAGACGGGAGATCCGTGCCGCCGCCACCCAGCGAGATTCGCATGGGACTGCGGGTGATGATCATCGAGATACCCCCGCGTACACGTTCTCAACGATGCGAAGCGCTGCTTGTGCATCTCGAATGCCGGGAGAGGGTTCGCGTCTTAGGTGGATATCCTCTAGAAAATCCGCGAACTCGGAGTCCCAGGAATTATCGGCCATGGGATACTCCCAAATAGTAGTCTCCGGCGGTCCCATCTGCGGCAACATTCGATAGAACGCTAACCGCTCGACACCATAACTGCCCCCCAACCCTGAGATTTCGAGCTTGCCAAGTCGCCCATAAATCTCCAGGGAAAACAGGTTCTTCCATTCCGTCCAGGTGGCATGGAGGAGCGCCGTCTTGCCAGCGGGCGTGGTAAGGATGAGAAATGCGTTATCTTCCACGGGCATGTCCCAGAAGTACGTGCCGATGTGACCTTGTACGCGTTCAAAGTCGCCCAGAAACCAGCGTGCCAGGTCAATCAGGTGCACGCCCTGATCCAGGAGCTCTCCTCCGCCGGAGGCTTGCGGATCGGCCCGCCACTCGCGATCATACCCGACCCGCCCCCCGTGTCCATATCGTCCGCGGACGAACATCATTTCCCCCAGCGCTCCTGTGAGGAAAATCCGCCGGGCTTCCTGAAGGGCCCGGTGATACCGATGGTTGAATCCTACTCTTACAGCAACCCTGGTGCGCTGTGCTTCCCGCAGCGCCGGCTCCAATTCCGACGCCCGCCGCGCTCCCGGCTTCTCAATGAGGACGTGTTTCCCAGCCGAGGCGGCCGTTTCGGCGATCACGGCAAGCTGGTTATGGGTGGTGGCCACAATGACGATGTTGACCTCGGGGTGGGTCGCCGCTGTGCGCCAATCGCTGGAGGCCTCCGCGCCCGGAAACTTCGCAGCCAGCCCTTCGGCCCGCGCGATCACCGTGTCGCAGCAGACACGGACTCTGCAATCGCCCACCGCCTGAGCGCGTTTTGTTCCGATCAAGCCGCAGCCGATGATCGCGACCGCTTGCTGGTCACGCACGCCCCCACACCTTTCCCCGCTCTTCGGGTAAAATCCTCCGGAGTGTATACACATCGGTGTTTCGGAGATCTTCGACGTGCTGGTGCAGGTTGCGCCATGGGTCCCAGACTGCGCTGATCAGCTTTCCGGTGATGCCGGCCGATTCTTGCGATGCGAGATATACGATCAGTTCGGCGGCGAGCCGAGGGTCCGATGCGCCGCCGGCTACATTCCTTCGCACGCGCTCATATTCGCTGGCACCAACTCGCTCCGGTCCGGCCCGCAAAACCTCCTGCAGCATTTCGGTGTTTAGCGGTCCCGGCGCGACACAGTTCACACGAATCCCGAGATCCGCGACTTCGGCGGCGATCGTTTCAGTGAATCGCACCAGTGCACATTTGGCCGTCGCGTATGCCGAAAAATTCGGCCGCGGGCTGGTGGCACCGCCGCCAGAGACGTTCACGATGCATCCGCCTCCGGTCTCACGCATCCACCCGATCGACAGCTTGCAAAGCTCCGCGGGGGCTAGCAGGTTGACCTGGATCGTATTGCGCCACGCGCTCCAATCATTGTCCGCCAGCATGCCGATCGGTCCGCCGATCGCGGCGTTGTTCACCAGGATGTCGACGCTCGGCCATAGCCGGCGCGCCTCTGCCAGAAGCTTCTGCGGGGCGGTCGGATCGCTCAGATCGGCGGCGAAGACGTGGACCTGCTGCTTGCCCATGGCGCTTCCTGCCAGACGGTTCCGGATGTCTCGCAACGCGGCTTCCGAGCGAGCCACCAGCAGAAGGTCAGCACCTTCGCACCACATAGTTTCCGCGACAATCGCGCCCAGCCCGCGCGAACAGCCCGTGACGATAGCTTTGCTGCCCCGTAGCCTCATAGCTCCTGTGAGCGGGCGTTTAGCACCCACTGGTTCTCCTGCAGATAAGCCACAGTTTTCTCGATGGCCTGTTGTATGGACAGACTCGGTTCCCAACCAAGGCTGCGGATCTTGCCGCATTGGAGGAAGATGAACGCGTTGTCCCCAACCCATCCCCGCTCGCCTCCGGAGTACTGGCGGGTGGGGCTGAGACCGAGCCGCGCCGTGATCCAGCCGATGGAGTCATCCACGGTGCAATACTCGTCCGTCCCGAGATTGAAAATGTTCACTTTCTCCGGAGCATGCTCCATCGCCAGGACGATTGCGTTGATGCAGTCACTAACGTATAGATAAGACTTTCGCTGCTTACCGTTGCCCAAGACATGAAGCGTCTCCGGGTGCTGCGTCAACTGTTTGTAGAAGTCGACGACGTGTCCATGCGTATAGCGCTCGCCGAGAATGGAGACAAAGCGGAAAATCCAGCTTTGCATGCCGAATGCCTCGCAATAAGCCGCGATCAACCCTTCGGCCGCCAGCTTGGATGCCCCATACAACGAGGTCTGCACCGGAAACGGGGCGTCTTCCGGAGTGGGGAAAACGTCCGGCTCTCCGTACACGGAACCCGTGGAGGCGAAGGCGATTCGCTTCACTCCACATTCCTTCATCGCTTCGAGCACGTTGGCGGTGCCGATAATATTCTGCTCGAGATCTTTCCGCGGATGCTCGGGTCCGTGCCGCACATCGGCATTGGCGGCCAGGTGAAACACCGTGTCAACGCCAATCATGGCGGCCTTCAGCTTAAGCAGATCGAGAAGATCACCCTCGCAGAGCTGGAACGAATTCGAACGCTGCGCATTTTCAAGAAATTCTCTCCGGCCGGTGGAGAAATTGTCGTAACCGCGGACCTGATACCCGCCTTCCAAAAGGCGATCGATCAGGTTGCTGCCGATGAAACCGGCGGCTCCGGTAACCAGCAGGAATTCATCTTTCACGTGGGTTTTGCAAGCCTTTCCGTTGCGGTTGGAACACTGCGCGCGGCGAGCATCGCGATGACGAGAATGGTCCAGGATCCTAGCGCTGGGCGAGAAAACGGATAGTCCACGGTAGCGTGCAGGAAGACAGATACGACGCCAAGGCCCCATACCGTTTGAAATGCCGGGCGAAGGGACCAAAGAAACAACGTGACGATCAGGACGCCAAAAGGAAACCCGCCTTCGGCGGTCCATTCCAGCCAGTCACAGTGCGCTCGATTCATGTAAAGACCTGGGTCAAAGCTGGCGTATTTAGGGTAGACCGTTGTCCAGGTTCCGAGGCCGAACCCAAACCAAGGGCGGTCGGCAGCCATATGCAGCGAAGAGATGGCCACCTCGCGGCGGCCAGAATAAGGGTCCGACATCGAAAAACGGCGCCAGATCACTCCCCATCCAACCACCAGCGTGAAGACCGCCGAAAGCGCCAATACCTTCAGCAGCGCGAAGCCCACGGCACGCCCGGTGGTTTGGGCACGTGCCCACATAATCGCGCTCGCCGTGAGGATCTCGGCGGTAGCCAACACGGTGCCCGCCCGGGAAGCTGAGGCGATCACTGAGGCGTACAAAACAGCGACCATGCTCCCGTAAAGAAGAGTGCCTTGTCGAGCGCGGAAGGTCTCGTACAGCGCGATAGGGAGGACAACCTCGATAAATGCCGCGTAGTGGTTGTGATAGGCGATCGGCCCCATCAGGCTGCCGTAGCCACTGGGGAAAAGCCAGAACACCTTGTCCCCGGAAGTGAATGTCTGAACAGTGGCCAGGATTGCTACGAGAAAGCCGAACCACAACATTGCAGACCGGAACCAACGGCTCACCGAGCCATCGCGGAATAAGAAATCCGCGGTGATGAAGACGGCCAGAAAGGTAGCCCAGTGGACGACGGCCTTCTGGGTTTCGAACTGATAGACCGTGGTGCCGGTGAAACACTGGACGAGCCCCCACACGACCGCAAGCGTGAGCACAACCATCGGCCACGAAAAGCTCGGAAACCGGTTGCGCCAGCGGACAATCGCCACGGCAGCAAGGGAAAAGATACTGACCTGAAAGACAGTCACCGGCCAATAGGCCGGCACCCAGAGCGTCAGGATGGCAAAGAAGAAGACCGCAGCGAGAGCGATGTGCATCGGCGTTGCGACTCAACTACCGGTTCCGCGCACTACCACCCACGCGGTTCTTGCCAGTATCTTGCAATCCACCCACAAGGACCGGGTTCGTATGTATTCCAGGTCGAGCCGCACCCAATCGTCGAAGTTGGTGATCCGGTTCCGCCCCCTCACCTGCCAAAAGCAGGTGATTCCCGGTTTCGCGCTCAGCTTTCGCTTGTGCCACAGTTCATAGCGTTGTAGCTCGTGGGGACCTGCCGGCCGGGGGCCAACGAGACTCATGTCGCCCTTCAGCACGCTCCAGAGCTGTGGAAGTTCGTTAAGGCTGAACTTTCGCAGAAGCCTTCCGAGCGGTGTGACGCGCGGGTCCTGGGCGATCTTGAAGACCGGGCCGGTCATCTCATTCAGGCTGGCCAGTTTCTCACGTTCGGCGTCGGCGCCGGCCACCATGGTGGTGAACTTGTATCCAGTGAACCGCCTGCCGCGATAGCCCACCACGCGCCATGGGTAAAACACCGGCAGGTGCGGCGTGGTGAGCTTAATAGCTACGGCGATCGCCACAAAGATCGGAGCCAGCAAGATCAGAAGTGCGGCGCTGACGCAGACGTCCAGGACACGCTTCACGACGAGCCATTCGTCGCGCGATTCACGGGGCGCCAGAGTCAGGGCCGGAACGGAACCGGACAGCAGGTTAGGCACCAAGCTCAGGTCTCCCAGGTCGGAAGTCAGCAGCGCCTCCGGCACGATGTGAACCGTGATTCGCAGGTAGTCGCACGCGCCAACGGCTGCTTCCAGCCAGCGCGCTCCACTGGGCGGCAAGACCATCACGACCCGTTGGATCGCCTTCTGGATCAGGACTTCATTGAGGTCCGTGACGTCCCCAAGACGTGGTAATTCGCTCCCGTCCTCCAAAGCAACGGGGCCAATGGCGCCGTTTAGAGAGAAATATCCTACCAGACTGTGCGCCTGCGCCGTCAGGTCGCTCCTCAAGCGTTTAGCCACCAGGCACGCGGCTTCGGGGTCCGCCACGATGGCAACCTCCTCCACGTGAAGGCCTTGCCGCATCGTGTAGCGATACCAGGCGCGGCCCACCCAGCGCGACCCGGCAATCAGAACGCAACTTACGCCCGCAAATGTAAACACGAAGACGCGGCTGTAGCCCGGAACCTTGAGTGCGAAAAAGATCGTACTGAGGAACGCGATGCCACTCAGAGGGGCCAACAGGCTGACGAACAAAATCCGAAGCCTGCGCTGCCGGTGCAGTGGGACGTGACCGCCTAGAACGTCCACGAAGATAACCGTGGCCGGAGCGACGATGCTAAACACCCAGAGGAACTGACCGAGCGGGGTAAAGGCTCCGCTGGGTGGCGGCGGCGAAAGGGTTTCCACCCAGTGGCCGTACAATAGTCCGCCCCGCCGGAACAGCGCCTCCGGAATTGGCGCTAGCCAACCGCTGAGAAAGAAGGCGGCCAGCATCAACAGAAAGTCAAACAGCCAAAGTAGCCTTCGATGGATATTCCACATATCTGCTAGACCTGAAGAATATATCTTTGCAGCCGGTTTTTCGGATCGCCGCTGCACCTCTCCGTGGGGCAGACCATCGTTCTCCGTGGTCTGCCCTACAAACTGGTAAGCACGCGTTCGCAGGCGTGTGATTAAGCTCTTTACCGGTCCGGCTGAAATTCGTAGCTTCGGTCGTCTACGTACAACGGTTCCGATTCCCCCGGCACTGGTTCAATGGGCGACCCCGGCCGCGAGTACCCCACCTCTGCCAGAACGTCCAGAAACTCCTGCCTGGAGACGCCCCGATGGAGCTCGACCGCCAGTTTTGGCTTGAACTGCCGCAAGACGCCGCACATGCCCTTCAGAACTTCAATCTCCATCCCCTGCACGTCGATCTTCACCCCGTCGATCCGCGCCCGCTCGCCCTGAATCCGCGGCCAAAGCCAGTCCAGCCCCGCCACCAGAAACGGCTCCCCGTCCCCGCCGCCGCCGAGCGTGCTGTCCACCATCCCCCGCACCTCGCGCAGGTTTCCCATCCCCATCTCGTGACACCCCGCCAACGCGATCGGTACCACCGTCAATTGCCGGAATCCGTTCAGCGACCTCGTCCGCGCCACGCACCCCGCCGTCGCCACCATCGGCTCGAACGCAAACACCCCCCCCCCGACCCCCACCAGCCGGCAAAGCGCAATCGCCGTGTACCCGTAATGCGCCCCGATATCGAGCCACGTCTCCCCCGCCCCGACGTTCCTCTCGAACCACCCGAGCAGTGGCCGCTCGGTTCGCCCCAGAATCGCCGCGGGATAGTCGTGCCAGGAGGTCATGATCGCCTGCCCGCGCAGCGGCCCAGCCAGGATCCGGTGCCGACGAATCCCCCGCGGCAACGCCGTCCGTATCGTTGCCTTCAGCCGTTTGTTCATACGGCCGGTCGGCCCACAAGGTCTGCTGGAAGCGAACGCTTGTCCACAATGCTGCGGATCACCCGATCCACCTTCTCTCCGGTCTTGTGCCAGGAATACTTGCTGGCCACCATCAGGCCGTTCGCTCCCATCTGCTGCCGCAGAACCGGATTCTCCACCAGCCGCAGGATCGCGTCCGCAACTGCATCCGGCCGCCGATCGACCGAAAAGCCCGCGCCCGACCCCGCGATCTCACCCGCATAATTCAACGTGTTGCTGACAACCACCGGCATGCGGCTGGACATCGCCTCGAAAACGGAGAAGCCGAAGTTCTCCGCCTCGGACGGCATTACCAGCACGTCGGCGTCCGCAAGCGCCTCCAACTTCGTCGCCGGGTCGATGCCCCCCGTCATCACCGTACACCCCTCGATCCCGTTGCTGCGCACCCAATCGCGAACCTTCTGTCCGTACGACGGGGGATCCGGCGGACCGACGATCGCCAGTCGCGCGTCCGGCCGCCGCGCCGCAACTATCGCCATCGCCTCAGCCAGCAGGTCGATCCCCTTCTTCGCGTTCAGCCGCGCCAAAAACAGCACCAGCGGCCCTTCGTGCCCGCCCAGATACCGCTTCCGGAATGCCCCCCTCGCCGGCAAATCCGCGAATTCCTCCGCGATAAAGCCGGTGGGAATCACAACCGAGGGCGCGGTCAAATTCAGGCAGCGCGTCTCATCGCGCTCCCCTTGCGCGGTAAAGAAGATCACCGCAGCGTTCGCCAGAATCCGGTTTGCGAACAGCTTGCCGTATAACCACTTCTTTCTGAAACTGACCCTTCGCTGGCAAGGCGCCAGCACCCCGTGCAGCCAGACCCCATAAGGCTTGCCGCAGAGCCGCGCCAGCAGATATCCCATCAACACCGGAAATGAGTACAGCGAGTGCAGCCCGATAAAATCGCAGCTCCAAAGCAGAGGAAGGGCCTTCAGCGGCAGCATCGGCGCGAATGCCCACATGCCAAACGCCTTGCTCAGAACCATCCCGAAGGTGCCTTTGCCCTGCGACCGGCACAACGCCTCCTCGGCGCCGGGACACACAAACTCCTCCCGGCCCGGAATCGGCGGCCCGGCCAGCAGCACGATAACCCGGTGCCCCGTCGCCGCCGTGCTGCCCATAATCACCGGGATTCCGACGATCCCAATCCCGCCCTTCCGCGGCATCGCGCCTTCGGCGAAGTTAATGATGTTCAAGAGAGTCGCCCCGTATCAGTGCGTAGCGAGAACCCGCTCGTACACACGCCCAACCGCCTGTGCGGTGAGATCCCAACTGAACCCACGCACCCGCTCCAACCCTTTTCTCACCAAGCAGTCACGCAGGACCTCATCAGTCAAAACGCGGTTCAGCGCGTCCGCAATCGCCGCCAAGTCCGTTGGTGACACCATAATCCCCGCCTCTCCCACGACCTCCGGAAGAGACGCAGCATCCGAGGTCACAACTGGCGTTCCGCAAGCCATCGCCTCCAACGGAGGCCAACCAAAGCCCTCGTAAAAAGAGGGGAAAAGCAGGCAGTCGACGGAGTTGTAAAGGTCCACCAGACTCTCCCTTGGAACAGTGCCCAGGCACAAAACGCTCCCACCCAGACCCAGCTCAGCGACCGTCCGCGCCCACTCCGGCGTCGCGCCACCCGTTTTCACCAGGTAGCAAGGTCTCCGCAATTTTGAACGTACCAGCGCGAACGCTCTCAAAGCCCCAACATGGTTCTTATACTCGCCCGAACCGGAAACAAGGACATACACGCCGCCCCCGAATCCCAGCGTTCTGCGGGCGCGAAGCGCTTCCTCGCGGGAGTACCTTCGGAACAGCTGATCGACCCCAGGGTGTACCACCGTTATCATCGAGGCGGAACAACCGCACAGACAAATTAAATCTCGCTTCGTATTCTCACTATCCGCGACTATGTGCGCAGCGAGACGCAGGGCACGGAAGGAAAACAAATTCAGTGCGGGCTTCCGACCAGGCGCGAGCCCGCTGATTCGACCCATGAACCGCACCATCGGGATAATGTCATGGACAGTGACTACGGTCCGGCCCCTGCCTAATCCATAGATTAGGTGTGCATAGCCCTGATCTATGATATGGTTGAGTGCGCCAGCGTGCCGGATGCTGGAGAGCGGATACTCCGCATACCTGGCTATTCGCATTCGCACCGGCCCGCAGCCGCCAACCGGCAGTCTGCGCGGGTGGTACTCCTCCACCTCGTAGGGTGCTGGCGTTAGGCGCCGAAGAGACGCAGCCAGACCGGCCGCGTACACATCCATACTAAGCCGGTAATCCTCAGCGAAGTCGCCGAAGACCGTCACCTTCACTTGTCCTCCCATCGCGGCCAAGCCCACTCCACCCCGGGCAGAAAGACAACGACTACTGAGAAGGTGCCAACGCGGAGCGCCCCCGAGTCCGAACCATGAGAAACATACAGATCGACACCGCCAGGAACCGCACCAGGAATGCGTATGGGAGCACAAAACCCGCCTCCGTTGTCAGAAATGTTGGCACGACCGTGATATATACAAAACCCCAGGTCCGTCGTCGGCGCTCTGTCCCAATGAATATCTCAAAAAGACAGCGCCAGAAAACTCCCAACGCGAACATCGCGACGAGTCCGCCGATACGCCCAAAATGCATAAGAAGCTCCCCAGGAAGCGTCGGCGCAAGCTGAGCTTGGGAGTCGCTGCTGGCCCACAAGCTAAATTCGTCACTGTTTCTGGATAGCGGCTTACCCTCCCATATGACATGTGGCACGAGCCCGCTCACGACCACCAGCCAAAGCGGATCTGGCCTAGGCGCACTCTCCAGCCCATCGAATGTTACCGTGTAACCCTCCAGGGCTGATGTTCGGCTCATGACAGAATCCCAGATCATCGGAATGCTGAAAGGCGCCTCTGTTGACCCCCTCAGCACGTCCAGTGCTGGCAGTAACACCACGAAATTGAAACAGGCGAATGCCAAAAACGTACGTGTTCGGATGGGCCTTAGTGCGTAGTGCCGTGCTCCTAAGGCAATTAGGATCACGCTGACTACCCTCGATCGCATGCCTGCCACTGTGCTTATCGCAAGCTGTAGGGAGCCCATCACCACAAAGAGTGACAACGCTATTCGCTTCTTTAGCGCCCCTCGGTGCTCTGCCTTTGTTCGCATGTAGTACCAAGCGACAAACGTGTATGGGATCAGCGACAGTTCTCCCAGGATGCTCAATCTGCTCAGGCTGCTCTCGACCGGTGACGTCCCTTTGAACCGTCCGTACCCGACTTGGTTCGTGTATGCCACGAGCACACCAAAGGTCGCCACAAATACAACTGTGCAAATGGCCATGCACCGCCAAGGCGCCAGCTTGCCCGGTGCGAATGGCAGTAGCCTGGCCAGGGTCCGCCCTGCCTGCCATTTGTATCCGATCACAAAAAGCAGATAACCTACCAGAAGAGCGGCTAGAGGTGCGACCGATAGCCCTCCGAAATCCAGGAAGCTCCTCCTCAAGCGGGCCTGGAACAGATCTGGGAAGGATTGCTCGATAACCACATCCACCGCACCGAGGCCGAACAGTAGGAGGTACATTGCACCGAGGAACGAGGGCGGTGACAGGGCATCAAAGCCGCTGTGTGATCTCGGGGGCGCTTGCTTAACGGGTACCCGAAGCTGCGGCAAGCCATCGACACCCGCTCTTGGCATCCCGAGCGGGCTCCTGACCTCAATTGGGGTCGGCCCTCGATTCATGGAGTCCTTATCGCCTTGACCTCGTAGGAGCTTGTCCAGAGCCAGCCAAACGGTGGTAGCCACAGTAGGTACGGAACGAAGCGAATCATCCGCGCCCTGGAACTTAGCGGCACGGGTCCCATTCGCCACGTGCCAACAACCTTGAACCCGCCATCTTCGAACATCTGCCCAGCGGAGGACTGCGTGAAGCCCCTAACGTGGGTATAGTCGCTCCAGGTGCGACGCCCCCTCTCGCAGATCACCGAGGCGAGCACGCATCCCCCAACGCGAGTCACACGTCTTAGCTCAGCCACCATGTTCCACGGCTTCTGCAGATGCTCCAGGATATCGCGCGCCACTACCGCATCGAAGTATCCCTCGTCAAACGGAAGCGTCAGTTGTGAGTCCAGGTCCCATCGTTTCACTGTCTCCCAGTTCTCAGCGGACTTGAGGGCAGCTGCGTTGTGGTCAAGTCCGTACACATGTGTGCCTGGAGGCTTAAACCGACCGAGGTCTCCGCTGCCACACCCGAGATCCAGGACTCGGGTCGCTGCCGGCAACTGCGACCAGTAGAATTCGGCTAGTGCGGCAGTTAGCGGCATGGCATGCGTTGACGGCTCATCGGACGCGGGCGGCTGCCACCGCGTCTCGGTGTCCGTGAAGCAGGTTCCAATAGACGTTCAGGCAGCGCTCCCCATAACTGTCCCAGCCGCCTATGGAATTGACGCGGTGAAGTGCGGCCTCGGCCATGCTGCGGCGTAAGCCAGGGTTTGCAATCATCCACTGTAATCTGTCACGAATCGCAGGGACGTCTCTGATGGGAACGATGAATCCCTCGACACCATCCGTGAAGAGATCCTCCGCTCCGGTGTTAGTGGTTGCGATCACGGGAACACCACACGCTAATGCCTGCGCCTGGACCATGGCGAGCCCCTCCTCGATCGACGGCAGAACTAGCACGGAAGACTGAGAGTAGTGCCGCCACAGCGCTGATCTCGGGCGAGCGCCCTTGTATTCAAACGAATTCCGGTGTTTCTCCAGGACAGGTTCCGCCGAGGCGTCGATCAGCCCGATTAGCCATAGCTCACAGTGCTTTGCCGCAACAAGCGGACCCGCCGCCTCCAAGAGATACCCTATACCTTTTCGTATCGAGATCTGCCCAACAAAAACGATCCGAAAGGCGGAATCCTCTTTTTCCCCCGGATGAAATTCCGACAAGTTCACGCCATACGGACATACGAGCACCTTTTCAGCACTGTGGCCATGCTCCAGAAATGACCGGCGCGCGAACGTAGACGGCACAACCACCGCATTTGCTTCCGCGTATTCGGCCAGGCACCGGTCAACATGTTCCGCGGTAAAGACCGGCGGGCGTGCGCCCCAGCGCGGGTATTCCTCCTCCAGAAGTTCCTTTTGGGTCAGGATGTGCGTCGAACCGCGATTACAAACCCAGACTCCCCCATGTTGCCTCATGAGGCGCCCCGCTTCCGGACCAGGGCCGTCAAGGGCATCCAGCAGATCTGTGGTTTCAGGATCGACCGAGCGCGCCAGCCACCTTCCCAGGCTACGTAAATCCAGGTCACGCAGCCGAGAGGCGCCAGGGAGCCGCATTCGATGACTCAATACATCAAGAACGTGAAGCGTCGGGTGCGTGTGGGTGAAGGGCCGAAGATCGGGATCGACGTGGGTTCGCGGATTCCCGGTGAACATATCCACTCTCTGGCCAAGCCGTATCATCTGCCGGGCCAGATCGAACATGTGGAACCGACCGATTGCGGAAATCGCAATTCGCAGGGTCGGCCCCGGCGCCAAATTACCTAAATCCTGGCCAGAGCCGTTACCAGTCACGTCAATGCCTCTCGGCCCGTCCGGCACTCTTCAACTCCAATGTCGCCGCCGCGGTCAGATTTGTCCGGGAGGCAAGTGAGGGCGTTGCCACTACCGACCGCGAGCTAGGTGTGCCCCTGCCCGGCCTAGCTCTGGACCTGCCCCAGCTATGTACATAAGAATATCGCACGGGCAAAATCGGCCGTTGTATCTTGTAGCTGGTCAAGCGCAGCGCGAAGCACAACCCATAGCATCCCCAGATCGATCAGGAGAAGCGCAAGTGCGGCGCCCAGGGTCCCGTACCGATGAACCAGCGACCACGCGCAGCAAAGTGAGGCTAGGGTCAGCGCCAAGTAGAGAAATGCCATTCGATGGTGAGAGTTGGCAGCCATGGGCACCACCGAGCTGACGTACCACGTCGAGTTTGCAAGAGTGACCAGTAGAAGAACATAGAAGCAAGGTGCGTCGAATTGAACGGACCCGTGAATCCAGATACGATAAATATACGGCCCGGCGGCGGAAAGTGCCAGGCCGCACACCATTGAGAGCACCAGGGCAGCTCGGACCGCATGTCGGTGCAGCGTGCGAGCCAGGGCGAGCTTCCCTGCGCCGAAGGCGGAGGACAACTCCGGCCAAACGCCAACCCCGATTACGTTGAGGACTTGGAAATTGAATCGAGTCAGCGTCCTGAGGGTGGAGAACGACACCACAGCGAGCGGTCCCAGAGCCACTCCAACCAGGATCGTAAACCCCTGGACACAAAGGGACTGGGCCATTGGAAACGCAATAAATCCCAGCGCCGGTGCTACGAGTTCCCTGATCCTCAGCAGCCGCGCGTGACGGACTCCCAGTTCGAGCCATGGGCTCTTATGCCGGAGCAAGCAAGCATAGCCTATGCTGCCAGCCGTCCGCACCAACAAGTAAGCCATCGCCGCAGCGAGCAGTCCCCCGCCGAATGCGGCGACAGTTGCGGCCAGGACAGCTTCCATGAGTCGGACGACATTAATCCAAAACGTCCCTAGCGCGAAATTCCCGTCACATCTGAAGCCGCTCTCGGTAAGGCTGTTCTGCTGGCCGACAATAACATAGGCGCTGAGAACGAGTACGATAGTGGCGGCCTGGGAGCCATTAAGGCTCGAAAGCCTGAGCCAGTGCTGCCATCGGATGGACCAGGCAAACGCGGTAACGATGAGCAAAAGGAGCGTGCAAATTCCGGTAACGAGGACCCAGCAGCTCTGGAAGGTCTCCAAGGCTCCGTCTTTGTCGTTAGCTGACACGCGCATGCTCATGTCACTTGCCGACGCATCGCCTAGCCCGAGATTGCTAAGCGAAAAGTAGCTTGGAATGGCGAACAGGAGCAACCAATCTCCGTAACGCGAAGCACCCCATGCATGCAAATACAGTGGCACGGTCCCCAACTGTATGACCGCAGTTACCACGGGGCCAAAAGCCGTGGCGCCGAGGCCGCGAGCCAGCCGATTGTACACATCCTTAGGAACCCCAATCGTGGTGGTCATTGACGACCATGCTTGCTGCGCCGCTTGCTCCCAACTACTCCACTTCGTTGTTGGTCGCCGGGCTCACAGGAATTCGGCTGCAAGCTTCAGAATTGCACGCATTCGGTCCGTGTACGTGTGGCAGCCAGCCACGACGCGCTCGTAGGCCGCGCGGGCCATACGAACTCGCTCCTCCTCATGGCCGAGGTAGAACCGAACCTTGTCGACCAGTTCCTCGTCCGAACCGAAGTACGCTACATCGCGGTCCTCTTCAAACAATTCAGCGTGCTCCTCAGTGCGCTCAGCAAGCATGAAGGTGCCGCACGCCGGGATCTCGAATGTACGCATGCTGTGGCCATCCCGATTAGCCCTACGCACAAGGCCGAGGCCGATCTTCGCGCCGCACAGCGCAAGTCGGTAAGCGCGACCGACCGCAAAACCGCGATAGTATTTTCGGAGCACGGGATCCCTGTTCCAAAAGCCGCCGTACAGGGCCAATTCTCCGCCCACCGCGCGGTGCAGCCTTCGAAACATAGGGCGCCGATCCTGGTCAGCTCCACCCACGAACGCCACTCCGCTTGCATACCGCGATGAATCGTACACACTGGCCGGCTCGAAGAAGTGCAGGGATGGTTCATAACCGAACGGAAGGAAAACAACATGCCCGCAACCAGCCTGCCGCACATCTTCCATGATGGCCCGTTTGGTACACGCATACAGATCGTACAACGGTATGTTCTCGGCAGTCGAAGGGCGAGAGACGACTGGATTGAAGGGGTCGTCCGTCGCAAAATTGACTATACAGCGTTCCGGTGCCCGAATTTCCCGGAGTGTGTCAGATGAAATCCAATTCCCCATGCTGATGATGACAACCTGCGGCGAGAACTCCTTGACGGTTTTGCACATCTCCCAGTTTATCTTCCAGTACGCCAGCGGCCGGCGTCCGATAACCCGGGAAGCAACCTTGTGAACGATCGGAAAACGCTGCGGCGGAGACAACTCAATAAAACGGTGGTCGTGCCCGAGTTCTTGCAGTGCCTTGAGGAAGAAACCGCCCACATGCCCGGTTGCCCCGCAGCCTGCTAAGAGTACGCGCATTTTCCTCCGCTCACGGCAGGACTGCACAAGTTGCGCGGCCTCAGGCCGAAAATGGCTCGATCTCTCCTCATCGACGGTGCCTCACGGCAAGTATCACGTCCGCCTGAGCATGAGGGCAGCATCCAGTGGCTACAAGCCCTATTGCAGTGCTACGCAGAAGTTGGCGACAACGAACACAAACAGCAGGACCGTGAGTCGCTAGAAACACTGTTGACGCGTATCGCACTGAGATCTTCGAGGCTCCCTTCAGCTCCTCGTATTCCGCGCTCTTGATGTCGCACTCCTCTCTAAACTAAGGCATTCGCCGGTGGAATTCGACTTTGAGGCGACTAAGGCGTTCGGCCCAACTGTCTGGAGGACGGTAGAGTCGCGAGAACCCGGAGCAAGATGCGCCATGCTGGGGATTTGACCCTCGCTAGAATTCGACGAAGCGACTTTCATTACTCACGGCTGTGCCAAAACTGGTGCACTGGGTTTACCTAGCTTAGCTTCAAATGCCGGCGTAGAAACCCGGGGTGTTATTTCGCATTCCTCGGGACCCTGGCCGCAAAAGGGTGTATTGCAGGCTTCGATAGATTTTCTTTTCTTAATGCCGCCGCCCCGCGACCTCAACCGCTCGCACAATCCCCTGGACGCAGGCCTCGTAAGAATAGGAGCACACCCTGGTTTGTGCGGCGTTCCCCATTGCGGCGCGCTTTCCTGGATTTGAGAGGAGTTCTGACAAGTACAGTGTGAGCTGTTCGATGTCCCCAACCTTGTACACGTAGCCGGTCATTCCAGGCTCAACTAAATCGTAACCCGCACCGACCATGTCGGTGACGATGGCTGGCATGCCAAAGAGCATAGCCTCATTCACAACCAAGCCCCATGACTCAAACTGCGCCGGCAAGACGAAAACGTCGCCGCAGCCATAGTATTTCGGCAATTGTGTCTGATTCTGAAAGCCGGCCAGGAGCACGTGAGTCAGTTCGCGGCTGGTGAAGAACGCCTCTAGGTCCCGCCGAAGCACGCCTTCACCAATGTACAGGAGGGTCGCGTCAATGCCACAACCTACAACTCGGGCGTACGCTTCCGCCAAATCCAGTGGGCGTTTTCGATCAATCAACTTGCCTGAAAATACGATCACCGGCGGGTCTGGGCGGAGGCCCAGCGACTTCTTCATTTCCGGCTTCTCCTGCTTCCGCCAGGAAGGCGATGGCGTGAAAAATCCATTGTCCACGCAGTAGGGCGTTTGAAACAGCTTCCGGTTGGCGACCCCGTAGTGTCGAAAGAAGTCCCGGTTTGCATTGCCAATACACAGAAAAGCGGCAGTGTGCCGAAACAGAACGTATAGAATGGCTCTCTTGGCCCACCTAATCCAGCGTTTCCGAGGCCGTAACAGCTCGGATTCCGTGCGAAGCAGCACTGGTGTGCCGCTAGCCCAGGCACCCACGTATGCAAAGAGTGAGAGCGCGGTGGCATAACCGTGAATAAGTACAGCATCGTAGCGTTGACGCCACAGCTCCCAGACGATAGGCAAGTTCGCGAAGGTGCGGCTCACTTTCAAAACAGCGGTCCCGCGCGTCAAAAATCGAAATCTATAACCCTCCAGCAACGGGCGGTCCCAGGTAACCGGAATTCCGAATCCTGTATCAACGGCTCCGTTCAGGCCGTCATCGTGGCCGTAGTAGACGGTCGCCTCAATCGCGGGATGGCGTGCCAATTCCTGAAAGAGTGGAGCCTGGTACTGTACCGGGTGAGATGTTACGACCGCAAGGCGAAACATGGCACCCGCCCTTGTGCCATCCACGGCTTTCCTTTCGGATTCTGGTGCCGCGTTGTCTTTCATCTTGTGGCCTGGGGGTGCCGCAGGATTGACGCCTTTCCCAGAAATAGGAGACAAAATCCGACAATTTTATCCTCCCGCAAGACCCTCACCGTCCTCGGCAGCGCGTGACGGCTGGGCAGTATGATGAGCGACTCAGGGACATGCACCTCGTCATGCTCTTGGGCGACTCGGAGCCGCATGGCGACGTAGGACAGAAACCCCAACTGGCTGTCGAAACGTGCCTTCTCACATACTGAACGTCGTGCCATGACGGTTCCCCAAACCGGGGCAGTCAGACCTCTAGCACCTGCCGGACCCATAACACTTGCGGGAAGTTTCTCCGACAGATCGTTCCGGACGCGGCCCTTTTCTTCAAATTCCCGGTACTGATGGAAAGCGAATACTCCGCTAGACGCGGTCCAACACTGCCGTCCATTCCTTCAGCACCGTGAAACCGTAGATCAGCGTCGTGGTCAGTTGAATGCCGTTGTTGAGATTTCTGGGCATTCCCAAGTTCTCGGCATTCCGGTGACACCTGATCCGCCCGTTTCGCTAGGCGATTCCCAACAGACACGCGATCAGTCGGTCCTCGTTGCAGATTCCGACTCAAAGTCCAGCAGAGCCTGAGCGCAAGGATATTGGATGTCGAGTGCCGCCTGAAGAGCGCCCTATCAATGACAAGGGCAGCAGTAGTGGCGGAAACCCTTTCGAGCCAATCAGTGGCACGGTCGCGTTTGCCTTGAAGAATAACCATGATCGGCAAGGCGCTGTAAGCGGCAGGTGTCAATACAATTCCCAACAATTCACTTAAGCCGCGCCTCGACGTACACGCTGTCATTTTCTCTCTCTCTTAGATCAAGGGTGCCAGGCTCGCGTATGGTGGTCTGACCAGGCTGCAGCTCGCGTGCGTCGTCGAAGCCCTCTCCTTCTAGGAGTCGGCACAGGGATGGGGCGTCATACATCCAACAATGATCGCGAAAACCGACCAGCAGGTGCCTGGTGATCGCGAGAAAACCTCGTGTCCTCCCCATAGCCATGTTTAGTGAAGCGATGAATTCGTCTGCATTTCCAGTCTCCAGGTAGTGCTGTGCGCGCCGCCTGAGGTCGGGGACAACAAGGCGGAGCACTCCACCCGACACTAATACGCGTCTCGCCTCACTTAGAAATCCTATCACCTCGCGGGTCGGATCGAGATGCTCGAAGACATGCGAAGCATACACAACCTCTACGGTGTTGTCTGGAAGGGGGATGTTGCGTGCCGCGTTGGACCATTTAATTCCCTGTTCACGTACCACCTTGGCGAATTGTGATTGTTGCTGCGTCACTAGGCGCAGAGCGAGAAGAATTCGCATAAGACCAGGGCACTTCGACAGGAGCACGGTGGGGGAATTGTCGAAGTTAAGCCAACCGATTGTCGGATTCGTACAACATCCGACGTTGATCCTTAGTGCGGGGTCTCCTGGCGCGGGCCGGTTGTGAGAGATTGTGCTGGTACTTATGGGTTGTTGGGGCATGGTCTGCGCAAGGTAGGTGCGCCGGTCGAATCCCGCGCGCCCGGTTGCAGCCTACCTCTCAACTTGCATTAGCTACACCTGAGAAGTTGCCGAGGCGATGGTTTGGGCCGACGTGGCTGCTGGCAGAAGGGGACGAGTCGTAATTAGTTCGCGACCTGATTGAGGGCCGGCTAGGTCTGCGGCCCGGTGCCTCTGGATTAATGGCCAGCACTCACGGAACTTCTCGATCAGCGGCGTTACTGCGCTCTCGGCGGTCACCTTTGCACACCCATTGTTGCGATCTCGGTCTACCCAGGATCTAAGGGACATCGGTCATGCGAACAGGGCTTGCCTGACACCGACCAATTCACGCGGGTATAGATAGCGGGAATTCTAAAAAATAAGTGGCTTTCGACAGTGGCACAAATCGCGTGATAGGTGATCACATGGATCTCTTGAATGCGCGGCGTCTCCGTGAGGGGCACCGCCATGAGTACATCACACCAAGGCGCCATCCGTCCGCCGCCCTTTCCCGTGAGCCCGATAGTGGAGAGCCCACGCTCACGCGCCACTTTCAGTGCCTCGACAACGTTGGGAGAATTGCCGCTGGTTGAGATTCCCCAAGCAATGTCGCCGGGGTGGCCAAACGCCTCGACCTGCCGTGAGAAGACCGTATCAAAACCGTAGTCGTTACTCCAGGCTGTGAGGACTGCCTGGTTTGCCGATAGTGCAATCGCGGGTAGCGCCCTTCGCTCATGCATGAATCGCCCTACCAGTTCGGCACAAATATGCTGGGCATCAGCGGAAGATCCGCCATTGCCGAAGACGAGAAGTTTGCCACCTGCACTGAAGCACGACAAGAGCAATTCAATAGCTCGATGGATCTCGCCAACGTAGGAGTCTTTCGAAACCAGTTCCAAATTCCGCGCTGTCTCTTGGAACAAGACACTGATCGTGTCAACTTGGGCATCAAGATTCCCACGGGCTTTTGTGGGGCCTTCGACCGTAGGAACTAAAGGAGTCACTCAGAAATCCTTGACCCGCATTGACTCATGTGTCCCCAAACTTTCCACTTGTGCCGCCTACTCCTTCGGCTGCTTGTAATATCTCGAATAGTACTTGCCGTAATAGCCGTAGTAATAGTAGCGGTCGCTGGTGTCCTCGCGGACCTCGTTTAGGGCTACGCCGATTACGTTGGCTTTCAGGCGTTTGAGACTGGTGAGGACGGTGGCTACGGCCTGCTTATTGGTTTGTCCGGCCAGGGTCATGACTACGACGCCGTCGACGATGGCGGCCATCTGGAGGGGTTCGGCGAAACCGAGCATGGGAGGGGCGTCGATGATGACGAGGTCGTAATCCTTGCGGGCTTCGTCGAGGAGGTGGGCGAGGACGGCGCCGAGGCGATCGGCGGCGCGGCGGGAGGAATCGCCGGCGGTGAGGACGTGGAGGTCGGGGAAGCCCTCGGGTTTCTGGAGGACCTCGCGCCA